>JAABUP010002147.1_pt1 | contig 39363 bp, 49 predicted proteins | sample 5559201 | NCBI WGS metagenome assembly JAABUP01 (sample SAMN10711887, study PRJNA513373) | rock metagenome | isolation source: Antarctica rocks | place: Antarctica | reverse complement strand
CACCCCCTTCCCACCCCCCCAGCAGCCCAGCAAGGTGGATTTGCAGCTGGAGTCTGGGGAGTACTTCCTGTCGCAGTCTCAGAAGAATGCGCGCAAGGCTGCAGACCAGCAGGAGCAGCAGCGCCAGCGCGTGCAGCAAAGGCAACAAGACCGCCTCAAAGCCTTTGTCCCACCTGAGGTCAGACTGACACCATTGCATTGTGGCCTTGCTGAGTCTGTTAAATGCATGTCCAGACTGCAGGTGGCCACAAGTGTTGCTTTTTTGTCTTGATGGGCAAAGCCTCACACTTTGCCACTGCTTCCTTGCACCTGTTCATGTGCTGGTACGGTGCAGCTGACTTTGACAAAACATTGTTGGAAAGAGCATTGTTGATGATAGCTTGCAACACAAGTGTTTGTCACTCCAACCACAAGAGGCAGGCAGTGTTTTGGTTATTGTGTCTGCTAGACATGCTTTACAACAACAGTGTGTCTGACGTGGGCTTGTGCGGCTGCATAACAAATGGGCGCCTGTCTGCCATACATATTCTGGCACTTTAGCAGGCTTGAACTACGTGTCTATGATCTTTAGCAGTGCAGTCTCTTTGTCGCACACCGGGGTCATATGATGGCGCAATTTCATGCAGTGTAGCTCTGAACCTGATAAGCCGGATGCTTTTGTATCTGAACATTGTCTTGTTTTGCAGGAAACACAGCCAAGCACTATTGCCAAACCTGTCACAGATGCAGACGACGGTTTGCAGAGCTTAGCGCAGAATCTCAAGAAGCAGAGCTCTGCAGGTCAGACATTGTCTGGGTGACACACCTGAACCCTTGCGTATGCTGTTTTGCCATCCTGGGTTCACATGTTGTCTTCACTCATGCTCAATTGCATGTTGCAGGCAAAAAGCAGAGAGTGCTGTCCACTGATGCTTTTGTGGTGCCTGAGGCACAACAGCAACTGAACACCCAAGATGAGCACAGAAAGAAGAAACGGCGAATATGATGATATGATGGTTGCTGTATCAGATCAGTCAGTTCTATAGTATGCTCTGTGTCTTGTTGTCTGGTGACACCATGGTCTCGTAACAGCTTGTCCAGTTGTATCTTGCAGTGGTTCTGTTGATCAAGTACCACACGTTTTGGACAGCTTCTGCAGTGCACTGGTGCACGTTTTCAGCATCACCGACAAAGCCCAGAGGCCTGTGCATGTTCACAAGCTGCTTCGAAGGCATTCCTCGCTTGTGAACATGCCTAATATAAGCACAAGGAGACGTTTCAGCATCTAGTAAAGGGATGCAAAAGAATTGCAGTCATAAAATAAGTAGCTAGGTCACAAAGCCTGCCAGCCTGAACATGCCTGGCTGCAGTGCACATGATATACCATGCATTCTACTCAGAAATCACCCGCTCTACTCTGCAATTTCCCAATAGTCAGCTTCAAGCTGTTGGGAAGACAAACTGTGTGACCATGACAGCAAAGGTCTCATCTGGCAACATCAAGAACTTGTCTATTGGCCATGAGTGGGTCTTTGGCACTGTTGCTACGCCAACCAACCTGCAAAACCAGAACAATCTTGAGTGACAGCCAGCACATGCAGCTCAGACCATGACAGCAGAAGGAACTGCAGCAACATACTTTGTGAAGCCACTGGGGTCCATTCGTTTTCCCTGACCGGATCGCCGAGAACCCTGAACTCCTTCTGTGGTCAGGTTGGTCACCACATACAGAGGTGGTGCCTGCACAAACACCAGATTGTCAATCTGGCTTATTCCACTTCTCTTAAGCAGTCAACCACAGGTACATGCACTTAGTATACTGTGCCAGCTGTCTTACAGTGATGCATGGACTTGGGCAATTCACCTTGTAAAGTTTGCTAGCAGAAAACATAAAGTTGGCTATGAACTGCAACTGCCACAGCTGCAAGTGGCAACAGCAAGCGCTTGCTGAGGTCACATGTGGAGGACTACTGCAACATCATTGTTGAGGGCATGAAGGTGGGTCTCGCATGGTGCCTTGCATCACTGCATAGACCCTGAAGCTGGCCCCACTAAAGTTTAGAGCCGGGTTTGCATGGCTTCAGGAGCCCTAGAGCTAGCTTTGCATGGCTGCATCAACCCTAAAGCTGATCTTGCATGACGGCATGACTGCTGAGGGTGGCCTTGCCTGACTGCCTGAACCCTATAGCTAGTCTACATCTGCAACAAGTTGGCGTACCATGTTTGCAAAAGTGCAGCATATGCTGGTGCACAATGCAGTTTAGTGGCACCATAGCTCTAGCAGCAATTCAGCATTGCACAGCATCCAAGAGCATTGGGTCATCTTTTACAGACTTCATTTTGCAGGCTGGTGCAGCAGCAGTGGCCTCAGACAGCACTGACACAGGTTCAGGCAGCTCCACCCCCACAGCCAGCACCGCCCCTACAGGGCCCACCCCCATGGACAGCGACCAAACCATCCTCAACTCAGCGCTTGGCACCTCAAGAGCCACGAACTCAGACTCTGCTCCTCAGGGCTCAGCTGCAGCCAACCAGGCAAATGGACTCAAGGCAGAATCAGATTCTGTCATGGAGGAGGCGAGTACCATTGCTCAAAACGCACTACAGAACGGAGATGCATCCAGGCAGGAGGACTCAGAGGTGACTGGACCTTCTGGGGCTAATGAGCCAGGGGTGACTGGACCCAGCAGGCTGGGTTCTGACCATGAAGAAGAGGTGGCGCAGCTGGGCTTTGCAGTGCAGTTTGTGGTTCAGGGCCTGCGGAATGGGGCAGGGCCAAGCCTGATGCCCCTGCTGGTTCGCCTGCTGCCCTACCTGCTCAAAACACAGGTGAGCTTGCAAACCATTTCTTTTGTCTGAGAACCGCGTTAACGTGTGCTCAATGTTCTGCGATGTTCAGAACATCCCACACTGAGAAAGACAGTGTCTGAGGTTGCTCTCTTTGGGCAGAGTGATCATGGCTTGGATGCATACGTGGCATTCTATATAAGGTGTGACTCAGAGTTCAAGTTTCTGTGCTGGGCAAGCACTTCATCTGGATGTGGTGTGGGAATACAGGAACTGCAAACGCCAGAGCTGCAGCCTCTGTCTATGGAGTCTAAAGCAGCCCTGGCACTGCTGAAATACCTGCCTCTCACCCCCCAAGTCATCCCCCAGGTACCCACCCTACCTTCTTGTCTCGTTTTCCTTGTTTGCTTTTTCACATCTGCGTGACACTAAAGTGCACTAGCTAGCTGTGTTGTCTGCAAAAGCATGCCTGGCTATTTGTTTGAAAGTTGCGCAGCTGCAGTCTGCCTTGTGCCCCAGAAGCCATGTCAACAGCCATTCATAGTATTGCAGCAACTGTGTTCACATCTTGCTGGAGACAGATCCCTGTAATGACCAGACACCAAACAATGCTCAACATCTCTGTGCTCTTTCTGTTGTCAACGTTCGAAACCCATGTCTTCTCCACCGTTAGTCTATATGCAGAGACCGTTAGGCTATCTCAGTGTGAGTGTGCCTTGTCCCTTTGTGTACAGGTCATTCCCAAACAGTTCAAAGTAAACTAATAGCATGTGTGATGATTGTGCAGGTGATTGAGACTTTGAGCACGTCATCCCACATTGAGCCCTGGGCAGCCCGGGCGGCGGGCTTGGTGTTTGCCCAGTACTTCTGGTTCAGGCACTGCTTCCTGCTGACCACACACCAGGGGGAAGCTGTGCAGCAGCTGGTGGTGAGCATGCTGTCAGACAAGAAGCTGGAAGTGCAGGACCTGGCTGCTGCCTCCCTCTCAGGTGGGCTCATCCTCATGACAAGAAAAAGAAAAGAAAAGTTTGTGCTTTTCAGCAATCATATTGGGAGCCTCCTTAGGCGGCAGCCCGGAGCAATCTCATCCCCATGTTGCTGCAGATTTTGGCTATGGCTATTGGCATAATTGAACATCGTGATCATGAGCGGGATACTGATCACATTCAGTGATGATCTACTGATTGGCATCTCGCTCGTTACCACACTTCTCAACCACGCCTATACCCATTATCATGGACATCACCACAGCCCTAGCCACAGCCATAGCCATAGTCATAGCCAAGATTAGTATCATGAATATAATTCTGCATTGTACATCAGAAGTGAGTGGCATCATCACAGTCTTCTGATGTGTGTTGTTAGGTTATGATTGTGACTATAGTTTGGTTGTCGAATGAAAATGGTGTCGCTTGCCTGAATAGTAGACTCACAAATTGCAAGCGTCAAATGACTGTATTGATGATCACAGTCATGACCATGACTCTGCAAGTTACATCTGAAGTAACTGTCACTCCCAGTACTTCAAATGCAATTGCAATGTCACAGTTGTGATTGTGATTATTAAATTCAATTACTGTTGCTTGCCTCCTGTGAGTCTCTTGTTGAGGCAGCAGTGTTGGCCAAATATGCTGTTGGCTTCTATGCTAGCTTCCATGCTGGCTTCCATGCTGGCTTCCATGCTAGTTTCAATGCTAGCAACTGTTGTGACTATGCTTGTCTGCATACAGACATCCATGCATGTGACAAACAAAGGTGTATCATGGCCCGTCTGTTGCACTGTTGCAGAACAGCAATACCTGCCTCAAACCCTGACTACTACTGTATGCAGAAAATCGACACACGGCTGAACTCTTGATTGCAGGGCTGTTGAAGGGGACAACTCCAACCCAGTTTGAGCAGCTGAGGCAGCACTTTCTGCAGAAGGTGGACCACATGTTCCCTGCTAAACAGCGTGGCAGGCGCCCAAACCTCCCACCTCAGAAAGGTATGCCAAGCACATGCTGCATGCCCTAGATGTATGCTCTTGGTGCAAGCCTTTGCTGCATGCCCTTGCTGTATGCTAAACACATGTGCGATCTTGATTGTATGTTGCAATGCCATTCATGCAGCTCTTGGAATCTGCTGTGTCCTCTTTGTGTGTGGGCATGTAAATTTGCATACAAATTTATGCTGATTTGTATAAAGTCTGCGCCATTTGGTAAGTTGTGTACGCTCACTTGCGCAACCATACTGAGCTTTCATAGCTTAGCAGATGGGGCAAACCTTTGTATAGTTCAGCAGACGGCGCAAAGTTTGTGCGAGCTGCTTGCTTGAGCTGCTCCTGTCACCAAAGTTCTTGATGCATCATATGCACTTGAGCTATATGGTCTATTCATGTACACTTACATACATATGCTTACATACATACCCCAACCATGAAGGCAACATTGTATGTGCTGCTTGTCACCAGGTTCAGCCCCAGCAGTGAATGAGCGACATGCAGCCTTGCTGGGGCTGAGGGCGTTTGTGCTGACCAGCCCTTATGATGTGCCTGCCTGGCTGACGGATGTGTTGATGGCCCTGGTGAGAGCAGCAGCAGAGCCTGCTCCCATCAAGAAAACAGTCAGGCAAGACCACATCATTCTCATCTCAAATTTGACTGAGGAAAATACCATGTTGTTTTCTTGTTGTTGGGACAATGCATGTAAACAAGCAGCCCAGCTTTTGGTTTTTGAGCGCCTCAGGAGTCAAGACAACCTTCTCTGGGCATGACGCTGGAGGCGTTTGTTGTCTGAGTTGATGTGTTTGGCTTTGAGCATGGCTGACATTGCATTGAGAGGCTGATGCTGGGATGGATGTGCAGGAACACGCTGGGCGAGTTCAGACGTACTCACGAGGAAGCAGGCCTGGCAGAAGTGAAGAGGCTGCTCACATCAGATCAATGGGATGCCATCCAAGATGTGTCATCACCAGCAACCTACTTTGTATAATCAGCATTTATTCCGGTTGTGTACATGCGCACGTTCTCACTTGCTCAGCTTGAGAATGTGTATATTGGGTTTGGACTGCCACCTTTCAGTTTGCGGTGCCTGCAGCGTGATGCAGATTTTTTGCAGGTTCAATGCAGCAAGCATAGCTTTTGTAATGATATCATGTACAGTAATGTAGCCTGTGTGCAAACTTTGCCCTTGGTGCGCATACCCGTCGAAGCCAAGCAGGTTGTGATACACGCCAGAAGTGGCTTGCAAACATAGTGAAATGTGTGGGTCTGTGAGGTTGCGGGTCTTTGAGGTGGTGGGTCTGTGACTGGGTGGGTCTTGGCAGGGTTGCAAACATGCAGCACGCAGGTGATTGACCCCCTCCGTTGCCTGTGCAGTAATCTGCTCATTGTCATGTTTGGTGCGTGCAACTTGCGCAACTTGCACTGCAATATCTTGGCCCTGAAGGAAGACCTTGAGGTTGAATGAATGCACCCACTGGCAAAACATTCCGCCACACCCTGTCTTGTGTACACTTCCTCTTTGCACATGTACTTGCACATGTGCAAGCTGCAGCAAGTTCTCAAGCATCTCTTTGCCTGTACTCCAAGCCAGATCTTGCTGTCTGTTCACCAAAGCTGCATGCGTTGCAGGCTGGTGAGCAAGCTGGACACAAGTGCGATCTAGAAAGCGCTCGATCATGCACCAGCCTGCACTTCTTTCTTCTCTTGAGGCCGTCAGTTGACTGACGTCAAGGCTCCAACCTGTAGCATGGCTCAAGAGACGTCTTGAGGGGTTGAGCATGGTGCTGACATGACTGGCGGGCGCAGTTGAGATGGAGGCCAAGCCTGATGGCACAGCTGCCTCTGGATGCAGGTGACGCTGGTAGGTTCCTTCCCAGCTGTGATAGGCATGGGTGGACATGTCATCTTGTGCCACCAGCTCTGCCCTGGCACACAAGACTGCTCCAGCAAGCTTGGACTCCCAATGCATGTGCTGCATGAAGCAGAAGGTTAGCTTAGTCATGATAGCTTAGTCATGATAGCTTAGTCATGGATGGCCTAGTGTTCAAGGCATACTCTGATGGTTGCTAGCGTAAAGACACACTGCTGCCAAGGGTAGGGTCTGGAGGGGGGGAGGGGTTGGTGGCCTGTGCACATGTGAAGAGGCATTGGCTCTTGTATGTCACAAGGTCATCTTTGGTAAGCAAGCACAAGACTTGTGAGGCTTTCACAAGTGAATCACGAGATTGGCATGATTTAGCACTGAAAAAAAGGGTTGAGGGTTTAGGGTTTCAGCTGAGCAAGGGCAAGTGACAGGGGCAGTCATAGTACCTTGTACAACATGTTCCCCTTGCACTGAATGTTGCAGCAGGCTTCCTGAAAACAGCCAAGCGTTGCAATGCCATGAGCACGGCAGCCCTTGGCTGCATTCGGGGAGCCTGCTGCAGGTAAGCATGAACATTGCCTCAAGCGTGCTGTAGAGCTGAGGGTGCAGAAAGTTTGAGAGCAGTGGGCTGTCAGATTCTTTGCCCCCTCAGCTCTACAGGGGGCGCTGCCTTGGGATGCATGTTGCTGTATCGAAGAGGCTTTGTGCTGTACAGCACACATGTGATCATGATGGGAAAACCGCATACATGATACAAATTCTAAGCATGTGGCGGGCACAGCTTCCAAGGTCGCGTGCCACCCTTCTGGGCAACATCACAGCAAACACTGCGACAATTACCTGACGTTTTGCGCCTTCTGAGGACGCCAATTATTGTGCCATCTTGTCCTTCATGGCACAGCGCCTGCGAGACTCCTTCTTAGCATCATGACCAACTTGGTATGACCAAGCTGGTCATGATGCTAAAAGGAAGCCGCGCAGGCGCTGTGCGGGTACAAGTCGCAGGTGCCGACAACAGTACCCAGACTCAGTCCAGAAGCTCTTCGCAGAACCTTGTTTGCTGAGTCAAAGCTTTCCCACTTTTCTATAGAAGCTAGAGTGCTTAGCTAAGTCAGCTAATCCACAGCAGACCATGTTACAGTGACTGACTTGCCTTGACTGCTCTATCAGTGGTGGCGGATCATGCTTGGCCACTCAGGTGGGATTGTTACAGATGCAAGCTGATTGCATCTGAAACTTTATCCAGCTATGTGACCTGTATGTACACAGAGATAGGCTACTGCTGCCCTCCCATTTCTGGCCCTAGGCTGTGCAGCCTCTAGCTGGCACTATGGTGCTCCGTATGCCACAGCTGCCTAAACAACTTTCAATGTGCACTTTAATGAAACAAGCAAGCCTAGGCACTGATCATGGTGTTGACAGCAGAGTGTGCAGTCAGCCCTGGCTGATCATGGCTCAAACTAGGCTGAAATCTGGACTGGCTGAATGCACACTTTGCTGTCAAAAGCAGTGTGCATACATTGCGGCTGACATCATTGCCTAGCTACGTGGTGTACAGACCGTCTTGCAACAACTTTCTAAGTGCAGGGCACATTTTCCTGCACATTATGTCATCCTGTTGATTGTGTACTGCAAACGCCCATGTTGACGTACAAACGCCGGTTGAGCACCAAGCTATGTGATGCTGCAGGCCAATGATGGAGCTGTTATTTGCTCGCCTGCCTAAGGACCTGCAGCTGCATGCCATCAAGCAGCTGGCATGCTTTGTGACCACCACCACTCTGGCATCTGTCACCAATGAGACCGCGCTCATTTGCAATGCTGCTGCCTGGGCTGCTCCTGAGACCAGTGTGGAGCTGCTGCTGAAGCCACTGCTGGCAAGATTGAGGAAGAGGTGAAGCACGATGGCACAGCTGGCTCTGGGCGCATGTCCAAGGTAGGTCACATGCTGTTGTGATTGTCCTGCTACTCTTCAGCTGGCGATTGCATGCAAACAGGACACTGAAAGTCATTGTCCACAACAGGCAGAGTCCAAACATACACAAAATTAGAAAGCATCGTCAAAAACATTGTGTCTGGCATGCTCAGAGCTTGGTAGGTCAGCTGCTCCTGTGACGGTCTTGCTCTTCTTCAGCTGGCGGCAGCTCAGTTGCATGGAAAGTGAACACTGAAATCAATGTTCATGATAGGAGATGCCAGACGTGCAACGAGATAAAATGCCTCTCAACTTTGTGTCTGGCATGCTCAGAGCTTTTTACCCATTTCATATCCTGAAGAGGAGTCACAAACATTTGACTGAGGTCAAAATGCTGTAAGATGATGCAGAAAGTGAGCCTTGTGTAGTTTGACAGCAAGACACAGAGTGACAGCTAAGCATGTCTGGGTCAACTCTGCACCTTTCCCTACTGGACATCAAGCCTTGAAGGTGAAAAGCCGTGTTGTGTAGTTTCACATTTCACCACACCAGAAAAGGAAACAAGGGGAAAACAACGCTCAATGAATTGCCGCACCTTGCACTTGCATACACATGTGCAAGCTGCGTGAATTCCTCACGCGATGTTTTCCCCAAGTTTCCTTTTCTGTATATTGCGCATATAACGAATCTTTCCCATATGTTGCATGTACTCCAAGTTTCATTTTGCTCTCTTTTTACCAAGGTTGCATGCGCTGCAGGCCGGTGAGCAAGCTGGACACAGTCGCGATCTAGAAGACGCTTGACCATGCTCCAGCCTGCACTTGGGAATCTTTTCTTCTTCTCTTGAGGCTGCCAGTCAAGACCCCAACCTGCACCACCGCCTACCCTAGTAGGAGGTTTTTGTGGGGTATGATGATGATGCTGACATCACTGCCAGGCAAACTTGAGATTGACGCCAAGCTTGATGGCATAGCTGCCTCTGGATGCATGACCCATAGGTAGGTTCAGTCTCTTCTGTGACAGGCATGGCTGGACATGTCATTTTGTGCCACCAGCTCTGCCCTGGCACACAAACCTGCTTGCCTGGACTCTTGATGCATTTGCTACATGAAGCAGAAGATCATTATAACTTAGTCACGATTGGCCTAGTGATCAAGGCATGCTCTGATGGTTGCTAGCATAAAGACACATTGCTGCCAAGGGTCAGGTCCTACCTTGGCCCGGGGAGGGAGCCCGAGGGGGGGGGGAGGGGGGGTCCCGTCTCGTGTGCACTTGTGCAGGGGCATTGGCTCTTGTATATACTTACATATATGTTAGAAGTTCATCTTTGGTAAGCAAGCACCAGACTTGTGAGGCCTTCACAAGCACATCTCGAGGTTGGCATGAATCCATCGCTAATCAAATCAACAGTCCTCAGCTGAGGAAGGGCGCGTGACAGGGGCAGACATGATACTTGGTCCCTCTTGCACTGAGTGCTGCAACAGGCTGAGTGCTTTCCACAAACAGTCAGGCGTTGCAACGCCATGAGCACGGTAGCCCTTGACTGCATTCAGGAAGCCTGCTGCAGGTAAACATGAACATCCCTTCAAGCGTGCTGTAGAGCTGAGGGTGCAGAAAGTTTGAGAGCAGTGGGCTGTCAGATCCTTTGCCCCCTCAGCTGTACAGCACGCTTGGAGGAGTGTCAGTGCATGCCTGACTGTGTAGGTTCTCTGTCAAAGCACACTGGACTGGCGTGCACTACAAGCTCTCTTACTGCACGACGGTCCAATATGCTTTGATGGACTGCCTACCAACTCAGGTGGCACCAGTGCCTTCCGAATGTAGTGGCCGCGTATATCCGCCATCTTTGTTGGTCTGCCATTGTGCATTAGTGTGTCCGCATGTACAACGGCATCCCAGAGAAGATGGTGGATATATCCGTGCGCATTGAGGCAGGGAAGTGCAGGTCAAACAGGATTTGCACACAGTGTCACTACGACAGCAACACGTTACTGGTACCCACAACAGTTGTGCATGGAAGTTGCCATTATAAATACCACTGTCTTCGGTTGCATGTTAGTGTGCCATGCTTGCCAGCGTACTCAACTGCTTAGAGGCAGTCAGCGGGTAAGATCTTTTGTGGTGTCTTCTTACCTATTAATAAGCTATAGTAAGAGGACTGACAAATCATCTTACCCCTGCCCTGTCCTTGCATTTCTGACAACAAGATGTAAGGGATGGCAAGGGGCCCTGCCTGGGGATGCTGAGGAGACATCTTGCTGTGATGTGGCCTTGGGATTTAGGATTTAGGCTGCTGAAGTGGGGATGTCTCCAGCTGTGTTGGGGCCCCAGCAATAGACACCCCGGGGTGTCTATTGCTGGATGAGCAATGTCTCATGACTTGAATTTGCAGTTAGAGGAAACAGGGTGCATTGCCGCAAATTGGACTCCAAGTCATATCAGCACAGAAAAGTTTAAAGTGTTGGCGTCAGCCAGAAACACACAACAATGTTTTCACGAGGTCTCTGACTGATGCTACACGACTCACTGACTAGCATGAGTGAGCTTTGCATTGTTATTAGCAGTGAACATTTGGAATGTCTCTGCAGATCAGACCTGTCAGCCTGATCTGCATTGCATATACAACTTGGCTTGTACATGTACAAACTTGGCTTGTACATGTACAAACTTGGCATGTACAAACTTGGCAACAGTCCTCACTGTGCAACCCTCCAATGCAGGCGGGCAATACCCAGATCCCGTCCAGAAGCGCTACCTCGCCGGCTAAGCCAAGTTTCCTACGAAGCTTACCCTGTCATTTTCACCTGCAGCTGGCATTGCCGCCAAGCAGAACTACTCTGACCTTGACATCGTTCACTTCCTGACCAACGTGGAGTGCCTGGAGGGCCAGTTCGACACTTGGGGTACCTTTGGGTGAGTCAGTGTCCTCTAAACCTGCTTGTCAAATTTCGATTGGTGGCATCCATACCAATCAGCTGCTCCCACATGCTGCTACCTCAGCAATGCAGTATGCAGCATACAAGCTGCAAATCTTGTCAGCAAAATGCCTCTGCACACCCATGTCTTATATCTTCCTGCTTCCCTGCAGATTTGGGTTCATTGACAACCTGACCCTGGGAGGCCCCACCCCCCTGGGTGCCCGTGCCGCCAACCTGACTGAAATGACCCGCCCCTTCATGGAGGAGATTGCTCTCAACGAGCAAGGTCACGCTCTGTTCACCCGCCAGGCTGGCAGCACCATTCCTTGCCCCCTGGTTGACTTTGATGGTGGTTTCAACGACTTCATGGCTGCTGCCTATGGTCTGGCTGATGGTGTCACTGTTGAGCAGCAGTACGGCTCAGCTTACGGTATGCTTCTGACCCTGCTGTCCATTCTCAATGCTACACCACTTGTATTTAGGTACAGTTACTGCAAACTGTTCTGATGCTGGGGTTGACTTCATGTAACATCAGATCTTCTCTGTGCACGCTTTGTATGCATGCTGCGTTTGCAACACCATTGCCTGCAGTGCAGATTAATTCTTCTCCCTGGTGCAGTGCACTTTTGCCCTTTCCCTTGTTGTGCCTTTGCTCCACCTTTCGCCACATTCTGCTGACCAACCTTCTGTTGCTCTGCAGACCCATTCCTGAACGACCAGAACTTTGTGCTGTCAGTCCTCACTCTGGAGGAGCTTGGTGCCACCGGTAACAAGGGACTTGCCGGTCTGACTGGTAACCCAGTCCTGGCCAATGGCATTGCTGGACTTGCCACCTCTGCCACAGCTCAGGCCACCGTACAGCGCATGCTGCTGTGGCAGATGCGTGACTACATTGTTGAGCCTTTTGGCGAGACTGTGCAGCAAGTGTTTGCTCGTGTGTCTGCTCTGCGTGACTCTCTGGATGGACCTCAGGTATAATTTGATTCTTTGTGTTCATCTGTGTCACCTGTGCACATGGTAGCTAGCTAGCTGTTGATGTGATCACAGCATGTGACATCTTTGCAATTCTGCTGTGTAGCTGCCATATAGCATCCACCAGTGTCTCCGTCAATCCTTAGCAGTTTCCATAGTTTCTCAGCAGTCTCCACATGAGACTTAGTGAGCATAGCAGTGCTTGCTTCTTAACAGTCTCTATCTGAGGTCAACAGTGTCCAGATGAGTTTGCTGCAGTGCTCCTGATCTTCTTGTGATCTCTTGCTGCAGTTCGATGACCAGGGTCTGATCAACACCGATGCCCGTACCATCGCAGTCCCAGACAGCTACGTCAACATCATCCCCACCGATGTGCGCGGAATCACCTTCTCCCGTACCCCCCAGATGAACATCAACATCCTGACCCTGGGTAACCCCGACGGTGTGGGTGCCTTCTTCCCCAACGGCCTCATTGGTGCCATTAGCACCCCCACTGGCTTCGATGCGACTGCTGCTGGCACTGATGACTTCCCCAGCAGCCCCATGGTTGCCTTCCAGGTCAGTCTGTGTCCATTGCTTGCTTTGTAGTTGCATTGTAGTTGCCCAGGTCAGTCTGCCTTCATTGATGGCATTGTAGTTGCCTTCCAGGTCAGTCTGCCTTCATTGCCTGCTTTGTAGTTGCAAAGTTGTAGTTGCAGTTGTGGGTTTGGGTGCTTTCCAGGTCAGTCTGCCTTCATTGATTGCATTGTAGTTGCATTGTAGTTGCAGTTGTGGGTGTGGTTGCTGTGTCAGTCTGCCTTCACAGATTGCATTGTAGTTGCATTGTAGTTGCAGTTGTGGGTGTGGTTGCTCTGTTTTCTCGTCGGGGCAGTTGCAGGTCAACTCACTTGTGCACTCTCAGCTTTGCTGAGACTGTAAAGATTAGTTGCTTTGTGGTAGCAGTTGTGGGTGTGGTTGCTTTGTCTCTGTTTGTGGCAGTTGCAGTTGCAGTGTCACTGCTGGATCCTGTGCTTTTGCTGAGAGTGCAAAATTGTGCTGAACTGTTGCACATGCGCTACACAGCTGCATGCACATGCATGGCTGCTTTGCTTGTCAGCTTCATTTCTTGTGTCGTGACTGGTCTCCAAACACTGCCCTGTATGGATGAAGTATACTGTTGTGCGTAACTCACAGCTGTTGTCTGCTTTTGTACAGGAGAGTGTTGAGGAGCTTGGCACCATCATGGACCCCTTGACTGCTGCTGGCCCTGCCACAGTGGTGGGTGAGTATGATTTGACTCAATCCCTGACTGGCCCTGCTGACGACGGCACAGCTTCCACCAGGGGTCTGGTCTACACCCCTGACGGCACCCCAAACGACGTTAACACCACCACTGTCCAGGTTGGCACCCCAGGAGGTGACTACACCTGGATGCTGGCATAGATCATCTGATCTCATGCACACGCTGCACATGAGTCAGAGATGATCTGGTGACTGGAGGATGTGGGTACAAGAATTATGTCATTATGCAGTGATTATGCGGTGATTTCATTACCTAGGGCGGTGCTTTGAGTGTGCAAGGAGTGTATTTGGTATTCATGCTGTGAGGAGTTTGCGAGAGTGATGGTTGGGTGTTTATATCTCTCGTGGGGCAGGCATATGTAAGTTGCCCTCGTGGCGACTGGCTTGTACAGCATTGTTTTAGCTTTGAGTGTTCATGTGAACGCAGTTGAGCAAGGTGTTGATTTTCAATGCAGCTCAGAACGATCACTTATCTATGGAATGAATTCAGAACTCATCCAACTTGTTATTGCGCATGCTTGTCCTATGCAGCTTATTTTCTTTTCTTTTTAGGCTTGGGCTTCTGATGCAGCTTTACTAGCTCAGTTACTGTTGCTAGCAATGCCTGCTATGATTGCTGTTCTGTCTACCTCTTATCCTCTGCTACAGACATTGGGATGTATATACCCTGTTCAAGGCCTTTGTACCTTCTTGTTTTGGGTGCAAATCATTTTGATCAAGATCTTATACAAGCAGATGTAAACAAGTTTGTTCACTTCTATCACATCTGCCTTATGTGCACAGCATTGCTGTCACTGCAATCACGTCTGCCTTATGTGTTCCCAAACGCATGTACGGCCGGCTTGGTCAATTAAGTCATCAGGTTTGCACAATATCGTCAACCTGAGAAACTGTCATTTTACACAGATCTTCTGCCCTTTGCGAGCAGCAGTGACAGAAGGGAGTTTGTGGCCCTGCCCTCTACCTCCATGGCCCTGCCCTCATGTGCATGTCCTGACGCTGATGAGCAAGGCGCCTGCCACAGAAGTGAGTCACACAGAATGGCCCCGCACCTGCACACACACTCAGACACATGTGACAGAGCAACAGGTACAGCGCAGCATTGATGAGCACTACAGGCAGGAAACGTAACTGATTGATTGATGGATTGGTTGATTGACAGAGGATGCTTCATACACACTCACGACTTGGGTTGCCACTGTCAAGCTTATGAAGGGCACATCTCCAATGGTGGCAATACATGGGACAATATCCCTTGCTGATGTGGCAAGACCATCATAGAGCTTATTGGGCACAGCTCTATTGTGGTGTTGCCTGCTTCTGCAAGTGAGATCTGCATAAAGGGTCAACATTTTAGAATTCTAGCAGTGTTGACTGCAGGCAACCATAGGCAAAGCGCAAGTGAGGCGACTCGTTTGTTCCCGCGCTCGGATACATCTTCGAGAGGCGCAATGAGAAAAGAAATAGCAGTTGCCGCCACGGTCGTGGCGCTTGGTGGCGGGGCGTCACTGTATCAGTACCTCAGTCAAGGCAGACAGGTAGTATATCAGCTTAGACACGACTTTTGCGCAAACACGAACGTGCCGCTGTCGTACTCAAGAGCTGCACCTAGCATGCTAGGCGCTTGTCAACTCCCCACGAGCCTCGCTGCATCAGATTGGCAATCAGTCGAGATATGTCTGTATGGTTGCATCAAGAGCTTGCGCGGCACAACATATGTTTGCGTCTTTGCAGGGCAGCAAAGATGGAGAACGTGAGTTTGCGAAGCTTCATCAAGATGTGGGCCAGGTCAAGAAGCTGGAGGTGAGCCTGAGAGCTGAAACCCAAGACCTGCAGGAACGATCTAGATGTTTGCAATCGGTTGCAGCTGTGCACATCGTGATGGCGATGGAAAACCGGGAGGCAGAGGAATTCTCGCTTTAACTTTTTGATAATTGCAGGACTTGGTCCGTGTTCTCCACAAGCAGGGGGACCATAAGGCTGCAGCTTGTATTCAAGCTGCAGCTGATGAGTGGGCAGAGCAGGCCGCTGCAGAGAAGCTGCAGTTCACGGTAGAATTCGCAACGCCGACCAAAAGATTTGTATGTGCAAGTTGCTAAGCTCGTTCGACTGTTGCTGTCGCATAACACTGCTATGCTGTGTGGCCCCAGTAGCAGATGCTATCCACCCGAGTGAGTCAAAAGTCTGAGCTCTGCAAGGTTGACCATACATGTGGGCAGACTGACAAAACAAACTTGATTGTATATTGTGCTGTGACACAGTCTGTGGGTGTCTGACACTGGCCAGGTAGCAGACCACATCAACGACACCGAACGCCACCCTCAACACTGATGCATGCACTGCTCTGCAAGATCTAGGTGTGAATCTAGGGATGACATGTGCCCTGTACAAGCTGCTGTACAGGCCAGGCAGGCAGAGACACTGTCACCCCTTTTCCTGTTACTGTTTGCCTGAGAGTTTGGATGAATTTGTCACCATTATGTGCCTCAGGCCAGCAAAGTTGACTCATCAGCCCTGTCAATGTGATCGTGCTTCATGCAGGCACTGCTGGATCAGCAGGACAAGGAGAAGGCTGCCCTTGTGAAGGACTTTGGAAACCGTGTAAGGCAACATCAGAAGGTGAACGCAGACCTGAAGCAGGGGTCTGGCAAGAGGGACGAAGAGTGCAAGGTACTCAAGCGAGCGTTTGCACAGCACAAGGTGGAGGCTTCAAACAAGCTGAAGGTGACTCCCTTGACCAGCTGTGATGTTGATCATCTGCTGTAAACCCAAATTAGCGTATACACGTGTATGGGCGGCACCAAGAGAGTGACACTTTCATGTAAAGTGGACAACACATTGCAGCTGCTTCTTGGTGCCCTTTGCACCAGCCATTGCCAGTGCAGGCTGCAGCCCCAGCATCGTATGCCTCAGTTAACCGTTTGCCTACACATAGGCCAGCTGCCTAGCCTTCAGGTGCTTGCAAATGCTTGACCGATGCCCTCACTGATGCTGTACTTTTGTATGTTGCAAGCACGGCTTGAGCTTGTGCCTCACCACTTGTGCCACTTCTTGTCATTTCTACTAGAGCTGATGCCAACTTGCATTGCCAGGCACTCCGTGAGGATGGAGTTACACATAATCTGAGCTGATGTGCAACTGTGTGACCAAGGTGTGTGACATGAATGCAGGCGAAGCAACAGGTGATCAGCAACCTGAAGCAGGAAGCGCATGCTTCGGGGACTCAGATGGAGCAGACGATCCAACAACTGCAGGAGGACAACCGCATCCTGAGGCGTAATTTAGAGGTGAATTCAGCATTGTGTAGTGCTGCAGATGCAGATTTGAATTTGCTGCAAGCCACATCAGCACGCCGTTACTTGAGACCTGACCCACGTTCAATCCATTGGTATGTGTCACAGCTGCTTACATTTGTCTGATTGTGCGTGTGATATGTCAGGTGCGAGAAGCTGCCGAGAGCAGTGCTGTCTCCAAGCTGCAGTGCCAGGTGGCGGCAAAGCAGCAGAAGCTGGAGCGCCAGGCCGCTGAACACTCAAGCCGCCTGAGTGAGGTCAAGGCTGAGCTACAGGTAGGTTATCTCCACTGGGCATGTCATTCACCATGTATGACTTCAGGCAGAGCTTGTGTGATAATGGTACTCTGTGTTGGTGGTGATGACTGATCACTTAGCCGTAGAAAGGGCTTACTCTCATGTCTTGTACGCGCATGGCAATTATGATTGTGTGTGATGCACAGCCAAGCCTGATACATGATGTGCCATGGTTGTGCAGTGTGAAAGGGAGGCACGCATCAAGGCTGAGGCAAAGCATGATGCTGTGAGGTTGGCTGCCCAGCAAGAGAGCCAGGTTGCATTGAGGGCTCAGCACTCTTGGACATCTGAAAAGGAGGTAAGTCCATGCTACATGCCCATTGCATTACACAGTACTGCTCACAAACGCAAAATGTGGTGCTGTTCAGTGATGGGAAACACTTCTCCTCCGCAATGATCTGCTTTGCTTGAGCGCCACTGAGCCACCTGGCTGCTCACATAAGCTCCAACACTAAGCTGTTTGAATATATGCTTAGCGCGTACTGTCTTCCCAGTCACTCTGTGTGAAGCCCCTGACAAGTCCCCAAGAACAGATCTGTACATTGTTTGATTGCTGGCTGATGATTTGTTGATCAAGCTGAGAACATGTGATGTGGGCCATGCAGGCACTGGAAGTGCGCCATGCCAGCAGGGTGGGGGAGCTGGAAGGGGAGGTGGGGGGCCTGCACCAGAGCCAGGCTGTCATGCAGGCAACCTTGGCTACCAGACTTGAGGAGAGCCAACTGCGCGAGCAGGTATGCACCACCACACCTGCAACACCACCTGTGTCTGGACTTGTCCACAACTCATTGATTAAGCAGCAGGCATGCAGGCGCTGGCTACACATTGCAAAGTGCTTACCTGTCACAGTCACACTTGAGACCCCATGCCATGCACTCACACTTGATCAACAGATCTTGTCATGCACTGCAACCTTTCATGTCATGTGGACAAGATTACATGAGTCGCTATTCACAGGGAAGCTGCTGACATGTGCTCCTGGCCTGCAGGCAAAGGAGGCTGAGCTGAAGCAGACTGAGTCAGCTCAAGCTGCTGCCCTGCAAGAGGCGCGGTCATGCCTCCAAGAAGAGCGTGAGAGGACCATTGCTTCTCACTCTGCTGAGCTGCAAGCAGTGGAGTCACGCTTGCAGGCAGAGAAGGGCATGCGCACTGCTGAGGGCGACTCCTTGCGGGCAACCATTCAGGTGATTTTGTGTCCATGTGCTTCTTGCTTTGATCAGATTACTTTGTATAACTCATCACAAGGCTTGGTTTTGGATGTTTGAACTGACATGGGCCTGCATTTGCACATTCAGGAACAGTAACACATTGCAAACCCAATGCACTGCACTTGTGGCATCACAGGTTGCTTCTGTGACTCATCATGAAAGTCAGCAGACAATGAACAGGGGGTCCATGAGTACATGTGTTGTGAGCAGTCAAGCAGACACTTCATACATGCAGAGCCTGAGTGACATGATGAATGCAGGATTTGCAGCAGGATTTGAGCGACAAGGGGGATGAGCTGCAAAGGGTTGCCGGTGCAAAGGAGCGCACTGACGGCAACCTGAAGCGCATGGTCAGCAACCTTCAGCAGGCTGACACCACCATCAAGGTACCCTCTGCTTCCTCCCTGCACTGCCATGCAGACCTTCTGAATCTGCTTCTCAGGATTGTGCCTTCTGAATCTGCTTTGTGCTGTTTGCCTTTGTTCTCTCAACCTGATGGGGTCTCCTTGCTTTATCCCAGCTTGGACTTCATGCTTCAGCCCTACCTGTCAGCAGCATTGCTTGATCAAGTCAGTGTACGTGCTCTGGGCTGGCATTTGCAATATGGCTGCTGTGATAGCAAACTGCCGCCAAACCATTTAAGCTACGAGTTGAAACCAGCTGGTCAAGATTGTTGTGTGGACACTCCTGTTTGAAATGCAGGCCCTGGAAAGCACCCTGGAGGAACAGGGCATCACCGTGAAGGAGGCCAAGGCTGAAGCTGCCAAGGCCAACAGTGACAAGCGCAAGACAGAGAAGGCCCTGCTGGTGAGTCTCCATCAATCATCACACTGCACCACTGTACACTAGCCACTTATCACCCACTGGTACAGCCCCTGATTGTAGCACTGCTCCTTAGTGTTGCTGCCTTGCCGATTGCTGCTTTCTGCACACAACTGCCTGCTGTATGGCCGCTGAAAGAGGGTGTGACATGTGACAGGAGAAGCAGGAGTCACTGGAAATGAAGGTGAAGAAGGTTGGCGCCCTCCAGAACAGCTGCGCTCAGCTCAAGGTGCGCTGTGAACATAAAGCTGATTGCTGTTTCCATTGTGCATCATGATGCGACTGTGCACTGTAGGATACACAGGATACATTGATACAGCTGATGTCTGATGACGCGCTTATGGCGCATGTCATTTGATCATGCTTGCACTGTGGTGACTTTTATTGTATGCTTTTGCCACAGAAACAGCAAACACAAATGTCAGTTGAGCTTGGACACTCCCGTCTGCTCTGCATGCACACAGTCACGTACACTGTTCTTGACAAGCGCCCACCCTGTGTGAGTCAGAACAAAACATGTGCAAGTATGTATTTTAGCATGAGTGTATATTATTATGCAGGGGGAGAAGAATGCACTGGAAAGCCAGGTGCATGTGCTGACTGCTGCCCGGGACTCTGCACCTCGGCAGTCTGCCTCCAAGGCTAGGAAGAGGAGCAAAGGTCCCTCCAGCAGCACCTCAACACGTCAGCAGGTACGTCCATTGCTGCACTGCCCTACCAGACACTTTGTCTGCTGTGTTCCCAGTGGTGTATGTCTGTCTTTGTCTCCAACAGACACCACTTCCTCGAGCAGCCTTCAAACAGCTGCACATAGATCTCTTGCTTTGCCAATCACCTACTCCCTCTGATGGACATCATGGTGATGGTGCAGGTGGAGATGCCTGAGGCTCAGCTGAGCATGGAAAGCAGTGAGGCATCCCCAGAGGATAGCAAGACCACTGCGGTGGACATTGGGGCACCCCCAGGCGCCAAGAGGGCTTCCCTAAATACCTCAGAGGCTGCAGTCTCAGGCTCAGCTCTGAGCCCAGACGACACCACAGCAAGCAGTGGTGGGGTGGAGAGTGAGGGGGAGGGCTGGATCACTGTCCAGTCCCCCAAAAGGCCCAACAGAACAAGCACTGGGACATCTGCTAGGGGCATGCACCATGCATCCTCTAGCAAGTCCACTCGCTAGGATAGGTTTTGTTGTATGTGGTGATTCACCATGGTACTCATGTATATAAGTGCAATGTCAGATGGCAAGTATATGTTGTAGTATCAGGTGTGATGAAACTGTCTTTGTGTCCAGTGTGCATGTGATCATGTCTGGCCAGCAGCCCTTTGCTGATTCATGGCCGTGCTGCAATAGGGGGCAGCCACGGTCTATGATGAAATGCCCACTTGACTTTGTGAGTCCCCCTTCTTTCACTTTAGCATGCTTAGTCATGCACAATCTGCTGAAAATGCAGTTGCACAGGCTGCAAGAAAGCCTTTTTATCCAGTCTGGTGGTCTAATTTGCAGCAGCACATGGCCACACATTTGCTCATGAATGTACCTTCGTATTGACTTTGTAGACAGAGTTCTTGTTCAGCGCTACAACAGCAGTAGTCTCTCAGCTAGGCTGCAGCAGCATTTTTATGCTGCACAGAATAGTTATAGAGTAGCAGACTGTAACATGAAAGTCTCCCGATGATCAGGGGCCAGATGATGAGCATGCACGCATGCGTATGCACTTCACCTTGCCAGTGTGCTGAGTATTCAGCTGTGGCAATGTACGACCTACATGCACAATTCTATTGCCGATAGCCATTGTCATTGTGATCCACACTTCTGTGTAGTGAGCTCATGACAGCAGGACTCCAGCATCAGAAACACAGGTGAACGGTGTACACTGCGCACCAAAAGAAAAGACAAAAGAAATGGGTGTGCGGGCACGCCTGTATCACCAGTAGATACTTCACCTGGCCCATGTCTCCATGAGAGCATGGGTCAACTGACTTTGTGCCAGGCACACCCTGCGACTGAACCAGCGACCCAGCCATAGAAGGTACTACGAGTGATTACTGACCTGAGCTGCAATTTGTAACATGTATATAGGCTGCATTTCTGTCACACCTGCGAGTATGGGTCTTGGAGTAGCTCACATGCCGCATGCGCGCACTGTATCAACTCGCGGGTTACAAAAACTGTTCAGACTGAGTCAAATTAAGAAGGCCAAGGTGCACCCACCACCCGAAAGCTTTTCAGGTCTGACCTGATCACAAGTCTGGTACACGAGCTCAGCCCCTGCAAACATCCTGTGAGTTCTGCGGTACTCCATTGTCATTGCGTACTCGATTGCGGTGCGGTGCGTGGCCAGTAACCCTTTGCTGATTCATGGCAGTGCTGCCTCAGGGGGCAGCCAGGGTCTATGATCAAGTGCCCACTTGAACTTGTGAGTCCCCCTTCTTTCACTTGAGCGTGCTTATTCACGCACAATCTGCTGAAAATGCACTTGCACAGGTTGCAAGAAAGGCTTTTTACTCAGTCTAGTGGTTCAGTTTGCAGCAGCATGTGGCGAGTTTTACATGCTTGCTGACAAAGGCAATTTTATATTGACGTTGTAGACAGAGTTCACATTAGCGCTAGAACAGCAGTAGTCTCTCAGCTAGGCTGCAGCAGCATTGCTTTATAGCACGGATCACTGATAGAGTATAGCAGACTGTAACACACAAGTCCCCGTAACAAGGGGACAGATGGTCAGTGTCTCATGAGCGTGCACGCATGCATATGCACTTCACACTGCCAGTGTGCTGAAACTTCAGCCCTGGCGATGTGTGACCTACATGCATACACTTTGATGCCAACAGCCATTGTAAATCAGATCTGCAATTGTACAGTTCATCTCTGAAACATGACACCATACATGTATGCAAAGAATGTGACTTTGCGCTGGGGGCCTTTAGGTTGAACCCTGAAAACCACTGGCACTGCAACAGTACTGCTGCAAACGTACATGCACCATTTGCCTATGTCACAACAACAGCATAGATTCAAGCAGCCCAAAGCATGTCAACAGGACTGCAGAGCAGCAGCGCAATTACAGCAATAACCTGCAGGACTTGAAGTTACTGGATGGTTTATGGTGGACAGGTGATCGCCTTGTAATCCCCAATGTCAGCCGGGTGCGCACAGCACTGCTGTGGGACTATCACGCCAGCCCTTATGCTATCCATCATGGTGTCAACAAGACACTGCATGATATGCAGCGATCATTTTGGTGGCAAGGTATGTTTTCTGACATCAATGCTTACATACGCCTTTGCGTCTCCTGTCAACGCAGCAAGTGGTCACTTGTCAAACCATCTGGTCTATTGCAACCTTTGTACCTTCCACACGGTCCTTGCGACAGTGTCTTGACTGACTTTGTCACAGGTCTTCCTAAGACCAAGGCAGACCATGATGCTGTTCTTGTCTTTGTTGACAGATTGACCAAACATGTATACATTGTCCCCACTACAATAGAATGCACTGCAAAGACTTGGGCTGACTTGTTCATTCAGCATGTGTTCTGCAATCATGGTCTTCCCCTGGAAGTCATTTCTGACAGAGGTCCACAGTTTGCTGGCAAGTACTGCAAGCGCTCTCTGATTGCCTGCGCATCTCATGGAACATGTCAACAGCATTTCACCCTCAGACTGATGGTCAAACAGAGCGCATGGATTGCACTGTTGAGGACATGCTCAGACATTTTGTGTCTCCCACCATGACTGATTGGGATGAACTTCGTGTGCATGCGCAGTTTGCTATCAGCAATGCCAGGCAGGAGCCGGTGCAGAACACTCCCTTCTACCTCAACCATGGCCGTCATCCCAGAACATTTTTGAGTGCCTTGCTTGAAAGAGGGAGGACGCTACCTTCCAAAAGTAAATATCCTGCTTCTGCTCCTTTTGCACAGCACATGCAAAGCACAATGACACGTGCCAAAACATGCATGCTCAATGCACAGCAAAGGCAGAAGCACTACTATGACAAAAGGCATGTCCCATCTGTCTCTGAGGTTGGAGCAGAAGTGCTCCTAGCCACCACTGACTTGCATTTTAGGACCACTGGTACCCGCAAGCTCATACCTAGATGGGATGCACCTTTCAAAGTCTTGGCTCACATGGGCGGCACTGTTATTGTTTGGATCTGTCAGACTGCATGCATCAGGTTCACAATGTGTTCCATGTCTCTCTCATCAAGCCATACACAAGTGATGGTTGCACACAACCACCACCACCTCCTGAGCTGGTTGATGACTGCCCTGAATGGTTGATGACTGCCCTGAATGGACAGTACAGCAAGTGCTTGACCACAGAGTTGTTAAGCGTGGACGTCAACGCAAAATTGAATGCTTGATCCACCGGGATGATTATGATGATAAGCACAACACCTGGGAAACATCAGCCAATGTTGCTAACTCTCTTGGCTGTGTACAGGATTACTGGTTCACCTTGCCCCCCTGACCAAAGGCTGGCTGCTGCAGCTGTCTTACTCGCTATGCCTCAATAGGCTGGTCCCTTGAGCCATACAGCAACCTCACAGTTGCGCAGGTTTTCAGGCAAAAAAGGTAGAATCATGCAAATGGAATAAAAATGGTCTGATTATTTGTATTTCACTTCGCGTTGCTGGCAAGCAATGGTGTTTTGCCTGACTGGGCAGTACAAGTGTTGTCAACTTGGAGCTTTTCTCATGTTAGGCTTGCTGCTGTCACCCAGTTGGCACCCAAGCACACACTATGTGGCATTTGCAATAGCCACAACAGTGCAATAGCATGTATGCAAGCATGCTCACACTTAGGATACTGCATGGCCTTTGCACCGCCTTGTGTCTTGAGCTGTCACGGTGCCTCACTGAGGTCTGTAAATCAGTCCTCTTATTGTGAACTGATCCACCAATAAGGGAGCTGCAGTTGGGTCGGCATGTCTTCACCTGGCTTGATCCCCAGCATGAAGTGGCCGCATTGAACATCATTGTGTTCCTTGCATTTACCAAGCATGTCACTTGACATTTGCTTCATATGAGCTTGCTACACAATGTGAGCATATGCAACCTGCTCACAATTCATTACCCTCTGGGTTTTACACCTAAATGGGGCAGGTGTGTTACGGTTGTTACGGTCTTTCACAGCAATTTGCCTACCGTGTGACTGTCTCAGTCAGCAGCTGCAACTCATTTTGCAGCTGAAACCTACATAATTAAACAGCCACACTGCGAGACAGCACTGCTGGGGGGTTTCACTGACCAAGATCTGAGTAGCACAAGGTCTATGACCTGCCCTTTGCTCTCTGAGTGGAGTAGACTATCCTTACCATCCATTCCATCAATAATGTAATTCAAATCATTGCACTTATATTCCTTCCACACACCAACAGCGCTATCTCAGTGCTCCCGATCTCGGACATAGATACCCAACACGTTACACTCAGCTACTAAGCAGAAAGAGTGCAGCAGAAGGCAATAGCACTTAGTTGACTCAAGCAATACAAACAGCAAACCAGTGGCTGATGTTGCCATTAGGAGGTAGCCAGCACTCCAAACACAAATTTTGCTGTTGTATTCATTCAGGATTTTGGCAAAAAGAACGCATATCGCTGCACGCTGCATAGTCCGTAAGGGCAGCATACACGCATGCACGCAGAGCAATACGTGTCTCTGCACTGCTTCTGACACATAAGACCTACAAGATCAGTCCAACAATCTGATCAAATCATACATGCTCATCTAGCTCTCCTGACTGTGTGCCAGCTGCTGCTAGAGACTGCATCTGCCCTGCCTCCAAACTTTGTGACTGTTTTAGGAACCAAGAAGCAATTGAACCTACTTGCAGTTGTCTTTCTGTACATACTTAGTTCATGATGTCTCCCAGCATCTGACATCACGGCTTTTTGATGCTTAGCATTTGAGAACCTGCCTGGAAGATGACAGGGCATGTGAGGTACATCCTTCTCAGCACAGCTCAAGTACAGGGTTGAAATCAGCTGTCAATGTGAGTCTGGAAGCCCCTGCACCGTGCCTGTTAAACATCAAAGACACGGCGTGTAGCATTAGCCACTGGACTTTACGCACATCCCAGCTTCTGCACTGACTGTAGTAATGCACAGATCAATCCTTGGTAAACTTGGCAGTCTGCACCTCAACAACTTGAGGGTTGCAGATCGACATGTACAGCGCTGAGGTTGCAGACACAGGAATCTTGTACCGGTACATTTGTGTAATGTACAGGAGAGCTTCTGCAGCCAGCGAGGCAATGGCTTCCCAGTGTTTCATGGTATCAGATTCAGCTCAGAGCAGACTCAGAGAGAGAGATAACAATGCAGGTGACAGCAGAAAAGGAAATGAGACTCGATGCAACAAAAGCGTTATCAACAGCAGAGCACTGTACAACACAGCCAAGGCAGACTGACCTGGATATTGACTGACCACAGCCACTGCAAGCTATGAGATGTGACTCAACAGTCAACTTCTTCCACAAGGTAAGAGGGTGGACATAAAGACCATGCAGGCGCTTCAGCAAGCTGGCCATTTGGCATATGCATGACCCCAGATGCTGCAGTTGACTCGGTAACAAAGAGATCTGCAGGCAGCCAGCAACCATGAGCTGAGCAGCATATGCTTCCATTTCATACCACCCCTCAGCAGCTGGTGCTCTATCTGGCCAGACATGGCTGAGTACACAGGGCCACCAGCAGTTCTGTATTGCTTCTTGTGCTGGACCTGGTGCTGGGAGAAGAGGTTGCCCCTGATCAGGGCTCATCAGTCCTGGAAGCCAGGCACCATGCTAGCTGAACACCCAGGACAAATACAACAACTGTCACAGTCTGCCTGAAAACAGCTCAAAGAGACCAAAGCTGCGTAGGTCATCCCAGTGTAATGCTGGGCACATAAAGGCCCCAGGTGCTATCCAGGGCCAGAGCACCTTGCAAGTCTGCCCCACACCTTGCTGACACTTTACTATCAGCCAAGTGCCCCAGTGGCGCTGCTCAGCTGCCCTTGGCCTTGGCCTGGACAATCTCATGAGCCCCAGGGTATCATGCAACAGCTTTGTTACCTGGCTGCTGTGCTAAGATGTTGCGTCGGCACAGCAGCCCTGCACTGATGTGGGTTGTGGGGCCTATTCCTTGCAGCACAGCAGGGCCCAAATCAGCCTGCTTGCAATTGCACTGGCGAGGCTTGACATTGTGCGTGCAGCTTTTGAATGCAGGTCTGGGTGGACAGAGTGAATGACGTTGTCACCAGCTCAAGGTAGTGGAGTTGGTATCAGGTAACATGGTTATACATGTGTGCCTTGGACAGGTCACTTGTAGCTGAAGTAAGCAGCCAGCCAGCCTTGCTGCTTGCTGACCAAAGCTCAGAGGAAGCTGACGTCATTGACCTGCATCCAAACTTTGTGACTTTAATGGGATTAGCAAGAGAAGCGATTGACCCTGTTTGCAGATTTCTATGTGGACATATGTCTGTCCAATTGTCTCCCAGGATCTGACATCACTGTACAGTGCGCTGCATGCATTTGGGAACCTGCCAGGAAGATGACAGAGTGTGTGGGCTGTATCCTCTTCAGCACAGCTCAACAAAAGGGTTGAAATCAGCTGTCAATGTGCGTCTAAAACCTCCTGCAGTGCGCCTGTTGAACAGCAAAGACAAGGAATGTAACAATGGCCACTGATCGTTAAGCACATCACAGCTTGTGCACTGAGTCACTCGGACTGTGATAATGCACAGATCTAGCCTTGGTAAACATGCAAGTCTGCACCTCAGTAACTTGCAGGTGGCAGATCAACTGCTTCAGGGATGAGCATTGCTCACGTGACAGCTGTGATGCAGACCAACGGAGTTCAGCTTGCAGACAAAGAACTTTAACCCTTGAACTGGTGAATTTGTGTTTTAAGGTACAGCATAGCTTCTGCATTCAGCGAGGCAATGGAGGCAGAGAAATCGGGTTGGATGCAACAAGAGCATTATCAACACCTGAATGCTGTATAGCATGGCCAAGCCAGACAGACCTGGTGACTGACTGACAACAGCCAGTGCAGCAGCTTATGAGCTGTGACCACAGCAGTAGTCTTCCTCAGCAGGGTGTGAGGGTAGACACAAACACCTTGCAGGCTCTTTAGCAAGCTGGCCAACCAGCATAGCATGACCTCAAAGCTGCAGTAAACTTTGTAATGAAGGGTCTCGCAGGTGGCTTGCAATCACCAGCTGAGTATACTATAGCTACATAGCATATCCTGCCACTTCATGTGACCCCTCAGCAGCTGTGGCTCTATCTGGCTGATAATGCTTGGTGTACTGGCAAGGCTTGACGTTATGTTTCCAGCTAGTTGAATGTACATGTGGGTCTAGACGTTAGATCCGGGTGGACAGAGTGGGCATCAGGTCCAGGTATTGAAGCCCAGGTAGTGAAGTCCAGGTAGAGAAGTCCAGGTAGTGAGTTGGCAACACGTGTGCCTATAGGATGTCGCCACGTGGACCCAAAGCTCAGAGAAAGCTGACGTCATCGTCCTGCATGCATTTTCACCCCTTCAAAAGGTCAACAATTTAGAGTTCCACTGCTGTTGACTGCAGTCAACCATAGGCAAAGCGCAAGTGAGGCGACTCGTAATCTCACAGTGTGCGCATATTCTCACACAGCTCGCGGGTATCTCTTTGAGAGACACAAAAAAATCATGCGTAGACTGGCGATTGCCGCCACGGCTGCAACACTTGGTGGCGGCGCGGCGCTGTATCAGTGCCTTAAGGTCGACGTCGGACAGGTAGCAGACTGGCTTAGACATGACTTTTGCGTTTCCTGCAACGATGGACATACCGCTGTCACAATCAAGAGTTGCTAGACGCTCACCAACACCCTACGAGCCTCGCTGCATCGGTTGGGGCATCGGTCGAGATACGTCTGTATGATTGCATCAAGAGCTTGCGCGTTCAGCAGCATGTGTTTGCTTCTTTGCAGGGGAGCAAAGATGGGAAACGGGAACTCGCAAAGCTTTTGCATAGCGTCGGCCAGGTCAAGAAGCTGGAGGTGAGCCTGCTGAAACCCAATACCAGAAACGATCTAGATGCATCGTATGATTGCATATGCATTTGGTTGCAGCTGTGCACGTCGTGACGGCGATGGAAAACCGTGACGCAGAGGAATGCTCGTTCCAAATATTTGATAACTGCAGGACCTGGTGCGTGTTCTCCACAAGCAGGGTCACCAGGAGGCTGGTGACCAGGTCCAAGCTGCAGCTGATGCGAGGGCAGAGCAGGCAGCTACGGAGGAACAAGAGTTTCAGGTAGAAACCGCAACAGCATAGACTCTATATATGCAAGCTGCCGAGTTCGTGCGACTCTTGCTGTCACCCAACATTGCTATGCCATGTGGCCCCAGTGGCAGGTCCACCCAGTCAGAAGTCTGAGGAGCTCTGCAGGGGTGACTGTCAATGCAGACAGACAGAGCGCAAACTTGGTTGTATATTCTGCTGTGACACAGCGTGTAGGTGTATGATACTGGCCCTGAGATGCGGCTTACATCAACAACACTGACTGCCACCCCCAAAACTGATGTATGCATTGCTCCGCAAGATCTGGTTGTGCATTTAAGGAGTCACATGTGCCCTGTACAAGCTGCTGTACAGGCCAGCTAGGCAGGGGCCCTGTCACCCCTTTTCCTGTGATTGTTTGCCTGAGAAGCGATCACTATTGTGTGCCTCAGGTCAGCAAAATTGACTCATCAGCCTTGTTGACGGGATTGTGTTGAATACAGGCTCTGCTGGATCAGCACAAGAAGAAGAAGGCTGCGCTTGAGAAGGACTTCAACAACAGAGTGCAGCAGCAAAAAAGGATAAATGCAGACCTGAAGCAGGAGTCTGGGAAGAGGGACGAAGAGAACAAGGTGCTCAAGCGAAGGTTTGAGCAATACAAGGTGGAAGCTTCTAACAAGCTGAAGGTGACTTCCTTGACCAGCTATAATGAGGACCATCCGCTGTAATCTAAAAATGCTGAAACAGCGTATATATGGGCGGTATCAAGAGGGTAACACTTTCATTTGAAGTAGAAGATACACTGCAGCTGCTTCTCGGTACCTCTTGCACCTGCCATCAACTATTGATATTATATTGCCAGTGCAGCCTGCAGCCCAGCATCTCATGCATCAAATGACCGTTTTGATTGCCTATGTATGGGTCACCTGCCTTGACTGATGCGCTTGCTGATGCAAGGTCACCAAGCACATGTGTACTGCTTGATCAACATTGTTGTAACTTCTACCAGAGCTGATGCCAAAACATGATCTTGGCTGATGTGCGACTGTGTGACCAAGGTGTGTGACATGAATGCAGGCCAAGAAACAGGTGATCAGCAACCTGAAGCAGGAAGCGCATGCCTCATGGGCTGAGGTGAAGCAGCAGGTCCTCCACCTGCAGGAGGAGAACTGCAGCCTGAGGCACGACTTGGAGGTAAGCTCAGCCTTATGTAGCAGGCTGCTTGAAATGTCCACTTGTGAAATTGCCGCGACCAACAAAGATGGGTTCAACACGATCTTGTTGGAGACCTGACTCATCTCGCATTCATTGGTGATCCTTGCTATGTGTCACAGCTGCTTGCATATGCATACGCATATGCATATGCAAATGCATTTGTCTGATTGTGTGTGTGATATGTCAGGTGCGAGAAGCTGCTGAGAGCAGTGTTGTCTCTGGGCTGCGGTGCCAGGTGGCGGCACGCCAGCAGAAGCTGGAGCGCCAGGCCGCTGAACACTCAAGCCGCCTGAGTGAGGCCAATGCCGAGCTGCAGGTTGGTCATCTGACTGGACATGTCAACCACCATGTCTGACTTTTGGCAAAGCTGATGTACTGTTTGTGGGTAGTGATGCCTGCTCACTGGACCCTAACAATACTGGCAGATTGCTGATGGGCCAATTGATGGTTAAGCTGAGAACATGGGTTGGTTGCTGTGCAGGCCCTGGAGGTGCGTCATAAGAGCAAGGTGGGGGAGCTGGAAGGGGAGGTGAGGGGCCTGCACCAGAGCCAGGCTGCCAAGCAGGCAACCTTGGCTACCAGACTTGAGGCAAGCCAACTGCGCGAGCAGGTATGCACCACCACACCTGCAACACCACTTGTGTCTGGACTTGTCCAAACTGTGCAGCAGGCATGCAGGCGCTGGCTACCCCCTACAAAGTATATACCTGTCGCAGTCAGACTGGAGGCCCTGTACCATGCACTCAAACTTGAACAAGAAATCATGTGATGTTCTGCAACCTTCACTGTCATATTGACAAGTTTGAATCAAGATGCTGTTCACAGGGAAGCTGCTGACATGTGCTCCTGTCCTGCAGGCAAAGGAGGCTGAGCTGAAGAAGGCTGAGTCAGCTCATGCTGCTACCCTGCACGAGGTGCAGCTGCAATTTGAGGCAGCAATCCAACGTAGGCTTGCTGAGCAGGCTGACTCTCACTCTGCTGCAATGCAAGTAGTCATGCCTGCAAGCAGAGAAGGAGATGCGCACTGCTGAGTGCAAGTCCTTCCAGGCAACCATCAAGGTCAAATCTGTTTTGACATACTGCTTGCTTTGATCACAATACGTTATATAGTTTATCACAGGGGCTGGGTTTGAATGCTTGAGCTGAAACTGGCTTGCACTTCCTGCCTGCATTTGCACATTCAGGAACTCTCGTGTCAAGCATCACATAACAAGAGCATTCACAACTCCACTGCGCTTGTGCCATCAAAAGCTGTTTTTCTGACTCTTTGTGGGTTTCAGCAGACAATGGATGGGAAACCATACCTACATGTGTTGTGAGCAGTCAAGCAGTCACTTGAGACATGCAGAGCCTGAGTGACATGATGAGTGCAGGAGTTGCAGCAGGATTTGAGCAACAAGGGAGATGAGCTGGAGAGAGTTGCTGGTGCAAAGGAGCGCGCTGATGGCAACCTGAGGCGTAGTGACAGCCACCTACAGCAGGCCGAAACCACCATCAAGGTACCCTCTGCTTCCTTCACTGCCCTGCTGTTCGGACCTTCTGATGCACTGTGCCTTTTGAATCTGCTTTGTGCCACATACCTATGGTCTCAGTCAGTGGGGTCTCCTTGCTTTAGCCCAGCTTGGCCTCCATGCTTTAGCCCCAGCTGTCAGCAACACTGTGTGGTCAAGCCAACATTTTTGCTCTGAGCCGACATCTGCAATCTGGCTGCTGTGACAGCAAGCTGCTGCCAAATCATGCAGTCTGTGAGTTCCAATCAGCGGGTCAACAATTGCTGCTTGGACACTCCTGTTTGAAATGCAGGCCCTGGAAAACACCGTGGAGGAACACGGCATCAGCGTGAAGGAGGCCAAGGCTGAAGCTGCCAAGGCCAACGGTGCAAGACGCAAGACAGAGAAGGCTTTGCTGGTGAGTCCCCAACACATACTACCCTGCTGCACCACTGTACACTAACCACTTATCACCCACTGGTACAGCCCCTGATTGTGGCATTGCTCCTTAGTGTTGCTGCCTTGCCGTTTGCTGCTTTCTGCAGAGAACTGCCTGCTGTATGGCTTCTCCAAGAGGGTGTGACATGTGACAGGAGAAGCAGGAGTCACTTGACAACAAGGTCAGGAAGGTTGGTGCCCTCCAGAACAGCTGCGCTCAGCTCAAGGTGTGTTGTCAAGATGAAGCTGATTGCTGTTTCTATTGTGCAACATGATGCGATTGTGCACTGTAGGATACACAGGACACATTGATAAACCTGATGTCTCATGACGAGCTTGTTGCGCATGTCATTTGATCATGCTTGTCCTGTGGTGTCAGCCAATTGACATTGGACTCTCGTGTCCACTCAGCTCACACACTCTCACTTACACTGCTCTCGACCAGCGTGCACCCTTCGTGAGTCAGCACAAAACCTGTGCAAGTATGTATTTCAGCATGAGTGTACATTATGCAGGGGGAGAAGAATGCACTGGAAAGCCAGGTGCATGTGCTGACTGCTGCCCGGGACTCTGCACCTCGCCAGTCTGCCTCCAAGGCTGCTAGGAAGAGGAGCAAAGGTGCCTCCAGCAGCAGTGTCACCTCACCAGCTCAGCAGGTATGTCCGTTGCTGCACTGCCCTACCAGACACTTCATCTGCTGTGTTGCCAGGGGTGCAGAACCGCGTGATTCTGTCTTTGTCGCCAACAGACTCGACTCCCTCAAGCAGCCTTCAGACAGCTTGCACATAGACCTCTATCTGTTAATTCCAAGTCAAACCTATGGCTGCTGATGGACACCACAATGATGGTGCAGGTGGAGCTGCCTGAGGCTCAGCTCAGCATGGGAAGCAGTGAGGCATCCCCAGAGGTCAGCAAGACAAATGTGGTGGACGCCAAGGCATCCCCAAGCCCCAAAGAGGCATCCCTGGAAACCTCAGAGGCTGCAGTCTCAGGCTCAGCTCTGAGCCTGGACGACGCCACAGCAAGCAGTGCTGGCATTGAGGGTGAGGGGAATGGCTGGATAGAGGTCAAGTCCCCCAGGAGGCATCACAGAACGACCACCAGTACAAGCTCATCCTCCAGGAAGCTGGACAGAACGAGCACCAGTACCGGCTCATCCTCCAGGAGCATGTACCACTCCTCCTCTACCAAATCTGCCCGCTAGGATAGGTGTTGCTCTATGTGATTCTGTACCATTACTGATATGCATAAGCGCAATACCAAATTGGCAAATACTTGTTATAGTTGACGCTGTGGTCAAGCTGCCACTTGGTCCAGTGTGCATGTTATCAAATGTGGGTGGCAGCCCTTTGCTGATTCATAGCTGTGCTGCAATAGTGGGCAGCCAGGGTCCAGGGTCAGGTGCTCACTTGAATCTGGGAGTCCCCCCTTCTTTCACTTTAGCATGCTTAGTCATGCACAATCTGCTGAAAATGCAGTTGCACAGGCTGCAAGAAAGCCTTTTTATTCAGTCTAGTGGTTCAGTTTGCAGCAGCATATGACGTGATCCACACGCTTGCTGATGAATGTACCTTTACATTAAATTTGTAGACATAGTTCTTGTTCAGCGCTAGAACAGCAGTATACTCTCAGCTAGGCTGTAGCAGCAAGGTTTTTTAGCACGGATTATTGATAGAGTAGCAGACTGCGACACGCAAGCCTCTGTAACAAGGGGACAGATGATCAATGTCTCATGAGCATGCACACCTGCATATGCACTTCACACTGCCAGTGTGCTGAGTAATCAGCCGTGGCAATATTGATGTGTGACCTACATGCATACACTTTGCTACCGACAGTTATTGTATCTGTGATCTACAGTTGTACAATATGTCTCTGAAGCATGACATCATACATGTATGCAAAGAATGTGACTGGGGGCTTCAGGCCAAACCCTGACGATTATCAGCACTGCAACAGTACTGCTGCAAACGCACATACACCATGTACCCATGTCACAACAACAGCATAGATTCAAGCAGCCCGACGCATGTCAGCAGGACTGCAGAGCAGTAAGGCAATCTTAGCTACTAAGTAGAAAGAGTACAGCAGAAGGCAGTAGCACTCAGTCGACTTAAGCGGCACAGACAGCAAATCAGTGGCTGATGTTACCATCAGGAAGTAGCCAGCACTCTTCTCAACAGACAGCCTGTCTGTTACAGTGCTGCTGTGCTGGGACTTGCCACCAGCTGTGACCATGCACATTTGTCAACAACCACATACTTCAAATCATATTTAACGCCATCAGGAGGTACACCAGTATTGTACAAGCAAACAACGCCACCGCTAAATTCCACACCCAACATCACTCCTTCACCCACTTTGCCCCAATGACCTTGGCAGCAAACCCGAATGAGTCTGCCGCCTCCTCAATCACTTTCTTGGTGGGCTTCCCGGCACCGTGCCCCGCCCTGACATCTATCCTAGTGATCAAGGGGTTCCTTTGTGGGCTGTCCTCATGGCCAGCCAGCACATGCTGCAGTGTTGCTGTCAGCTTGTGGCTGTGCAAAGGCACCACACGGTCGTCATGATCGCCGGTGGTGATGATCATAGCTGGGTACTGTCCGGTGCCCCCTTTTGGGGGCCTCACATTGTGCACAGGGCTGTAGGGGTGGATGTAGGCAAAGTCCTCGGCATGGTCTGGGTTGCCGTAGTCGCTGGTCCATGCATGACCTGCAACACAGCAAGTTGACAGCACATTTAGACCAAGACGTACAAATGAACAGCATGACCTGCAAATTACCAGCTGGGCCTGTGACGCTTGACTGACGGTAGACTAGCAAAGGGGGCAACTGATCCTTTTCACGTGTGGCCAAGTTCTCATGTAAGCAGAAGTGCACTGCACAAAGACAACATGGGTGATTCCTGTAGGCTCCTGGTCAGCATGGGGCTGCCACGGGTGTCCCAAAACTGCCTTGCCCCTGGTTTGTGTGGGGTCCTCTCTTCTTACCTCTCTCCTGGTGTTAAATGATATAACAAGGTGAAGTCTGAACGATGCCACATTGAGCGAATGCAGCAAGGAGAGACCGGCTATCATCACTTTCCACATGGCTCAAGCATGCAACAGAGCTGAAATGCATGGTGAAGGTGAGAGCGCTGACCAATGGTGAACTTGTGGAAGCGCAGCATATCCATGACGCCCACTTGAGCAATGACAGCCCCAAACAGGTCAGGCCTCTGGTTGCTGCAGGCTGCTACCAGCAGCCCTCCGTTTGAGCCCCCCTGCACCATACGAGAGTCAGTGCTTTCAGGATTTAAGGTTTGGAATGTTGGCCAGGGCTGCCATGATATGCAAGGCAGAACGCAGAGAAAGCTGTAGTCTTCATTTAATTCACAAGAAGAAGATGCTGCTGACTATTTTGCCCCTGCAATAATGATGATGATAATAATAGTAATATTAATAATAATAATAATGATGATGATGATAATAATGATAATGATAATAATGCAGTCACTCATGATGAGCTAGGTACATGCAAGACAAGTCTTGTCTCTCCAAAGCAGTCTGTCTTGCGCATCTCTATAAGGTCCACCGATATGCAACACCTGTGTTGTCTTTCTGTTTGTTCTTGTGTTCATGTTTTCCGCCATTCCTTGTTTGACGGTTATTCTGTTTGCAATTACCTAATGTTACAATAGACACAACAAAGTATACATTGAAATTTCCGCCAAAAGTTGATATCTTGGTGCATTGTTTTGAGGGGTAAATAGAACTGAAGAGCAGCTGCTGTCAGCACAATGGTCAAGCAGAAGCAAGTTGGGGATCAAGTCAAGCAGATTGGGATCAAGTCAAGCAGATTGGGGATCAAGCTAAGCATGTTGGGGATCAAGCCAAGCAGCAAAGCAGTTGCTGATCTGACCTGAATGATGAGCTTGTCAGCGCTGGTGTACTTCTTGTCTGCCAAGTACTCAGCACAAGCTTGGAAGTCATCAAACACATTCTGCTTGTTGCCATGAGTGCCACCATCATGCCACTTCAAGCCATATTCTCCCCCACCTCTGCATTTAGAATCACATCTCACTACTTGAGTCACCACATGCCGAGCTCAGTGTAGACCTACGCTTGCCATATGATGGTATATTTGCGCAGCAGGTGTCTGCTTGTACAGCAGGAGGAGCCAGCAGGAAAACAGCAAACCAGCAGGTCCCCACAGCATTGACTGTTGAAATGCATCTAAGCTAGATGTGGTTTGCAGACGCACGGCAAGGCTGATCAAGGCCAATTTGAATTTGTACTTGTCCAAAATTGCAACAGCAAGAAGGGCAGTTGGGGGAGCAGCTGCTGGGCAAGTCAGACATCATCAGCTGAAACTGGGGCAAGAAGTGGTCTGCAGACAATGCAGTGTAAAGGGCAAGCAAGAGCACTCAACGCACACAGGAAGTTTGCGCCTGTTCCATAGTTGTACTTCCAGTCTCCAAACAGGCAGACAGCAGCCTTTCAGCAGCTGCATATGAAGTTGCAATACAAGAGCCAATGCCCCCTCATGGGGTAGGGCCTTAGCCTCGGCAGGAATGTACATTTACATTAGCAACCAATCGGAGTATGCCATGTACAATAGGTCAATGACATATAAATTGTGAAAAACTCGCGTCATGCTGCATCAGCGCAGTACTGACAGGTTATCTGAGGTTAGAAACAGGTTACCTGAGATTAGCGACAGCCAGCACTCCACCATAGCCCAGCATGAAGGCCAGCCGTGTGGGAGAGAAGCCGGGCGTCAAGTTTATGTTGAACCCTGCATTGCAATTGATCAACCAGTCACTCAGTTAACCAATGAAGCAACAATGTCAATCAATCATTGATCGTGTTCAATCAATCATAGGTATTTTTGATCAATCAGTCAGTCAGTGAATCGACTAAACAATCTACATCTCAGCGTGTGTGCATTTTGGCGCTCAGGTCACAGCTGCTTGCTGCAGATCCTATCTGTCAGTGGCTCCACTCTTGAAGGCACAGGTCTGACCTTGATAGACTGTCAATTCATACAGGTGCCCTTTCTACACAGTCTGACATGCCTCAAAATTTGGGGACGGTCAAGGCTGATGTGCCAATGGGGTAATCTGCTCTGAAGATGCAAGACTTGCCCTGCACGTACCTACCTCATCACAAGCCAGAAAGCGTACTCATCATTATCACATGCCAAGCATACCTCCATAGCCGTACAGCAGGGTGGGGGCGGTGCCGTCCAGGGGGGTACCCTTCTTGTGGGTGATGAACATGGGCACCCTGGTGCCATCCTTGCTGGTGGCAAACTCCTGCTTAGTCACAAATTCTGGGGCGGGGACATAACCCCCCTTCAGCTTGGTCTGTCTGAAGAGCTGTGGCTCCGTGTTGCTTGACGCTGTGTCTAGCCTGCGTGAACAGCATGGTTTTGGTATTACCTCAAAATGAGGACACCAAGGTGTTACAGTAGCGAGGCTGATAGTGGCTGTACATGCAGGCAGCATTGTTGAACAGCTGCGCTGCTTGAACTGCTGGGGATCAGCACTTTCAGAGCGTGACTCTGTGTCAGATTACATGCCAGGTCACAGGTGGACAGACAGACAGGCAAAAGAAGACAGACAGACATACAGGCAGACAGACACACGGACAGACAGACAGATATGCAGACAGGCAGGCAGGCAAACAACCAGCTCTTCAAGATGCATAAACAACATTTTCTTCCAGAGACGCCTGAGTCAAAGTCTGGTCCAAACACAGACAAGCCGGGCTAGCATTCGGCATTTCTATTTCAAGGAGATGTGCTGGTGATGCCACACACACCTGTAGGTAGCGCCAGGCTCAGTGAAGCTGGAGAAGCCAAAGAAGAACTCGCTGTCCTCCCTCTTGCCTGCAAACTGGGTGACTGAGCCAATGCCTGGCAGCTTCACCTCACGCTGCTTGCTGCCACTGGCCAGGCTGTGCATCTGCAGCTTGGAAGCAACATCTGCCACATAGCACGCCACCAACACATCTCCCTGCAACCAACACATCCGAATCTGTCCCCCTGAGAAGCTTAGTATGATACTTGGCTTCTCATTGAATTGACACCGAAAGCTGTAGTCTTTTCTTTTTCCCTGGATCTGTCAAGACCCGAGATTGCACCAACCAACAAGCTCTTGGCATGACTTTCGGCAAGGCTGTCAAAGTCGCCACACAGCATACAAGTTACGCGCTCCATTTGCTACAGGCTGTAATCTGTGTGATGCTTACTGCAGGCTGCAATGCTGTCACTTTGCAATGTGTGGCTGACAGCGGGACCAAGCCATTTCAGCCTGCAAAGGCCCCAGCATATCTGGGACAGGACATGCATGAATGAGCAATGTGTGATTCATATGTGAGTGAACAAGCAATTCTGTGAGTGAGCTTGTGAGTCCCTGTGCTCACCCTGGATCAGCAGAGTACCAAGAAGATGGCAATCAGGGACAGTAAGAGGCAGGGAGACTACCCAACAGTAACATAGCCTTAGGCATACACAGTGGGGCTTCAGATGTCAGGATTGTGTGACAGACACTGCTGTGCACATGCAGTGTTGAAGCAGCAGTGCAGAGGCTGCAGTGACCTTGAGAGCTGCTGCCCAGTCAAGCAGGTCCTTGGGGTGCTCTGGAATGACATCCTGCCAGCCAGATGGAGAGCTGGGGAACTCAATGTCTGTCCGTACAACCCTGCATGCAATCACACAAAGCTAGCATCTCAGTAGAAAAACGAAACCAGAAGGTGAGAGCTATGATGGCGCACGCACTTGCAAACAGCCCTGCGCATGTGGCCAATCTTCATCTCTGTATCCTTCACAATTGTATGATCAAGCTCAGTTGTGAAGTATGACTGTTACAGTCCCGCAGGTTTGCAGCTGGCACTTGATGGCTGCTGATGATACTCTCAATGCACATGTGTCCTGAGTGCCTGCCAGCTTGTGCTATTGCTTGCTGTCATCTGAAAACTCCAGACGAAACCTCAATGCCAGGAATCCACATACAACTGACATGTGCAGCTGGAATATCACCCAAAACCTTACCCCCAATGCCATTCCTGGGGTCAGAATCAAGCGCTGCCATTCCAGGCTTAGATTGCAGCATGGCAGACACTGATTTGTTGATGGCTAACAAAGATAGCAACAGCTGGCATAAACGGCAACTGTCCAATCATGTCATAGCAGTCAGAACAGACACGACAATTGTGCATACCTGTACAAGGGGGCCTGGTAATTGGTCTGAAAGGTGAATACCATGCCTTCATTTGCAACATAATCATACGCTGCCTCAAAGTCATCAACTAATTTGACCACAGGCAGTGCCTGAGGGCCTGAGTTGTAGTCATAGGGGGTGAAATCCAGGGCTGCGTCTTTGCTGAACTCTGGCAGCGCTTGCAGATCCACATACCACAACTGGTTTGTGGGCTGGGTGCCTTCCCTCACTGAGATCAGCAGGAACCTGCAACAGTTAATGGGGAATTGAAGAAGCTCGCCAGCCAGCTGTGTGGAGAGTGAGTGGATTTGAGAGAGAGAGAGTGTGTGAGAGTGGAAGAGAGTGAGTGAGTGAGTGAGTGAGTGAGTGGGTGGGTGTGTGGGTGAGTGAGTGAGTGAGTGAGTGAGTGAGTGAGTGAGTGAGTGAGTGAGTGAGTGAGTGAGTGAGTGAGTGAGTGA
>JAABUP010002146.1_pt1 | contig 39400 bp, 40 predicted proteins | sample 5559201 | NCBI WGS metagenome assembly JAABUP01 (sample SAMN10711887, study PRJNA513373) | rock metagenome | isolation source: Antarctica rocks | place: Antarctica | reverse complement strand
CGATAGTAGATTTACCGATAATTAACGCGCTACCTTTATAGCTAAATTTAACGCCGAATATCCGTAAATCCCCGCTTTAATATAGAAGTCTTTCCGATTTATAGATAATTAGTAATTAAACGTATATACCGCCTAGTAGGCTCTTATTAGTAAGACCGCTACTCCCGTTATTAACGCCTCTGCTACCGCCGCCACTACTATCGCCCTTAGCGATAAAAATGCTAATTCTAGCCCCGCCCCTAGCGGGAGTGCTCCTAAAGTTAGTACTAGGAAGCGTAAAGCTCTAGAAGGTAAACGTAAGCTTAGCGGAGCTACCCTTAAGGCTTACCTTATAAAGTAAGCGAGAATTAACGATAGCTAGTAGTAACCTTATTTGCGCCTATATCCTCGCTTATCTATTTCCCCTTACCGACTATATCTATAAGATATAATTCTAAATAACGGAATGCTAGATAGACGCCCGTCTTAATACGCTTCTTTCTTAATACTTATACCGACTTTCGGTTCTTATAGGTTAGCTATTAGACGTAGTTTTTCGAAGGGGATATTAGCGTAAAGAGCTAGTAAACCCCGGTGCTATTTTTTCTATAGTTATCGCACCTTAATATAGTCGATATTAACGGTCGTATACGTACGGAGAGGTCGTAAGGTCGTCTTTAAGACGTTACCTATAGGGTATAGGCTTTCTTTTCTATCGGTGTATATTATTACGAAGGCTTAGCGCTTTAGCGCCTTAGTAGCCGTCTCCTTATACTTATAGGCTTCTCATTAGATAACAATTAATCATTCATGCAAACAATACCCCTTCTCACAATATCTTGTGACACTATTCCTTATATACGGGAGGTACACGCTAAGGATTAGCGTATCCGAAGCAATTTTATCTCTCTAATTAATCTACTTAGCTCTTAGTAGAATTATTAGTTATCTATAGATTAAGGAATAGACGAATTAGAATACTAAGATGTCCTTAGATACGCTAAAGCTTAGCGTGTACCTCCCGTGCATAAGGAAAGGGATAGGCTATATAACGTACCGCATATAGTTTATACGTAAATATCTATAGTATTACTATCGTATAAGGTCGCTATCGTAAAGTATTATTTATCGTCTCCCTAACTAATAATAAGACGTTGGAATCCCACTAGAAGGGTTAACCCCCTAACTAAATAAACGTCCTAACCGAACACCCCCTCTATATCTTAATAACCACGTAAGTTACTAAAAATTGCTTTATATAAAATCTCTCTAAAATCAAAATTTATATAAGTTTCCTATATAAAGTTTTCTTATTAAATAACTTCTCAAAAATAATGTTCTAAGCTATAATTCAGCCCTATAAGCTATTTATTTGGGGAGTGTGTTCAGTTGGCCGGTTAACCCTTCTAATTAAAATTTGCTTAGTAAGCACGGAAGCTAACGTTTAGCGTGTATCACCCGAGCACAAGGAAAGGGATACTACTCTAGCGAAATAAACCCTGTTAGAACTTCTTCCATAAGGTAGAAATAGAGTAATTGAATTTCATATCTATCGAGGACGATTAAACGTAGTTTGCGGACAAGATGAATATTCTTATGATGCAAAGGGCTCCAAAGATGGACATTTGAGTGCATAGGGAAGAGAATATTGTTAGAACTAAGCACTTGAGAGTAGATGCAAGCTCGGACCTCTATTCTAAAACCCCGCGGCGAAAATCCCTGGAAATCCATCTGCACGGAAGCCTCCTTCACGAGGAAATTGTCGGGTCTCCACGACGACTTGCAAAGCGCCATTCTGGGTTTTGAAATATGGGACACCAGCTCTTGACCAGCCGACCTAAGGCTTCACGCCTAAGGGGTCTTTAGAAGCATATCATGCCCAGACTTTTTGTCGTTCCCCTTCTGGGTAAAGTATCTAACAAGATGTTCACTTTGTGATGGAGACCCGGAGGTCTTCGAAGAAGACCAGATCCTATGGAGCGCCTCCGAGAAATTCGCGCAGCATTCCGAGCTCTGTGGATTCAAGCAACGGAAGTCGCCCCCAACACAAGGAGCGCGTGAAGTCGGCACCTCTCGGCGTGCCCCAAATTGAAGAGCAACAGCAGCATGGGCGCTTTCAGCAAATACCTACAGGAACGCGCAAGAAGGGAAGTCAGACAGAAGACAGCGACGCTGGGTCGTCGCCTCCTTCTCCGACTTCTACGAGAAATCAACATGTTTCTGACATGCAGCGCCGAAGCAGTTTTAGCCAGGTATTATTCTCCTCAGAAACAACGTTGCGGTATCGTCATGCTGATTGCTCCATAAAGTCTGGGGGCTCTGGTGAAATCCAAGAAGTTGTACTTGTAGTGATAGGAGCCCCTGCCGCCGGGAAGTCGACCTTCGTGCATTGCGCATTAGATTTGAAGAGGGCCTCAACTTCGCCCATCTCAAGCAAAAAGGTGTCGCTGGAAGGCAGAATCTCAATTGTTCGACTGCTCGAGATAGGAATCGAAGATGTCGAGATCACGGAGGATGAGAATCTGTGCTGGCCTAGAAAAGTGGGAGACCAGATTATGCCGGGCATTGATGGTGTATTGGCTTTGTACGACGTGATGGACCAGGCTAGCATAACTCCCCTGCCTAAATTACTAAGTGAGTGTCTCTGAATACCTGTAAATTCACCCCTCGAGCAGCGTCAATTCAGAGCTTGAGTGTAGGCTCATCAAATTCTGGGCAAATGTTCCCACAGCATCTGATCACGAAAGGCTTACACTGTATCGTTCATTAGAAGCGTTGTCCAAGGATGCTGTGCCAACGTTGCTCGTCTCCGCTAAATGTGATAATCCTTTCAGAGACTGGGAGGTGTATCAAGATGCGGTAGAAGATATCTGCAGCTCTCTGCATGGTTTAGAAACATTTCAAACTTCAGCATCCGCACCAGAAACCCACAAAAGATGCATATCCGTGATTTTGCGAAATATCATCATGCAACGACGTGGTAGGTCTCCCAGTCTGATTCCTCCCTTATTACCCGACAGCTTCTATGTAGATCTCTCGATACAGAAGTATTTGAATACCCAGCATGTCATTTCGCTAACTGACCGAAGGTTCTGGAGAAGCGTATCGCCCCAGGACTGAACGTTCTGTACGCGCACGCTCATCTACCAATTCACAACCTATCAGTGCATCTCAATTATTGTATTCAGGCGGAGCAAAAATCAAACACGGCCGTGCTGCCTCCGAGGTTCCTGAATATAATTCAAGGGATGCGAGGGCCCTGGGATTGATGTCACCATCTCTTGAAACAGATGTTGCCGAACAATCTCTAAAGGGGTATTTGAAGGAGTACAATTCGCCTCGAAGAAGTCCTGATGGGCTCGCGTGGAGCCAAACATCCTACGATCCTCAGCGGCGTCCAGTTATGAGTGATGATGAGCATGTCCTGAACGGGCACGATACAGCACAGCAGAGAACGAAAGGTCCGAATCGCAACTCGGTTCTTCCCCTACGGCATCACGCCGGATCCTCAGGCCTACCTGGTACGGGTCTAGACATGATTGATAACACTCGATACAACCTAGGAGACACCGCCCCGGATGAGGGTCCAATCGACAAAGCGGACGATAATTTGCCGGCAAAAGATGATGAGCAAATCCAGGACACAGGCGTCTCATTCGACGACTTGGTTGATCAACTTTTGTCGCCCCCCAATTCAAACTCGCATTCCAAATTTACGATTATCTTTTTGTGTCTTTATCGTAAATTTGCTGCACCCTCTACCTTGATCATGGCCATCGTCCGCCGTTTCGAGGAACTCAATGATAAGGACCTTCCATTGATGGACCGATTGACCTCGCAATTAAGGTATCTGAACATCCTAAAGGACTGGGTTTCCGACTATCCTGGAGATTTTGCTCACCCTTTGAGTCGACGAATCGTGACAGGGTTCGTGCAGAGCTTGGCGATATCAGAAGAATACACAGTTGCTAGCAAGGAAATCAGTCCGCATTTAGAAGTCGTATCTGAGGATGATGATACGGAGTGGGCCTGTTCGGACAAATCCAGGAGTAGGGCAAATACTATGGAGAGCTTCCTGACCATGTCCTCGGCTCAGAGTGCCGCTTCAACACTCAATGTGGATTCTCCGACGCTCACAGCCGATTCATCGACAGAAGACGTCGCCGATCAAGAAAAAGCGACAACCTCAAAAGCAAGTAGGATTTCTGCGACGCCGTCCTCTAATTCGAGTATCAGTAGAAGTGATAGCCAGTCTACTGGCTCCTTCCAGACGTTACTGAACACGGTCGAAAGTGCTCAACGTCAAGCGCAGCTTCTGACCCCTATATCTCGGAATATGCTCACTAAGATTCAGTGGCATCAATTGATGGAGATACCCGAAGACCTTATCGCGCGAGAGCTAACAAGGATTGACTGGATCATGTACTCGTCCATCAGGCCACGCGACCTAATAAGGCATGTTAGCCTTCAAGCCGATCAGAAAGAGAAATGCAAAAGCCTTGAGCACGTAAATCGAATGATACATCAATTTAATCATGTTGCATTCTGGGTCACTAATATGATACTGTTACGGGATAAGTCGAAGCATAGAGCCAAAGCCTTAGAAAAGTTCATGCTGGTGGCATGGAAATTACGATACCTCAATAATTATAATTCTTTGGGCGCAGTGATTGCCGGAATCAATGGTACTGCAGTACATCGATTATCACAGACCCGAGAATTGATTCCACCAGAGGCACAGAAGCAGTTCATGCGCCTGGAAATTCTTATGGGAACTCAGAAAAGCCATTTCGCATATCGTCTGGCTTTTGGGAATACGTCAACGTCTCGCATTCCGTTTCTGCCGCTTCATCGCCGGGATCTTGTTCTCGCCGAACAGGGCAATAGGACATATGTTGGTGGTGGTGAGGGCGAGCGCATCAATTGGAAGAAATTCGAGATTATGGGTGATATTATCTTTGGCATCCGGAAGAGTCAGAACACAGGCTACCCCAAGATAAGTCGCAACGACGAGGTGCAACGTTTGGTGCTTGAGGGACGGTTTTGTAAGGACGACGATGTAAGCTTTTCCAACGTTAGATTTCCTTACCCACATTGGGCGCCCGCGTGGCAATCTTTGCCATGACTCTTGTGATTCCACCACGCCTTATGCCTGCTGTCCTCGCACATGCATTTCTTCGGACGCATCGGCCACGCACTGACGTGCGGTCTTAGGTACTATACGAAAGAAGTCTACAGATAGAAGCGCCAGGCGTTGGGGAAAACAACAAGAAGAGGTTTAATTGGTTTCAGCGATGACAATCATGACTGAATGACGCATTGCAATGAATGGTGGCGTGCTGCATCCTGGGAGTGGCTCTTAGCTGCTCGATGATTTTTTGGTCTTTTTGACAGTCTCAAGCTATCTGTCTGATTTGCGGCTGGCGTCTGTAGCTTGACGAACCGGATTTTAATATATGTGTGCCTTGCATGGAAGAAAACAAATATACAGAACGCTCCATTTACGTCTATACCATTTTACCTCAAGTCGTCCAGCTGCTACTGAGCGGATTTCCGAGAGAGGCGTCCTCTGATAGATCGATCGCCTGCTGTTTTTCTAACAGAGGACAGCCATGTTGGGACCTAAACAGCCACCACTCACAATGCCTTAGCTTCATTAAGACTTGTTATAAGCCTGCAAAACTCCTTCAGTCCTTCGCTTTCATTGCCATTAGATTGCCTTGATTTCCTCAAATGACGAAGCCCAGACTTCAAACCTTTCTGATGAGTCCATTGACCGCCGAAGCTTCGCCCATCCCCGCGCCCTCTACTCTTACCCCTCCCACGAGCTCGACTTTCACGACCTCCACCGCGGCGATAGTCGTATAGTCCGTGGTTTGAGGGCTCCGTTGTCGCATCATATATTTCTTTGAGTTGGCTGCGGAGTTTGGGGTACCGAGAGTGTAGCCGTTGGAGCTCAGCAGAAGACTCAAAGGAAGTCGATACGTCGATTCCAGGCGATGGTGCGCCACTGTTCGTCAGATGGTTCGAAGGCGTGACGAATGCAATTGGTGGAGGCTTTGGGGGAAGTCCATTTGAAGTCGGTAGAGCTGTAGCGAAATCGGGAAGTCTCGAGTGGAGGTTTTGGTGATGTTTGTAGCATTCAATAGAGCAGCTTCAAGCTTTCAGCAGGTGCCTCGAGACCACGGAGAATAGCTACTCTCACTATCGGAGACGGCATGACGGGCATTTGTACTTTGCTGTTGAGAAGTCACATATTCCGCATTGTCTAGTCATACCTCAGGCAATTGTCATCGCAGCAGTGCCAATGAGGGCATTGATAGAATCAATGTCGAAGGGAATACGTGATACAAGAGACGGCTAAGTGGACACCCCCCGAGATCTGTCGAAAAGAATTCACATATTCTAGCGCCGCTACCTAGTGTCCCGAAAAATGGTACATCCGGGTATCACGTGCTGCCGATGACGAATCTGGAGAATGCACCAAAACCTTCAAATTCGCTTGCCTCCTCGGTTCTTACACGAAATTTGGAAACAATGGCAACTTTGCATATGTCAGCTCTGATACCAAAGGCTTCTCTCCCCTTGAGAGCATTGCGCATCTTGGAGCAGACCTCTCAAATTTCCTCGAGGGGCTACCGAACATTCCGTCAAAGAGCAAGACCGACGTTACTTGCAACGTCCAGCACACGGCCTAGACCATTAGCCCATCAATCTTGTTTACAGTCGCTTCGTACTCCGCAGGGGATCATTGGGGGCATTCGAACAATCTTCATTCAAACAGAGATTACGCCGAATGCTGACGTGAGCTTTGAAATCATGTCCACGATTGACGAAAAACTAAAGAGTACCAGGCACTTAAATTTGTCCCAAACCACACAATACTCCCAGAGAACCTATCAACGCCATTTCTCGAGTATCTCACACCAAGATCAACATTGGCCCCGCCACATCCTTCGCCTTTGGCAGCACGTTTACTAAACATCGATGGCCTCACATCGATATTCTATGGACCTGATTTCATCACCGTCACAAAAGTTGCAGACGCCAACTGGGCCCATGTCAAACCAGAAGTCTTCAGTCTCATCACCGAGGCGGTCACGTCTGGTGAACAGATCGTGAACACGGTCGAAAATAAATCGTCAGAAGCAGGGCAAGAAGGGGGCGCTCATGATACTCTCAGGTACGACGAGGATGATAGCGAGGTGATTGGCATGATTAAGGAACTCCTTGAGACCCGGATTCGGCCTGCAATCCAGGAAGATGGTGGTGATATTGAATTCCGAGGCTTCGAAGGTGGCAACGTTCTGCTCAAGCTCCGCGGAGCTTGTCGAACTTGTGACTCGAGCACTGTGACTTTGAAGAACGGCATTGAAAGCATGCTGATGCATTATGTTCGTAATGCCCGAAAACCCAGTCGAGAGCTCTCAATGCATACCTAATACTAGGTCATTACAGATCGAAGAAGTCAAAGGTGTGACACAGGTGCTAGACCAGGAAGAAGAGATAGCAATGCAGGAATTCGCCAAATTTGAGGCCAAATTGAAGGAGCGTAAGTCAAATTTTCTTTCCTGTCTAGGGTCCTGTCTCGATAAGGACACGCTGATCCAAACGTCTCCAGAAAAAGGACCTGGCGCTATTGCTTCGACAGCGGGTAGAGGCAACCTAGACACTGTCGGTGCTTGAAAACCTATGGGGTGATCTGTGGTCACGGGAAGTAGAGGAAGAAGGAGAAGACCGAAGCAATTGCCCAAATGGCACGGCATTGGGGATGTTTGGGATGTTTGATTTCGTACAATGAAGTCACTAGTGAGGGTAGTTCATCAAATGGCACTGCATGGTTCGGACATGGGATTACAAGAGATTGGAAAGGTCAGTGGCCTGGCAGCGACAGGTGGAATTGTGCAAATCGGCGATGGAAATGGACGCCAGCATCAGGCGGTGATGATTGGCTTCGAACGGGCCACGCTTGAATTGAAAGGGAGAAAGGCTGCGCAGGTGGAGATGAAGCATCTGCTTAAGACTCAGCATTACCACACCACGTAGATGTATGTTTGGGAAGCATTGCGCGTGACTGACTTCCGGGTCGCTTGGCTCTGCTGATCTTCGAGATCGTGATGCGGATCATTTAGAGTAAAGTAGGCTTCGGGCTTTGTGGGGTAGGGACAACACGTTACGTTGTCTGGATCAGAATGTGGGGTACCTGGACAATCATCTTCAACCGACTGGGGTGCGAAGTGGGAATACACTGTGTGGGCGACATGGCTTCCTTTCTTCCACTACTTCGGCTTGTGTCTCTCCCCCGAGCCGTATCGTAGGTTGTTCTGCTGCTGTACGAGGGCGGAGACTCGTAGAACAGTCCTCGAATAGGACTTGGACTGGCCGTAATTGCCATTGCAGATTCTTCAAGCCTGCCCTGTCGTTGCTCAACCATCCGTGGCTACTTGGATTATTCTGCAAGACGACGGCCTGATCGACAACCCCCCTCCTCTCCTTGCCTGCCTCCAGCATGCAGATGCTGCGGAGGAAGGACTGATCGAACGCCTCTCGCTTCTTCGGGCTAGTGATCGGCTGCTAATGGGTCCACCAGCCTAATCGTCTTGAGGTCCGCGGGGTTCAGCTTCTTAGCTCCTCCACCCTGGACGAACTACCTTATAGCATAGTTCTAGCACTCTACCTCTCCAGCGCCTCGCAATCCTGCCTTTCCCTCCACCAGGACCACGGCGACGAGCAGTGCAGAGTCTTCGTCGACCAATGTGCTGCAATACTATCGGCCGGCCACATTACATCTACGAGCCGCCTCCGCAAATCCCTTCGACTATACCGCCCGGTCAAGAGCACCAACGAGCGTTCGCACAGTTGACTCACCCTCTCTCCAAGAGCATTCCATCGCCCGCTTCTCCCCTGCGATCGAAGCCCTCCGCCTCTAGATAAAAGGCCCTTCTCTTTGCTCGTGCAGCCATCGCCCTTCTCTCGCCACGGGACCCCTTTCTAAAGACTCGGCTCGGAGGAGGAAAACGAGGAGAGACTCCCATCCCCACATCACTTCTTACAAGCCACCAAGATCCTGGCAGCTCCCCGGAGCACCACACATACATGTCCTCACAGCGAGATCCCGATTACCAGCATTTTTTAGTTTGGTGGGTGTATACATAGACTTGGTTGTACGATTGCCCGCTCCTTGCCTCTGGTACGCTTGCTCGATATTGCTTGGACTGTCATGCAGACTGGCTTCGGTACACTGATGCCTTGAAGGTTTCCGCAATTTGCTGAATCAGATATCGATCCGACGGCGTCAGGTTATCACTCTGCCTCGAGCACATCAATTATGTTTCAGATTGGGATTATACTGTGAATGTTTGGAATCGCTAGGTGAATCTCTCCCCATTTTCTTGCATAGGACGAGTGCTTCCATTGCTACGAAGGCTTTCACACCTCCTTCCAGCAAGGCCTCTAGACTGCTCGTGATGATGTTTTCTCTGTGATGCCACCCCTCAAAGAAGCAGACCTTGCGTTCGAAGAATACCAGACCGCCACAACATTTCTAGTCTTAACCCATTCAGGGACATTCACCATCCAACACCGAAAACTAATCGCTTGTCAGAGATCGTCAATCAGCCGCAGACTTAGACTGATACATCATCACGAAATCCATTTATTCTCATTGTTGCACCTGTCATACTGGATCCATCTAAGCTAGGGTTTCACTTCAGATTCCGGTCCTTCTGGTCTGAACACTTCTACAAAGTGAGTGATCTGTCTATTTTCTACTTACAGTAGTAAAACTTGTACATCGACTGATAGACCATCTAGCAATCTCGCCTTCGAGGATCACAAATCTTGTCCCGTCAAGACCTCGCATCTACTTCACATATTCTGCCAGGCTGTCGAGGTCTCCGATAATAAATTGCACATTGACAGAAGAGACCACTCGTCGGTCTCAGAAAAACCCCTTCCTCAAGCTTCAAACTTGGGATCAGTCTATAGAGTCAGCCCTCCTGTAGTAAGCATACATCACGATTTCCACCTTCGTCTAGTCAGAAAGTCTCCCTACCCACCAATTGCTTGTAGCCTTTTTCTTTACCTCACATGTACCATCACCTTCACGTTTACGTACAGCGAGCAAGCGTCAGCCACCTAGCCATTTCATTGCGGGCGAGGAGTTTCTTCGCTCGTTCTTCGTCTTGTCTTTGCTAGCTTCACTTGATCGTTTAATTGCAGTTTCGATACCGCATGTCGACTGACCTGCATCTCCAGATTCTTTGCGCAAAGTATGACCTCGGTCTCCTGAAACGCTCCTCGACATCTCAGTATTTGCTCCGATCGAAATGGCTTCTAGCGCGACTTCACAAGCTCAGGTCAGTCAAGCTAAACGCACATCCTTTGGTGGCTTTCCAGGTGGCAGTGCGTCGATATTCCTTGATAGATCAAAGGCTGGGATTCGTGGATCAACTCCAGACTCCGAGGCTCTTGCTTCCTCTGACGATGAGCAAGATCACCGCTATCGCTTGCATCCAGTAACCAGCAACCCTAACCCAAAGCCAGCTCGCCGTCCGTCATGGTTGACAGAAACGCAACAATCGCCGATGCGGAAAGGCTCCCTGAGCGCTAACATTCCATTCTCCCCTGCTAGTCCTAGCTCAACGGCAGTTTCTGGCGATCAAATGACTTGCGTTAATGTCGGAGGTTCAGCCACAGGATCAAATATCGGTCGTGGGCACTCCACTAGCGCTTCATTTCCCTGGGCTAGCACTAGTATATGGAATAATGATTCCCAGAAAGGTCCACCACAGCGATTGACCGAGGTCCTGCCATCTCCAACTAGTATGGTACCCGCTGGGTCTGCAGGTCTCTACGGCGAGGAGCCCCTGCGCAGTCCTCCAATAGGCCAAGAAAGCCTCGCAGGTTCTTCTATCCCTTTCGCAATCCCGCTCCAGCCAACGCTCAAGACCTACCGCTCACAGTCCTACTCCGTTGGTCAACTAGACCCAGAATCCTCTAACCTACCTCCTGGTAATTATGCTGGTTACGGCGCATATGGCCGCTCCAGGAATGGGATACCTTATGCAGGCTTACAGCATAGACCATCACGCCCAAGTATGTTGGGCGACTTGTCACACGACTCCTCACTTCTAGGGCAACTCCAGGAAGTGGAAGATGACGAAGAAAGCGGCTCGGAATCGGGTATTCAACTGACAGCGACTCAAGCACGTACTATTGAGCAACTTGCCATGGAGAACGCTATGCTTCGCCAAGCAGCCGCGGAGCAGTCGGAGAGGGAGTCTGCAAGAAATCGGGATCAGGTAGCAGCTCCAAGCAATGCAGGCAAAGCTTCGCGTACGAAAACCCAGAGTTACCAGCAGCGTATGCATGGCACTGTGCCCGAAGAGACTGAGTATGCCCTTTGTGATGGTGACGATGCTGACTTAGCTCGCCTGTACAAATACGAAGGCTCGAACGGCAGGAGGTCTAGTGAATATGTTGCTAGGCCGGGGACCCAACACAGCATCGCTGGTGTTCCCGAGAACAGGACAGTCGAGAGTGTGAAGAAAGGACACTGGCAGAGCTCGCTAGGCTTTGGAGGAATTGGGGAGCCACCGCAGAGCCGACGGCATTCATTCGCTGATATTCCAACACGACAAAATTCTATTGGATCAGGAAGCGACCACAACGGCCACATAACTACCCCAGACGTCGAATTACGCTCCAATGGTAGGCGTGCGAGCCCAGGAGGATACCGGGAAGGATTGGCTCGCCCGTCCCAAGGCGAAGGTAGTGAGTATACCCAATTTCTTCGATCTCAGAGTATGCAAGAGCAACTTCTAGAACTCCACCATTTACGCGATCACAATTTTGCAGTGTCTTACTTTTCCCGAATGGACCCCCGAGAAGGCCACGGCTTTAGTCTCTCTCCGACAAATATACAACAAGCGTACATCCAGAACCAGTACGGCCGCTCGCAGAACCTTGGCCACAATCATCGCCCGAATCAACTCTTATACATGGTTACATTCAAGGCTCAGCGAGCCGACGTTTTTTACGTACAGGAAGGCACGGGTCTACAAGTGAGGAAAGGGGACCTGGTCATCGTCGAGGCAGACAGAGGTGCAGATTTGGGTACCGTAGCCAGCGAGAGCGTTCCCTTCGCTGACGCCAAAGAATTAAAAGACAAGTTTATGCAGGAACATTACCAGTGGCTGATGGTCTTCTCTCGTCATGGACAAAATGGAACCGTTGCAGGTCCAAATCCAAACGACCAGTCGAACACGTCGAATAGTGCAATTGGGGGCATGGGCGGTTCACCTAATCAAGGTGGTGCACAAGAATTACCCGGCAGCGAGCTCAAACCAAAGATGATCAAACGGCTGGCGCAGCCTCATGAGATCCAGACCTTGAGGGACAAAGAAGGCAATGAGGCGAAGGCGAAGCGCGTTTGTCAGCAGAAAGTGGTCGAGCATCGACTGAATATGGAAATTCTTGAAGCCGAATTCCAAGTGTGAGTGGGAGGAAAGTCTCTACAGCGGGATCTACTAATGGCTTGTAGGGACTGGAAGAAGTTGACGTTTTACTACTTTGCTGATGAATACATCAACTTCAATTCCTTGGTCACAGACCTTTTTAAAATCTACAAGACACGCATTTGGATGTCCGCCATCAATCCCGCGTCGTTTCAGACACCACTTGGTGGTCTTCAGATACCTGGCGGTGTAGGGGCTACTGGACCCAATACCTTCAATACGGATCTTGAACAGTATCCAAATCGTCGTCCGCAGAGGCAGCACCCAATGTCTACACCGGCCGGGGTAGTACAACCAATACCTGGTGCTTTCGACCATGCTTGGAATTCTAACCGAGATAGTAACGCTATCAATGGTATGGCATTTCAGCAACTCTATGGCCGGCCATTTTCAGGTCATGATCTCGACGCTCGTCAATTGGACCAATATGCACTGGATTACCGTCAGGGTTTCCCGCAGGTGGCCAGCATGAACTCCCCTTTCACTCCGTCCGCCTACAACGCACCCAATATTCACCATTCCTCGTCCTTTGCTTCAAGACCTGACAGCAGTAACGGTGGCCCGAATCCATCGCAGATGCCAGGTCGAGATTGGACTCAGTCGTTCCAGGGATTATCCTTAGGCCATTGACAACGGCAGTCTTGAAAAAAGGTGAAGAAAGATAAGGATATACTTTATAAAAGCAGGGGTTTGGAGTCACACGCCTCCTGTCAATATTCCTGATGGCCATATGCTTGCTATGGCTTTGGGACGCCAAAGCATATCAGAGTTTCCTAATACTATACTTCGGCCAGCATCGGGCCAAGAAGATAATAGAAATAACTCCTGTCCATGAGGTTTCAGCTCTTTTCGCCGACTTCCATCATCTTGGTACGTTAGACATTCGAGGCATTTACGACTTAATGATTATATGACACGAAACGGGGTCTTTTCTTCGAACCCTGCTGCATACGTCTCACGATGGCAATGGCCAATTGACCCCGGCGACGGTTGGATGCCTTTTCCGAGGTATGATTAGATGAAGATACCAATACATTCACATAGTCATGCAAATAGCCTCGAGCAAGTTAGAGCTGTAAGTTAGAGGAGCAATACCCAAGTGAAGAATGGATAGATTATGACCTTCGCTGTTGTTGAAATTGCGAAATTGTGTTTTTCTCTAACGATATGTACTAGTACCAGTACTCGCTTGGGTGGGTTCGAAGTGAAGCTCTTGAAAACATGAAGGGTGATATTACTTATAGAAAGTGTTTGTGTAGACTGATAAGAACATCCAGGGATGACTAGTTGCTTGTACTTCTAATAAAATTGGTTTGCCTCGACTCAACTTGCAGCATTGCCAATGTCAAGACTTCGTGGAGCTTTCCCCTTTTGTAAACCACACAAACCTTCTATCTTCCGCGTACGCAACGTTAGAATAGGAACTATATCTTGAAGTTCGTCCTGACCCAGAGTCACCATGACCAGAACGGGAAAGCGCCCATGCGGTAAGCTGTACACTTCTAGACAAAATCATATAGCTTTCAAGACGGCACAGATGCTGACCAATATCTTCGAACGAAGCTGGCCAAGACCTGACCAAAGCTAAAAGGTCAAAGCCATCCAGAGCGGGCTGCGCGTCGACACACACGGAGGACGTCCCAGACTCAGAGGAGGATCCTGGACACTCAGCGAGTTGGTGAGCTTCGCTTCCGATCCTACCGCAGCTCTGGTTTAACGGATGGGTTAGGGAATTCCTAGCCAGCGCGAAAGAGCCTGCAAAGAAAAGCAACTCAGCCATTGCAAATCACAGCTCCGTCGTCGAGGAACAGACACGGAGGCTCCGTAAGTCACTGGACGACAAAGCACGCGAGATGTAATTTCCAACCGCTTTCCACGCTTTCCACGCTTTCTGGGCTCACTTCGCTGATGCATTTTAGTACGGAACGAGAGAGTCGACTTCGCGCCTTTTTAACCAGCCTCCTTCCCGACAACCGGTGTAGTAAACCGGTGAAAGGTAAACCAAAGTACGAACCTGCCTTGAACGTTGAGTCAATAGGCCCCATCATTAATGGGAATGCAAGAGCGGCCGTCTGTTCCGCAAGAGAGTTGATTACGCAGTACCAAGAAGTTTGTAAGCAGGTTGCGGTGGGGGAAAGGGCCGTGAGGAGTGTCTCGGACTGGGACGGTGATTGTCAGGCTTTGGAGAGAATCCTACAAAGACAAGGGCAGAAGGCAAAGGCTGAGGTCTTCCATGTTCTTCAACATCAAGTCAAGGACTCCGATGAGCAGATGGTGGGAGAGGCGGACCACGATCTTTGGACTCGGTATGCGCTCACTTCTATGGAGCAACGCAAACACGCAACAGATTCATGGAATGGATGGGCGGCCACTGCGAAATATGCTCAGAAGGGTATTCATCGCATGGTCAAAGATCTTCCAGGTGATATCGATTGAAGAATATGATGGAGTAGCAACTTTTGCGATTCTCCGGCTGCTCTGCGGACTTGTCAAGTCGCGAACTACAGGCGTGCTAGAAGCTAAATAAAAACAGTTGTTGAAACGTGTACACAGCTTCCTGCTGGATTTATGTTGGTGGGAGAAGTTGACGCACTCCGTTTTGCCCATTGGCGCTGCAGTCGCGCTAAGATCCACTAGTTCTGGTGCTAGAGTAAATAGCTTCGCTTAAACGCCCGTGTGCTCCGCACACTCCTACTCCGCTTGGTAGTAGGATTTTCTCACAACTGTTTGACGACGTCCCCTTCTCCAAAACGATGGTATGAGACCCTTGATCCTGAAGCTGTATAGCCACAATGAGATGCGTCTTGCAAGAGGAGAAGTGATGAGGATATTACTGACTGATGGGTGTGTGTTTTATAGGGTGCCCTTAAATACGTCGAAGAGCTTCAAAAGAAGAAACAGTCCGATGTGCTACGCTTCCTGCTCCGCGTCCGCTGCTGGGAGGTAAGGCAACCGTCTCATCTCCTCCCATTCAACATGACAGTACCAATGCTCTGTCAATCGGAGCTCGGACTGTGTACCTGTGGCACAGATCGTGTCTTGCTATACACTCATTGAACATTGCTGAGAGTGCATCAATATAGCTCCGCCAATTGAACGTGATCCACCGCGCCTCTCGTCCCTCTCGTCCAGATAAGGCCCGTCGTCTCGGTTACAAAGCAAAGCAAGGCTATGTCATCTATCGTGTTCGTGTGCGTAGAGGAGGGCGCAAGCGGCCGGTGCCCAAAGGTGCCACTTATGGTGTGTCATCTCATCCACAACTGCACCTTCAAGGTTCTCAAGCTTAAGCCTTCTCGCAGGCAAACCTACCAATCAGGGTGTGAACCAGCTTAAATATCAGCGGTCTCTCAAATCTACCGCAGAAGAGCGCGTTGGCCGGCGCTGCGCCAATTTGAGGGTGCTGAACTCATATTGGATCAACCAAGACTCCACCTACAAATACTTTGAAATCATCCTTGTCGATCCTCAGCACAAAGCCATCCGTCGTGACGCCCGTATCAATTGGATTGTTAAACCCGTCCACAAGGTGAGACTTCCTCATTCCTCAATTCTGGTGTATCTTGACTGACATGCTACCAGCACCGCGAATCGAGAGGCCTCACAGCAACTGGCAAAAAATCTCGTGGGCTAGGCAAGGGGCATAAGTTCAATAAGACTACGGCTGGTAGGAGGAAGACATGGAAGCGCCATAACACCGAATCATACTGGCGCTACCGTTAGGCGATGAAACTACAGCACACATTGAGCATTCACTTGCGGATAGACGAAAGAGACTCTAGCTTTAAGTAATCATTAGTCATGGAAATATCAAAATTCATCAGTATCACGCCATTTTGCCTGGTCGAGTTGCCCTCCTCGACTTTTCTCCCATATTACGATCCCCAGCTTTCATGCCGATCAATGAAAGCTTTGCTGCTTATGCTTATGGCCTCGGGTAGAAACGTCCATACTTTGTTTGAAGACCGGTTATGCCAATGATCTGGGAGCACCGGCAGGCGTGTTCGCAGAGTGTAGTAGCAAACATGGAGCCTACTGGTCACAAGCTTAGATGCTGAATGTAAGCTTATGGCGTTACATAAAGTACACTGATATGAGTTCAAGACACCGTGTCCTGATCATCTGTATTCCTATAAATCTTAACCGCCTGACCTGAGTGGGTATACCTGATTGATGGTCCGAAACTCCACTACCTCCTTGTGATGCAATCCGTGCCCATGCGAATGACGCGCCTTCGATCCCAATGCTAGATTGCTACCGCCGTTTTGGCCAAATCCTCACATGCTGTCCACCATGCACCTAGCGCTATGCCCCTTGGTCAAGCCATCAATTCTTCAAGATTGATCGATATCTTCCCCTCATTTCATTCCAAACCCTTCGCTCTCGTTGACTGCCCTCCAAAGCTTATCCTCCAATATCTCCCTTGTTCGATAGCGGTAAAGCCCTAGCATATTGAAACAAGTCCTGGCTATAGGGAATCTATCACTATCTTCGCCAAGGCACGCAATCTTGATGGTCAGACACATGGCACCCATCGCAGGTATGCGATCACTTGATGTGATGAAGCTGAGCATTTTCCTCTGGTCCTTCGCACTAGCTTTTGAGAAGGATTCCCAGAACCAATCTATCACCGGCACGTCAGTCGGTTCCAATCCCTTCCCCCAACCGTCATAGATTGCAACGGTTCGCAGTGTTTGGACCTCCAGTGGCTCGTCGGACCCTCGCACGAGAAGCTCAATCTCCTCAGGACGGAAAAGGGATAGCGCGTTTCCTTCGCAGACACTGAAGAAGCCCCGTTTAAATGGTTCATATTGGCGAGTAACAGAGGTATCCAGGACATACTTGACATAGAGATCTACGAATTCATATCGATTGCCATTAGTGACAGGTCGGTTCTCCCCGTTGGAACAAAGAGGGACCTGATCCAGATGCCCGTAACGCTCCACTACGGCAACAAAATCGCGACAGAAAGTCTCTTCAACATTGCCATCAAAGTCTAGCATCTGCTTCAGACCGTGAGCAAGCGATGGTCGAAACTCAGCAAGATCTTCAAGCGTATGAGTATGTGTCGACCGTACGGAGGAGGTCGCAGGACCAGTATAATTCGGCGCAGAAGCTAAGAGCTTTCGAAAAGCGAAAGGAGGAAGCGCAACATCAAGGATGGTGGAGTTGTAGATGGCAAGCCCAAGCACGACCCCAACGAGAAAGAATTGATCAGACGTTTCAAACGAATTGGGGTTGAAGTAGCAGTATTGCGATTCTTCGTCATAAACGAACAAGCCATGTTCAGGGTCGAAGACGTCCCGGACCAAGAGAAGAAACCATTCTTTCCGCAGACCTCCTGAGTCTAGTCCTTCTTCACCTATAAAGTCTATGCGTAAACCTTTCTTGATGTCATCTTGGCCTGTGCCGACGACCTCACTCACACTGCGAAGACTGTCTTCTACCAGACACTCCCGTCGAACCTTCAGCACAAGGTACTGGCTGACAGCTTTCCTATTCAATATCGAATTGAAAAAAGCCTCACGGGCCTTGATTTCCATTTGCCGGCGTACATCATGCTCCATTATGCGAATTTTTGCCCAAATGGAAAGGAACATCGGATACTGGCAGAAAGAGAATCTCCCTCTTCGAGACTCCCAGGTCTCAAAGTCGGCTACAAGATCCGAGTGGTCTAGAAAGGTATTGTAAAATGCGCTCGTTGGTAGAAGCTGGCCATGTGGATACCCACCACTACGAGCCGCTGAGCCTGCTCTCGCCCTGCTAGCCTCTTGTGGTGCTACCTTCTTGGCATCTTGTAATCGAGACATTGTCAGGGTATTCGCCGAGAAAAGCAACGACATGAGTCTTGCGGCAGCTTTGATTTGCCAATCTTCACTGTATGACGCTCTGCCATCCTTCTTTTCAGGGGATTTCTGAGCTCCTGACACACCTAGGGCCGCATGGAGTTGAGCAGAAGTCCCTACTCCCGGGCCAGAGATACTAGGTATCAGACCCCCGTGTGGATCGTGGCTATCAGAGCGTTTCCTGCCGTGCTGTCTTGAGAGGCGATACGTAACAAAGCTTCCTACAAGATCCACAAGTCGTCGGAAGTGAGGTTCTGAAAATCGAGAAAACCAGTTGACAAGACAGTGGTGACATTCAATCGGCATGTTGGCCAAAAGACCAAAAATCCTTTTAAGGATGCCTGAATGCTTGCCGGCAGTACCACTTTTATTGTTCGGAGAAGCCTGATGAGATACTGAAGGCCCGCGCACAGGAGTAAAGGCAGGTTGACATTTAGAGACATCAGCATGACTTGTAGAGTTTGAGAGTCTGGTTTGTCTTGAAGATGTCGGAGCACTGGGCTCTGTCGCAAAAAGTAAAGGATTTGCGAGCAAGATGAGTAGAAAGCGGCAATCCTCTGGCCTTCGCAGCGGTCGTCCAGGACGCCGAAGAATGTTCTCAGACGCTTTCAGTAATGTGCGCTGGACATGTGCACAAGCTTCGGCAATTTCAGACTCAATGCTGTTGAGTGGCCCCCCAAATGATGAATTCTGGGTCGTCATATTCCCTAAGGAAGTTTGTTCCGCTTCAACTTCCTGCAGTCGATCCCTCCACTGACGACCCGCAGACAATACCACTCGATACCATTCGTTAACCTCTGCCCAATGAATACGCGGAGTCTTCAAGATTACCTTCTCTTCCAAGTTGCCCTCTAGGACTTGAAAAGGGCTTACTTGAGATTGTTGCCGATCAATTTGACCTCTGCCGGTCCACCACATTCCGTTCTCAGCAAAATCACCAAGTAGTAGAGTCTTTGCGTCCAATTCTGGGAAGAGACTATCGGAAGCAACATATTCTTCGGCTTTGGAGGGTGAAATGGACTCAATGGCGGTACTCTCACTTGCTGCTCGGCGAAGCTTGTAACTTCGGTCTGTCGAAAACGACGCGCTAAGGCACTCAATACTTGTAAAGGAGGCTATGATATAATTCTCGAGCGGTCGAAAAAATGATCGAGCCGGGTCCTGTGCTTGCGGCTGGGAAATCGCAGTTATGTCGTCATCAATTGTAGGTAATAAAGTCATTTGATTTGGAGGAGGCGGTGGAGCTCTGGAGGGGGAGGGAATGTTGTAGACGAGGACTTCTCCTACATTCCCAAAACTCGATCTCATTGGAATCGACTGTGGTCTCGCTGAGCTAGTCTCTCCTCTATCATCCAAAACTGTACGCTCGGTGGGATGGTGGCGTCTAAAATCGAGACGTGATCGAAGATAGGAATACAGGCAATCGTCAATCAGGTTTCGAGTCCTGTCTAGAGATAGACGTGGGCCTAGCCAAGGCGTCAGGGATACATTTCAGAATCACCTAATTTGACTTACATTTTTCTGCTGCACTGCTAGTGTTGCCTGCTCTGAGCGCCCCGCCCAACGGACTGTTTGACAGCTTCAGATCATTTACCATAAGACATATTTGACAGCGATAAGAATCTACCTGCCTTGGCCATCTCATGGCAGAATCGCAGGTGATACATTTTCCAGTGACGAGATCTTTTTCCACGTTCTGGTTAGGACTCCCACTGGTTCCAGCCATATGGTCCTTGGTCGTCAGCCCAGTTGAAGAGACTCCAAGACGATCAAGGCTATCTATCGTAGCATCCTGCATTTCAGCATCCACCACCTTTTCCGACCGTTTACCAGTGCCAAAAATCGAAGTGAAAGGGTTGCTGTGTGAACGCCCATGGCGAGATCTCTGTTTGGGAAGGGAAGGAACGGTCGGGTCTGGAGAAGCTAAGATGGGCACACCAAGTAAAGGCGGATCCTGCAAATATCTCTCGTACTGCTGATTCGAATCAGGCGAATGTTTTACAGGTTTTCCCTTTGCATTAGGTGGAGGATGGTTGGCGGTAGGAGAACCCAGGTGCAATCGGGAAGGCCAAGGAGGCATTGATCGATTCAATACGTGCCAGGATATAACCGACGTCGAGAGCACTCAAGAGTCAATCTCCAAAAAGCAGCATCAACAATGCTCATTCTCTGCACTCTCTTCATCTAAAGAGCGCTATCACATACGCTGCGTAGTGAAGTGGTGGGGAAGATGTGCAGCAGGTCGTAGAACTGCTTGGCCGGTGTCGCACAAATCTGTGCGCTCAACCTCTAGGGCAGCAGAGAGAGAAGCCTTGGTTCTTGTACGGCGAACAGTGATGGACATGTCCTGAGGCGCAGAAGATGACATGGCTATTGTGAGTGTAGGGAAGGAAGAACACTTGCTTTGCTTGCGAATCCGCCAAGTCCCATCGAACTGAGCCCTGGCCCCTGGCTCTGGGGCCTTGGCGAGCAAGGATCCGCGAGGCTGAAGACCGAGACGACGAAGGAATACTTTACAGTCTATGTTGCGTGATATTAACGCATCTGTACAGTAGTGTCTGCCATCTTATGCCCTCGCCTGAATAGCTTTGGGATTCTGTGGTGCCCAGGATGATTGCATACAGGCCTTATTTACTCCAAATTGTAGCACGTCGAATTCCCGCATGCAATCGCGCTCACCCCTTGACCCGGCCATTAGCAACAGCTTCGTTCTCTACGCTCACTGTCAGTCGAGACAGGCTGTGGTCAGACATCCATCATACATGTCAATGGGGCCAAGGTGAAAGATGGGGCAAGTCCGTCACGTTTTTGATAATCCCCTTTGACTGTCTTCGCTCCCACTACACCGTTTTCCTATTCTTACGCCCCCAGCCAATCTCCTATCGCATGGCCCCAAAATCTCTGACCGCTAGTGCAGAGGCGAGACAGATGTTGGCATGTCGCGGTTGTCTCTGTCAGACGAGGACAAGTCTGCTCGTGATTGGTTCCTGGAGACCACAAAGTCGTTAGGCTGCAAAGTGAGCATCGATTCAGTGGTAAGGAGGCATGCACGATACCAACCTGAGTTTGGTGTCTTATTTTCTCACTCGTACTCCCAATTAAGGGCAACATGTTTGCAATCAGAAAGGGGAGAATCGCTGGCGCTGCAACCTGTGTAGGATCACATTTGGATACTCAACCCACAGGCGGGCGCTATGTATGGACAATGCTATGATGATCCCGCGTCAAAGGTTCATTACTTATTCCAAATAGGATGGGATCTTGGGTGTCTGTGCTGGGTACGTGCTGAGTTGGTAGCTAAAACGTGAGAAATTGGGCAGCTTTTTCGCACGAGAATGCCCTGATGACGTCTAAACCCTTAGGCAGATTTCTGCAAATGACGCTGACTCACGAATCTTCTCAGTGTCGAGATGCTTCGAGTCTTAGAGGACTCAAATGTCGAGACAGAATACCCTGTCGGCGTGATCAACTGGACTAAGTAAGTTGGCACAAGGGGTATGGAATGACCTGACGAATGGTTTTTAGCGAGGAGGGAGCACGATTTCCCATTTCGATGGTGTCATCAGGGGTTTGGGCAGGCTATGTCCCTCTCGATAAGGCTCACCAACTCGAAGAGGTAGGTACCGGAAAGCAGACCATGAAGCAGGAGCTCGAGCGGATTGGTTATCTAGGTGCAATGGATGCTAGCTACAAAAGGATGCCAATCGGGGTAGGTGGACGAACACACGTTTGAAATCCTAGTGGCTGAAACTATCAAGGCCCATTTCGAGCTGCATATAGAACAAGGTCCCCGCCTCGAAACGCAAAGGCAAAAGATCGGGGTTGTCCATGGTGTACAAGCGTACAGATGGCACACCGTGACTGTCAAAGGCAGAGACTGTCATACAGGCACGACTGATTTCGCAAATCGCTCTGATGCAATGCTCACTGCAGCGAAAATGATACTCCATTCTCACCGATTAGCCACGCGATATTCCTGTCTGGCAAGTACCGGGATCCTGACCTTGCTTCCCGGAAGCACAAATAGTAAGTTATGTCTATGATCAAATATTCTGTAATCGGCCATCACTATAATCACAAGGAAGATCTCAGAATATTCCGTTCTTTTGTTTGATCTATGGTTTCTTTCAGAGGCTAGCACCGTAGTGGATAGTCGCTAATCCAGAAAATTGAAGCGGTCCCGGGGACAGTCCATTTTAGCCTCGACATTCGAGCTAGTGAAGACGGTCAATTGATGAGGCTCGAACATCAGCTGAAAGTCGATTTTGAAAGGATAGCCAAAAATGAAGCTGTAGACGATCTGCAGAAGGACGGTACGATGGGAAAGGGATGCGATGTACAGTGGACTCTCGATGCTCCCAGCGAAGCTATCAAATTTGACGCGGACTGTATCAGGTGCGTGGAAGAGAGTGCGAAGGACTTACTTGGGGATCAGTATGAGGCCCTTACGCAGTCGATGATATCTGGAGCGGGACATGATTCAGTGTTTACGAGCAAGCGGGTGCCGACGTCCATGATATTCGTACCGTGCTTGGATGGTGTGTCACATAACCCAGCCGAGTACTGTGCCCCCGAAGACTGCGCCAACGGTGCCCAAGTCCTAATGGGCGCTGTGCTGCGTTATGACAGGCTTAGGGCTCGAAGGGTAGAACAGTGAAAGGCATTTTGGAAGGAGAGAATTGAAGGAGAGAATAGTCGTATTTGTGCTCTTGGGTAACATTGCTTTCGAGAGGGGTGTAGGGTAACTCAGAACCATCAAGCACAATCTTGAAATAACTGCCGGACATTCAAATCGAGACAGATAATAAATGTCCATGGAGAGCTGCCTAGCGTTTGACCCTTAATGTCCTTTAGTTTTTCACTTGGGTCTACCCTAGCAATTGCTTGCTTTCTTTCCACTAACAGGCTCTCGTACGTCACACATACAACACCTCCTTTGAGCCAATGATGATCTTTTAAGAGGGAGGAGCCCCGCGGCCCCTTCCAAATCCACCACGGAACGTAGGCGCAAATTCGCCGGGAGCGCCACCATCCTTGGCACCAGCATCTCCCATATCACGTCTCCGATATCCGCCTTCGCGATCGCCACGGTCCCCTCGAGGTCCTCCACGTCCACCAGGGCGACGCTCACGATCGTCACCACCCATCATACCCTTCGGTGGAGCATGAGAGCGCTGTTGCTTGATATGGGTTGCTGGAACGATCTCCGCGGGCAAGTGGAGCCATTCACGGAGGTAGTCAAGACCCTCAGGGGTCAGGGTATAGTAGTACCATTGCCAGGAAAATTGAGTCTTCAGGAATCCACGCGACGTCAACGATTGGCAAGCTTTGATGACCTGTAGAAGTTGAGCAATTTAGATCTATGCCATTCAAGCGATACATACATAGAGATTCTTGGTGTCAATCTCATTATGCTTAGGGAGGTTGAAATCCTTCTTGGCAACTAGAACACCCTCTGAGATCACGTTAGCACCATGGTATTGATAGTCTTACAGAATGAATTCTAGAAGTGAGCAGAGAGGGAGACACATACCACGAAAGAGGTACTCATGAATCTTCTTCCGGTCCGCCTTGGGAATAAGCCTGGTGGTGTGTAAGCTTGGGCACCACTGAATATAGGGGTAGATTAGCAGAAGGCGTAACACACATGATCGCGAGTTCCTTGCGTATTTAGGGGAATCGCTTTGATCGATGCTAGACAAGATAGGTTTATTAAATATCCTGAGATCCGTGTGTGGGTGATATTTAGCCGATATTGATCCGAGGCCGTTCGGGGCGGTAGCCGCCGGGAGCTCCCGCCGCTAGTCCCGCTAGTGTGAGGTAAAGTAAGGAAACCTACCATAACTCCGTTTTAGATCATTTCAATCATTCAAGCAACGACTACTCGCATTCCGCCACCCGAGATAGGTTCAGAAATGGCACAGAAAACAGTCACCATTCTCTTGACATCCTTTCCTGGCCTTGGACTGCCCTCCACATTATCAGTACCAGTTCTTGCCTCCATACCCATCACGGAATTGAGGCAGCGGCTTTCTAGTCATCTTCCACAATTAGAATCTCGACTCATTCTTACAACCACGTCCAACAGAGAGATACTATCTTCGCAAGCTCCAGTATCATCTTTGCTCTCAAGTGAACATGATAGTTTTCTCCCACTTCGACTTTCCGTCCCTCTCTGTGGTGGAAAAGGCGGTTTCGGCTCCCAACTTCGCGCTGCCGGAGGTCGCATGTCTTCGCGACGTAAAAATAATCAAGGTGACAATAATAACTCGAACCGCAATCTCGATGGGCGCCGCCTGAGAACGGTCAATGAAGCAAAAGCACTTGCTGAGTACTTGGCACTTAAGCCTGATATGGAGAAGAAGGAAAAAGAAGTACGTCGTAAGCGTTGGGAACAAGTTGTGGAATTGGCAGAGAGGAGGGAGGAAGAGATCAGAAATGGCTCTAAGGGGAAAGTAGATGGTAAATGGGTGGAGGATAAAGAGGAGGCTGGGGAGCGAGCAAGGGAGGCAGTGCTGACAGCTATGAAGTCTGGAAATTATGATGACAATCTTCGAGTTTCTGCGGGTGGCACTTCTGATCTTAGCTTCCCCAACAACGGCCATGAAAGCAGGGACGATACGAGGGATGAGCCTGAGCATATACGAACAGGATCAGCCCCCAAGCCAGAGATTACGCCAGTATCTACGAGATCTTTCTTTGGCTTTGACGAGGATGATGATTTCATGAGCGATGGTGAGGACGAGCAGGATAGATCACGCGATGAAGCTGTTTAAAACATGTGAAAAGCCGGAGATACGGCTGTTTGATGTATTTTTGACCTATGGATTAGCTATGGTGCTGGTGGTGTTTACCTTCAAATCCGATTTTGAGCAGCAAGTCCCACTGAACGATCACCTTCCTGGTACTCGAGTAGTTGCCTCTTCATTCATAATCGTGATTAATTCTTTTAAATTACTAGCGCTGTAAACTAAATTTGAAAAATGCCATCCTCTTCTGAAACCAAACCCCAGTGCGTTGATGGCTTTGGTCGCACAACTCAGCCCAATCTCTAAGGTCAAAGCAATTCCAGTAGCTTCGGTCTTTTGTCCTGCGCTTGCCTTCTTTACTCGCATCGCTCCTTGGAAGCAAAAGCGAAGTGTTCGCTTTGTAGGGAGTCCAGGGCGCCTGCTCCATGTCGATTCTGTGTTAGCACCAACACCTGATACCGTGACGCATCTGCTATTGCGGGAGCTTCCACGATCATGTCCAGGCTGTGGAGCGTTCACCCAAAGTGTAAGCCCTGACCAGCCGGGATATTACAGCACAAGTCGGAAGTCGGTGAAAGCTTTCATAGCTCACCATGGGCATGGTACCGAGAGAGGGCAGGCTGGCGAGTCCCAAATTTTCAAGCAAATTTTAGATGGTGCGGACGATCTTCTATTGTCTCAATTAGGCATGGAGAATGCGGAAAGCCAAAGGAAAAGCAAAGGTCGAAGCTCTCAGCTGAATCAGGCTTCAATAACGCCAGTCTGCAACCGCTGTCATGATCTACTACACCATCACATTGGTACTCCGGTGATAAATCCGACCGTACAATCTATTCAAGAAATTATTTCGGAATCTCCTTCTAAATACAATCACATCTACCATGTTCTGGACGCAGCAGACTTCCCATTATCTCTCATACCAGTGTTACAACGGCGTCTGTCACTCACTCCACAGAGATCATCGAATCGAAGAGCAAAAACGAGCCGCTTTTGGCATGGACGGAAGGCAGAAATGAGCTTTGTCATTACGAGATCGGACCTCTTGGCTCCTCGAAAGGAGCAGGTTGATAGTCTGATGCCATACATATTACGGGTGCTTCGTGATGCATTGGCCGGATCCGCTGAGAATGTACGACTCGGCAACGTATGTTGCGTGAGCTCTAAGAGAGGTTGGTGGACCAAACAGGTTAAAGAGGACATCTGGAACCGAGGAGGCGCAGGTTGGATGGTGGGGAAAGTGAACGTGGGCAAAAGCAGTCTTCTGGAGAGCGTGTTCCCAAAAGGACGCAACGACAGGATAGACTTTGACAATCTACGGGATGCTGTTCCTCAAAGAGAGCAACTTGAGATGGCCGGAAAAAATTGCACACACCCTACAAGTGCTCGATTTGCTCCGCAAAGCGAAAACCCTAGCCAGGAGCTCTCACAGGAAGAGCACACAGGGTTTTTACAGGATTCACTTCTGCCTCCTGCACCCTCAGAAACCCCTTATCCCGTACTTCCCATAGTCTCTTCGTTGCCAGGTACGACGGCATCCCCAATCAGAATACCATTCGGTTGTGGAAAGGGTGAACTGATTGATCTTCCCGGCCTATCACGTGGTGATCTTGGAGATTTCGTCATCGACTATCACAAGCCGGATCTTGTAATGCGACATAGAGTGAAACCAGAACAACATGTGCTCAAGCCTGGCCAATCCCTCCTAATTGGAGGTCTTGTGCGTATTACACCCACAACACCCAATTTGACGCTTTTAGCTTATCCTTTTGTGCCATTAAAATCTCATGTCACGTCTACAGAAAGAGCTATTGCAATTCACACCCAGAAAGAAGAATCTGGTATACCCTCAATCGTCAAATCGGCCATTGGGAGCAGAATGGATCCTGCAGGAAGCTATCCTCTGAAATGGGATGTCACCAAACAGCGTGCTGGTCCACTGACGAGGAAAGCAGCCGCTGGATTGAGCCCAACGATCTTACCCTTTGTAGTTCTATCAACCGATATTCTCATAGAAGGCTGTGGCTGGATAGAGCTTGTGGCGCAGGTCCGCAAGAAGGATTTGGAATCAACGACCCTGCCTGGCGACCTTTTTGATACGAGGCCTTATCCAAGAGTCGAGATTTTTAGCCCCGATGGGAAGCACATTGGAGTTCGCCAGCCCATGGGTGCATGGCTACTCAGCGGCGAGAAACCCGGGTCTTCGGGGAAAATGACTGCCAGACCTCGACGCAGCATGAAAGGTGTCAAGAAGGAGCTGAAGAGAAATAGGCAGGAGCAATAATGATGACACCTTTATCCTATTGAGATACTCTGTACATAGCAACTCATGAGCAGCGTCACTGTGCACTTGCCTAAACTAAGGCTTATCTACTCATGTGCTACACGGCCTTGGTGCCTTAGCTTGCATCGAAGTTTACCGCTAGAAAGTATTCACTATAGTCTATGTAATTTTCCCACTAGCTGGACTCTAAATTCGCATGCTCATTGAAAAGGATTGCGAGGATACACAATGCAGTGACAATGAATGTTGCGAAGCGCGTAAAGAAGCTCAAAGCCGTGAGTCTCGTGGAATTGGTTGTCACGGTTGCATAATACTGACTTTGATCACAGAAAGTGAGGTCGCATCATCAAACTGACCTCAATGCAAGGACTAATGACATTCATAGCTGCTCGATGTTCGTATTGGCCCCGGTGCAGCAGTTCTATCTAAGGACACCAAACGAATACACCTCGATTTCGGCCGCAAAATCAACGATGGACACTTCGGCGCTCGCAAAGTTTGGCGCAATTACCTCCCACGCCTCAAATACCACAATCCAGCCATATCCATGACTGTGAATCGAACGGCCGACCAAGAAGGGCCTGCGACTCTTACAATCTTCTTTGCCCCCCCCTCGAAATATTTGTCGGCCACGGCGTCGCCTGCTCCTTCGTCGTCGACGGACCATTCGACTGCACCCTCTGGACATAATCCGTCAAAGAGGATAGAGACTATCAACATGAAGCATAAGCATGAGAGTGATATACTATCGCGATTGTTAGAGTTGACGCATGGAGTACAGTATGAAATCACTCCAGAGGAGCAGAGCGAGCTGAGGGATGTGGAAGATTACAAGAGAAATAGCGAGAGAGACAGGGAGGCGCAGGCGACATTGAATGAGGCGACAAGGCAAGAGAAAGCGTTGCTTGATCTAGCCAGAAGTGCCGGGGCCGAGGCTTCTTGAAGTAACACAATAAACCGTCAATGGATGTCTACATATACATGGCATAGCGGGCATTAAGCGTGGGGCAGTAGTCGAAAACATAAGATGTATTCTCCACTGAAGGAATATATCGCTAATTGGACCATTCCATTACGACTTTATCTGAACCTGACGAACATTTAATCCTGCTCACGATGACGCCCTCCCGGATGGAAAGCACAGCAGCTCTTGCGACCGATCCCCAGAGAATCTCAATTTACAAGGATACTGATCTCAATTGACACCTCAGGCTTCGAGGTTGACTGGGAAATTTCCATTTTCTGTTGGCACAATTAGAAACCTATAGCTTTCAGGGGAATTGATTCAATCACCTCGTTGATCATCCCAGCGCTCACACCATGCACTAGGGCAAAGGGACCGGTATGCAAGGAAGAACTGAAGGCCAGAATCTTAGTATACAGATCGGTCAATTGTTCCACGAGATATACTTGACGGCACGGCGCGAAGTCTTCGCCCTTCGCTAGAATACATTTGTGGTAGTCGACGTAGTTTTGCCAGCAATGCTTGGTCCTATCGATCATATTAACGCCACAAATGATTCGTGAAAAGGCGGAAGAGCCTACTGGTTCTGATTGGGAAACCTGGCATCAAAGCCTTGGGAATCAGGCAAATTAGCACGAAAGTAGACAAATGCAACACGCTTGAGTTGTTCTGTGCTTCTGCAAGAATCTCCGGCGTTATGGATATCTGAACAGATAATGATCTGTTACGTACCAGCTGTGACCTTGTTAGCATCTCTAGTATTGCATGCAGGCCTATGGTAATGGAATTATAACACAGACCAGTTACAAATTTGAATGGTTTAGTCACAAGCTTATCCTCGTCGTCCGCCATGATGGACTTGGTGAGTGTCTTAGTTTTGATCTGACGGAAGAAATTCGAAGAGGCAATTGTGGAGGTACTTAGTGAAACCCCTCGGACGTCAAGACTGGCGGGTATGGGCGCTAAATTAACGCTGCGGTACAGCTTCTACGGTCCTCCCCTCGTACCACCTGCAATACTTTACTTATTGGTCAACGCTGTATCACATTAGAATTGATCGTGCATAGCTTGCACGAAAGCTCATCTTGGCCATTATCACATCGTTGCGGAGATGATTCCATCTCAGATCTTGAGGATGCAGTCCACACGGCCTATGTTCAGGCCTATGCCGGTAAATTCCTGGCCTCGCAAGTGCCTGTTCCCGCTGCTAATACCCATCAGAAAGAGGAACATAGTGGTAAGTTGTTGACCGACTGAATTTGGGCACTCCAGTTGGGGGTGACGTGCATGCAAACCAAGATCAGTCTGACGTGGGTGTTACTGACGCTGTCAGTATAGCCCACACCATCTCACAACGTTTGCGAACCCTTAAAAAGATTCCTCCTGAGCTTATGCCTCTAGGTAAGACTGATTCATCACATTTCAGGAAGCATTGTCTGATGCATCTTATGAAACAGGGGTCGTACTAGGGTCAGTACATCTAGCTTTGACTCATTCTTGTAGCTGATGATCTTTAAGCGTCGCAATAGGCTTTGCCGTCTACAGCTTGGGAAATAAACTCGTCACAGACAAAACACTGCGCCTCCACAAGACCCAACGAAGCGATAACTTCAAATGAGTATCTGCATTGGAGCGGTGAAGGAGATCCAGGTGAACGACTGTTTGCCTAAACACATACGTCCTCCGGTGGTAGGAAATTGCTGGCTGATACTGGAAAGAGGGATTTGAGCAGTTGAACTCTCAGAAAGAGGGGTCTAAGGATTCGTTCTCATGTACCAAAAGGTAGCGGGCTAGCATGTGCAGCACTATGCAGAGCAATTCTACACGAGGAGCCAAGCATCGATTCATCACAGAAACATCGAATATTGAGAGCGAACTGCTTTTGGTTCCAGTCTCATTGCGGTTGCGGTCCTGCCACATCAAGCCCTTCTAACCCTCGCATCGCATCCAGATCCTGTCTCCCTTGCCCAGTCGCTAGTCTGTCTTCTTCGCTTACAGCATGTCTTGCCAAATAGCCCTCCTAACTTCTCGATCAGCGCTGTCCAATCGATCTCAACGCACGGACTTGCCTGCTCCCAGACAGCTGTCTTGCTGCCAAGGCCCTCATTGCTATCTTTCTGTGGTTTGGCTGGTGCAACTTTAATGACTCGGCCAAATAGCTCGCTTTGATCCATATTGTCGATTGCCTCTTTTGCGTCCCCAGGAACTTCGAATTCAATGTAGCCAAATCCTCTATGAGGATCCTTAGACGAAGGGAGGTCGGGCTTTGGTAGCGTGACATCTACAATTTCTCCAAAGGGTAGGAAGGCATCGGCCAGGATCTTGTCATTGACGACATTGTCAAGGCCTGCGACATATACTGTTGACTTCAAGCGGGACTGGGGAACAATTAGCTGCTTGATTGTAGAGTTAGTTGGAAAGTAAGCGTACTGCATCGGACATCTTGACACTCGTCTGTCGTGAAACCCGTGTGATGTGGGTTGTCAACCCTCACAACCTTGTTCTGGCCTCATCCGACTGTGATGGTCAAGATGGCGAAAGGTCCTAGCTCGTAGAGTTGTTCCACGAGAGTTTTATCTAATCTGCTGGACGGAGGAAAGAGGCTGAAATTGCCGACAGTCACCAAGGTCCCGACATTCGGTCAAGACCAACTTGCATTTCACGTTGGTTAGCTCATGGTACGAGCGTTCTATTTCGCACCTAACCTTTGAGTCTGTCATCGACAACATTCGCTCCTTTTTCATTGGGCATATCTTACCTCTCCATTCCTTTTTCGCCTGTGCGCCCTCTCAAGAAACACCCCCTTGTTCAACCGCCCTCAAGCTGCCTAAGGCTCAATATGCTTGGTCTACGTGACATCCCAAGGACAGCCACATTTGCCTGGTCGCCGGGAGCATCGTCCCCATTCCTCGCTACAGGCACTAAAGCTGGGGCTGTAGATGAAGGCTTCTCCAATGATACACAACTAGAGCTGTGGGATTTGGATCTGGATGAGCCCCGGAAGAGCCAAGAGCTACGGCCTGCTGCAAGTATAAGCACTGACTCGCGGTAAGACTGTGAAAATTGGTGTCCTGCACAGTTTTGACCTGTGGTACAGATTTAATGACATTGCGTGGACACGACGGGAGAGCCAGCAATCTAGGGGTGTTATTGCGGGTGCTCTGGAGAATGGCTCGTTGGACTTATGGGATGCCGATAAACTTCTCAATGGGGATGAGTGAGGCTTTCATTCGTTGCAAAATTTCAAAGGCTCATTGCTCCTAGGGATGCCTTCATGTCCCGGACGTCCAAACATAGTGGCGCTATCAAGGCTTTACAATTCAATGCATTTCGGTCGGAGCTCCTAGCTACAGTGGGGGCTAAAGGAGAGCTGTTCATTTCAGATCTAAACAATGTTGCTAGCCCGTTTCGTATGGGTAATGCAGTGGCGAGGGCAGACGACTTCGACTGCCTTGACTGGAATAAAAGAACAGCTCACATATTGGCGACAGGCAGTAGTGGAGGGACAATGACCGTTTGGGACGTGAAAAATAAGAGAGAAAGCCTGACCTTGAACAATATGGGTAGGAAGCCTGTCAGTGCGATTGCCTGGGATCCTGTGAAGACTACCCGCCTGATTACTGCAATTCCTAATGACACTGAGCCTGTAATTTTGGTATGGGATTTACGGAATGCAAACGCACCAGAGAAGGTTCTTCGAAGTCACGACGGAGGTGTTCTTTCGCTTTCTTGGTGCGCGCAGGACAGCGATCTACTACTTTCGTGCGGTAAGGATAATAGAAACATTTGTTGGAATCCGCAGACGGGCGAGTCTTATGGCGAATTCCCTGTCGTCACTAATTGGACTTTCCAAACAAGGTGGAATCCTTCCAACCCGGGTCTTACGGCCACTGCCTCCTTCGATGGTAGGATCGCATTTCAGTCTATCCAAAATACTAAACCAGAGGCAGATGGAGCTCCTGGTAATCAGTCACAGAGCACGGATGATGACGATTTCTTCAGCAAAGCCCGAACGCAACCGCAGGGTCCGAGATTCACATTGCAGAAAGCACCAAAATGGTTGCAGCGGCCTTGCGGTGCTTCATTTGGCTTCGGTGGCAAGGTGGTCAGTTTCAAGACGACTACGTCAGAGACACCAAAACGCTCGATGATCCGCATATCAACTTTTGCGATTGACGACGGGATTGTGACGTCTACAGAGTCCTTCGAAGCTGCCTTGAAGGAAAATGATCTAGACAAAATCTGCAAGAGTAGAATCGCAGATGCTACGTCTGACGCAGAGAGGGCAGACTGGAAGGTAATCAAGACTCTCACGACGAAGAATCCTAGGAAAGATCTCGTGGACTACCTGGGATTCTCAAGCCAGGATGACGAAACCGCAGATGGGCTTTCGAAATTGTCAATCAATGGTTCAATGGAAGAACAATCTCAAGGATCCAAAGACTCATCGGCCCCCAAATCCAATCGCTTATCATCTTTCTTCGAAAATAGTGGTGATGGTGATGCCTTTCTCTCGGAGCTCGCAGCTACAAAAGGCGCTAAAACGAACAATCCGTTTCATCTGTACTCTGGATCAGAGTCAGAATCAGATCGCCGTATCACCCGTGCCCTTCTGCTTGGCGAATTTGAAAAGGCATTAGATGTTTGTTTGCAAGAAGACCGAATGTCGGATGCTTTTATGATAGCTGTCTGTGGAGGCCAGAACTGTGTTGAGAAGGCGCAGAAGGCCTACTTTAACCAAAAATCTGGAGGTCCAAATTATCTGCGATTATTGGCGTCAGTGGTCGGAAAAAATCTCTGGGACCTGGTACATAACGCCGACCTAGAGGGATGGAAGGAAGTAATGGCTTCGCTATGTACATATGCCGATGCCAAGGAGTTTCCGGATCTCTGCGAAGCGCTGGGAGACCGCTTGGAGGAGCTCATGAAATCCGACGGACCCAATTCTGACCTCAGAAAAGATGCCTCATTTTGCTATCTCGCGGGTTCTAAATTGGAGAAAGTGGTTGCTATTTGGATCGCTGAATTGCAAGAAGATGAAGCCGCTGCGCTGAAAGACATCAGCCAGGATTCGTCCTTCTCTGTACATGCGCGGGCTTTGCAAAGCTTCATTGAGAAGGTCACAGTCTTTCGTGAAGTCACTCAATATCAGGACAGTGACCGAGCTGCAACGTCAAACTGGAGACTTACGCCATTATACGATAAGTATACCGAGTATGCCGAGATCGCGTCTGCACACGGGCAGCTCGACATTGCTGGGAGGTACCTTGATTTACTTCCGAGTAATTACCCGGCGGCAGATGTTGCAAAAAGCAGAGTGCACCAAGCCACCCGCAGGACTGTACCTCAAGCTACGCCCAAACAACCTACAGCTACCACTCGAACCCAACAACGAGTGCCACAGTCAGACTTCCAACAATATGAGCAAACCGCAACAAGACCAATTCCCGCAGGTTCCTCGTCCAATCCGTACACACCACCCTCGCAAGGTAATATTCAAAACCCTTACGCACCCACCAACGGTACCTACGGGGGTCCAGTGTATAGCAACACAGGTGGATACCAGGCAAGTCAGTTTCAGCAACAGCCACGACAGCAACCAGGCATGGTACCGCCACCTAGCCTCATGTCCTCGTATCAAAATCAATCCGCTGGACCGCCTCAGAGAAATCTCAACGCCTCACCCTCAGTCCCACCACCCTCAAAGGCTACGAACATGAGCAACTGGAATGACACGCCTGGAGATTTCTTCAAAGCACCTGCTTCCAGACGCGGGACTCCTGGTGTGGGCGCCAACCCATCATCGGCGTACCAGCCGTTACAGCCGCCTCATATGGGCTCCAACTTTGGACCACCACCAAAATCAACACCGCCCCTTGGCCCACCACCTAAAGCATCCGTAGCACCACCGCCACGGATGGCAAGTCCTATGATCAATCCCCAACAATCATATCAGCAGCCTGAGAGGCCTTCCTCCGTTACGAACATGTACGCTCCTCCTCAGACTTCGGCCAACTTGCCAGTTCAGCAGCAGCCTACAGTCCCCCGCGGGCCATCCCCTTACAATCCTCCTCCTTCGGCTGCACCGCCAGGTAATCGTTATGCTCCTTCACAGCCCCCCCAACAAGAACTTGCATCCCTTCAACAGCAGTCTCCAATGACGCCTGGAGTCCACCGTCATGGACCTCCACCTTCTAACCCGTACGCTCCGCAGCAAAATTACAATGCTTCACAGCAGACCTTAACTCAGCAATCACCACCCTCGGCGGCTCCGACTCCTCGGTCTTCTGGGCCTCCAGGACCCGCGCCAAGTCAACTGCAGCAACAGGCGTCCAGACCTTCAACCAGTCAATCTCAACGTAAAGCTGCTCCGCCTCCTCCCAAATATCGTAAGTCCAGGCTGCGAGAGTTATAATCCATCTCAGACAGACACTGACGCACACACAGCTCCTGGAGATCGAAGCCACATACCAGCCAGTGCACGGCCAGTCTACGATATCTTCAATTCTGATATGCAACGTGTGAAATCAAAAGCGCCTCCCACTTTCAAAGCGCAGGTCAGCGACACTGAGAAACGCCTCAATATTTTGTTTGACCATCTGAACAACGAGGATCTACTCAAAGCAGACACCATTCAGAGCATGGTAGAGTTAGCACAGGCGATGCGAGCCAAAGACTACGAGCAGGCGCAGGTGATACATGTAGAAATTATGACCAACAAGACGGACGAATGTGGGAATTGGATGGTAAATTCTATCGCAGTCCGAATCAAGACATTGACTAACGTGGATACAGGTTGGGGTCAAGCGATTAATTGCTATGAGTCGAGCAACGCCTTGAGCGTATAAAAATGGGCTCGATCTCAGGGACTGGTCTGGAATGATAATCAGTTGCGAGAGTGGTTTCTACAGCATACAGCGACTCTTCGTAGCTCAATCAGATGTAGCAGTATGCAACGATTGCTTCTATGAGTAATGTGCAGCTGTACGACGACGGCACTTGAAGCTAGGAATGGTCCATCTACTATATGCAGTGCTAAAAATGGCTAGATGCTAGCTCTGACCATCTAGGTGAACCGAATTTCGCTCAAATGAAGCTTGTTTCACTTAGATTGCTCGTAAAATCGTCAATTGTCGGCGATTCGCAGTTCGAATACTTCCGACATCATTCTCATGGCTTTCATATAATTAGACAGACACTCCTATGCTGATGTCATCATTCGGAATGGCCGACCCAGGCAACGGGATGGACGCTGGCGATCCCAGCCAGTCTTTGGGGCATTTGAGGCCCTGTGGACGATGTTGTGCATCCAGATCTCTTCTGCGCAAACCACGATCGAGGTCATGTTCTATCAAGATATCATCCTCCAATGGCCGCCAGACCCATTCTCTCCTTCGCTTCCGCCTGCCTAAGATTGAGGTCGCATGTCCGTCTTCAGCCTGGATCTCCTCCCGCCTCCTCCGTTGTTCTTCTTCTGTTTGGGTGTACTCGTCCCCATCGTCCAATGATGCTTCCAAGTCCGGAGCTGGCAATATGTCCACTAACTCCTCTTGAAACGCTACCCTCTTGATTGGGGAGAACATGCGCTTCGGCTGTCGTGCAGATGTTGCAGATAGATGCCGTCGAGGTATGGGACTGTTGCGGAGAATGCTATGCGTTCCGATTGGTAGGATGTATGGTGTACTGTTCGAAAAGGGCGATAGTCCTGATGTTGAAGAAGACGAGGTAGTCGAGGACGAGGCGGGCAAGGAGGACGGGAAGTTCACTTGTGGCCGTAGCGCCGAACATGGGGTCGGAGGAGGAGGAGGAGGCTCCTGAGCATTCACGTTGGTATTCCGGGTGGTGGGAGAATCAGTAGATAGGTTGAGACACGCGCCTAGCTTTTGCGTGGGTGATGAAGGTGGTATTGACGTTTGAAGGGAGAGCTTTGGTCTTTTGGACGCTGAGGGTCTGACGGGTGGCATTACGGACAGCATGGCGCCTGCGACTTGCTCCCGGAGGTCTGATGTCTGCGGTGACGGTTCCTGGTGTCGTGCCGAAAGAGGGTCGATTTTGTACGAATCGTTATCTAGACAATTCGGGCTCGAGTCTTGCGAGCGCACTGGCAATACCAGCATGACGACTGCTGCCTCCAGGCTTCCGCTAGAAGATGGTGGCGACCATCAGGCGATGAAAGGTCTGACTCGGCGAAGGATTGGACGATTTGTCCTCCCGGGGCAACGGATGAGGGAGGCAGTGTAGAGGTCGAATCAGCGCATCGGACGAAAGGCGGCTATAAGGATACAGGAAGAATGTAGAACAGAGTGAATGCTTGACTCGCACATCGAAGTGGCCAGATACTTTCTTCAATCGATATGCAGAGAACGACGATGGGCCTTAAGCAGGTTGAAAATGTATAGATTCATCGGCGCTGCACGTGGGGGACGAAGCAGGGGAGACCAAAGGACCTAGGTAGAGTGCATGGTACCAAAATAGAGTCGAGGAGCGACGGTGCTTATGCGAGTGCTCTGTTGGTGCTCAACGGACGGGATAAGATTCCCGCCGAGTCAGAGTCAGCGTCTCCTCGGACACTACTCAGTCTACTGGGTGGTGATGATTATTCAATGTATCAATGAGGGGACGGCGAAAGAAATCAATTCTTGCTGCTCCGACCCTAGCGCGGCCCGTTCGGTACTAAGGTACATCGTGCGGCTTGAAAATGGGAACGGATAGGTGTACACCCCCTTTTGATGCATGTACACCCCCCATTTTTATATATGTACACCCCCCCCAAATACGGTTAGTTCCCGCGGTTGCGCGACTAGCTATACGCGCAACCGCCGCAAGTCTATTCTACTAAGTTAACCCTACTATATTAATAGTTCGGCCTTATTAATTAAATAATCGAGTCTTACGGAGGTCTTAAATTGCTCTAATAATTATAATTTAAAGTCGTTCTATTAGTTCGTTACGTAGGTGTAGTGTAGTAGCTACGTAAGTAAGAATTATTAATTATTTTAATTATATCGTATACTAAGGCGCTAATACTTTTTTTTAAATAATTCGCCTAGTTACTTAGGTAGCGACGACGAGGTTAGTACGATAGCTATAAGGCTATAGACTAGCGTCGGTACGAGTATAAGGCTATATCTTAAAGTATATATAATCTTAAAGAGAAGAAGTAGGGTAGTTATAGAGTACTAAAGCCCTAAGTAATAATCGAAAATATCTACCTCTTAAAACCGGAAAAACCTTAGAGGTCCGCGACCGGAGTAAAAGGAGTCGTTTAACGAGGTTTTCGAGTTTAAAACTTTTTTTCAGCGCTATCTCCGATCCGGGTTAGCCGTCGCAATATTACTAAGTATTAGGGTCGTAGCCTATGTTTATATTGCCTACTTACTATACCCCTATACGCTATAGCTAGTCTAGAGCGACGTTCCTATTAGTCTTTAGGGTAGTCGTCGGTTAGTTCGTTAGTTATTAATAGGATTGCGCCTAGGGCGACTTTTTTAGTAGATAGATATACGCGTTAGTAAGGCTAACTATTAGTCGCGTAGCCGCGGAGGCTAACCGTATTTAGGGGGGTGTATATATATAAAAATAGGGGGTGTATATATATTAAAAGGGGGTGTACACCTATCCGGTTCCTTGAAAATTCTTTACTTCCTAATCGGGTAAAGGCCTTCGAATACGCCCACTAATTAAGAGATATAGATTTAGGTAATATAGCTAATTAGATCAACGATTTCGGGTCTTATAGCTAATTAAATTAACGCTTAGTAAAAAGATTTTTTCTATAGTACGCGGAGCAATAGTGCGAAGCAAATTAAATTAATAAATTAGCAAAAAATTACCTTATATATCGGTAAAAAGTTGGACCTAGCTTAGGGCCGCCCTAGGTGGCAGGGGCGGCACCCGGGCTAGTTTACCTGAAATATCCTATGTCCCGCCCAGGGCTCCCTAGGCAACTCTTAACCTATAGCATTGCGCCCGTGTAGCCTGTGGCATTGCGCACGCCTCAAAAGTACGCCTATACCCCGGGTATACGCGCGGGGACTTTAGCAAATCCTACTTAATACCGTAACCCGCGCAACCCGATTATATAGACTATATAAATATAATAGCCGTATCGGGCCTAGCTTACGCGTATATAAATTACGCGAATCGATCGAATTTAATATTTGAATTACGTAAGTATAGCTAGTACGTTCTATATACGGTTAGCGAGGCTACTCGCTTTAAAACGAACTTTACGGATTTAAAACCTTAAGTCCGAAAATAAATATATAGACGTTTTAGGCTATAATAAATTATTTTAAAATACGGCGCTAAAATAGACGAGATATAGCCGTCTTTAGCGGCTATATCTCTATTTTAGCTACTTTTAGTAGCTAAGAGCGGCCGGGCTACCTTTAGCTACTTCTTAGAGATATTAGATTTAGCTAGCTAATAGGCCGCTTTAGCTACTCGTACTATTATTAGTAACTTTTAAAAATTCGAGCGAGCTAACTTTTAGTCTAGTAGACCGAATATAGCTAGAATACGTCTATATATATACTCTAGCGAGTTTCCTTTACAACTTTTATAACCTATACGACGGCGATAGAACAAAAGGTAGAGCGACGGTAAGGTCTCTAAGTTAATACACGTATTATTTTATTATTTATTTATTCTAACCTAAAAATCGTTAATCTAATTAGCTATATTACCTAAATCTATATTTCCTAATTAGTAGGCGTATCTGAAAACCTTTACTCGATTAGGAGTAAAGATTTCCTACGCCGTATAATATATAATAAAGACCGTAATTAATAAGAATTCGAAAGTTTTTTATTATATCTATAATTGTATTGAAATATATATCGGACCCTAAAGGCCTTATCTATTAGCTATAATTTTTCGCTAAGAGGTTAATTTATTAGCTATAATTTGTCGCTAAGAGGTTACCTTACGTAACCCTAGGAATATTAAAAATCTCTATACCTCCCTATAGCTTCTCTATTTACCTACACCTACTCTATACCTATACCTTACGCACTACCTACCTATTTACGTAATTAATTAAGTTAATAAATTAATAAATTAAT
>JAABUP010002145.1_pt1 | contig 39401 bp, 46 predicted proteins | sample 5559201 | NCBI WGS metagenome assembly JAABUP01 (sample SAMN10711887, study PRJNA513373) | rock metagenome | isolation source: Antarctica rocks | place: Antarctica | reverse complement strand
AGAAGGCTTGCTGCTGAAGTCATCAGCAATACAGCAGCAGTCAGCCATTTCCCTGGGATGAATTCTGGGAGTTCCTCCCAGATTTTTGATGCCACAACAGCAGGGAGTGTTAGCACCCACAGAATGGACAAAAAGCTGGAGATCTGGATGCAACCACCAAGTCTGCAGCAATGCATGCAGTGACATGATTCACAGCAAGGTTTGCACACCATGTCAGGCTGTTGCATCTTCTTCATCCATCCTGGCGTCCTCGTCTTCAGCCATGCAGGGGTCAAGCCCTTGGGGGTCCACCAAGTCCCATACTCCCTAGCCCCAGCAGTCTTAGGGGTAGCAGACACGCCCCTGGCTGGCCCTCCTCCCTTAGGGATGTGAGACAGCATCTCCAGCTCAGGCAGCCTGGTCTTCAGGTGAGGCGTGGTTGCCTGCTCAGGCAAGCTTCTGTTTAGGCGAGGAGTGCTGGCCTGATCAGGCACGCTGCTGATCAGCTCAGGTGTGCTGGTTTGATCAAGCGCCCCACTGTAGATCTGTGATGGAGTTGCTTGGTCAGCCAAGGGCTCATAGGGGCGTGACATTGTTGCTACATCAGGCAAGCTGTCCCTAGTGGTGCCACACATGCTTGTCTGATTAGGCAGTTCTGAAGACTGCTGAAGCAAGGTCTCTGTGACAATGTTGGACACATCAGGAATGTGTGGCTCCTGCAGCAGTGCCTGATCAGGCAAACCTGACACCTCCTGCGCTTGCAGGTTGCTTGCACCAGCTGCTGCCAGGTTGGTTCCCTCTGACAGCTCCACAGACAGACTGCTCACGGACACTGCATCCTGATGAGGCAAGTGCACACCACTGTGAGGAGGGTCATCATAGAGGCCTTCAACGGCAGCTTGATCAGGCAAGCCTGCAGAATGAGATCTGAGGTGCAGCAGGGCGCTGATTGCCTCATCAGGCTGCTGCTGCTGCTGACGTGGACCTGTGTCCACTGCTGTCATGTCCAGCAGATCTGCTAGCACACCGCCTGCATGAGCCTCATCAAGCGGTGATGAGGGTACATCTTGGGGCTGGGTGCTTGATGGCAGCAAGGCTGAGCCAGAGTCTGGTTCTGGCAGAGGGGCAGGGGCAGCGGCCTGATTAGGCGAGTCAAAGGGCTCTTCCCAGAGGGAGTTCCATGAGTCATTTGCAGCAGCAGCCTGATCAGGCGAGGCTGCAGCAAGCCTGCCTGAGGTTGTTGCCTGTTCAGGCATTGAAGGAAGAGGAATGGCTGAGGGGCTTCCAAACGGCTGGGGCGCATCAGAGGGCCCCTGAGTGGGGCTGTTGCCCTCAGATACTCCTGAAGCTTCAGCCGTGCTATGTGACACAGGCTGGTTCTGAACAGCCGCAGATGGCATGCCTGATGTGCTTGCACTTGTGCCTGCGGAATGATGCATAGTCACTGGTCTGCTGTGCTGTGCTCCCATGCGTCCTGACTGATGTGTCACGGCATCATTGCTTTGAGCAGTGGCAGAGGTGGCTGGGCCAATGGAGGGGCCAAAGCCTGTGGTGGGAAGGCTGTCTTGCTGGGTAGCCTCAGAGGCAGCTTGAGGGGCAAGACGACTGACAGAGCTTGTCAAGATGCCCTTGCTGGTGGTAGTGGCATCTCCAGGCTTGCTGCTTGGGCTGACAGAGGCAGCACGTACACCACTCTGCAAAATCAATAAACTGTGTGACAGCAAGACCAGCAGGAACAGATAGAGACACAACATCAGCTCAGCTTCTGTATGCCTTGCAAGTCACAGTGTGCAAACCTGAGCTACTGAGTCATGCAGATACTTGGAGCAGAATGGCATTCTACTGTGTTGAGTATCAGAAGCTTCTTCTAACCTCAACAACATGAGCCATCAAAGCTTTTGCCAGTCTCAAAGACAATGCTGGTACTATGTTCTGTCAATTAATCAATCAATATTTTCAATGTCCTTGGGGGCCAACTGGGACCCAACAGACAAGAAGTTCAGCTCAGTGAATTCATACAGACAAGATTTGCTTCCTACATGCAAAGCATTCCCTAAGGAAACCACCACATGTAGTCTATGAAATGGTACAAGATATAGGCACCACATGCATAATGAGTTGCATGCAGCCTGACATGCTGTCTCGTAAACGTGCGGTCTGCCAAGTCCACACTTACCAGAACCTCTCCACTGTCCAGTGTTGATGTGCGACGGCTGTCACCAGAAGTGCCACTGATGGCTGGGCTGTCATCCAGACCCCTGCCCAGGGGCCTGCCCCCAGGGGAGGTTAGGGGGGAGGAACTCATGTTTGGGGTGGACATGGATGCCAGCATGTCTGTGAAGAAGGGATGTCGGCTTACAAGGGGCGAAGTGTATTCAGGCATGCCACTGCTACTTGCCGGGCTTGAATGCCTGCAGCCACAGGCATATTACATCATGTAGGTACAACACAGGAATACTCACAATGTATAGTATCATGCTGGTGTGAAGTTTTTCATTTTCATGACAAGTGTGCATCATGCAATGCAGCAGTTGATGCACATTTCAATTTTTTGTACAAATGTCCATACCATGGCAACTCACTGTCATATCTTGTGTCAAGACCAGAGAACAGGAGCAACGAAATGCTTGCGTCCGAGTGGCAAATAAGTGCATGCAAGCCTCATATAGAGTGTTTTGCACCGTACACGGAAAATACCACTGGTGTTATGGACAGTATCCTGATCATAGCTGCACAAGGAATATTGTACACGGAAAACACTATCAGTGTTTTGGACAGTAATCATGACTAGAGCTGCACAGGGTGTATAAACCATGAAATGTAGTGAAGCTGCATGCTGAGCAGCGCATGCGCATAATACTCACAAGCTGAGGACTGCTCTTGTCAACAGTGTGATTGTGAATGTGCAAGAGTTGCAGTGGCATGTGCTGACCTGCTGGATGATGGACTGCGGCCCTTGAAGGCAGCATTGCTTGTCCTGCTGCGCCATGCAGGTGCCACAAAACTGGCAAAAGCACTGGAGCCTGGAGTCATGGACTGAGGAGCAAAGGGAGTAGGAGGCAAAGATACGCCTCGTCCCATAGGACCAGCTGGAGTAGGCATGCCAAGGCCTCCCACAGGAGTCGCTGCTGCATCAGCATCCACTGGAGCTGTTGAACCCCTGTTAAGAGGTGTGGATAATGGCAGTGAAGTGGACGAGGCATCAGACAGAGGGACAGCATTGGCACTGATGGGGGAGCTGATGTCATCCACAGGACCTGTGTGATAGGTGATGAGTTTCAACAAGCTTGTTTATACAGAGCTAGCTGAGGATGCTTTTACAATCTCTACACACAGGCAGGCCTGGCCCTTGCTCACACAAGCACAATCGCTTACCCGGAGCAAAACGTACGCGAGACTGCTTGCTGCCTCGTCGGACTTCCGCAGTATCATGTGTGGTAGGGCTTCTGTTCTCCTTCTCTCTGCACGTACAGTCAGTGAACCGTCACATGCAGACTAGCAAGAAACAGCTGGATCTTGACACTGTTGCAGGAACATGACAGGTCCATACGTCTTAGCAGCGTTCCTCAGAGGTCCAAAGCTAAAGTTGTCAGAGTTGTTCTGATCTGTCATCTCGAAGTTCCTAGAGTCGATGTATTTTGCGGCATGACATACCAGCTGTGACGGAAACGCTCTTGAGCTTGTTCGGTTGGACAATGAACTTCTTACAACGAGCTGCTTTTCGCAATGTCAGTCAGCTGAATGCTGTGTTTTGACAGTCAACGCATATTCAAATTTTGAGAGCACGTGAATTCAGTAACTGTGCTCCGGAACCACTTGCCTACGTCCCAGGAGATGTGCGTGCATCAACATTTACATGTGCAGCCTCCTTACATAAGCTGTACTTTTCAAGCTGTAAGTGCAAAGCTGGCTACAGCAAGACATATATATAACAGAGTATTAGTATACTGTAAGCAGGGCAAATGCACTATACATGAGAGTGCATGGATACGCTACTAGCAATGTTTGATCGGATATGGAGGGTGCTTTCTTGACAAACAGCTTTGCCGCTGTTCGTCCACACCACAGCGTTGTCACGCTTGCCAAAATGACATTAGCAATGCCCCTGCAGGTTGCATGACAGCTCTCAACAGCAGCTGTTGACTATATTGAGTTGCAATGCAGTACAGACTGCTGCAGGTTTCAAGGCCAGAATCCCATCTGCGCCTGAGTATGGCAGGATGTAACACAAGCACACACAATTGATGTTAGCAAAAAGAAACAGAATGAGTCTGACTCATATCTAGCTGCAAACATGGACACAAAGAAACAGAATGAGTATGACTCATATCTAGCTGCAAACGTGGGCACATAACTTGCACGCCAAGAGAGCTCCACTTCAAACTGGTGTAAATGCTGGGCAAGAGCTTGTACCTAGGTATAATCAATGCCAGGAGAGCAAAGACCACCATGGGAAGCAAGCAGTATCCCAAAAGGCAGCAGCAGCTGTACAGGCCAAGAGACTGAGACTCTGGATTCTCAGTGCCTGCCATGTTATTCACCACCAGCCACACCACAATACTGCTGACTACGCTCCAGCCCAGAATGACGCCAAAATGCAGCTTGCCTGTCTGCAAGGTATGTGTTTGCATGGCTTGTTACTTGAGTACTCAGATAGGGTCGTTACCAATGATGCAGGTAGGGCTGCATGTGATACGACATGCAGCACTAAAACACATGGCGCCTGTCTTCACAAGCAGTGACTGCTACTTGCCCAAGCTTCAGTGGCGGCAGCATTTCATACAGCCATTGAATGGTAATCATGTCTTGTGTTTGCGTCCACAATGCTGTGTATGCAGTAAAGCTTGTTGAGCATCTGATGGCCGGCCACTCACCAGCAGATGTATGCAGGCAAGCACCAAAACAAAGATCAGGGGCCCGCCCATGTCCAACTCTTCAAGGTTTAGATTGCGTGTCCTGCTGCTGGCGATACAGGTTGACCGCTGCAAGATGCCGGTTATGTCAATGCCCAGCTCTGCAGAATGGGAAAGGTAGCTGAATCAGTATGCAAATATGCAATGCAAATGCGTTGTGCTAAGTAAGGGGCAGGTCCTGTCAGATAAGGCTCACCATCTGAAACAAGTCTATCAGCTTATGACAGTTGCAGTTGACTCTATTCAGCAAATCCAGATACCTTCCAGTAGAGGTGGCTCATCGTCAAATGTTCCATATGTAGCTGCTGACGATGACGGACCAGGAGTGTCAAAGCTGTAATCTGAACGCCCAGCACTCTCATACCATTCAACCCCACCACCTTGTCCAGGCCTTTGAGAGCCTGATGCTAGAGAAAACTCTGCACATACACTGCTGATTCGTAAGTGCCTGCTATCAGGTGCACTGCTGCCGATGGCTGCCTTGCAGCGAGCAGCTTCACCTGCCATGCACTCGCAATCACCAAGATCAGCAGCTGTGTGAGATTACTGCCGGTGGGGGCAGGAGAAACAAAGATCGCGTAGACAATGGTAGAAAGACGCAGACGACGGGATGAAGGCAGCTACACTTTCTGATGCTTTACCCGATCGATGCTGAACTGCACGGGCGAAGCATATACAATCAGAGAGGGTGTGTCGAGTCGGTAAACCTTCTCTTTTGCCTTTCACGACAGGGAGTGCCCTTTCATTCTGGGCAACATGGTTGTTATAGTGGCATTTTCAAGCTTCCAATAAGAATGTTGACATCTGGTAAAAATTCGTAAGCAGTATTCATGATTAGAATACAGCGCCACCAAACTCATAATGAACACCTAGCACGTCAGAATGAGTATGTCAGCAAGCACAATACAGCCATGCCAGTGAAGAAACAGTCTCGTCATGAGCTCAACAGCTGAAAGGTACAGTGCATACCGAGCAAACCACAGAAAGGCAGGGCTTGCTGGCCTAGGCTAGCATGTTGTTACCACTCACGGAAGGATCAGTACAAAAAATCCTCACCCAGATGTGCGTGTCCACAAATGTTTTGTTGGCGTCAATGCAGCTGTCAGTAACACAGCGAAAATGTTACACCTGCCTAGGTGCTGAACCTCGCCTGGACAACTCCATCAGCAAAGGATTGTCAGGACTTTGGGAGGTAGTCTGCCTACCAGTTGTCAGCACCTGTTGCCCACAATACCTTGTGTCATGGGCAATGATGTCTAGATTCCCTGTCAAAGCACTGTTGCGTCCAGGAGACACGTTGACGACATTTGAACTCTGCTTTTTCAATCGACCAGCAGCCAGAGCAAGAGGTTCCTGTTTCTGAGACTGTACAGTGACATGGTCTGAACACCTTCTGCAGAAGCGACTGCACAGCCTGTGACTGCCACAGTAAAACCCCAGATAGTTACGCAGTGTTGCAACTGAAAACCTGCAGTGGCACAGCCAAGCATATCACCGGCTGACATACTCACATAAGCTCAGGGCACAGCTTAGCAGATAGGGTATATATTGTATATATGTAGATATTGTATATATGCAAAGCACATATTGGCTGACCAGCTCCAGCAGAAGGTATGTATAACACCCTTGCAGCGCTTTGCATCAGCAATGTTGGTGATGATGCATTGGGTTTACTTGGCAAGCAAAGAAGCATGACTGGCAAGCTCATGGAAGTCATGCATGCTGTTATGCTGCAAAGTGGCCAAAGTTTTGTGGCGAGGTGCTCACCAGACAAAAAATAGAACAACATAAGCCAGAGGTAGCAGGACATATACAGCCACAGACTTGTCTGTGTGCCAGGTCACTGCATTGTATACCCAATGATCCGAAGCACCATAATAGATCCACATGAATAGCTCATAGACTGAGCCATACAAAACCATCACCTGCAGTGAATTGGAATGGACTTGCAGATTCATGCATCTATGAGTGCACCATGCAGCTACAAAAGTTGTGCACAGCCATAAGGCATATTCTCACAGACAGTCTAAAGCAGGTAACACAAGATACATGATACTGCATGTTTGCCACATGAGAGTGATGCATCAGATGTTCAGCAGGTGACCTGTAGATGATATGAGGTGAATGGAACTTTTGAAAACCAAGCATCCAGAAGCATGATGGGCGCATTCATTGCATGTTTGACATAGTCATCTGGATATGGTCCTGCAAACATGCACATCACAATCAGGAGATACAAGTCACTCCTACACTTGAACATGTGAACTATACTAATGGGTTACTAATGTATACTGTAGTTGGACGGAGAAGATGAAGGGTGGCATTGGTGGCGCCTGATCACGACACACATGACAGGGCCAGCGACAGTGAGCATTGAGGTGCATGAATGATATTTGACATACTACAAACAGCAACGAGGTGAATGACTGGTACCTGAAATGCCAGAGCCAGAGATAACTGCCCAGTAAAAGACGAGGACTGCTGTGGAGGTGACTGCAGCAGTTTGCAATACCAAGCAGTAGACCTTCTCTAGTATGGACCACTTGATGAGCTGCAAGAAAACATAATGTAGTTTTGTCATGACTATAGCGCATCAATGCATCTCCAGTATGGACCACTTGATGAGCTGCAACGAACCAGAGTGTAGGTAGGTCATGCCTATAGCACATCGATGCATGGTGCCACGGCTTGGTACCGTGGCACAGGAGATGCAACAGTTGTAATTGTATTTCAGCTCAGCAGACGGTGCACAGCTTGCTCTTCCTTCATGACAAGTGCAAGGGGGCTTTTGAGACCGATGAGCATGCAGCAAGCAGGCGGCAAGTGAAGCACGGGGTGTGAGATACTGAAGTACTGACAGGCAGACATGCAGGTGAAGCTGTCTGCTCTGCAAGTAACGCAAAACAACTTGTTGCACCAAGCTCAAAAACAAAACAATACCCAACAAATAGCAGCGCAACACATGAGACATGATCAAAGAAGCAGCTGTCACCTGCGGATCATAGTGTAGCTCAGCTGGCACCATGCCTTCAGGATCTGAGGGGTCATGCCAACTCCCTTTGGCAGTTGCTGACTCAGTGGGCAGAAAGGACCCTGCAGCTGCTGCATGCTGGCTACCATTAGCATGTCCACCCCTTGTGATTGCTGCGCTGTCGATCAAAACTGGTGCTTGCATCACCCATGGCGTCTCACCAAGCCTGTGTGACTGCCTGCTACTCATAGAGGCTAGCAATGCTGGCTGAACAAAAGCTGGTGACGTTCCATGTTCTATGTCATCTAGTGTGACTGCGCTGGTGCTTGCAACACTGTCTGAAGCATGTTGGGGGCGGTTGTCATGCAGAGCAAGTCCAGGGCGGCCGTGTACAACAACCCTGCTGAGGTGATGACAGGTGATGAGGTATTTGAGAGAGACTGCCACGCCCAGCACTGTTGATGTGACGACAAGGCAGAAGCTCCAGCCTGTGAAGTATGCCATCCAGTAGGCTCTTTCAAATCCATGAGCTGCTGCAATTGCAGACGGAGGGTTAGGTGTGATATAAGCAAGTGAGTGCAAGCCCAACCAATGCTGTTCCTGCCTGAGAGTCCATCTACTGTGAGTATGTCTGCCAAGTATATCAAGATCACGACCCGAAGCAGCAACAGCCCCCGGCTGCCTAGCCAGAAAGATTTGACCTGCAGTATGCACACAGTCTGAATTCTGGGCCCTCATCTGTTCTGTAAGGAACAAGTCTTACGCCTTCCTCTTGAATATTGCAGAGAGCTAATACAATTCATACCAGGTCTCTCGGGTCTAGGAGGTCAAAACACCAGAAAGTCTCGGGCTGTGGGTCAGCAAACTTGAGCCTGCAGTCATGTTGACTTGCTCTTGCCAGAGCTTGCACTGCAACTTGAGCGTGACCGCCGCAAGCAGCCTTACCCGTTGGTGAAGCACAAAAGCGGTGGAATATGCAGGACCCTGCTCAGCCAGGAGTTCTCGTTCGCAGCGTAGCACAACACGTTAGCCAACAGCCAGATGAGGACAGCAACACCGGTGAGGCCTGAGCCGAGGCCCAGTGTCATCCAGTCGTCTGCAGGGACGCAGATATGCTGCGAGGATGGCAGGCTAGAGCCATGTTTTGCCGCATGCTGACAAGACTAGCATACTCAAGTGCGGCTTGCAGGACGGGACGATGTGCGTTGTGCTGTACACTGCCAGCGGTACCCGCGCCATGCAACATTGACTCTAGCAACACCACAGTAAGTGCAGGGATGACTCATGTCAGACTTACTGACGCTTTACTGCACTTATACGAGCAACATGCTGGTGCCAGAGCTGGGTAAAACACCGTTCCAAAATGACTATTGATCTGACCAGTGTCAATAGACGACTTCACCTCAAACGTTTTGGAGCAACAAAACAGCCCAGTGTCATCTGCCGTTTCTTTGTTGTCAAGCATTGCTTGGCATACAACCGCTGCTCCTGGATTTGACACAATATTCTAGACTGCTCTGCAATGTCAACATCATCCAGCAGGGACAAGCTATGCTGTGCTTGCGCAGCAGGCTGGCTGACAGCATCTGCAGAGTCTGGACACGAGTCAAACTTATCCAGACAATGCATAGTGTCGAGCTCCTGCTGCTGTTCATGTGAAGCATCCTGCAATCTGGAATCTGAGCCCTGATGACATGTCTCAGCTGTGCCTTGCACACCAAGTTCAAATGACACATCAGCATCGTCCCCAAAGCTAGGCATGGGACTGTGCTCCTCTGGCCAAGAATCAGGCTGTGCTGCTGTGTCATCATCCCATCTAACAGAGGTGCCTGCAAGCTCTGCTGCTGCCTTGTCATCGTGCCTGCCTCTGCTGAGTGTGAGCGACGGGCTCAGCACAGCCGGAGCTGAGTGCGCATGCTCTGGGACAAGTCTGGACTTTGCTCGCATGGGCAGAACTTGATCATCTGCTGTGCCCAAATCAGTATCACCAAACTGATGCTCAGCAGGTCCATCATGCCTGTGAAAGCCAAATGTCATGTCTTCAGTCTTCCACTGAGGACCGCTGCCACAGCTGTCCTCTTTCTTGACATCATGAACAGCAGCTCCACTTGCTGCTTCATGTAATGTAGGATGACTGCTTCTGCAGCTGTCTTGCCCCACATGGTCTGGCTTGCAGCTTACTTCAGATCTGCTATCACCGTCCCCTGAAGGCTCCGCTGAGCTAGCTGAGGGAGACTCAGGCTCCAGGGGCAAAGCTGAGTGAGAGCACTGAGCAGGGTCTGCCAAGGCATCAGCTGGGGCAGAAGCAGTCCTGCCAAAGTACGAGTCCAGGCGCGATTTGTCTCTGGACAGATCCATCAGGTCTGCAAAGCGGTCCACAATGGCTCTAGCTGATGCTGCATCTGGGCAGTTGACTGTTGGGATGATTCGCTTTGGCCTGAGATGCTTGACACAGTCACGCAGCTCAGCAAAGGAGGAGTGTTCTGAGTAAGGTATGCCGTAGATGGTGACGTTGCCTTCTCGCCGCGTCTGCAAGCCCTTCTTCTGGTAAGACCAGCCTGGAGCAGAAGCCATGCGTCAACTTTCAGGTGATGCCTATCAAGGTGCAAGTCATGAGTCAACTTTTCGGCGACGCCATCCAAAATGCAAGCTGAAGAGTTGTGACAACAGTAATCAATAACAAAGGCTGCAGTGCAACGATGCAGTTTACTTGCTAGTCTAATGTGTCATGGTCTCAATTGTCCCAAGCCATACAATACAAGCAGAAGCCATACGCCAAATGTAGATGCAGCAACATCAACAGGCCTCAAGACTCTCGTTGAACAGCCTGTGCAACCCTATACCTTTCTGGTCAAGGGGACACAGGGGGATAGAATGCATTCATAGGGCAACAACCGAAGGCTTACCAGTAGGTCTGAAGGCAACAATCTTGGCGTAGTCCCCTTTGAGTCTGCGCTGCTCCAGTGCTTCAGGCTGCAGCCCCTGACCCATGAAGACCACATGGATCTGGGCAGCAGACTCCTTGCTGACAAGGCATTCCATGTCTGCCTTTGGCATCTCACACCACTCCATTACCTGCATGATGGCTGTGTTGACTGAATAATTTATTACGCTTACCAGCTCATGATGAGCTAGGTATGTGCAGGACAAGTCTTGTCTCTCCAGAACAGTCTGTTTGACTGACGGCTGTGCTGATTGAGTCATTTTGACGAACAGACTCATAGCGCACACATACATCATTGGCTCCTTGCATGGCAGCGACATAACAAACCTACCGGGGAAGTTGATTGTGGGGACATCACTGCTTGTAGATCCTGACGCGATCATGCCATGGGTATGCATTGTTGCTTGGCATGCAAAGCAAACGCTGCTGTCATCACTTGACAGCCAAAGTAAGGTATCGCAGGCCACACATTCCAATGTTTGGGTGCAACAGACACAAAGACTTGAGTTTCGGCACTTGGTATGCCCACTGAGCACAAGCATACAGTGTGACCAAAGCAACGGCTGAAATAGCATGCAGCTTGCCAGAGGCACGGCACTTTGGCCTGTGCAGCTGCAACGGATTGAACAGCTGTTGTTGGTGTGAGTACTGACCCGCTTCTTGGCTGCATGACACCAAATCTTGAAGCCCATGGCTCTAGCTGCTCCGAAAAACGCCCGCTCCTTACCAATGTGGTAGCTGCCCACGACAAACAGTGTCTTGCGCTCTGCAGCATGGGCCTCGCGCATCACCTTCACCAGGCTTGCTATGGCACTGTTCTGCAGCAGGGCACAAGCTGATCAACTTCTGGGAGGCAATTCAATGCATGTGAGCATGTCAAGCATAGGACTGTTGCAATATAAGTTCTGTCCAACCTGACAAACTGTGCATGAGAAAATGTCAATCCCAGGCAACACAGCAGCACAGCTTGCAATTCACTGCCAGTCTGATAGCTTGCATGATGGACTCACGACTGTGACATTTGCTTCACAACACAGCTGTGCAGTGTATGCCTGCATGTTGGCGAAATTGCCGGAAGCCAGCATTACCTGGCTAGGGAATACATGCTTTGGCAAGCAGTAGGTGGTGTCCATGTACAGCAGCTCAACCTTGCAGGCCTTGAGAGCAGGATGCTCTGCAAGGCGAGGCTGCCATCGCATATCCCCTGTGTGCAGTATCACCTACAACACTTCAGGAAAGTCAGACTTAGGGATCTGATGGACATCTCATAATGCACGGCTGTGTCTTTGCAGCGAAAACCAGGAGCTACATGCAGTGCTTGCGCGGACAGGACCAAGTATGTGGATGGCATGCACGTTGTCTGTTGTGTGAGCAGCCATGACGCCACAGTCTAAGCACAAGGTAGCATAAGATCACACATATATATATATATATAGCATGTAAGCTCTGTGATCACATGAACAACTGTACCAGTCTTTTGATACTGGTACAGAGTGTGCAAAAAACGCCAGACAGCCGAAAATGGTGAACCGGCGAAGTGAAGGAGTTTGCACCTGTGGCTTGCCATTCTTGCTGGGCACCTTGAACAGCATCATGCAGGCTCCTGGACAGTGATTGGCATCCATCAAAGTTACACTGACGCCGTCAATGACAATAGGGGTGTTCACAGGCAATGGAATGACACGCTCTGCTGGCATGCCCATATCCTTGGTGAGCAGTGTGGCTGTGATGGGACTGCAGTAGACTACTCCACTACTGAAGGCACGGTGTAAGCCTACAACCAAGAGCATGTAGCTGAACCTCTGCAATGTCAACTATACAAGCTATCTATGCTGAAAGCCATGCCCTGTGCTGAAGACAAAGCGCATGTGGGCATGCCAGCACTCTTGTTGCATATGATGTAAAGCCTACCAGTTGTATGGTCTGAGTGGAAGTGCGTAAGGAAGTAGTTCTTGCAGCGAGCGTTTTGGAAGTTGAACCCATCAACCATAAAGTTTGTTCCATTGATCCATTTCAGGTGCTCTAGTTGCTGTGCCATTATTGTCAGCAGCTGGGCTTGATCAGCAGCAGCAGCAAAGCCGCTTGACGGCAAGCAGGGGCAGCTGAGCAACCGTCAGTGAGCAGCTTGATGCAGGTTTATACGCTGACTTCTATGGCATCATCCTCTTCATCTGAATCATCTTGCTCATCATCTTGACCGTCAGACCCTGCAAGGCAGAAAGTTCACCAAGCGACGTAGTCCTGTGTTGACATCTCGTTTTTATCATGTCAACACCCAGCTTACAGATGACAGTGGATTATACCTTCCTCCTCGTCCTCTCCCTCCTCTTCCTCCTCCTCCTCCTCTTCGGGTGTGGCTTCCTCTACTGAGTTTGAGGTCAGAGCAGCACCAAGTGGTGCCGCCTCTCGCATATAATCACGGATGGAGTCAGCCTGCGTGTGGCTCAAACTACTGAATGCCAATCACACCCCCCATGGGCCTGAGACCTACTGCGCTGGTCGTACCTCAAGTTTTAGCTGTGCTTCCTGTTGGATCAACAATAGTTCCTCGTCCAAGTCGGCAGTCTGTTGCTGGACGTTGCGTGGAATCAAATTTGGCAAAAATAACATAGCGATGACAGGGACACGCACCGCTTACGAGCAGTTGCTTGTGAGGTTTGTGAGCCATGGCTTAGCTGCACCTGGTCACGCAGCCCGTTCATACGTGTAAAAAGCACGCAATGCGCGTCCTGGTTGCGACTCTACTGCCTACAGCTTAATTTCCTCTTAGTCAGACATATTCGCTGAAGGTGTGAGTGACGCCACTCTTGCATCGTACAAACCGGCTGAGGCTGAGCAGACTTGCGCACATCCTTTTCAGAAACGGTCGCTTCGGTCGCTGTTGATCTGGCTTGCAAGACCTGTACAACATGTCCGGAGATATCAGCGCAAAGATAGATAATGGTAACAACAAGATCACGGATGTTGGCATTGGCACCATCTCGGTGGGTAAAGGTCGACCAGAGCAGGGCGACAACAACGCCATAGGCCCGATCTACCGCAGTCAGGTGGCAAGAACATCATGGCCAACAATACCCAACGTGACAACGCTGTACGAGCTGTTTGAAAGGAGTGTGCGCAAGAACCCGGAGCGCAGATGCATCGGCTGGAGGCCAATCCGAAATGGTTCAGCTCAACCATACACCTTTCACACCTACAAAGAGACTCAAGGTTCGATTGTTGTTTGCTTTGGTTCCTGAGTAAAGTATGAATACGCAGCCATCAGGCTTCATTTCATGCGTGTTTTTGCAGGCAGAGTCAAGAATGTTGCCTCTGCTTTGAAAGCTGTGAAAGCTGGCCCTCATGGTGAAGAATGACAGGCTTGCTGCAGCTTCATCAAGCACCCTCTTTTTAGCTTCAGTTCAATTGACCATGTTTGTGCTCTGCAGACAAGGTTGGCATGTATGCTATCAACTGCCCAGAGTGGATGCTTGTCCTGCAAGCATGCAACCGCAACACCCACTATTGTGGTACGGTAATTTTAACTCCAGCTTGAAATCTCTGTGCATGCAAAACCTGCAGATGCTAATCGCATCAAACATTTCTGGCAGTGCTAATCTGTACAGACAGCAGCAAAATTCAGCGTGTGCACTTATGCAGTGCCTCTATACGACTCACTTGGTGAGAGCTCTGTTGAGTTCATCATTGAGCACTCAGAGGCCAGCATTGTCTTCACCTCCACACAGAAGTTCCCCCTGTTGGAGAAGACATTACACAAGACCAAGAAGTACATCAAGACAATTGTCTACTTTGGTGACGTGACAGAAGACTCCAAGCGGACTTCTCAGGCAGCCGAGAAGGAGGTAAATATGCATGCTATGAAATCATAATTGCCCATTTCAGCATGTTCATCCCAGCAACAGCTCCATGTTGCTCAGGCAAGTCAAGCAACGTATGCTGTGTCAAAAGCCGGTTCTTGTACCATCGCTGACTGATTGCTGGCTGTCCAGCTCACTCTTACATGATTCATGATGATGCCCCTTTATGCACACATTTTGCTGCTGTCGCTGCAGGGCGTCAAGGTGTACTCCTTTGCTGATTTTGAGCAGATTGGAATTGACAACCCAGCTGAGCCTTCACCGCCCAAGGCACAGGATGCAGCTTGCATCATGTACACCAGTGGAACCACAGGTGATCAGCTCCACCCCAGCGCTGCTCTCACTCCCACTGCAACTCTGTGCATTCCTCATCCGGTCAAACAGCTGGTGAAAAGCACTTTGGCAGCATTTGGTGTTGCCCAGCCAAGATCACCTGCTGCCTTGCTCATTCGCTCATTTGCTGCTGTCTAGCCAGGTCACTTGCTGCTGTCATTTCTTGGTTTGATCTCCTTCAGTATGGTGATAGAGGACACAAATTAGGACTAGCCAGCCCTGCAGCATAGTCAAATGGCGTTGCTCATTCTTTGTGCCAATCCTGTGCTGGCGTTCACTGCATGCTGAAGTCTCAAGGCAGCCAGCTGCAGCCTAAAGACAGCTTACTGACTGTTGCCAGGGTTTGCCCTATGCTGACATGCAACATACCTGCATGACATGCTTAATAACAATATCAATTATAGCAATAATAATAGTAATAATAATAATAACAACAACAATAATAATAATAATAATGATGCTTGAGGCTGTAGTTCTTCTTTGCAGGCAACCCTAAGGGTGTGATGCTGACTCACCACACCCTGGTGACAGCCGTGGCCTCGTTGCAAGGCTTTGTGGACCTGGGTAACATCAGGATGGGTCCAGATGACAGCTTCCTGTCTTTCCTTACGCTGGCACATATCTTCGACAGAGTTGTTGAGGAGTTCATGCTGAGTGTTGGCGGGCACATTGGCTACTGGCAGGTACAAAGCCACAAGCTCTGCAATGCTGTTGCGGCCATTGCCATTTGTATAATTATATCAGAAACAGCAAGTACAAAGGCACAAACTCTGCAATGCTGTTGCGGCCATTTGGGCTATTGCAACTTGTATCATTGTCGCAGCAACAGCAAGTACAAGTCGTTTGTGTTTGAGGAGGAGTCCTGTCAGCTAATCAGACTTGACTTGACTGGCTGATACAGTCATGCTGTCCAGATGGCCATGTGCTGCATGAACCTAATACACAGCATCATTCAGTGTCGTGGCAGTCCTTTCCATTTGTTGTCATATCAGCTGGTCTGCTCACATGTGTTATGTGCCTGCAGCATGCAAAGCAATGTATTTACATCTGATCTTTGCACATGTATCCATGCCAATGTCACTCATGGTCAAGACGCCCTCTGTATGATCAAAGACAGGCAGCAGTGACGCCCAAAACCTTCTCTGCATTGCTCTGCCTGCTGAGCAGCTTCAAGCAAAGCAGCCAATTCTTCTGCAGATAGTCAAAATGCGAATTTGTGCAGAGTGACATCAAGAAGCTCAATCACTATGTAGCAAGCTTTCTGTCGGAACTCGCAGCAGCACCTGTGTGCCAAGCTGCATAGTGTCAGTCAAAGAGGTACTATCAGCCTGCTTTGCACCACCCCTCCCTGGCTTGAGCATCATGCCCTTGCCTCTGCAGGGTGACGTGAAGAAGGTGACTGATGATGTGGCAGCCCTAAAGCCCAGCATCTTTGCAGCAGTGCCTCGTGTGCTGGACCGCATGAAGTCGGGCATTGAGGCCAAGATCAAGAAGCAGCCAGGATGGAGGCAGGCTATCTTCAGGACTGCCTACAACATCAAGCGCTTCATGCGCCGCCTGGGACGCTTTGACCTGGTAAGACCCTATTCTGTGTCTGTCTTGTGTCTGTCTTGTGCTTGTCTTGCATCTTGTGTCTGTCTTTTGTCTGTCTTGTTTGTTTTGTGTTTGTCTTGTGTCTGTCTTGGGTTTGTCTTGTGTCTTGTGTTTGTCTTGTGCTCGCTCGTGCTTTGCAATCACACATTGCAAGTGCTGATTGACCTCTGACCTTGTGTGACAAGGCATGCTTGCTGACTTTACGTGCAATGCCCAGTACAGAAGATGTTGGTGATCTGCTTCTTGCAATGTGGATCACTGCTTGGGTGCCGGCTAGCCTGCCTCCTTGGCTTCACATGTTTTGACTGTGCTTTCCCTCATGCTTCACGCAGCAAAGCATGTCATCGCAAGCTATACAAGCCAGTAGCCTTGCTGTGCACTCTGAGCTGCACAGTACAAAACCTCAAGCTAAATCAACATAATCACGCGTGCAGCTGCACACCATACATGAGGTGTTGTACCTGAGTCTGTAAGAAAAGAAAAGACTACGCCTTTCGGCGTCAATTCACTGAGAAGCCCAGTATTATACCAGGCTGCCCAGGACCTGAGTCTGTAACAAGCCTGAAAAATGCACAACAGGCATCTGCATGTATCTCATACTGTGTGCAGTTGAGCCCCCGTATAGACCGCACAGTGCTGAACAGGCATCTGAATGTATTCCGTACTGTGTGCATTTGAGCCCCCTTATAGACCGCACAGTGCTGAACAGGCATCTGAATGTCTCTCGTACTGTGTGCAGTTGAGCCCCCTTATAGACCGCACAGTGCTGAAGACAGTGAAGGCCGCTTTTGGCGGACGGGTCAGATTTGTGGTGTCTGGGGGCGCCCCTCTGGGACCCTCTGTGGAAACCTTCCTCAACATCACCCTCTGCTGCCCAGTCCTTCAGGTCTGCAACTGGCATCCACCTGACGCTTCTCTTCCCTTGCAACATTGCCATGCAGATGCATAGTGTTGTGCCTCAGACTGTGTTGCGAGCAACATCGCAGCTGACACCTCTGCTGCCCAGTCCTTCAGGTCTGCAAATGGCATCCACTTCAAGCTTGTGTTACTTTGCAACATTCTCACGCAGATGTACTGTGTTGTGCACCTGCTGTGCCTCAGCATGTGTTGTGAGCAGCATTGCAGTTGTGAGCAGCATTGCAGTTGAGACCTCAGCCTCCTCCAACTGCACCGTGTGTGTGTGTGGGTGGGTGGGTGGGTGGGTGGTCCCACAGACTTGCGACTGTCATTCTGTTCTGCAGAGTTTGCCTCTGCAGTTTACGCGAATATACACGAGTAGGTTGAGTCAGTCGTGCCATGGCATGCGGTGGCTCAAGCTGTCATTGTGTGTATGTGTGTGCATAATCTTGTCATTGAGGAAAAGCTCAACACTTGTGACTTTGCAGGGCTATGGTTTGACAGAGACGTGTGCTGCCAGTTTCCTGGCTGGACCATTCCCAGGGCACAGTGGCACAGTGGGACCCCCAGTCCCGGGGACTGAGTACCGCCTGGAAGGCTCCTCTGAGCTCGGGTAGGCACTCTGTGCACACTTGGTGTATCTGCATGATCAGACAGCACATGATACATCTGCAGGATCAGACAGCACATGGTGCATCTGCATGCTCAGGCTGCTGCACTTCTAGAAGACAGATGCAGGATGTGCAATCACACTAATGGCCTGTTCCTGTCAGCTTCTACTTGCGTTCAGCAGAATATTCTGCCTCGAATAGAAGACACGCTAAGAGGAAGCATGCGTGATTTGTCCCCTGGCGCTTTTGGTGTTTGCTCATACTCTCATACCTGTCATGCAAGATTCAGATTCACCAGACAAACAGTCACCCATCAGGGTGACAGATCTGACAACCCATCTCGCTTGTACTGCAGGTATGACCCCAATGGCAGCCCACCCAGGGGTGAGATCTGCATCAGAGGGCCCCTGCTGTTCAAGGAGTACTACAAGGACCCCAAGAAGACTGAGGAGGCCATGGGTAAGTCACCTACCTGACAAGAAAAGAAAAGAAAAGACTATGCCTTTTGGCGTCAACTTAGTGAAAAGCCAAGTATCATACCAGGTCGCCTACCTGCATCCATCTGCAGCACTGTTCCTCTCACTGGTCTACAGCACAGTCCAACCATACATCAGTCTCTATATGCAATTGTGCATACATCGTTTCATTTTAATTTGTTGAACAGTCATATTTTGCCGGTACGTATCCAGCCGGGCGTGATTCATGCAGCACCTTAGAATGTCTCACAGTGCATGGAGATTCTGAGAAGGAGTTTTTAAGCGAGGCTTCTTGCGCTCGTTCATGTAAAGTAGGCCACAAGCACTGCAGCAACTGCACTCAAGGTCTTCCTGCAGTGCTTTCCAGCTCTATCTCTAATGGTCCTCCGCCTTACAAGCTGGTCATGCCTGCAGACTCAGAGGGCTTCTTCCACACTGGGGATGTTGGGGAGTTCACCAGCGCCGGCTGCTTGAAGGTCATTGACCGCCTCAAAAACATGTTCAAGCTAGCTCAAGGTGAGACCACACCCACTAAATCGTCACAGCAGAATGGGTCTCCGCTTTTTGGGTATCAAAACAGGACCTCTTCAGTCACGTGCAACAATCATAGGAAGTGTGTGTTGTGTGGCGCTCTCATGTGTCAATTTGAGATAGCCAGCAAAAGGGTAGTCGCCTTTTATAATCATCGTAATTTGTAAAACGCTTTTTAGCTCATGATGAGCTAGGTACATGCAGGACAAGTCTTGTCTCGCCAGATAGACGCCTTTTTATGTGACTGTCATGCCATGCTGCAGACTGTTTTTGTGACTTGATACTGTTTACTTCGCTGTTTGTTGCTTGTTGATGTTCAGAATTGATCAATGCGTCTCACTTTGCCCTCCTTGCGATCAGATTAGTCAGCACAAAAGCGACGTAAGCAATGCCATTAGCCACCTTCTGGTATTTGCCAGCCTCAGCAAAGCTACACCAAAGTACTATCCATCTCTGACTGCATGCTAACAGACGAATTAATGTGTTTATTGCATTCCCACCTATTCTCTGTCAACTCCCCTGATGAGCCATGACAAAATGTGTAAACTGATTGATTGGTTGGTGTGATACAGGAGAGTACATTGCAGCTGAGAAGCTGGAGGTGGACTTTGGCAGCTGTGACCTGATAGAGCAGATCTGGGTGTATGGAAACAGCTATGAGGTGGGCTCAGCATACTGCTGCTGATACTCTCCAGTCTAGAGTCACGTCACATTTTGACTTGCATGCACTGATGCTGCTTGCAGCTACTAGTCCAAGGTCGTATTGTATCTTGAATTGCATGCACTGATGCTGCTTGCTGCTGCTAGTCCTGTGTCACAATGCATGTTGACTTGCATGCACTTATGCTGCGGCAAAGCAGCTTCCTCAGTGTCAGTCTTTGGTTGTTGCTGTGTCCTGGCTTGGTCTCCTTTGAGTTTGCCTGCTATTGCTGCTGCTGCAGAGTTTCCTGGTGGCTGTTGTGATTCCTGAGAAGAAGGACATCCAGGCCTTTGCCAAGCAGCAGGGCATCTCTGGAGACTACTCTGACATCCTCAAGAATGACAAGGTAAGCAATCATGTGATCCCTGGTCTTGTACCCACCTGTACCTGGATTCATACTTACCTGTAAGGATAAATGGCGCACTTGAGTGTCCAAATCTTTGTGTACGAGCAAACTGCCAGCAAATGTGGAGCTACATAACCCAATGCTATTATCGCCTTCATACAGGATGATGCTCACATGAGGCAGTGCAACAATGTATGCATCATGCAAATGCGTCACAGCATCAGTGCATGCTGATCTGTTATGCTGCCTGAATGCCAAAGAGTCTCAATCCGTCCAGTGTGTAGCAACAAACAAACCAGACGAGACAAGCACATTGCCAAATCGCAAATTACCTGTGTGCTACATGTGAGCAACAGGCCTGTGATGATTCTTGAGTCAGTCTTGATAGGCCTACTGTACAAGGCACAACCCAGGATAGCTCACAAAGCCTGCTGAGGCTACAGCCCTACCCCATGAGGGGGCATCGGCTTTTGTAACCTGTGATGATTCTTGATGTGATTCTGTTGCAGGTGCGCAAGTATGTGATGGAGGAGGTGAACAAGGCTGGCAAGGCCAAGAAGCTGAGAGGATTTGAGATGATCAAGTCTGTCCTGTTGGACGAGGAAGCCTGGTCAGGTATGCAGGCTCCTTCTTCCTATCACACATAATACTGATGATATTTATAATGACAATAATGATAACAACAACAGCAACAACAACAATAATAATAGTAGTAGTAATAATAATAATAATAATAATAATAATAATAATAATAATAACAACAACAATAATAATAACGTTTTCCAGCTCATGACATCACCACAATGAAATGTCACCCAGGCCAAGTTTGCTTGACTGACTTGCTCTTGAGAGAGGCTGTGCAGGATGCTCAGTTGTGTTTGTGGTGTTACTGCAGTGGACAATGACCTGATGACACCTTCTTTCAAGCTGAAGCGCCCTCAGCTGCAGAAGCACTACCAGAAGCAGATCGATGAAATGTACAAGGAGGCAAAGAAAGGAATGTAGACATCCCTGCAGCTAATAAGTTGACAACAGCAGCTGGTCTGTCGTCACTATGTGAGCCCGTGAGAGAGTGGAATTGCATTGTCTTGAGTATGCTGGCTGATGTGGCTAGCAGCATTCAGATGCTGCAAAGCAGATTGTCTTGCAAACAAACGACAATGAGTGAGTGTGTTGTGTAGGCTGTGGGCATTGCTTTGAAGCTGTGTTGGAAATGACAAGCTTTAAACATCATCTATTGGCTGCGCGTTGGATCTGCCTTTGACACGTTTCAGAACAGCACATGATGCTGCAAATCGTATGCGTATGATACAAACTGTTTGCATGCGGATTGTTGCATTGAAACCCAACCGGTAAGTAAGCACTCATACTGCTTGGGTTCTGCTTTGCTGACAACATTGTGCGCATACTTGTATACGCAACAACAGCATGGCCTGATGCTGGCTTGTACGTACGTGGTCATGACCAATATAATCAGTAAGTTTATGTATTTTGTACATCTTATCCACTAAATGACTCCTGAGGAACACAATACAAGAAGCTTCTTATGCAAAGGTGATTGACACCTGCCTGCAAGTTGTGTGAGTTGCCTCATGAGCACATGCAACAGCTAGCATTGCTAAATGCTATGCGTTGCTGCAATCCAGTCCATGAAAGCGATCGACTGACGCATGATGAAGGGTGTGCCATGAAATGTTGTAAGTGCAAGTCAGCTGCCCAGTCAGCTGCCCGCCACATGTGCCAACTTTTCAGAATTCAAAGTCATCACATTCATTCGAGACAATTCACATGACGCTGTACACTCAATGTGAGCAGGCCAGCAGCTCGCAGTCAAGCAGTGCTGCTGACAGCTCAGCAGCCACTTTGCACATGTCCCATGCTGCAGCCTGCACCATTCCTTACCCCCGTCAGCAGATCTGTGATCTCTCGGAGACGTGCTGCTCTGATCCGTTTCAGGCTTGGTATAGCTGACTGTACTCCCCTCTTTTGCGCAAATGGCGACGGGCACAAGCTTTCTCGAAGTTATCCGCGACATAGACCTTCTCAAGTATTTGTCTTCCAGATCAATCAGTGCTCTTGTGGCAACTTGCTCAAGTACACGCAAGCGGGTGCAGCAGCTTGCCTCTGCCGTCGCCACAGCAGGTGACGGAGACATCGAGCTGTTATTGAGGGGAAATTGGCCAAACCTGTCTAGACTCATTGTCCGCAAAGCTGTTGTCACGCCGGAAGGCCTGCTTTCCATAGCAGAAAATTGGCCAGCGCTCAGTAGTATCAGCTTTCTTAGTGCAAACATCAAGCCAACTGCAATGCAGCACTTGGCAACCTGTGCTCGCCAAGGTACAAAAAGCTGGCAGGGCCTAGAGAGTCTCATGCTGGCAGATGTCAAGCTCAGTTTACCTGCCTGCCTTAAGCTAGCAGTGGCAGATTGGCCATCTATAAAGACCATTAGGCTAAGGAAAACTGGCATGAGTGCCCCAGGGTTGCGGAGTGTGGTCAGTGCCAGCTGGACAGACACTCTTGAAAGCTTGGACCTGAGCTGCAACATTATGGCCAGTGCGCACTTTGAGCAACTTTTCACTGACATACATTGGAGAAAGCTGCATTGCCTCAACCTGAGTTTCAACAAAATCGACGAGGATGCTGCAGCTTGGTTGATTCAGGGCCAAACGCCGGCATTAGCAGTGCTGAACCTTCGGTGTTGTGACATCAAAGCTGAAGGCATGCAGCAGCTTGTTAAAGCAGAATGGTTGATGTTGCAGGACATAAACCTGTCACGCAATTCTTTTGATGCTGCAGCCTTTACTAACCTGCCTGAAAGCTTTTGGCCGTACATCCAAGTGCTTAATCTGAGTGACTGTGAGCTTGACATCAAGGGGATAAGCCTGTTGAAGGCTGTAGCTTGGCCATACCTGCAGAGTCTAGATTTGAGCAGGAACAAACTTCATCCTGACGCCTTGTTCATGTTGAACAAGTGTGAGTGGCCCATTAGGCATTTGAACATCAGCAGGACAAGCATGACATGTCGTGGCTTCCAGACTTTTACTCAAGGCTTGTGGCCAGAGCTGGAGACAATTGACATGTCTCACAATGGCATAGCTCAGGTGTTTTATGAGAAGCTCAAAAGAGAACATCTGCTGGGTCAGCACCCGAATTTAGGTCCTCATGTCTTGCCTTCCTACTGGCTGCACTGTGCTGAAGGTTTCATCACAAGTCTGTGGCCACACATAAAAGCGTTGCAGCTGTCTGATGGCAGTGACGCAGCTAACAATCTGGTGTAGCAAGTGCTCTGTTGCTTGTTTTCTATTCAGTAGATTCTGTGACATGCACTGGACGCTCACAAGCAATAGCTTGAAGGGGTATGTCCTTTGCTTCATAAGCAAGCTGTGTAGCCTTTCTCCTCAAGAAACTCAGGGGGAACGCAGCAGAATCTCATGAGCCTCGACACCTCATCGTCAAAAAAACAGCTTCGCAAAAACTCAGCAAATCTTTGCTCGGGGAGGCAGCACCTATGAAGATGCCCATGGTCCTGGTGGGCATTGAACCCACGACCTGTGGCTCATAAGACCACCGCTCTAACCACTGAGCTACAGGACCCCGATAAACTGGTCAATTTGCTTTTTCTGCTTTACTAGAACCCAGGACTAGATCCCATGATAACAAGGCTACCGGTATGGACGAACAGATCTAATCATATTACAAGCAACGAAACCAAAGAGCAATTGCGCCTCAAAGACTTCTGTGAAAAGTAGATGACAATCAGGTATCTCATATCCGGCAAGGTAGGCATTTTGACAATTGTCAGCTAGTCAGGAGGGCAACACACACAGGCTACTTAAATGATGGTGTACAGCAAAATCCAAAGCAATCCAAAATGATTTATCTTCAATGAATTGCATGATGCAACTGGAACAGCCTGACAATAGCCCAATACTCAATTTACAGAGTTACTCTGGCTGCCTCTCGGTCAGCAACAGTAACACTGGACACTTTGAACCTGTGACCTTCATTCACAGCATTCGTCAAATTCATGTTATCAACCTTCAGGATGCAGCCCTTGGCATCCCCGCTATGTTGGAAAGGAATCAATGCATTATGTTCTTGTGAAGCATGAGCAGTACTACTAGCATCTATATCAAACTCCTCACACTGGCAAGCACCAAGACAGGTAATCCTAGCAATGCCCATATTCTCGTAGCTACTAAGGTACCCTACACTGATTCGATCTGAGGTGGAACTTTCCATGGGCACTGACAAAAACAAACTGGTTAAAATCTCATCTGTTTGAAATCCAGGCTTCTTGCCATCTAGCCATTTCCAGCCATAGTTATACAATGCCATATCTTGCAGAGCGCCCCCCCTGCTGCACTGGCTAGCCTGGGCATCATCAGACGCACTGACATACAGAGGGGCAGGCACAGGGGTGTTCTCCTCAGGCAGGGCCTGAAAGCCCTGCCCTAGGGCTTTTCTGGTTGCTTGTTGCAGGAAGTCAACGACCAGATCCCCCAACAAACCCACCCCCCTGCCAGAGGGGTGAATCTCGTCCCTCATGAACAACTTGTCCGGTGTGAAACCTTCTTCTTCAGCGTCAATGGCTTGCCAGTACTTGTTCCTGAAGCTGAGAGAATGTACATTGTAATGCTCAACGAGCCTCTGAATGTGATCTTCGGTTGTGTTCCATAGTCGTTGCATGCAGGGCATTGTGCCAGGGGGCAATTTGTTACTGTCTGGTAACTGCGGGTACACAGGCTGTCAGCATGCCATGCCTATCAGTGGCATGCATGCTACAAACATCTGAGGCGTGCTGTAAGACACGCTGCAGATGCGGGCTTGCATGACGAGTGCGTCATGTGTAAGAATGTGACACAAGAAATGCAGGATGTGGAGCCTACATGGAGTATATATCAAGATGCAACCACATGTTGGCACTCCAATGTGCTGACTATATGAGAGACATGTGAGACAACCTTGTGCTGCAATGTCATGGGGTCTTGCATACTTGCATACTACAGAACAGGACAAGCATTACAATATGATCACAATACAGCACTTGTCGCGTTGCAGCAATTTGCTGTAGCATGCAACTTGAAACAAATGATGGACCAGCAACATCATGATCAGGGTTTTCAGATAGAAAAACAAAAAGCATACGCTTTTCAGAGCAATCAGAGCGGGAGCCTCCTAAGGCCGCAGGCCGGAGGGATCAGGATGCAGACCCTTACTTGCAGAGCATCTGATTGCCAGAGATCGTGCTCACTAGCAGTGCTATGACTTGGGTACTGAGGTTTTCTTTGCAGAGCATCTAAATGGTAGAGTTCATGCTCACTGACAATGCAGTACTATGACTTGTGTGCTGAGGCTTACTTGCTGTGATTTTGAACAATCATGCACAGGACTCCACCAGTGGACCACCACTACAGCCGGCTGATGTGGCAGCTTGAGCAGCCGCCGAAGAAGCTGCTCAAACCCCTCAATCTGCTGCTGAGACGAGATGAATCTGAACAACACAGACAGTGTTGTATAATGCAAGCGCTGCTCAGTGCAGCTTGGTTTCGTCATGCCTCTGCTGCCATTTTGCAGCATCTCAGAAAGCTGTGATTGAGATATGCTGCAGTCAGGGTCAGCTTCAGCCTACCTGTCATTCAGCGAGAACTCGATCAAGACCAGATCTGATGTTGGGTTGACCATGGCATCAAAGCATTGCGCTGCTGTGGAGGATGTGATGCCGCCTATTGCGGAGTTGCCAATTTGGACCTGCACAGACAGAGGGAGAGATTGAAGATTTCATCTGCAGCCCCTAAGCAACCAGCACAGCAGGCATAGCACGAGCAATGGCATGTTATTGTGTTTGCTGGCTGGCAAACCCTTGATTGTGAGCACTTTGCTGCAACGGGCAGGTGGGTAGCTCTGTTGCGAAGCATTGGATCTAAGGTTTGCAGCAAAGGGCTCACAATCAGGACTTGCCAGTCAGCAGACAAGAAAAGATTGATTTGCAATTAGATGCTGATTGATTGATATTGATTGATTGATTGTTGATTGATTTTGTGATTAGTGGATTTGATTGATTGCTGCGTCATACAGCAACAGAAGCAGCACCATCAGTCCACATCTTGCATGCACATGCAGTTTGCCGCTACAGACGACTGTACCAGGGTAACTTTCAGTCATACCATTGCAGAGCCTCAACAGAACAAAACAATTCCATGCAAGAAAGCATGCAGGGAGGACTGTCAGTCATCACCTGAGGATTCTCTTCCATGAGCCACTCAGAGACAGGTGTCACCCAGCAACCAATCCCGGGCTCCTTACAGTAAGCAGCGGTCACACTGCCTCCAATGAATGTAACAGCCATTGGCTTTTTGCGCTTCATCTTGCCTTCAATTCTGGCCATTGTTGTCAAAAAGCCATAGGTGTAGGGCTCATACTTCTGCTGTGTTGGCTGCTCTTCGTGGTACAGCATGTAATGAGTACTGTTGAGGCTGTTTTTGTACTGATGTGTGGGATTGCTGTTCACAGCAGCAAACAGGTCTGCAGGTGGCGGTGGTGACAACAGCGGTGTTTTGACCAAGCTGTCAATATCTGACTTCTGAGACTTAGCGGTGTCCATGACTATATCTTGTTGAAAGTGAGACTTGGTGAAGCCTGCACGCAGCACGCATAATGGTCGAGCTGGGACAGCTGAAACGCCAGCAAGCAATGCAAGTTGCGCCTGGAAGCACGGTGTCAGGAGACTCATGCAGGGCAGGGTCAAAGATGGCAGAGACCGCAACGCTGTCATACGCGCGCACGGACAGCGTCCGAGAGTGATGTTCACCTTCGATCCAGGCTCCACCAAGACTCCACACGAGTATAGGCAACAGGATCCAGCCCAAATAGCGTGTAAAGGCCATCGCACGGTGCTTACAAGAGCCTGCGGAATAAGCAACTCCGCTGTGCTAATGGCAATCTTGAACGGCTCGTGTGGTAATGCTACCAAATCCCGTCGCAGAGGACGACCATACGAACGCGATATCGACCGTCGGCGAAGCCAAGACAGATAAGCGAAGACCACACTTGTGCGGTATAGGGCTGCAAAGCACCCACAAGTTCTGCTCCGATATTACATTAATAGGAGCTATCGGGCCAGACAATGATCAGGCGCAAACATGACAAGTGTCGTGCGACTATGCGGTCCCGGTCACGGTCAGCTGATCACTTCTGCAACGCCTGCGGCTCAAAGCGCCCTTCCGCAGGCCCTTCCGATTAGTCAAAGCGCCCTTCCGATGGATCTTCCATGCCATTTGATTCACCGTTGGTCGCCCCAACGGTACACACAGTGTCGCTTGCTAGAACGGTATCAGATCGCTGCAGGCTGGTTCCTAGTGCTCCCAGGTCAGTCAATCATTGCTCGGTCAATACCCGATGCTCGATTATCAAAACCCCCGCGTAGAGGGCAATCGAGTCTTGTGCATGCAAGTGTGCCTGCATAAATGTTTGTTCCCGTTCAGGATAGACTTCCCACTTGCTCTAGCCACAGGCTGATCACCAGTATATGTAGCACCAACCATACAACTCACCGACCATCTTAACTAAGTGTCCTTCTAAATTCGCTGTCAGTGTACAGGCTGGTTGTGGATCTGGTTGTGGAGCCATGTGTGCATGCTTACTAAGATGTCCTTCTGTCCTGCGGCATGACCGCCAGGCATGCACATATTGCTTGCAGGCAATTGAGCGCTAAAAAATTATTATTACGCTGAACCCCATGCAGCTTGTGCCAGCCAGCTTGTTTCTGTGTACTTGATGGCCCAAAGTTTGCACCCCTTAAGTACTTTAGTAGTCATTAATGGTTGACAGATGGTCAGGAAGAGTTGTACTTGGTCTGAAAAGGCACAAAGTCTTTGCAAGCTGCAACAATCTGGGCTACAGCCCCTACACCAGCTGCAAGGCTGACAAGTGCACTCAAAATACTCAGAGATTGCAGGCACACCCATTTACACCGCCATCTTGGCACCTCTGCCTGCCTGATGTGCATCTCAATTGGTAGAAAGACTGCAAGCGGCCAGAAGCCCATCGCCCCTATCAAGGCCACCACGTCATTGAAGAATGGCAGCAGCATTGCCACTACTGCAGCAAAGTCAGACTGGATTGTTAATCTTATACAGCATGGCAATAATGCCGCAATAACAGTGACAGAAACGAAACATTGCTGTTTGCCTCAGTCATGAACAGTAGCAGTGTTGCCATTACTGCAACAGCAATCAGCGTCACAAACATCACAAGTAGTACCATTGTTGCATTTACTGATACTCAGGCACAGTAATGCGGACAAAGTCATATGCTCAAATAATAGCATGCTCAGCGCAGCTGCTATCACTTGAGCAGCTGCAGACTCAGAGCATACACACGGCCACTGAACAGATGCTGTCTCACAGTGCAGACATATGCCTCTGATGAGGCCTAATCCAGTCAAGCCAGAGCCTGCAGCAGTTGTCAGTCCTGCATGAACCAGCCACACTTACTTGTTGTCAAACAAACATAAGCAGTCCGCCACATGAGCCGGAACGTTGTCAGTCGCAACCAAGGAGTCCCTCGTATGCTCACAACAAACTCTGTGTGTGTAAAGTGCGTTTCCCCAAACTTTCTGTAGACTGCGTTCTCAACAAACGCAAACCAAGGCTGCGCAAGCACCTGCAGATCAAGGATGTGCTGCATTGGATTGCACTGTATACACGAACAATACAATGCTGGACTGTCCTGAGACAGCAAACAACCCACAGGTGCAAACAAGAGTCAACATGCCAGACTGCTGTCAGATGTGAACAGCATTCAGTGATATCATTGCTGTGCGTATCATTGATGATATGCAGAGCAAGGCAGCCGGCACATGTTCTGACGGGAGTTTCCAAACCTATCTGCATGCACCTGCTCTGGCAAACTCACAAGCTCTCAAGCTTACAGATACTGGACAATGAACATCTGGGACTCTGTGTATGCAAGTGTCTGTCTTTTGCTCTGGAAGGTTCAAGGCCAAAAGTGCTCAACATTGGCCACACATGAATGCCAGCACGTTAACAAACATATATGTTCCACACTGGGACAAGACACTGTAAAGAGCGGCCCACCTGATACCCCCCCAGCATGTTGATCATGACAAATACATTAGCGCAATCCACAAGCCAACCAGGGTTCACAAATCCGTCTCCTGAGCTTCCAACATTCAGCAGGTTGATTGGCGCCTTGTCCCCAAATGCAGAATAGCCAAGACAGCCCAAAGACAGGTACAAGGCTGTTGTGACTAAGATGGTAAAGTTGGTAGCTTGCTTCATTTGCTTGCCTTCGATTGGTCTACATCCAACAGGTGCTGGCTTCAGAGTGTCCTATATGACCAAGCAGACTGTTAAGCTACATGTTGCATTTTACTGTTCTTGTGCAAGGGGATGCACAGTGCCATTCATGATGAGCATGGGATTATGATGTGTGTGACTGATGATACATATGATTGATGGTGCATGTCGTTGATGGAGTCAGATCTGTAGTGCTCAGCTGGGGCAATATGGGTACATAGCAGACATCACTCATGGTCAAGTTTCTCAGTCCATAACCGAGCAGTGAATGCTAGCACCAAGAGGGTCTACCCGGGGGGCCCCCTGTCCCCAAGGCAACCCATGAGGCTGTTGGCTACTGACAACTGCTGCTGTCAAGTAACACAAATGTGTAATGTGCTTACATTTACAAGACGCCACTATACGGCAGACCTACCAAGCATGCAACGGCAGCTCAGCAGTGGTAGAGCAACCCCATTTGAGTCTCATGATCACTCACCTGGATCTCCAGAAGCACAGTGGACAACTCGTATGAAAAGGCATAGCTGCCTAAGCCGGTCAGAATGGCCCAAATTTTGTCAACAGGTGGTTCCTGCCGTCCACCCAACGACCCAAACGAGTGGCCGCTTTCTGCAGAGACAAAAGATTCTGAAAGCACATGTTATAGGGCAATTGTCATGACACACATGGTATACAGTTGCCATGAAAGCTGACAGCTTATACATGGGCCTTGCAGACGATGTACATGCCCATGTCACATCTGCTGTGGATTCTCAGATGAACGTGTGACAGGTCACAGGAATGTGTGGCATATCTCTGATAAGCTTATAAGCCAGCACCACCCCTATACACACATCAGGACACAAGTGTTAGCATACAGTGATAGCGATGCAATGCAGGTTGCAGACGGTGACTACACATAGAGCATCATTCTGCATGGAGAATCCCAACAGTTCAGTTCCCATGCCGAGCTATAGTACAAGTGGGCACTGCCCTAAATCCTCAACCCTAAACCCTAAACCCATGACACAATGTGACTGTGGGTAGAGTGCTTCCTATGAATGCAGCTTGCATGCAAGGCTTGCGCTACAATGTATCAACAGAGTTAGCAGAGTCTGACACCCACAAGCGGCACCTGACGGGATACTCGCATGTCTGACATATGCTCATGCAACTTGTGCAATCACAATGCAGGCGTTGCTGAGCAGATGTGCATCATGTGCTTGTCATTTGTTTATCAGCAACCAAAGTCTTACTCACGAGCTTCCGTCCTGACATCAGCACTCAAGCTTTGTGAGAGTCTTGTACTGCCACAAGATGTTTTAATTGACACGTGGCTACCACTGAAAGGTATGAGCTGTACCTCATGTTTCGATGACTAATACATTCCACACACAAATGTTTTGGGCCATGCTGAGTGAGCCTTGTGTCAAGCAAATCATGCAAATCAAGCAAATCATGCAAATCGTGTTTGAATGAGCTCATGAAGTGTGCGAGCTTCACCTGATGTCTTGCCAATTGCCAAGCCCAGTCCAATGCTTGAGTAAGCGAATGACACCAGAGCAACCACGACAGATATCAACCAGATGTCGTCCAGATGTGGAATTTGACTGAGAATGATCTGGAGTGCACCAAAGATCAGCATGAATAAGTTGTTGGATACCTGCAGCAGCAGAAGGCACCGCTCTCAGAACAAAGTAAGGAACCAAAAGCTGAGCAGACTAGGAGTGTCATGCTGGGTAGTGCGCATAAGTGGCAACCTGTAAGAGAGCTGGTAAGAGGACCAGGTGAAAATCAAGACTCATATGACTCATGCATGCTCAAGGCTCACTCACATGACTGCTGCTCCACATATGGTGATACTATCTATAGTACCATAATCCATATCTTGGTCCTGCATCTAGCATACATCCCTCTAGATGAATACAGCCACGCAATTGTACTAGGCAGCAGGGCAGACCCTAGGGCCTGGACAGCCCAGTATTATACTTGGCTTCTCAGTAGATTGACGCCAAAGGGTGTACTCTTTTTGTGTGCGATTCCTTTCTTTTCAGCAGGGCAGACTGATACAGCCATAATGACACAGCAGAACAGTTGGCATGACCTGCAGCGTTTGACAAGCACACTGCTGAACGTCTGTGTACCTGGCACACGATGCCTCCATTGGCCTCTATCATAGCTACCTCCTGTGGCTGAGAGTGGAAGCAGTTGGCCCTGCGTACTGCCCTGCACCAGCACAGCTGCTGCAACACTGATTGCCTAAGTCAAAGGGCTGCTCAAAGGGACTGCTGCAAGCTGACTGGACTCCTGTCCACAGGCTGCCTGGCAGTTGTAGTGTTAATCTTGACACTCATAGGTTAGGCGGGCTGGGAGGTAAGCGGTAGGGAGAAGGTCAACATGAGCCTGGCATCAATATTGCTGCACATGCTCAATGAGCTGCTATCAGTCCATGAGCCGCTTTGAGGCAAGCAGATCGGGAAGAAGAAAAAAAGGCTTTGCCACTTATGCAGTGGCGTTGTATATGGGGGACAAGTGTGTGAAACACTGCCCCCAGGGCTTTTGAGGCCCCTGTGAAGCAGATACACTAATGAAAGAGCCCATTGACAACCTAGACATAAGGCTTTTCAAAGAAAAGTGTGGTTGTGATTGCAACAGTCTTTTGGCAACCCGGTGCTGCAGCGCATGCTTGATCAAGTTGAAGTCATGGTGGTAGGCAGGACGTGCATATCATGGGCTGATCAGGGCTCTTGATCATATCAACTCACACCATGCTGATGCCTGCTGTAATTGTGTCGCCCACGTTTATCACCACAATCCTGCTGTATTGGACAGAGGCACAAAACCACCACCACTTGCTACCTGCATGCATAGCGGGCAGGCTTCGTCTCTCTGAAAGCCAGCAATCACCTTTGAAGTGTATAACTATACAAGCACATGACATGAAGTCAGCTCCCTGTGGCATGCAATGTCTTCTATGCTGAGTATGTTTTGCACAATTGGTGTAAGAGCGTTAGGTCAAGGATTGCATACCTAGGATAGCGTGCACAGCCTGTGGGTATGTCCTGTTGCGAGTTCCAGAGCCCTTGGGGTGGCGATATGCATCTGTCAGCAGCAGAGATGTGTACCAGGTGACCGCAGCAAACGCAAGAAGAAGCACAGGTCCAGCAATCCAGCCCATGGTGGAGATTGCCCATGTCAGGGAGAGAATGCCTGATCCTATCACAGTGGTGATCACATGAGCTGTGGCTGTCAGGACTGTGCCTGCAAGCAGTGCACACTCATTCATGTTATATTGGGAGAACAATGGCGAGAATAAGCCCAGCTGAGCTGCATTCACAGGCGCTGGCAACTCTAAGCAGAAATCTAGTAAGAGCAGCACTGCAGCAGCTATTAAGTAGGGAAGAGTAGGCAGACAAAGCACGGTTTGACCTTACCTCTGAGGTCGTCAAACGCATGTCACTTTGCCTATACTCTCTTGTAGACGTACCTGTTCTATGCTCGGGTTGGCTTGCAGCCTCGTTTGACGCAGTCGTCGCCTCCGTCCCAATATGGTCTGTGCAGTACTGCAGCTGTACATGTTCGTCTGGGCGAAAAGCTTCAAGGTCCGAAGCACCACTGGCAGGCTTGCGCCTGCCGAGCCATGTCTGCGTCTTCAGCGAAAGTGCTGCCGCTCTAGATTCTATTCTTGGCTCCGGTGCCACGTCCCCGCCTCGACTTTGGCCTTGCGCATGCGGCATGTCGACGTGCTGTGCTGGCCAGCACAGCTTCACATACTTTGATAAATTCGCAAGGTGTGAGGCAAACGCGGTAATCAGTGCTACATATTGGAGCCGATAACATCTGCGCGACGACCGGACGCCGGCATGACACTCTTGACTGATCTGTCTCCGGAGGATATCCTGGTCGACACGCCCGGCACGCTCGAATCGGCGTCTATCTCAGCACTTGTAAAAGAATCGATTCACCATAGGTCGCCCCAATGTCATACACAGTCTTCCTTGCTAGATGGGCACCAGATCGCTGCAGGCTGGTTCTTAAGGGCAGGTTCCCAGTGTTTCCAGATTAGTCAACAATCGATACTCGGTTATAAAACCCCCGCGTAGAGGGCAATCGAGTCTTCTGCATGCAAGCGTGTTAGGATAAACTTCCCCTGACCTGAACTTGCTGTAGCCAGCATAGCTGGTCGCCAATATATGACGCACCAACCATATAGATCAACGGCCGTATCAACAAAGTGTCCTTGCAAATACGCTGTCAGTGTCTAAGCTGGTTGCGGTGCTTGCTAACTTATAAGCTAATTAGCAGCTAAGAGCTGCTCTTAAAGATGAATCGCTCTTCTGTCATGCGTCCTGACCGCCAGGTATATACACATATTGCTTGCAGGCTATTGAGACTTTATTACTATTTTGAAACCCCACACAGCTTGCCCTTTTTTAGTTCTATACTCGATGGCCCGAACTTTGCACCCCTTAAGTACTTAGTGTTCGACAGATGATCAGGACGAGGCGTACTTAGTCTGAAAAGGCACAAAGTGTTTGCAAGCTACAGTGATTTGGGCTACAGCCCCTACACCAGCTGCAAGGCTGACAATTGCACACACAATGCTCAGAGCTTGAAGGCAAATCCATTTGCACTGCCATCTTGGCACCTCTGCCTGCCTGATGTGAATCTCAATAGGAAGGAAAACAGTGAGCGGCCAGAAGCCCATTGCCCCTATCAAGGCCACCACATCATTGAAGAATGGCAGCAGCATTGCCACCACTGCAGCAGAGTCAGACTGGGAGTGAAACGTATTGCAGCAACAGCATTGTCACCAAAGCAACAGAAACCAAACAGTGACAGCAATCAGCTTCACATTCAACACAGGTGCTACCATGTATGCATCCATTGCTGCTTAGGCACAGCATTGAGGACAAACTCACGCGCTCAAGTAACAGCAGTCTCGTTATACTGCACCATCACAACAGCGGCTGTACACTGCCGATGAGCAGATGCTATTCTGAAGGTTCAAGCACATGCTTTTGATGGGGCATTGCCAGGTCATGCCAGGACCTGCAGCTGTCAGCCAATGCGCACACTACTTTACTGCTCATTTGAGCACACTTTACACCAAGCTGTTACTTTGCCATATTGGATCTGAGACACCAGCCTGCCATGCAAAACCTGCATAGATTCTCATCTAGCTATAATAGCCAATTATGCACACTTGCAGTCATGAACTATAGTAGCTAGCAGTACTCACATGTTGTGAGACAGACATAAAGAGTCCGCCAGATGAGCCGGAACGCCGTCAATCGCAACCAAGGACCGCCTCGTATGCTCACAATGAACTCTGTGTGTGTGAAGTGTGTTTCCCCAAATCTTCTGTAGACAGCGTTCTCAACAAATGCAAACCAAGGCTGTGCAAGCACCTGCAGACCAAGGCTTTGTTGGCATTGGGTCGCAATGCATACAATGTAATGCTGAACTGTACACATCTGCCAAAATGGCCAAAAAAACCCACAAATAACAAAAGCGTTCAGTACACACTCACACTGCTGTCAGATGTGCAACAGCAATAAGTCTTAGCCATGATGCGGAGCAATGCAGCAGGCACGCATTCTGACAAGATGTATCAGGCCTATCAGCATTTAGCTTGCACTGGCAATCTCACACGTGCTCAAGCTTACAGGTATTGGGCAACGAACGTAATTCATATTTCCTATGCAAGCGTCTGTCTTTTGCTCAAGTGCTCAGGAATGCAAAGGACCAAGATGATTCAGTGTTGGTCATGTGTAAATGCCATCCTGATACAAAGACACTGTCCAACAGGGCCCACCTGATACCCCCCCAGCATGTTGATCATCACAAACACATTTGCGCAATCAACAAGCCAAAGAGGGTGCACAAACCCTTCTCCTGAGCTTCCCACATTCAGCAGGTTGATTGGCGCCTTGTCCCCAAATGCAGAGTAGCCAAGGCAGCCCACAGACAAGTAGAAGGCTGTTGTGACTAAGATGGCAAAATTGGTAGCTTGCTTCATTCGCTTGCTTTCGGTAGGTCTACATCCAGATGGTGCTGGCTTCAGAGTGTCCTATATGCATAAGCACACTGCTGAGCTAGATATTGTGTTTCTGTGGGTCTGCATGGCTCACAGGAGACCCTCAGCTGAGCCCTGCCATCATCAATCATACACAATCATTATCAATCAAATGCAACACTGACCATACACACCACTGATTGTGTGCTCCCTTGCAGGAGAACAAAAAAGCGAAGAGCACGCGTTTCAGCATTGCTTGAAAACAGCCCACGGTCTGCCATGCAGCTGCTAGGCGCAGGGGCGTCAGTGCGACGACTACCTGTCCTGCCCACAGCGGCAAGTTACAATTGTGCGGCACTAGTCCAGTTGCTGGTTCACCGAGTTGACACATTCATGCAATGCACACCAGCACCAAGAGGGTCTGCCCCGGGGGAAGCCCCCAGGTGACCCAGGAGGCTTTTGGCAACTCGATCAGATGCAAATCGCTGCTGTCATTTTGATGCATCCACCTAACAGTGTTTACATCTTAAGCAGCAATACAGCCAAGCTGACATGCACGTGATGCCAGTTTGGCAGTGGTAGAGTGACTGCATTTTTTTGAACCTCACTCACCTGGATCTCCAGCAGCACAATGGAGAACTCATATGCAAATGCAAGGCTGCCTATGCCGGTCAAGATGGCCCAGATTTTGGCAACTGGTGCTTCCTGCCGTCCACCCAATGACCCAAATGAATGGCCGCTTTCTGCAGAGAGACAAGATCCAAAATGCACATGATTGTGTGTCTTGGTACACATGCTACATCATATGATATACACTTTCAAATGATGAAAACTGACAGCTTGTACATGGGCCTTGCAGCAGGTGTACATTCTCATGTGCACATCTGCCGTTGTTTCTCAGATGGCCGTGACCTATCACAATGTCATAGTGGCCAATTTAAGCTAAGCTAGTCACTATACTATACACAAACTTGGACACAAATGGCATGCAGTAATAGCACTGCGATGCAGACGGCAGATGCTATATTACTGTAACTATCGCAGGATACATAGTATAGAATACATAGTACCATGTACAAACATCATCACCCCCAGAGCTGCAGTGCACGTGAAAATCTCCGCATGGTATGATGCTGACATTAAGGTGCATGTGTGGCAGACTGCCTGCTGGAATACAAGTCTGAATGTAAGGCTTGACTGTACTGATGACAGAGCGTATGTGACGTATGCGTTTTCAATGCAGGTATTCCTGAGCAGATGTGTGCAAGCTGAATGCTGCATCTCAAATATACTCATGAGATTTTCCAAAGGAGATGGAGCTTGAGCTTTATATAAGTCTTTGTTTGCTACAGGATGATGTGGCTTACACATGGCTATGAAGCTGCAGCTAGGAGATGCACTTGGTGCCTGGCGACTGGCCATTGTAAGTAAGCCCTGTGTCAATGCAACCATGCTTCAGCCATTTTGTGAGAAAGTGGCCTGCTCTATTGTGGAGCTGTACCTGATGTCTTGCCAATCGCCAAGATTAGTCCAATGCTGGAGTAGGCAAATGACACCAGAGCAGCCACAATGGATACCAGCCAAAGCTCATCCAGATTTGGAATCTGGCTGAGGATGATCTGGAATGCGCCAAAGATCAGCATGAATGGGTTATTTGACACCTGTAGCAGCATAAAGCAACATATTTACAGTCACAGTCTTGAACTAAAAGATGAGCGCTGTGTCACTAGGGGTCTTGTGTTGAGCAGTAAGCGTGTACATGTGCTGTATGAGATAATCTGTAGCGTCACCAGAATTCAGATATTGCTATTCAGATATTGCAGACTTTGCAGACACACCAACGGACAACTGTGATGCAACCACACCTGACAGGCAATGCCTCCATCGTCCTCTATGATAGCTACCTCCTGTGGTTGAGAGTGGAAGCAGTTGGCCCTGCGTACTGCCCTGCACCAGCATAGCTGTCTGCAATACTGACTGTCGTAGTCAAGGACTGCTGCAAGCTGACTTGACGTTTGTCTGACGGCAATGTTGGCATAGTTGATTGCGTCAGAGGGGCTAGGAGGTAAGCAGCAGGGAGGGAGGGAGTCAACATGGCACTGGCCTGGCACTGCTGCAAATGCTCAACGAGATCCTTTCATTTCATGCGCTGCTGTAACGCATGCAGATCCACTACTGAAGTGGCCTGCTGTCAACCTGATGACAATGCTTCCATATATCTTGATTGTGACTGCATTGCAGTGCAAATATTTTTGCAAATGCGGTGCTGCAGCATGTGCATGCTGTGCAGAATTCATCCTGTTCTTGAAGGCAGGGCGGTCGGTGGGATGTGCAAGATTAGGGGCTCTTGATGAGGTCAACTCACACCATGCTGATGGCTGCAGTGATTGTGTAGCCCACGTGGATCACCACAATCTTAGTATACTGGACAGAGGCACAAAATAACCACCACTTGCTACCTGCATGCATTGTCAGCGTGCTTCATCTTTCAGCAAACCAGCTTTCCATCCTGTGAAGCAACACAGTCTGAATGCCTAAGCATGTGACATGAAGTCTGCGTACATTACTCAACATGACCTGTGGCATCCAACGTGTCTCATGCTAAGTGTGCTGTACACACACCTTGTGTAACAGCAAGGGGTGCATACCTAGGATAGCGTGCACAGCCTGTGGGTATGTCCTGTTGCGAGTTTCAGAGCCCTTGGGATGGCGGTATGCATCTGTCAGCAGCAGAGATGTGTACCAGGTGACACCAGCAAATGCAAGAAGAAGTGCAGGTCCAGCGACCCAGCCCATGGTGGAGATTGCCCATGTCAGGGAGAGAATGCCTGACCCTATCACAGTGGTTACCACATGGGCTGTGGCTGTCAGGACTGTGCCTGCAAGCAGTGCATACTCATCGGAAGGACTCGTTGGCGCAATCACACATCTTAGCAAGGTTCTGCACTACTGGCAGTCAAGTGCATCTCGGTGCTGCCTGCCTGGCTTGCATGTGGCCGCAAGCCACAACGCAAAAGCTGTGAATGACACATATACGCCTTATTGTTCAAACTACGCTTCATGTTCAAAACATGAGCTGCTGCAGAAGTTGGATGCACAAGCACTGGCAAATCTAAGCAGAAACTTAGCAAAAGATGCACTGCCGCTGACAAAAGTGGTGGTGAGTAGGCAGACAAGACATGATTTTTCCTCATATCTGCTATGATAGAATGCATGTCACTGTGCCGATATCCTGTTGTAGACGTACCTGTTCTATGCTCAGGTTCGCTTGCAGCCTCATCCAACGCAGTTGTTGACTCCGTCCCACCATCCATATGGTCTGTGCAGTACTGCAGCTGCAGCTGTTCGTTTGAGCGAAGACCTTCAAGGTCTAAAGCACCACTGGTGGACTTGCGCCTTTCGAGCGATGATTGCGTCCACAATTCAATTGCTGCCGCTCTGGATTCTGTTCTTGTCACCGGGGCTACGTCGACGGAGGCTCGACCTTGGCCTTGCGGCATGTCGACGTGCTGGCCTGGCTAAGGTCTACATACTCTGATAAAATAGATTCGCAAGCTTCGAGGCAAGGGCGACAATCATGGCCTCATTTGGGAGCAGGCGAGACCTGCGCGTCGGCCGGACGCCAGCAAGAGCTCTTGACTGATCTGTCTCTTGGTCGACTAGCTTGGCACGCTCACATCGGCGTCTGTCTGAACAGTTCCGAAGGATTCACGCCATTTGCTTGAGCATCGACTGCTCCAGTAGGGTCCACAGTGTATATACGATATATCGTGCTGATTCGCTGCAGGCCGTTTCCGGGAGTTTCCCGGACAGATTAGTCAATAATCATGTAGCGCAACGACCTAAACACATGTATCTAAAGTACTCAATCAATGTTACATTTAGGTTCTCACAGTGCGACAAACCACTTTGAAAGCGTCTGTTCGCAGCAC
>JAABUP010002144.1_pt1 | contig 39403 bp, 41 predicted proteins | sample 5559201 | NCBI WGS metagenome assembly JAABUP01 (sample SAMN10711887, study PRJNA513373) | rock metagenome | isolation source: Antarctica rocks | place: Antarctica | reverse complement strand
CCCTAACCCTAACCCTAACCCTAACCCTAACCCTAACCCTAACCCTAACCCTAACCCTAACCCTAACCCTAACCCTAACCCTAACCCTAACCCTAACCCTAACCCTGAGAATATCATAACAACAAGTCATTTAAGAATATTGAAACAACAAAGATGTTGTTTGAAAAAGCACTTAAGTAAGCTATTGAAACAATGAGTCATTCAAGAAAGCACTCAGATGAGCTATTGAAATAATGAAAATGTCAAAATCAAGAATATCAAGTAATGACAAAAGGGGTCATTTGAGAAAGCACTCAGATAGGCTATTGAAATGACAAAAAACACTGTTAAAAGACAGTGACAGTGAGGTCAATGAATGACTGATTAATGTCTTGAGGTATAAAGGCAAAATGCTGAGCTTATAATCTGTTGAACAGAAAGACATTGAGTCATTAATATTATGACCTCTATGAAACAACTGTTTTTTTTCATATATATTCTAACTAGAATGCAGAGTTTGCATCAACAACATGACTTTTGTGTAAGCTGACTAAGCAGTGTCATGTGACACAACAAGTTCTGATGCTAGGTTAGAATAGAACTGAAATTCTTCACAAAGCCTTCTTATTTCAACAGAATGATTTAAAGATTAAATTAAAAGTTGAGTTTGAGTTTAACATGAAATTATCATCAGATTTAAACTTTTCATTCTTTTTCTTTCTAGTCACCTTAAATTCCTTCTTCTTATGCAGGTATTTGTTTCAACACATGAGTTCTTTGACTTATTCTTTTACAATGAGAACATTGTTTAAAGAATGTGAAGATGTTATTACTATAAAAGGTTATGATGACAGAGAACTTATTACTGTCAATTTAAGACTTATTAATGAGTTCAGTCACTAAGGCATTAAAGAAAGAAATGTAAACTTAAATAGTCTGTTGCTTAGTTATAGTAAGTATATTAAATGAGAATTCTAGATTGTTTAAAAAGACTGTAAGTATAATTTAATCTGAAAAGATAGAGTTCATCTCTTTTAAATATAATGATGACATCTTAATCTGTTTAACATAATTCTTCACTGACTTGCAGTTGTTATAGTGATGAGAAAAAAGAATAATAAATGTCAGATAAGCATTAAACTTCTGAACTTTATACAACTTCTTTAATTTTAATTACATAAAACAAACATTAAGGTTTTTAATAAATCTCTTAAAACTGTTTATGCAGCTGAGTGTAATAGTAACACATGCCTTGCTGTTGTTTTTACTTCAGAATAGATGAGAGAAAGCAATTAACAACTTAAAAAGAATCTTAAATGAAGGTTTAAAATTAAAAAAAAGAAGATAATTCAGCAGAAGTGTCACTAACTACCTCTTAAATGCCTTTATTTATAAGAACATACTTGATATTAATGACTTAAAAAGCATAATTGCTTGTATTAATGAGTTTAGCTATAAAATAAATACTGTTTAAAAAAGTCATGTTGTTAACTAAATGTGATGCAATTGCAATTGACAGATAAAAGAAGACTATAAATTGAGAACAATGAGGTAAAGACTGTTAAAATGAAGACAATTAAAATGTTCTAGATGTATAGTGTCAGGCTTATAACCTGTTGAACATAATAGGGTCAGAATGAATGTTCTTGTATTGCTTAGGTTACTAGAATAATATCTAGCTAAGTTTTATGTGTGCTGAGGTCACATGACCTCAGAATGGAACCTAAAATGATCTGACACAGGACTGCACAATTTCCAACAACATTGTATCGGCTAAGTTGTAAGAATGTACCCCTGAAAAGTGGACGTGAAATCTAACCAACGCCATTGTACGTTTAAAGTCCTTAAACATCATTGTATCATATGCCCCATCTTCCCGATCTACTATCACATTCAGCAGAAACCTTACGAGAGTCAAAGACTAACTCACCTTTGTACGTAAATACCCCTCAATTTCTTCGCTATGTATACCTTTCCTACCCCCGGTCTTCCATGCCAGAGGCACCATCGCAACTCGTTCGTTTACCACAACCTCTCGATTTGGCCCTTCTACCGCTCGTACTTTGTCCGGATTATTTGTAAGTAATCGTATGCCGGTATCTCCACCGAAACCAAGGTCCAGGAGCATCGACGTTGCCAAACCATAGCTTCGTGCATCCGCCGGATGTCGTAGCAAAAGATTGGCCTCTACAGTATCCGAGCCTAAATCTTGGAGGTTATACGCCTTGAGCTTTTCTCCCAAGCCAATACCCCTCCCTTCTTGCCGGAGGTATATTATGACTCCACCCGTTGATGATGGCAAAGACATGAGCCTGGCAGCTTCATCCAGCTGCTCACCGCAGTCGCACCGAGCCGACCAGGCTGTCTCACCAGTGTAACACTCGGAGTGTATTCGGACGAGAGGAGTTGATGGCGTAGGCTTCACTATAGGTTCCCTAGGGGCCGATCGAGGTTGCGAGTCAACGCGACTCGAAGTCCTTCCCGGATGGAGTCTCCCAGTATATGCCCCACGAATCATACGGTCCATCTCTGTCTCGCCTGGCCGGGGGTCATCCAGTGACTTTGAGCGAATGTGTGGGCCAAATACAATCGCAAGGTGCTCCTTCTCGTCCACGTTGTTCTGGTACAAGTGTAAAAACATCTCCGCGCCCGTCACCGTTGGTATTCGAGCCCGGACCACACACTCGACTCTTGGAAGTGTTTCGAGCAGTCTCGGGGGCCTTTGTAAGCTGGTATCAACTGGTGTGGATCTCGGTTCGCGACGTGAAGCTGGTGTGCCAGTCCCGGGAGTCGAGGGCGGCGTGAAGGCGGGGCTGATGGTGGAATTTGGAGGATCATGGTCGAGATCGTAATCCGATATTCTTGACGACACGGATAGAGGTCTTGGTGAGTAGACAGGAGAGATATGCGATGGGAGATCTGGCATGGCGCAGATAGTGAAGACAAATATTCGTAGAAGACGTGGGGTTCCTCGGTTGTGGCATCAGCCTAAGTGTGTCAGCGCGGCCCATCCGACAATTTGGTTGGGTTAGGGTAAGGCTGACAAAGCTCTGGGCCAAATTGTCGCATCAGGCATACTGCCGCTATGCAATTTACCGCTGTGTCGGTGGATTTGGAATTGGACACGACGGAACAATTAGCCTGGCAATCCGCCACCAGTCCTCAAAAAGACTTGAGAAGGAACATCGAAGTCATCATATCGAATCCATGAAATAAGATCCCATGCTTGTAGAGTAGTTGTTGCGCAAAGCAGTATAGCGGTGAGCCTGATCAGGACTGTCAATGTGTGGGAAGAAGTGCTTCGGTTTTGGGATGTGGGATATCTGTTTGTTTCACATGCATAGTCTCAACTGAGACCCTTGACATAATGTACAGTTTGCAGCGATGAAGTCTCTGATCTAGCTTACAAAGCCAAAGGCAAGCAATGAAGTCATCTCTTAATGTTGAATATTCCTTGATCTCAAGACCCGTCCGGCGTGGGCCAGAACCGATGGGACCGTGGTATTGTAAACATATGCCTCTCTGGTGTTTCCTATAAAGAAGAGCATCTAAGGAAGGTAGAGTAGAGGTCGACGATCCTCTTCAACTAAATACGTGAGGAATGGGGAAGAGCCAGCCAGCGGCCAGGAAGGCAGTTGGCAACCAAGACTATCACTGATTTTCTTCAAGCATCTCGGAATGCAAAACTGCCTCGGAGCAACCAGCTTTACCACCGCAGCAGGAATCACGACCATAGGTACAGCAGGCACGAATTGGGCCTGCTGTATCTCCGCTACACTATCATACCTGGCGGCGGTCGTCCTGACCGACGGCCAGATACGATGTTGTGGTTTGCCATTCAAGAATAACGGAGCCAATGACACACCGGGCAGAACGGTCCGAGTGACGAATGAATGGAAGCTCATAGTACCGATCGCGATATAGAAAACAATATGGAAAAATGTGTGAGATCTGTGCTATATGCCAACCATCATACAACTAGCTGCAAACGGGGCACGCAGAACGCCGCCGTAGGAGTCGCTCGCGAGCTACCTTCACATGGAAAATCGATATAAATTGACCTGATCGCAACTTTGTGCCCAGAAAACATGCAAGCAACAATTTCCTGCTCGTCCTGGAGCGACTGCACCTTGAAGAGACAGGCCTTTCCTCGAAGTCTGACTTAGGAGTCAGGGTTGAGGCGCAGCTGATTCGCCACATCCAGCGAAGCTTCCGTGATTTGCGATCCTTGAGTATACAAACACTATTCTTTCCGATGAATCGAATCTGCACAGATTGTTCTGGCCAGGGCAGTATGCTCCGGATGAATATCGCAGTCCACGTAATCTGTGTCGCTGGACGCACTTATATCCTCTTGAAGATCTGCTTCAACGGCCAGTCTAGACTCATGGACATGCACGACATGCAGAACTCTGAGGTCGACGATAATTGCCTTCACCGAGCGCGCTTAATGACCCCTGCCTCTACCGCGTTCAAGGAAAGTAAGGCCTTGCGGGAACCTACGCTCAAGTTGGTTATCTTTTTGCATGGAGATATCTCGGTTGTCCCCTTTCCAGAAGTAAGCTTCAGCGCTACTTGACCAGCAGAGAGACCCAAATATAGGTGATTGATGGCTCACTGGGACTCCTCCCAAGATTCGATGTGTAATTCTGTAAAGTGGCTCGACCTTCGTGATATAACGATTTTTGCACATAACTCCGAGCGTACCTGGGTTCTACTGAAACTTGCCCTCCTTGCGCACGCGTGAAGGTGACTCGCAAGCCCGTCTCCAGTCTTCAGTTTGAGTACAACGAGCATTGACCGAATTTCTCTCAAGTTTCCTTACGGCAATAGACAACGGTCAGAGCAGCAGTACTGAGAAAATATGTCGAATGGACGTTTCAGCTTCGTCTTTGGTCCATGACCGAATAACAGGGAAATTTCTGGCTGTAGTGAGAAATCGAAGAACGAGACTGCAATGAAAAATGGTTAGATCTCACTCAGAGAAGCAGACAACACGCTGAAGATTGTGAACTTAAGAAAAGCTGAGAACAGAGGATGCTCTATCAATACAGACAAACGCTTCGTTACATGGGCTGGTTGTGGATCGAAGGATGAAACGCACGTTGATGACTCAGCTGTCCAAAAAAAAAACGGACAGCTGACTAATCAAGCGATACTAAAAGTATTTCGCATATCTTGAAAGGTGTTTCCGTCCCTCAATTCTAGCCGGTATCTTCTAAGCCGGCAAACATAACCAAAGCTGCAGCTGACTGATTGAGTCATCTAAGGCACTTCCAATCGGGGACATCCAGAACGCGGCCTTGGTGACATGTCCAACGTGATTTAGGGAGATGCAGCGGTTGCGCTTATCTGTATTCGTCCCGGCGCTAGCGACTCGCAGAGGTTGTGGCTGACCTTGCATGACTCGACGTTGAATAGAAAATGCAATTGACATGACTTGACCTTCCCATGTCTGTATCACAACTCGCCTTTTTCCCATCTTGAATCAGGGCGATAATGTAAGCCTCAGACATGCCAACCGAGCCGCGGGATGGCTCAAGTACGGTCGTCAACGCGTCTTCCAGCGCTGTCTCCACTGCCCCCACTGTGGGCAACAAGCGGCGGCTCTCAGCGACAGGTTCTCGAGGTGTTACAAGCTTGACACCTGAGCAGCTTACGAAGAAGCGTGCGAATGATAGAGAAGCCCAAAGAGCCATAAGAGAGCGGACGAAGAACCAAATCGAGACTTTGGAGAAAAGAGTTCTCGAACTGACATCTCAAGAACCATACCAAGAGCTCCAGGCCGTTCTGAGGCAGAAGGAAGCTGTGCAAACAGAGAACGACGAAATTCGGAGGCGCCTCTCGTCCGCCTTAGCCATCTTACAGCCAATTCTAAACACACAGAGCATCAATGGTGAGGGGGAGCACCGTTGCTCTCTGCAACTTGCACTGAGAACGTCAAGCTTACCAGCAAGGACGCAGGTCCCTTGTCGGCCTCTCAGCATGACGCCCACAGCAATCCGCGGTTGGGATCGGATCCCGTGAAGTCTTCGCGGACACATCAAAGTGGTTACAGTCATGTTCCTGGAGCTTCCGTCTCTGTTGGTCCCTCATCAGTCGCGGCACCCTCAACATCTCCACCGATTACGACCCCCTCCGTCCAGTCATGGCACGTTCCAGCGGTGTCTGCGACAAGCAACGTTCGAACACGGTTTTCAGTCAATGCCTTTAATCAACAGAGGGATGCCTTAGCTCATGGACTAGACCTAGGAGCTTCAGGGGAGAAATTAGGGCTTGGTTTTCTGGTGGAGAATAGGCAAAACATCGCCAAACTGAGAAACAACTCCTCAGCTTCCAACGCATCTCCCGACGGTACTAGTATAAACTTAGGTTCGTCGTGATCGGCCCAATGTTGAAGAAGAGAAGATCTAACAGGAGCTAGATTGCAATCCTCCCAGTTCGGGAAGTTTCCCTGTGACGAGTGCACCAGCCTTTAGTATGTATCACGGCCATGACTCGCCTGCCGTGCCTTTAGTTGCTCATTCCGCACCTGTTCGGAATATAGCGCCCACCTGTCCACTCGATGGCCTTCTGCTTGATTTCCTTGCTGAAAGACGGCAACAAGCTGCAGAAGGAGTTTCGAGCCATAAGCTAGTAGGACCGGCGTATCCCAGTGTTTCTTCTCTACTCAATCCTGAGAGAAGTGTTCATTCACACCCACTTTCCAAAGTATTTACCGATATCCTTGGGACGTTCCCTGATCTCTCGGCTCTTCCAGAACAGGTCGGAGTGCTTTACATCATGTTTCTAATCATGCGGTGGCAGGTTTCCCCAACACAGGAGAACTACGACAGGCTTCCGGACTGGGTCACCCCCCGCCCTTCACAGTTATTTACTCCTCATCCAGCTTGGATCGACCATCTCCCATGGCCGCGCATGCGAGACAAGATGGTACATACTTATCAGAGCTATCCTTTCGAAAATTTCTTCATCCCCTTTACTACTACGTTATCGCTCAATTGGCCGTACGAACCCACGGACACCCTTTTGTCGAATCCAGAATCGGAGGAACTTATGATCAATCCTGTCTTCGAAAGGCATCTTCGTAACCTCCACAATTGGTCTCTGGGGCCTGCTTTTGCAAAAGCTTTCCCGGCCCTAGTCGAAACGACAAGAATCAATGCAGATAACGAAAGACTTGCGGCTTAATAAGGTGTCAATCAGCTGCGCGCCCAGTATCGCGATGACGTAGCACTTTCATCACTATTCTTCCAGATGGTTGGGTTTCTGAACATAGAGGATGTACACAATGGACCAGAGTAACATATTTCTCTTCTGACGGGAACTTCCAAGCGGTGCAATAATAGTGCGCGAGTACACAGCATCTCGCGGAGGAAGATGGCGATGGTGGTGTGGGTAGTAGTATCAAAGTTGTGCTTCCTCCTCTGCTGCCCAAACACGCTGGAGCTCTCATATGATCGATTGATTCGACCGACGTTGCTGGCACTGTTATTTCGAAGGTGCAATTACACGCAAGTTGCCTTGGCAATCTGACTAGAGACACGTATCAAGATACCTGGCATCCCCAGTCCATCATTATTGACACCGTGTGCTCTGGTGTCCACGAGAATCAAGTGTTCGACTTTTCTCAGTTACAAGTACCCATTCAGTCCGCTCTCTTTCCGAGGTGCCAGGACCCCACCATCAACCCCGCTGCCCGAGACCTGCCCGAGGCCTGCCCGAGACCTGTCCGAGGCCTGCCCGAGATCTCTTATCATTCGTAGCTATATACGAAGGACATATCTTCTTTTTTACTTACTCAATCGCTGCGCATCTTATCGATTGATAAGTTTCTTGCAGAATTCGTTTAAGCCAGGTTGGCACAACCTCGTAAGACGATGGCAGAGGATGCGCCGCAGATCACCTTGCTCGAAAAGGTTGACATCGTGCCAGCACTTCTACAAACCTGTGAGCTCTATTGTACCCCTCGTCCAGCCCCCCAGCTAAGTCACTGAAGTTGCCAGTGCGATCTATGGCGCCTTGTCAGCTCCGTTTCGAGGCGATACTGGAGCGCCCACTTACTACCAGCATGTTGCTTATACAGCTCTTCGGACTATGCTCGCGCGGACTTCTATAGCTCAAAGCCAGTATGTCGACTTTGAGCACTCTATCGCGTCCGATCACTGACAGCTAGACGATTAGGTACATCAATCCATCGACGACCGAGACGTACGAGGCGTTTGCGCGGCAAAAGGGGTTTTCCCCGGAGAGCATTACCCTTGCGGATGGAACCAAAGCACATTGGCTGGGCAAGAACACGGCAGAGAAAGTCATTATCAACTTTCACGGTACGTCTGCTCTCATCTGAGGGTGACAATGAGGTTCGTAAATAGGCATGCTAAAGTAATCACAGGGGGAGGATACTGCCTCTCAGCCGCTCTACCACACTTTTCCGTGCTTTCAGATATCATAGATCAGCTCAATGCGGCTGGAGGGGATGTGGCTGTGCTGTTTCTGTCGTATACGTTGGCTCCAAAAGCCTCGTACCCACACCAGTTGTCTCAAGGCGTGGAACTGCTCCGATACACCCTACAAAATCTGGGTAGGAAACCTTCCGACCTTGTCCTCTGCGGTGACTCAGCGGGAGGCAATCTCGCGCTCGGTGTTCTTTCGCATCTGTCCCACCCTCACCCGTCTATCCCGCCACTTGAGCTCTCGGAACCTCTACGGGCAGCTATACTAATCGCGCCGTGGGTTTCTTTTGACACTACTGCCGAATCTTTCCGTCGCAACCAGTACAAAGACTGCATCGGTCCCGCATCGCTGATCCCATGGTCAAAAGCATTCATGGGTCGGGCTCCAGCGGACAATTATAATCAGCCCATAAAAGCACCTGTGGATTGGTGGAAGGACCTTAAAGTTGAAGAGGTATTAATCCTTGCTGGAGCAGAGGAAGTTCTGGTAGATTATGTCAAAGAGGTGGCTAGGAAAATCGAAGTGAGTCTAGGTTCCTGCGGTGGTGGTGACGCAGTGCTAATGCTAGATAGTCTGTGCATCCAAAGACCACCACCGTCATTGTCGCTGGAGAATCTCACGACTCTCCTTTCATCTATCCTATGATTGGCTACAAAGAACCCAGTGAGCAGGCAAAGGCGATTAGGTCATGGATCTCGCCGCGACTCTAGAGTAGTGACCTAGGACTGCTAAGAGTTGTCTCCAATATCATAGACTCCAAGACCAATGCAGCCAGTGTAAAGCTTTCTTTAGAGGCAACAATGGTTGCAACCTACCACGTTGGGTTGAAAAGAGAACTATGCCAGGCTCTTCGACGCCTTGGTACCCCAAGCACCTATATAACCTACTGGTCACTGGAGACTGTTTAGGTCGCGCGTGCTATGCGTATCACATTCGCTTCCATCGAGCACCCTCCGTGAGCTTGCGGTAGTATAGAGACTCGTACACAACGGGTTTGCGCCAATCTAATCACATGTCCAGAATACATAGAGTTAATGGTCGTTAAGGGCTAATCATATTGTCCACATGACTTTATGCTTCCAGCGTATCAGAATCCTCCAAGAAAGTGATAGACAACGGAGCTGTTGACCAGAGTAGGACGATGATCAACATGCAGCGGCCAGCCAAGCGAGCGCGGAAAGTTAGAGCAAAGCTCGGAACGTTCAGAGCAATGTTCTACCTCCTTCTCGGATGAATGAGCATACTCGGAGGAAAAACATGCCTTATGACAAAGCCTTTCAATAGACCAGAACTCCAGCACATTACCTTGTCCATCATCCCTAAAGGTTTCCGACCTTGCGTCATTACAACCCCCTATATCGTTGTTTGAGACGTAAAGAAGCTGAGATTCTGTTGACAAGAATGATCTTATACTAAGCAACTACCGTTGCCGCTCTTGCGGTGCCTCTATAGCCATTCCTACCGTTCTGCCTACCCTGCTTCTGGCCTGGCCTTGCAAGTGTGTACCTGCTACTCTGTCAGTGCACCGAATACGTAGATATCGGAAAGAAGTGTACATACTTTGCGAACGCCCTGGCAAGCGCCTTCTTGCAGCTGACCTTCTGGCTACCTACAAAGCTGTCGACCGTCACGGCGATAGCACGATCGATGTCTTGCGAAGTACAGTATTCCGAGAGCCGCATCTTGCAGAAAGCTTCGCTGATTCGCATAATCGCCTCGAGATGACGGACCTGTCACATGGATTCTTAGCTGATATTCTGGAAGATGGGATTGTGACTTGCATACTGTTATCGGATAAGCGCCAGTGGCTAAGCTCTCCCTCCGCATATCTGCAAACAGTCTCGCGACCTTATCCTGGTCAATTTGGTAGAGCTTCGGCCTGCACTTCTCCCGCGCATACAAGATGTACTTCCTGAGCAGCTCTTGGGGGATTTCGCCCTCCTGCTTCGGCTCTCCTCCATTGATCTGCTGGTCTCGGAGCTCATCGTTGTGCTCAATCTCCATAGCATTCTGACTAGCATCGCTGGTGTTGGCAGAAGGATGAGCGCGACCGTGAGAGTTTACGACGAACTTCGCAAGCCGTTCGTCTTCGCTTGGGTCGACGGTATCTCTTACGACGCAGAGAATGTCGAAACGCGAGAGAATGGGCTCAGTGAGCTCGACATTTTGAGCAAAAGGGATTGTGCTGTTGTAGCGACCGCCGATAGGATTGGCTGCGGCTATGATGGCGCATCGAGCTTGGAGAGTGGTGACTATACCTGCTTTGGATATAGAGATAGTCTGCTGTTCCATAGCTTCGTGGATGGAAGTCCTATCCTGATCGTTCATCTTGTCAAACTCATCTATCAGGCAGGTACCACGATCTGCTAGAACCAACGCTCCACCTTCCAATGTCCACTCGCTGGTGAGAGGGTCTCGGCGGACACTCGCAGTAAGACCGACAGCGCTGGCACCTTGACCAGTCGCGAACACAGCTCGATGAGCAGTCTTCTCGATGTACTTGAGAACTTGTGACTTGGCTGTTCCGGGATCACCCAGCAGGAGAATATTGATATCCCCACGAATGTGGTGCTTGCCTTGAGCTTCTTTGCTGACACCGCCAAAGAGTGAGAGTGCCACAGCAGTCTTGATATCTGTATGACCGTAAATGCTGGGAGCGATCGAGTGTACAATCTTGTTGACAATCTGTGGATCTCTCGACAGTGCACGAATCTCCCGCTCGTCCTCTTCTGTCAGCCGAAAGCCAGCAAGCTGGTCGTGAGATTTGACAACATGGTTGGCTTCGAGAATGGTAGCAAATACTGGAAAGCCGTTACGGTTATTCAACTGCGCATCGTAATTGTTTTGATAGATACCAGTAACTTCGATCTCCTCCCCTGGTTTGGCAGAATCAATTAGGTCCCAGAGCAAGATAACCTCTCGATGACGCGGCAGACGTCCTGCGGGAACAGTTCCGGGTGACTCTTGCAGGGTAAGCTTTTGATAGTTCCGGTAGACGGTCTTCTCGGAATTAAGGGTAAAGGGACCACGCGACTGGCAGTTCTGACAGTAAGAGATTCGGACCTCAACATTCGACTCTTGTTGGAAAGGACCAAGGGTCACACCACACTTAACGCAGTCGAATCGAACGTACTTGAGCTGCGGGAAAACACCACTACGCCGAGTGACAACTCCACTGACACGCACCAAGCAGTTCAGATGTGTTTGTCGAAGCTGCCGGAGGGTGTAGTGAACTGGCAAGTCCGATATCCGAACGTGAATCTCGTTGTGAATCCGTTCGTAGTCAGGATAGTGCAGCAGTGTAACATCCATGGCGACCTGATCGAAGATTTTGAGTACCTCAGCTGGTGCATTGGCGAGGAAGTATGCTAAGATTGCTTTCGATGTTGATAGATGATCGTACGAAACCTCCAAAGATTCTGCATTGACTTCTCCCAGTGTACGAACGCGTGTGCCGTAAACAGAAGTGCCATGCTCGTCCGTATATTCTGTCAAGAAGGACTTGAATTCTCGTGCAATGGTCCGGTAGACAGCTGGCAGAGCGACCCATTCCGTCAAGCTCGAGGCCTTCACGTCTTGTAGTGTCTCTAAAGAAAGCTCCTCTTCCATAATGTCGTCACCCATATCATCGTCATCTTGCTCCTCGTCATAATGATGCCTTCGCCTTCTTGGCTGCCTTGTGAGATCCAAATCACCATCTTCATCTTCATCTTGTAAAAAAGCTGCCGGCATCTGGCGCCTTCGAGCAAGCTCCCGATCACGTCTATTCAGTCGTGCCTCGAGTTGTCGCCGAGTTGATAGGTCGAGGTCGTCATAGTCGCCCTCATCATCGATATCTGCGCCTGCATACGTATCATTCTCACGGGGTCTGTAATCTCGTTCAAAATTGTCCGCAAACAGATCGATGCCATCCTCATCTTCTGCCATCTCATCTGCATCGTCAATGTCACCGATAAGCTCGTTCTCAGGATCAAGAACATCCTCATCATCGCCGTCCAGAGGTAGCACTGGTGGGGAGGAAGGAGGGGCTTGCGTAGATTTTCTATCAGCAAGGCTATTCGATATAATGGGCGTTATTCAACTTACGGCTCGAAGGTGGCGCGGCTGAGGATGAGGGTATGTCATCGTCTGGCTCTCGAGACCGTTTGCGCCGACCGCCATTGCTCAGACCACGATTCGCGGCGGACATATTCTGACGCAGAGGAGAGCTGCTGCCAGTTAGATTGAATATAACAGATCACCTGCGCAGTGTCGTAGACAGGCCGACTCTATTCAGGTCGGCGCAAGAAAGAGCATCGCAGCTATGCGCAATGAGAACCTACCTCATTTGTAAGTTTTCGGTGACGTGCCAGCTTTAGTGAACCGAGAAATTGGAGAGATAAATCGCGTCAGACGAAGCTCAGAGTCTACTCATGAGACTTGAAAAGGTAGAGTAGCTGGAAGAACACTCTGGATGAGGACGCGTTATGTTTTACGCGCTTAGGTACATGTAGTTTCGTGGATCAATTAAACCCCGATGAGGAATGGTTCAAACACGGCATCTGCATATCCATTTACGTGACACGCCCTTCTCATTCTTGTCTACTTATCATACCGGAAGAGCAACTTCTGCGCTAAAATGGAATCTTCAGGCGCCAGTGTCCATGGTTTGAGCGAAGTCGTAAATAGTCAAGACGCGCGGAGGGACAGTGCATCTCAAGCTTCCCGGGACTCACAAACAGCTTCAGAGTACGATGAGCTCTTTTCGTTTACAATGACTTCATTCAAGCTCTCCTGGAGAAGACAAGCTTACAGAATGTTGCATAGATTCATCGACAGCCAGCTACGACTTGAAGCCGATGCGCGAGAAGCCCTCCCATATGTCTGCAGCATCTGATCGTCTTTCAACTCAATCACTGACTTAGTCTAGGCTTTCGATACATGTACACAGCCTCTTGGCCCTCTTCGGCAGAATCTCTTCTCCTGTCTCACCTGCAATCCCCCACCAGTGTCACCAACAGATCCCTACACTCCTGCTGGTGTATGCTATTCCTGCTCCATAGCATGTCACGGCGAGCACACTCTCGTCGAACTCTTCAACAAGCGCAACTTCACCTGCGATTGCGGTACTACCCGATTACCAGCGACGTCACCCTGTACACTACGTATAAACCAAGAAACTGGAACGAAAGGTGGCGTGCATTCAGTGACACCTCCGAAAAACAAATACGATGAGAACTTCAGGAATCGCTTCTGTGGTTGTGCGGAGCTCTACGATGCGCATAAGGAGAAGGGTACCATGTACCAATGCCTAGGTCTCGGTAGTATGGAAGATGGTGGATGTGGGGAAGACTGGTGGCATCCCGAATGCATAGTTGGATTGATACGAGAGTGGTACAAAGATGTCAAAAGGGAGGAAGTGGAAGTGGAACAGTCCGCTGGCATTACCAACAGCGTAGGCGACAGGGAGCATGAGCACGAAGACCCTCCACAACCGCCAGGATTCCCACACGAGGATGACTTCGAGGCCTTTATCTGCTACAAATGTGTGGACGCCAACCCTTGGATTAAGAGATACGCTGGGACTACCGGGTTCCTTCCCGCAGTTTACCATAGGAAAGCTGCAAATGTAGTCGAACCCGTCGAAGGCGTGGTTGAGTCGGAAAACATACACATTTCAAACTCTCCTGCTTCGACACAAATTGCAGAAAGCTCTTCCCGGAAGCGTAAAGCCGAGTCCGACACCGAAGATTTCGGAGACGTGTGTCCGATCAAAAAGCAAAAGAACGCCGAGGACAGTCAGGATGCGTTGTCAGTTACTAAGAATTGTCAATATGATATTCTACCTCCTCAACCAATAGGCGTGATGTCATTGTTTCTCAAGGAAGACTTCCGAGATCACTTTTGCCGCTGTCGGGACTGCTTCCCGAAGCTTGCAGAACATCAGCAACTCCTAGAAGAGGAGGAAGTCTACGAGCCTCCCTTGTCTGAAAGTGGCGAGGCTGGAGGTGGGGGTGGTAGCGTCGGTACTGGTAGCTTGTTGGATCGTGGTGAAGCTGCATTGAGCAATGTTGATCGTGTAAGAGCGATTGGTGAGTTTATTCGCAAATGTCTGGACTTGCTGTTGTGCTGACGGAAACAGAGGGCGTTATGGTGTACAATCATCTCAAGGATAAGGTTAAGACCTTCTTACAGCCCTTTGCGGAAAGTGGGCAAGCGGTCGGAGCCGAGGATATCAAAGCATATTTTGAGAAGCTTCGTGGTGATGCTGATGCTATCAGGGCAGCTGGCGGAGCAGCAGCTGGTGGCCCTAGCGATGGCGATGGGAAAGGAGATAATCGAAAGGAGCAAAGTGGTATGTCGGACAAGTCACCAGCAACATTCTGTCACGCTAAGTCTTTCAGGTTACTAGAAGCTGCATTGCTATCACCTGTTTCATGGGGATCTCCACGCCGTGGTCGTAGTTTTATTGCGGTCGAGAGCAGGTCAGAAGCGTTCAGACAGATATGAAGGACATTTGTAATGTCTTTGAAATCAGCGATAGCGACACAGTCGTTACTTAGTAGCTATAGGCGCCGACTTTGGTTGCTCGAACAAGCACAAAACGGATGGTGTGAAAGACTGGAAACACCACCTTGAGCATGGAGGGTCAATTGGAAAGCATGCAACTTGAATCTCCGCCCCTTGCCACCTGCTTTTGGTCGTTTGCACCGACGTGACTTTGAGAGAAAACCTTGGAGACAGGCAGTGAAATGTCCGTCACATGTCCGAGAAGAAGAATGAGTGCCAACTGTTGCATAATCTTTTCGGAGCCAGGGGTAGATCGTAGTTTTATCGTTGTCGCTTGAAATGTTGATTCAGAGGACCGATGTACTGAGCTATTGATGAAAGCAATGGTTTCTGCACCCATGACCTGATTCCACAACATGTTTCCACGAATGTTTGACATCGCCACACTGTTGATTGTCAAAGAATGGACAAATCAACGTTGCAGACAATCGCACGGATTGACACTGGATACAGCCGCACTGTGTGGATCCATCCACTGCTTGAACAGCTTCCATTCCAACACGCATCCAATCTACAATAGGCGACGGATATCTTGCAGGAAGCCAGACTCTGAGTACGCGATTTGAGAAGGAATTGAGACTGTGGTTCAAGCAACAGGACAGTGAAGAGATTGACAACAGGCACACATTCTACGATGGACTTGTCGCTAGTGCTTGAAAGTCCAAGCATGCTCCAGTCATGCTGACGGTATGCAGCATGGCTTAATCTAGGGGCTAGATGTTTAATGGTATGGAGCGTTCAGATGGACGGCCCACTGGATTACGTACAACCCCTGGAGTGCCCGGCTGAAGCGACGATCACCACCAAATTAACACACAAGCCCAAACATCAAGTAGCGATTGAACCTCCATGTTGTGACTTATGTTACTGCGTTTCTGTTGGAAGTTTTGGTATATTCATGTGCCTCAATCTCTGCGCAGCGCCCAATTTACAGTTCATCCCTCCTCCTCATACTAGCCGCGCCCCTCGATCGCAATCTGAACAAACCTACACCATGCCTCGGGACGCTCGCGGTCAGTGTGCCCATTGGTGAAATGGAGGTAGTCATGCTGCCCAACAAGGCGGTATTGTTCGCAGCCAAACCGTCGGCATACGATGTCTTCGTGGCGTTGTATCGCATGGTCGAGTTCGAGGCTATCATGCTGTTCATGGTAGAGTTGCCGTGTAAGATAGCGTTGGCGGTACCATTGTCCATACGGTTCGCCCACAAGTCGTAGACGTCCCAGGTCTGTTTGAGTAGAGGAGAAGGACCGCTAGAGCTGGTGGAGCTCTTGTCGAAGAAGATGTCGGTGAGTGTAGCATTCATCATCAAGGACGAGTTGCCGGCGTTGATGAGCGCTACGACGTAATCTCCATTTGCAAGGTTACTGATCCATAGTGAAATTTCGCCCTGACCATACTCATCGGTGGCATTGACATAGTATCGCCAATTCCGAATGCCCGCGCTACCAGCAGGGTCTTGGGAGATGGCGATCACCGCTGGATTGGAGTATATAGAGAGAGTCTGAGCGTCCATAGAGCGAACGTCCGTACCCATGATAAGGGGCGACTTCATCACCGCCCACATCGAAAAGTGGAGTTTATATTCCTCATCGGTCATCCCACCATTGCCAACTTCCAACATGTCCATATCGTTCCAGGCTCCAGACTGACTCTTACTCTGGATAGAGGCCATCTTGTTTAAAATGTTCATGACCGAGCAGTGGAATCCTGGCAAGGCGCAATTGTAGCCTTCGTCGCCAGAACATGGACAGCGCTCATCAGGACGGTCGAAAGAGTCATAAATATCACCGGACATTCTCCACGAGTTAGCCATAGTCTGCGCCCACTTCCACGGGTAGTCCTCGCCCCAATTACACATTGAGTACAGTATTGGGCGCCCGGTTGCGTTGAGAGCATCTGACATGTTCTTGTATCGGTTGTAGGTGATGAGCGGTGTCCCAGACTGCCCCTCATTGTAGCAATTGTCGTACTTGAGGTAGTCAACGCCCCACCCTGCAAACGTTGATGCGTCCTGAGCTTCATGGCCCAGAGATCCGGCTGACCAAGGTCAGTACTGGCTTGCCAATGGACAACCTGCTTCGACTTACGATACTTGCCACAGGTGTATTTTCCAGCGCTCGAGTACATGCCAAACCCAAGACCCAGGCTGTGAATCTGGTCCGCGACATGACCCATTCCGTTCGGGAATTTCGTCATGTTGGCCATGAGCGTCCCATTCGAGCTTCGACCGGTGGACCAGCAGTCGTCGAGAATGACATAGTAGTAGCCTAGATCCCGGAGGCCGTAGTCGACAATCTTCTGCGCAGTACTGAGAAGGAGATCCTCGCTGACATCGCAACCAAAGGCGTTCCAGTTATCCTACAATGAGCGGTCAGGCCAATGCTGGCAAGATGTGACGATAAGCAACATACCCATCCCATCTGCGGCGTAATAGCCAGACCGTTGTAGCTAACACAACCTGCTCGGCTGACAAGCAGGGCCGCCGCTGCAGTAAGGCTAAAGAGCATCGCACGAACCATCGCTGTTGTATTTACAGACTTCGCCGCAAGCTGAGGTTTGCACAAGTCTGAAAGAAATTGGGGAGCGACATCTAAATCATGACCGGCATCTTGCGGGGTAATTTGAACCGCTGCATGATGAGCGGGAGAAAGAGATGTTCGCGAGGTTCGTCAAGGTTGAGCGGCATGCTGATCATCGGCCCGACTTGTCGAGCTCGATATTTTTGGGAGCCATCAACTAGGTACGAGTACATGCAGTGTTGCCGTTCCTGAGAGTTAGAGTATGTGTAGGTTTGCCACCGACCGCGAGTCAGAACGACCACTGATTGCTTGACTGTAACGACGGGCGCGCAGGAGGTGGGGAAGGTTGCAATGCTAGTAGGCGCACGCAGGCGCCGTGGATAACCGTTGTAAGAGGATGTTACATTGAGCTTGTTCCTCCGACTCAGGACATGATTATTCCCGATCACTCATACCTTACCACAACCCCATCTTTGATTGAGCAGTCACACTCTCACTACTCTCGACTCAACAATGTAAACTATCCTGCCGCATCCACCACTGCCAGATTACAAATATACATTATCATCAATACTCTATTCCATACTTCATACTCTATGATTATTAAGAAATGACGTGCTCGAAAAAGTCCCTTCAACTTGTATTGGTACGCTTGCTGGATATTTGGATGGGGACAACACCCTTGTACTGATGTGGCCGGGCAATGGCCACGGAGCAGGCTGTGAGAGTATACAGTACGTCGCGACAACTTCCCCTAGGCTCCCCTTGGTGTGGCGATTCTGCGCAGGGATCAGCTTTCATCGTATTCGTCCGCAACAGAGCAGAGGAGGGGTTGGCTTATGAAGATACTTTGATCGCGTACTATAAGAGTAGACATGGTCAGTGGATGTTAGTTAGCATGAGACAATCTCTTCGCCATGAGCGCCGCAAGCAGTGCCGATGATGAAAAAAGGTGTTTCTTCTAATGAAGAGGGTGTAACCAAAAATATGATCCTCCGAAATTCTTGAGTTTCGAAGGAAAGACGACTCAGAAGAGTCAATTGACTCTTGTCGATCCCAAGACAAGAGCGGAACCGAGTCTTCATCGACACATCACGTCTTTGCTTGTCTCTACCACAGCGAGCTCGATCCACCGATGGGCCTTGAGCAAGATATGTCAGGGCCCTGGCAGAATGCCCGGTTGGGAGTTGTTGACAGCCCCGACGCCAAAGACGTCCGGTGAATCCAGACATATCCCGCAGCCACGCTTATCGCCCCCAATGACAAAAGAGGCTGCCGTCCTCCCGCAAAAGCGATTAGGCACGCCTCAGTGGCCACGAAGGGTGCAGCGCGGGTACTTGTCTCCACCAGGAACCCGATCAGGGTGTATCCGCGACCCTGAATAAGTGAGCTGACATACAACGCAACGCCAAGGCAAAACGAATGGGCGAGGACCTGTGATGCGGTAGGAATCTGTGGGCGTGGAAAACTTCGTGGGCAATAGATTTAAAGGTGTATCTTCGATACCATATGTGGTGTAGTAAGTTGCTCCTGGCCCCTATCCTATTCGCGGTTCCACGTGATTAGTCAGCACCAGGTTTTCCAAATCTGCTCTTCCCACCGCTTGTGAGACTGATACTGTTACAGATGCTTGGAGGTCTGAATTGAGTTGATTTCCCATGTTTGCATGACTAAGTGCCGCCTTTCGTGTATTGGGGAAAATATACACAGAACCACTCCAACAGGAAGGTTTCGATCATGCCTGTGTGTCTCGGTCAAGTTTATGACCAGCCCAGGGAGGACCGTGAAGATTATAAGTCGGACAAATCCAAGACTCTTATCATCTATTTGGTCTTCTACTATTTGCATTCTCAAAATGAGCATTGCCACATCAATGTGAAGTCCTCAGCAAACCCTTCTAGCCGACAGAAAGCCAATATCGTTGCGATGCCGCCACTTACGGCCTTGAAAACCTCTACACCCATGTTCGACATCCGTCTCATCGATATCTTTGCGATCGACTTTTCAAAACTAAATTTATATTATCTACAATGGTGAGGTGTCTGTCCGTTATGTCGGGCCCAAATTCTGACAATGCCATAGGGTCGTAGGAGTCGAGTTAATCCCTTTGATCGCGACCGCACTGCTGATACGCAAGCCAGCTCCAGCCAGATTGTAAGTGCCCTCCTGACCAGTCGATCACTTAACAGTATAGGAGGTTGACCGGTTCATTAGCACTGCCCGTAAGGAGGCCCAGTATGCTACCGGTCTTTGGGTGGGGATTGTGCTCTGGTACAGCGGGGTCAGCTTATGCTCGGCGGAGACTCTTCCTTTCTTCCTGCCCCCTGTGATGGTTCTTCTGCTGGACACGTTACCAATTCTAGCCTTCATTGATATATGCTCGAACTTACTTGCAATAATAAGACAATAGCATTACTTCTTCCTCCAAGGGCTATGTGTGACAAATCATTTCTTTGGGTTACCATTCAGTAGCCTCGGATTCCGGCGACTGCATTTCTTATACAGTGTCCTCATGCCCCCAAACAAACAGCTTTTCCATCGCAGTCTCGGTGACTGCTGTTCCTCTTTGCAGCCCACCATGACAATAGACACACCAATGGAGCGAGGTTTTGACAGTGCGTTGCAGCCATGGCCCCACCTGCTCATTGTCCGAACTTCCGAATCCAGCTCCAGAATCCATCGCTCTGCTCTTCTGACCATGCGGCTCCATGTCTGATACAATGCAGTGTATTTGTATGCCTTGTAGCCATAGTATATACGTCCATATTCGATGTATATAAGTGATGTTGCATACCTAAACAATAGACTCATGGCCTCTAGAGAGAATACACTAGCGCTGAATGACAATCGTTATTTGTCATACAAAAATCGTCCGGACTGAGCTCCGGAAGGATATCGCTATAGGCGGGATCGTTATGGACAGAGAATGTCTTGGGCCCCGCTTTCTCTCTTCTCCTGTGCACATGTCCGGGCTGAAAATGTAACTTACATATCTTGAGGTCTTTTCAGATCTCTCTTGATCTAACTCCCAACCCCATCTCTGACGGAGCAGTCACACAGCTCTCACTCTCGATTAACCTACACTATGGTTATTAAGAAATGGCGTGCTCGAGAAGTCCCCTTTCCAGGGTTGGCGAGTGTAGCTGCCGGTGCTAGAGAAGTCTGGACTGCGATTATCCATCGATGACGTTGAGCCCACTTATCCAGAAACCGTCCCACGAAGAAATGAAGGAACCTCGGAGAATGCAGAGCTTATTACAAACAAAGAGTTGATTGATAATGTCTGACGGATCCAGCACTACAATTAATACTTAAACATCTCCTTCAGCACATCCTGTCGACAATAACAACAACCGTACATTTCTCAACATTTACAACCTTTACCGATCATAATACGCGCGCGGTAATTCATCATGGCACCAGCAGAACGATATTCATCGGATGATGTCCACGCTTCGCCCTTGGGCAAGCCTCTCCACTTCGACTTCTCCGGCAGAACGGCGCCGAATCGATTCCTCAAGGCTGCAATGACGGAGCGCATCTCCTCATGGGACCCAAAGAACTTCTCCGCCAGAGGCATCCCCTCCGAAAACCTTATCAACGTCTACAAGCGATGGGGCGAGGGTGGATTAGGCACGATATTGACGGGAAATATTATGATCGAGTACGATCAATTAGAAGCTGCCGGCAACCCTATCATCCCACGAGGTGCGGAGTTCAAAGGCGAACGATTCGAGGCGTTCAAAGAATTGGCTACCGAGTCGAAAAAGCATGGAAGTTTGATCGTTGGACAGGTCAGCCATCCAGGCCGGCAGGTGGAGACTAGGATTCAGAAAGACCCTGTATCTGCCAGTGATGTCCAGCTCAAAGTAAGTCTTTCTTCCAATCGAGAGCCTTTTTGAGATGCTGACATTCTACAAGGGTAATATCATGGGCATGACCTTCGAAAAGCCACATGCAGCATCAACGGAAGAGATATCCCGCATCATCGATGGCTTCGCACACAGCGCTGAATTCCTCTCCAAAGCTGGCTACGACGGCATCGAACTGCATGGCGCTCACGGATACCTGCTCGCCCAGTTCCTTTCTCCCACAACCAACAAGCGTACCGACAAGTACGGCGGTTCGCTCACGAACCGGGCTCGTCTGACTATGGAGATCGCGCAGGAGATTCGCAAGCGTGTTCCGGCAGACTTCATCGTGGGCATCAAGATCAACTCGATCGAATTCCAGGACAAGGGCTTCAACGCAGAAGAGTGCAAACAGCTATGTGCACAGCTTGAGGAGAACAAATTCGATTTCGTCGAACTGTCCGGGGGTACATACGAGTCTCTCGCGTTCCAGCACAAGCGCGAGTCGACGAAGAAGAGAGAAGCGTTCTTCATGGACTTCGCTGAGATTATCGCGCCTGCTTTGAAGAAGACGAAGAGCTACATCACTGGTGGCTTCAAGACGGTTGGTGCTATGGTCAAGGCATTGGACACCGTTGATGGAATTGGTCTCGCTCGTCCGGTCTGTCAAGAGCCAAGACTCTGTGCGGACATTCTGGCCGGCAAGATCAAAGGCGCCATGAAGCAGCGCTTGGATGAGAACAACTTTGGTCTTACCAACGTCGCTGCTGGTAGCCAAATTCGCATGATTGGGAAGGACCAAGAGCCTATTGACCTTTCGAGAGAGGAGAACGAGAAGGCGTTTATGCATGATATGGGTGATTGGTCCGATAAGATGGCGCACGATAGCGGGATGTACAGCTTCGGGTATGTTACAACCTTAAGATGTTGGTTGATACGCTTGCTAATGGATGTAATACAGGTATATTGACATTGAGTCTATCAAGCCCAACCCATACGGCGTTGCATATTAGAATCGCATACTAGAGGTCCATGTTATGCATCTTCAGCGGATAGACTAGACTAGACTAGACTAAATGACAACTATATTAAACAACATGAAATCCATCGCTCATATCTCTCTTCTGCCCTACATACACATTGCTATCGACATCGCTCAATACTAGCAAGCATCGTACTCAAGCTCCGGATTACTTTGGCGGCCAGCTATTTCCAGAGCGCAAACATAACCCCGAACTTCCAAGTACCCGTATCGCTATATCAACGTACGGAGACCACCTCGACAAGCGCATAATCCCCCCTATCAACACTCAACTCAGTCCGCGTAAGCGCTCCTTATGGAGGCGGCAATACCCCATATGCTTCTTGGAGCATGACCACCGGCGCGTTGCCCTGCTTGCCACATAAGCAGCATTTAGGAACCATGCGTGGACGTTTACGGCCGCTACCAGAGATCTTGGTACCGCGCCAACCATCCGGAAGGAAGCGAGAACACCTTTATCAATTGGGTATCCGAGTAGATGTTATTCTAAGTAAGTGTAGGTTTGGCCGTCAGGGTGAGTGCCACATTCGAGCAAGATGGGATTGCAGATAAGGTAAATGTGAGGGCCGTCAGAGCTGAGTGTCGGCGGAGGCGAGATGGTCTGGTTGTGGGGGTGAAGGTGTAGCTTAGTTTTGCATCTCGTCATGGCAATACGGTCGATGAATTTGTGAGAGCCAGGGAGCAGAAGTCTTTGCGAGTTGAGGTACTGTGATAATGGATCGCTTGGTAGAAGGGTTGTGGTTTAGCGTATGACGCCTGATAAATCCTTGAAGCAGACAACAAGATAGGCGCGTCCGCAACGGGAATCTTTTGCACGGTTGTGGGAGCTATTTCTCCCTGTTCTGTTGTTCCATCTCACTCGCTGGGGCTCGAGCACGCCAAGTCAACTTCAATACATAGTAGGAAAGCATCTTAGCAGCACCCGTCTGTGGCTCCTCGTCTGGTACAGCTGCCATCTCTGTGGACACAGGCGGAACAGACGGCCCCACTCCTCCTTGACCACTGCTTGTAGCCAGCGTATCCTCGGCGAGCATCGCTGCTTCTCTTTCGTCAGGTTCCTGCAGATCTCGATCACCTCCCAATACTGCGTGTTGGTCTGCGTGTCGGTCAATCCCTCCGGTTGGGTTTGCCGGGTCATCTGATAGGCCCAAGCAGCTGTTGTGGTCTTGATCACGTGAGATCGCGTCGTCAATTATGTCTTGCCCGCCTGTCATCTCCCCCGCTTCTGCGTCCTCTAAGTCCGAAGCGTCGTGGTAAGGTCTATTGTCGTAGTAGTCCGAAGCGTCGTAGTCTCCTTCCGTACGGTCTTCATCGGAACCTTGATCATCCCAATCCGCATCCCAGTAAATAGCTTCGACTGGCGCTACGCCATTCCAGGAATGCCTGATAACATCCGTACCTTCCGTAGAAAGGACGCTTCCATCACACAAGTCGAATTTCCAAGCCAGTGCTCGTTGAGCGATTGCATCCAACTGGTCCTTATTGGATTCTATTGTCTCCAACTCCATCTCGAGCTCACGCAGTCCACGCAGATGACGGAAATGATATCCCCATCCTCGCTGTATTTCTTCCATCACCGGCTCCCTCCCCATCTCATCCCATTTGACCCTACCTGGCAACTTAGGGTCGATGCCTAGCTTTTCCTTGAACTCCCAACACCACCAATCCGCATGCCGTAGGGTGATCTTGATCTTTCGAGGACGCATCTCCGGGATACAACAGACATCATCCCATTGGCCTTCCAGCCAGAATTGTTGAGCGAAGAAGTGAACACATTCCACGGCATCTTGTTGCTGTGGCGTCATCATCCCGAAATACTGGCTCGGATCTGAAGCATGTCTCGTTCCCGGCGGCTCTCTATAGCACCAGAACACATGCTCATTGATGGCAACGGGTATCAGATTAGCTTCGAGATAGACGCGACGGCAAGTGCGGAGGAGATCGGTATCAATGCGCTGGCGGAAGTGATAGCCTGGTCTGTAGTAGAAGGATCTCCGTTCATATGGCTCAGTCTCGTCGTCGTACTCGGTCAAGGCGAGCTCGAATATATGATTACGAACTTCAGATGGGATTCGTGTGAAAAGTGGGCAGGCTGACTGAGGGTCGTAGCTTGCGGCGGAACCTTTGAAGAGAGACATTCTCGCCGGAGTAGCTAAGTAACAATCAAGTCGAACTTGAAAGGTGAAAATTTATGATCTGATAGCCACTACAACGATATGTGCGACAAAAGACAGATGGTAATCGAATTACCAACGAAGGGCAAACAGGTTTTTAGAGCAGTTCGAAAGAAGCTGGATACAGCCGTCAAGCACCTAACAGAATGACATTCATCTGTTGGAACATTGGCATGGCCATTTTATATCATTGGCAGCGCGTTTGATCAAATTTGTGACTCATGCCCAGGTTGAGAATTGTAAGAGAGGCAACGTTGAAGAAAGCGGTGTTGTTGCCTTGCGAGTCCACACTTAGCGCCAGTTCGCGTGTACGAGTACACGGCGACTGACTACCAAGTACCGAGTAAACATCTCAGATGAGTAGATTATACTGGGAGGCTTTCCAGATATGTTTACGACAGTGTCAAAGTATCCCAAGAAAATGAGTTCAAGAGAATCAGGCTGTGTCACCACTCCTTGGCGCTCTTCATTGACGTCTCAAGAAGCACCTGGACACCCTTGAGCCCAGCGCTATTCATGGGATTTTCACATGGCAGCAAAGAATTAACTCGGTTGCTCGAACGGTTTCAATAACTAAAAGTACAAAAAAGTGCTTCATAAGCACGTAAGCCCCTTCACCATGCTCTCACCAGTCTCCACCATCATACCACTGCCACTACTTCTTGAAGAAGGCCCGGAGGCCACGACGCTCCTTCACCGGGCTAACCTCCGGATCTGCGCCTCCCGACGGTTGCCCCATCCCCAGCACCTTGGCGGCCTTCTCAGCCGTCTCCTCCACGTGAGGACTGACGGCTATGCTGTCGCTCGTCGACACATCGATGGCCGGATGTGCCTCGCGGCGAGTGATGGTGTAGTCGTTGGCGATGATGTTATACAAGTCAGCCGCTAGGATAGGGCTACTTGTATGGACCACAGCCTTCCAGTTATCGTCGACGATGAGCTCCGTCATGTGCTGCTGGATCGCATCGAGCACCCATAATCGTAGCGAGTCATCTGGCACCTCGCCATCTTTATAGACGATGCTAGCGATGACCACACAATCGATCGCCGTCAAGGTGTGCTGCATGTCGATCAGGAGGTCGCGAGCGATATTCTGTAGTATGCCGACTTGTAGGTGAACTGCGAGGTAGTGAAGGCGAGTTGTTATGACAACAAGATGACGGTGGTCGTACTGGGAAAGGAGATCCTGGAGGTCATCGAGACGAAAATTTCCCATTTCATGTAGGACTTGAAGAGCAATGCCGACGCAAGGGGCGAGCTCCTTAGCGAGGGTGATAGTAAAGAGAACCCCTCGTAGATAATGCTCTGAATCAAAGAAGGCCTGAAAGACGGGAGAATTGGCCAGAACGATGCGTGGTTGAACAAATCTGCGAGTCCCGTTGAAATCTGGCGCTTCGATCGTGACGAGGTCAAGGTCATTATGCATCCTGCACAGAAAAAGTCAGATCACGTGTCAGGGCTCACTTAATCCTTCGCAGTCACAAATGAATATAGGGGTAAGATGCTTATCGACAGAAAGCATGAATAATTAACAGTGTGGTACAAACAGCTGGAACAGAGAGCTCGAGAAGAAAGGGAGGGGTGAGAAGTCTACAACTCGCGTCAGGCGACGAGCATCAAAGAGGTATGAGATAAGTCAGGGGACACGCCGCTTGACATTGGAAAGGCAATAGGAGGTTCGAGCTGCATGACCGAGCTGAGTGAAGACTTGGAGTCGAATTTCTGCTCAGTTCCGTCCCGGTCGACGGTCGCAAGCAAGCTCGAGAACTCCAGATGTAGAGTGGAGCTGCTTCAAGGAGTAGTACGAAGAAGGTATTGATTGACTCACCCTCCGGTTATGACTTTATATTCGTACTGCGCCTGACTCAGACCGGGAGATGCCTCAAAGCCGCAAGAGCTGTTCCAACCGCAAGCAGCGGGAACTGTGGCCAAGTCGACACTATCGCTGGTTTCTTCAATGATCGTCCACAATCTGTTCGACATGATCTCGGTAGGAAGTGCTTGATAGAGTGCAAGGTCTTAAGACCTCTGGAAAACTCTGGAGTTGTGGGTGAATGTGATGTTGTTGTTGTATTTGAGAAGTCTAGAAAAGTAGAAAGGTGGATTGTTACGCCCTAGCAATCGGCAGACGCCGCGGTACACAAAGAAACCTGCAAATACTTTCAGAAGGACACCTCGACGACGCCCTATACAATGCTATGTTGCTGCACAAGAACACCGTAAGTGCAAAGTTATTATAAGGGTGTAGAAAAAGCAGGATTGGCCGAAAGATGAGCTGCCTGTCTTCCCTTTGCGGATGTCAAGACCTTCTCTCGACAGTTGCGGCGATCCTTGACTGAGCACTGCTGCAACGACGGCCCTTGAGCCGAACCAGCTGTCAGGCATTGCGTGAGATAAACCAAGGGTGAAGCACGATCACACCGTGTGCCATGATAGCAAGCATCAACGGTCACGTTATGGAATCGTGTTGAACAGATTCAAGAATGCTTGGGCAGCCTATGATTTCTAAAGCGCCATACCTGATGTTACCTCTATACCTTCGGCTTGAACAGTGCCTCCCGTGTGTCGTAGGTATACTTGAGGTCTAAACGCCAGTAGTTGGGAGTCGTAGCCTTGGTTATCAACCATGCCTCATCCAATGCCTTCACAACTTCATCCGGCAATGGCCCCTTGTCCAGATCTCTCAGATTACTTTCCAGCTGAGCGAAGCTGCTCACTCCAATGATAACACCGTCACGGCCTCCATCCTTCATGTTCAGAGCTGAGTGATGTACGCACCATCTCAATGCCGTCTCCAATAAGGTGAGATTGTGTTTCTGAACTACCGGTTCGATTACGCGGAGGGCTTCAAAGGTAGCGTCCTTGAAGTACCGTTTTCGATACATCTCACCTGTCTTGACGGCAACATCGCTATATCGTCCCTCCTTGGGCACATCTGCACTGTTGTATTTCCCTGAGAAGATGCCACCGGCAAGAGGATTATAGACAACGACGTCAATGCCATATCGACGGCAGCACGGAATCAATTCTTGTTCGAGAGAGCGAGCTTTGGTCATACGGTCAGGCCCACCCTCAATTGCGAAGACCATAAGGAGGGCCACTAACTGATGGCGTTGTACATCCTCTGGTAGATCGTCGGCCTTACCCATCCTCTCTCTTTACAAGTGATGACGACTTCCGCAACCTCAAAAGCAGCAAAGTTGCTTAGTCCAAGCTGGACAAATTTGCCCTCCTTATGCAATTCGTTCACAGCTTCGAGGGTCTCGGCAAATGGTACAGACCGATCAGGGGCATGGAGGTAGAAAATCCACACAGTCCGTCTTGAGCTCGGCCAGGGACTTTTCAAGTTGCTCCTTGATGACTGCCGGTTTATGGGCACCAGCTTCTCTGGGATACCACTTCGTCGCTAATGTCAAGCCGCGCTCTTTCCAATGAGCTTCTCTCGTGAAGGCTTCCTGCTTGCCTCCCACGTAGACGCGCGCAGTGTCCACCTCATTGTAGCCTTGTCCTTGGAAGTAGTCCAGGCACTTATTGTACTCTTCGAGGGAGGTGATACGGGCACCACTCGACTCGTCGGGGCCAAAGGTCATGAGACCAAGGATGACTCTTGGCTTAGGGTTCTGGGCGAGGAGAGCCATATCGAAAGAGGATGTTACTGTACTGGGTCTCCGCAACTTCACATACTGTGTGTAGTTACATGTACAAAGTCTGCAATGAGGTGTAGTGAAGGTTTTATCGGAGTTCGGCACCTCTATATTCCATAATACGGCACCGCATAGCACAAAGTCTGTAGCTTTGGCCCTACAGGTCCAGCCAATTCACATCAGTGATCAATCAGATGACAGTCGTCAATAACAACTAAACTCAAGTAGCTCAATGTGTCCAGCACGGTAGATTTCAGATTCCCTGGTTGCTTTCAGTCTAGGGTTTAAGCCTCCTTGCGCTACGTCGGGCGGTGATGCATTGATTGGCTCCAGACTGCATATGCGATCCGAGATTCAGCCGCAGGCCTTGAAGACAAATCGCCAGCGATCATTCCCGACCTGCATGACATTCACTGTCTTGGCCACTACGCTTCTCATCTCCTGATCCGCATGGATGACCACGGATAATTATAAGCCTTCGGAGGAACCGTGTGAAGCCAGCCGCTTCTCCCAACTAAGCGCATTTCCCCCCAACACTCCCCTGGGCCAAGATCTAGATCGTTTTCAGGTCCTTTCCAATACAAGCCCACAGCAGCTACCTTCACAACATCCCTCCGCTCTTTCTTTGACTTTGTCTGCAATTAGTGACTCTGAAGACCCGCCGGACGGGGACGGTCATCTACCTCCTAATCAAACGCAAATTGATCAATTCGACAGCGATCTCGACTTCGATGAAGACGAGGGGCCTATGTCGGGGAATCGACCAACTATGCACCGGTCGACTGATGGACGTTCACAGCAACCGTTGCTAAAAGATGATGGACGAGGTCGGCCTTCCTACGATGCGCCGAATGGTAGTGCTCGACCAGCTTTCGTTGCCAGGAGGTCGACATTCCGTAGCCGGAGTCCAGATCTAGAAGGGAAGTCGGCGACGAAGAAGAAGTACACCTATGCGGCATTTTTCTTGCTGCTCAGCTTGGTGAGCTTTACCATACAAACGGAAACGGCGGTCTACATACAACACACTCTGGGGTGGAAAAAAGCATATTGCATGCTGTAAGTCTGGCTGCCCCTCCCATAGAAAGTACTGCGTTATACTCGAAACGATTGCAGTGGGTGTATGGTACCAGAAGCTGACGCTGTACACCACTTCCCAGATACTTTACGCACGGCTCATGGTCATTGTTGTGGCCAACACAGCTGCTAATACTCCGATTGCAGAAACGAAAGATGCCTTGGAAGGCATTCTGGCGCCGTCATGCGTACCTCGTACGGACCACCGCCCAGATGGTAGAGTCACAAGACCTCCATCTCACAAGCCGGGACTCTCACAAGTCACCGATACCCTACATACTCAAGACGACCGCATTCGTCACAACTGCCTTGACCATTGCTGGCGGCTCGTGGTACGTTGCAGTCAACCTGACTTCCGCTAGCGATCTTACAGCCATTTACAACTGCTCGGCGTTCTTCGCCTATGCCTTCAGTGTACCTCTACTTAAGGAGAAGTTGCGATTTGACAAGATATTTGCCGTGGCTGTTGCAATCATGGGAGTACTTGTCGTAGCCTACGGGGACTCTGCACCAACAAAGCATGGGGGACACTCAGGGGGAGCAGTTGGTGGTGGACCCCCTGGAGAAGATGAAGAGACCAGGAACAGGACCCTCGGCAATATCGTTATAGGCATCGGCAGTGTGCTCTACGGTCTGTACGAAGTACTGTACAAGAAGCTTGCCTGTCCGCCTGAAGGGACCAGCCCAGGACGAGGGATGATCTTCGCCAATACCTTTGGGAGCCTGATCGGATGCTTCACGTTGTCAGTGCTGTGGATTCCAATACCGATACTACATTTCACTGGTCTTGAGAGGTTTGAGCTGCCGCGAGGAGAAGCCGCGTGGATGTTGCTCATTTCCGTTTTAGCCAATGCCAGTGAGTGCATTCTACCGAGAACCCATACCAAGTCTCTTCCATCTAATAACCTCACAGCTTTCTCCGGTTCTTTCCTAGTACTAATTTCTCTTACTTCCCCCGTACTATCCTCAGTAGCTGCCCTGTAAGTAACTTTATGACTTTCCATCGAATGCATGCGCGCGCTAACGAGGCACAACTCCCAGCCTCACTATCTTCCTCGTTGCGATTGTAGACTGGCTCCTCACGGGCCAACCATTATCTGCTGCAGCCATTGCGGGCGGAGTTCTGATTATTATTGCGTTCTTACTGCTCAGCTGGAGCACTTATAGAGAGATGGACGAAGAAAGACGGAAAAGGTCAGAGCCTAAGGATTGCAAGCCTCATTACCACAATCAGCTGACGTAAAACTTAGGCTGGAGAACGAAGATCCGGATTCTGACAGCGAAGATTAAGGACCTCCTTCCCGTATAACATTTGTGCACATTCCGGGTGGCCGCTTGCCAGCGTCCTCGGTCTGTAGACGCCGCGTATGCATGGCGTTGGCAGGTCACTTGAACACACTAGCGTTGTATAAATATTGTACGTTTGTAGAGTTCAATGATACCCTCGCCTGGAATGCGAGTCTTGGTTTCATGTTTGGTGCAATTGATCTATGCACTGAACGCCACGACCCAAGCAAAGCGAAAAGCCAGCCCTGTTATCTTGGACCAAGTTTCTCTAGTACCCGTGGGCCCTGTTCTTGCCATTCCTGCTTCGTGATCCACATGTTCTCCTTGTCCGCCATCTGGTGCGTAGAGCGTATACGTCAGTATGCGTGAGTCGCAGAACTCAGAACTGAGGACTTACAATGTTTGCAAGCACAGCACCTCCTAAGAAAACCATGTGTCTCCGCCGTGGTGGATCTTCGATGCGGACTTTGAACTTCTGTAGTGAACATTAGTACCAGTCAGATCACAACGAGTCCCAAAAGAACCCCTTCATAGGTTTGTGCTCTTACGTTCAACCTCTCCGGATTTCCATGCAGCACCTTTGTCAACCACAATTGCTTCAACTCTTTCTCCAGCCTGCTTGGCAAACCAGGGTACATGCTGCTCCCTCCGCTCAGCACGACCGCTTTGTACAAACTACTTCTGACGTCCACATCTGCGGCTTGGATGGTGTTGAACAGGAATTCTGCAATGCCTGGCTGCTCGACGTCTACTAGATGCGGTTGGAACAGACATTCGGGCGCTTCGAACCTCTCGCTGCCGACTCTTATGACGCGGCCGTCGGGTAGTGTATAACTCTCCACGAGCACCGTGGTGTCTTCACTCAAGCGTTGGTCCAGCTCTAGGTCATATGATACATAGCAGAGCTTCTCCTTGATTTGCCTTACCGTCTCGAAATCTGCCGTTCGGTTGAGAGCATATCCACGACGGAGGAGGAGGGCAATAAGGTTACGTGTGACGTCTCGACCGGCTACATCGAGTCGTCGGGTTAGATGGTTGAGGACGGTGGATTCGTAGACAGGGACAATGTGTGTGACGCCGTCGCCCGAGTCGACGACTACCCCAGAGCTGAGACCTGCGTCAAACCCACCACACCTTAGCCATTTGGAAAACCTAGAGAGTTCGAGATGCACTGCGTACCCTGAGCATATAGCGCCAATACAGCTTGTATGGCTACATAAACACCGCCGAAGTTGTACTGTTCAAACATGACCTCACACATTTGATCTCGATTCTTGAGAGGGTTCATGGGAGGTTCGGTGAGGAGTATCTTGCGGCCGGTGGTGTCGATCTTCATTTTCTCGTAAAATGTATAATCCCAAAGGTGCTTCATATCGTCCCACTTTTTGACAATGCCATTCTCCATCTACAGGCTCCCTCATGGTCAGCTCCGATTTGTTATCTTTACTCCTTTCTACTGGGCAATGATTGCCAAGTTACCGTACCGGATAGCTAATCTGTAGCATTGACCGTGCCGCCGCCGCTTCATCTCCGCACATTATATCCTTCACCACAATATCTCCCGAGCGCTCTTCTGACCGTAGTATTGGCCGACCGACGATCGAAGGGTACTGGTATTCTGGGAAGTTCTGCAACAGATATAAAAATGAGCATGACCATGCCTAATAACCACATGAGTCGAGCGCCCTATGGACCATACTACGTACCTGGGCAGCATACCCAACCTTGAGGAACCCTGTTCCTCCATCGAGGACTACAATTCGGGAGAGTAAGCCGCACTCCCTCCGATATTGTGTTGCGAAATCTCACCTATGGGTGCCTCGGCCATCTTGAGAAGCAATCTTCAAGCGCTGCTTTTGTCGTGCATGGAACACTTCGTGACGGTCAGAATGGTTTTAGGGTTGACATACGTAAGGCGGCACTAGCCGAGTGCGACGGAACGGAGAAATCAGTCGCCGACTCGCTATACTTGGCAGACCCTTTTGCACGAACCTTCATCAACGCATCAGAAAGAGCGGTATCTTGATCATTGAGTAGGCTTAAACTGGCCTCCGCTATGATTTTCCTCTTGAAGCCACAAGATTTGGGATAAAACGCGTTAGTCAAGACACAGCAAGGTGAATGATGTCTGATGGCGATGGGAAAGGAACCGACATGCCTTATGGCTCATATGTTCAGGTCGTACGGCGGGATCATCACATAATTACACACCAACTGAGGCCAATATAGATTCCGTGCATGTGAATGATGATTTACCACATCAGCAAAGACTGGACAAGGCCTTCTATACTTCCTGTGATTCCAGCAATCGCCTGGATGTCCATGTAGCTGTCCTTACTTTCAATCAACCACAAAGCTGACATGGACTCCTCAGACATGTGGCAATCATTAGGGTTTGTGTTGACGTATCTCACTCGACACTGGAATCGTTGGCTAAGAAGGTCAATCTTAGGTCTTGCATGATTTGTCGACTCCGACCAGTGCAGAAGATCGTACCGCCATTGCGTGCACTGATGTCGGTGGTCTTTACCTGGAGATCGTCCGGGGAATTGCTCAGGTCTCGCTTGTTGGGTGGCTCTTGCCATTATTTTTCAAAATTCATGTAGCTTCATCTATGCAAACAGGGCTCCCATGTAATTCGTCAGATCATGACCATCCAATCGTGTTCAGAGCTTTCCATTTCCAGCGTCTTCTTTGCCAGTCAGATCGCAGAAAGCCTTGAACGTAGTGAAGTTTTTCCCTGAACTTTCAAGCACGCACTCCGCCGTTGCTCCCACAAAGAATACATAACCTGTCTTCACCTCCTCGATCTTCGGTCCTACGCTAATCTTGCCCTCTCCTGCTGTACAGATGAAAATACTGGGCCCTGCGATTGCTTCAAAGGTAGCCTTTGCACCCTCCTTCCTCAAGTCTGTCTTGACGACGCTGAACTCTTCAATCGGTGGGTCGTACAACATGGTCGAGGAGTTCGAAGAGTAAGCAGCGCTTGACAGCGTGACGTAAGGGTAGTTGACAGGGTGCATTTTCTGCTCGGAGATAGGTGCATAGGAGTATGTGAGCATGGAAGTCAAGGTCGAGACGTCTTTGAACTTCGGGGTGAAACCAGCGCGGACAACATTATCAGAGGATGCCATGCACTCCATTATATCTGATATATTTTAGCAGAGGTACATGACTAGCAATAGGCAATTTACCCCCGCTCAGATACGCATGGATATCATCAGCTTTGAGGAACATTGCTTCTCCAACCTGCAGTTTGACGTAGTTCAGGAAGAACAGCACGAAGAGCCCAATGTCTCCCTCAAATTGTCCATTCAACCTGACCACGAGATCTGCAAGTTCTTTCCCTCCATTGGAAGGTCCACCTCCGCCGGCAAAGCTCTCGCCATCTTTCTCCGCCGACATCACGAGCTCTTTGGCAGCTGCTACTATCGAGTCTTTGCTGGCGTTCATCAAGGCCGAGAAGGCTGTCTGCAACGCCTCTTTATTCTTCTCCATGTCATCCGCCTTCTCTGACGTCTCGCGGCCTTTAACAGATGACTCGAATTCCTTAGCAGCAGATTCGCTGATAAGCTTTCGTAGAGCGGAAACATTGGTGAGGAAGTGGGAGATCTCCGCAAGTGGCCTGAAACCGCAAAGCCCGTCAAAAGGTGCGATTGCTATAGTCATCTCCGGCTTGTGGTTATCGTCTAGGTAGACGTCAGAATGACTGTTGTATTAATAGCTGTGCATATCCATCTAACCAGGATAATTCTTGGGGTCCTTCTCGTGTAATGTCTCCGCAAGCTTCTTATTGGGATGTGCTTGGATGCTCAGGGCCTTTCGTATCGATAACACTTTGAAGAGGAATGGGAGCTTCTCTCCATAGCGCTTGCTGATTTCCGGAGACATCAACGCTTGATTGTCTTGGACCAGGTCTAGAAGGGTGCGCTGGGTTTCTAGGTCTTTCGAAGGCAGTGATGGATGCGTGCCCATCCAGAGCTACCAGGTACATGGTATCAGTTTGCGCAGTAGGCTACGTCCTGACATGAAAGCAATCGGTATGGACGTACCTCGGCGTAAGGTTTCTCATCCTGTATCGAGAAATCCTTCGAAGGTGTCGCGGAGGCAAACTTGGCCGCAGCAGACTCCTTGCCAACCTTGCCTGCATCAAAGCTCAGCGTCAAGGTTACATGGACGATTTGTTTAAACCTATGGCGCACCCCAAGCATAGCTGTTCACACCTGGTGACTGTTGTCAGTAAATCCGGATGCAGGACATAACAGCGTCCAGACATACCACATTGTAGCCTTATGAGTGGAACTTGCATGATCACAGGCTAGCAGTAATCATAAGACTACTGGGCTTTCTCAAGGTTTGAGGGAAGAAGTCAGTGCAAGGCTAGGTACAAATACCTAAAGGCAGCCCAGTACTCGTGGTGCCACCGGACTGCCGGATTATTCCGCCTTGGCTCGGAAAGCCACAGCCCTATGATTTAGAGTTTCGGCAAAACGCCACAGCGAACGTTCATCCAATGACCGACGAGAGCGAAAGGATGGCGCAGCAGCTAGGCGATCTTGAGATGGGAAAGGCCGCAGTGTGCACGACCATCAGCGAAGGAAGTCTCATTACTTTATACAATACTTCTACTCGATTTAGAGTGCGGAATCTGGATGCAGATCAAGAGCTTACCGCGGCCATGGCAGCACGCAATAGACCTCGAGGTGGAACAGCTAAAGAAGATTCGGCGGACGCTCACGAAGAGCGAAACATGTGGAATCAAATCGTCGCGGATATTAAGAGGCTGAAGATAATCAGTGCTCGTGCTGCAGAGGTCTCGATTTCCATTAAAGATATGGAGGCGAGTATGGGTGAAGGTATGTGACTCGCTTTTGTGGAGTTTTTGTCTTCCGCAGTTTACTTGCGCTCTTGGCTGTTTGTTGTTGCTCTACAAGTTTGTATTATTCACCTTTGTGTGTTTACAAACGCTGTCCTGTTGTCCGCCATCTCTTCAGCTAGCCTTTCAGTCTTCACGCTCTTGACTCGCGATAGCGGATCATGGACAGTTGCTTAGTTGGCATCATCCTCATATCTTCTACTCGTGAATGGATTGATGTCCTACTCTTCTGGATCGTCCTGCCCCTCTCGCTGAACTGCGTGGGATACTGTTTGGCGGCGAAACACATCGCGAAAAACCTACTGTGGCTTGGTGTCTTCTACCTTCTTCTCAACGTCTTCTTGATTCTCCTTCACAAACTCCTTCCTCAGCTTCGAGCCTTGCGTCTTCTGCTTCGACGCGTCGCCTTGTGCAACGCTTACGTGCTCTTGGGCTTCCCTCTCGACGTGTTGGCGGTCATCGAAGAAGTCATCAAGTACCTGCTCCAACCTCTCTTAGGCTTCTTAGCGCTCCCCTTCCTGCTTGTTGTAGAGACTTTTCACGGCCGACAGCTGGAAGGATTTCTGAACGCTTTTCGTCACACTTTGCTCCCTTGGCTTCTCCGCTGTCTACTCTGACATCTCCTTCCAACCAGAACCCTCAGTCGCGCAGATGTCGGCGCTCGAAGCTCTCTACCGCGAAGGTCTGAAGCTTTCCGAGGAAGAGCAGAAGATACTAGATGAAGAACCGAACGATGTCATCAAAAACGTCGGAATACTCACGGCGCTTCGCAATGCTAGCGAGTCCGATCCTCCACGCAATCCTCCCATCGGAAAATCCCGCAACCCAAAGCGATCAAAGGGCGAGCCTGTGGAGGGCGCCGCTGAATCACCGGGTCCTTCTCCGAGCGTAATTATTCAAAGTTCCAGGCTCAAGGGATCAAGTGTACGGAGCGGTTCTGTGCCATCTGTGACGGGAAAAGACGGGAAAGAAGCTGCGATCAAATCTGAAGACGGTGTCGAAGGCGCAAAAGGAACAGTTTCGGAGAGAGTAGGGAAACTCGCTGTGGGTGCAGAAGTAGCCTACAAGCCAAGCAAGGAGGGCGACTGGATTCAGTGCACCATCGTCTCGATAAGCGGTGAAGGCAACAAGAAACGGTATGTAAATCTCAAGCCTCTCCCAGTATCTTCTATACCTCTTTCGCTCACTCACACCTTTCAGGTACGAAGTTCAGGACCCAGAGCCGGATGACAGGGGCGCACCTGGCCAAATCTTCAAGACCTCTGGAGCAGCACTCATCCCAATCTCGACGCCAGGCGCACCACTTCCAGATTTCGCCAAGGACAAGCGAGTACTCGCGAGATACCCCGAAACGACAACCTTCTACCGCGCCAAGGTGATCAGCATGAAGAAGGATTCATGCAGGCTTAATTTCGAGGGTGAAGACGAGAAGGACAAGGAGACAGATGTGGACCGGCGATATGTGCTTGATGTGGGAAATAAATGAGCAGCGCAAGAGAGCACGAGTATTCGGATCTTGATTGGCGTCTGGAAAACGGTGCATTAGGAAATACCCCATCATGTGTACTCGGGATAGCCGTTGGCGTACGATGCAACAATGAGCCTATGGGCTGTAATGTGACGGTCCTCGCTTCCTGACAAATGCAAATTCTATGCAAACCAGGTTCTCAAGCTTAGCTTAGCCTCCGTTCCACTCATGCACCTTGAGACTTCGACCCGCGGTTTGTGGCTGTGACAGCCTTACAGGGCTTGCTGCAGCACGGTTCGGCCCGGTGCTTAGATGCTACAGCATGCAGGTGAATGCATGCAGAGCTTGGGCACCAGACGTATTCTACTAGGGGCGGACAGTTCATCTTATCTACAGCATCGTAACCTCGAAGAATAGCTCTCCCAGTGCCTGAAGCAGATGTGCGGAAGAAAGGAAATCAAAAAGAGCATGTGCTGATCAAACAGAGCGCTAAGATAGGCGAAGGCCAAACACGCGCGAGACTCCCCTTTAATATGCGCTTCAGGGTTGTCTGAAACCACATCAACGCATACCTTAGAGTACAGCGACAGAGGATGATACATAGTCACAAATTTATCCCACATTTCACACACAAGACGATCGCAAATCCGCTCCCAAGTTCTTACAGGTGTTTCTTAAAACAGCAGCTACAGAGTACCCTGAATCGACAAGACACAATTTCGTCATCAGATTAGCTTCGAAGCCTGACACCCTATCAACGACCTCCGATAATCTCACGGACCTTCTGCTACACACACGCTCAGCGCTGCGGAACGATCGCGACACCGCCAACCAACCCTCTACAGGCTATTCTTTCGTCTCACATCACATCACATCACATCAGCACAGCCTCAGGCTCCGCTGAGGCGCGTAGCCTCGCCGCCCTGTAACAATGGGTGCTCAAGTGTCGAAGATAATGGGGAAGATCTTCGGATCGAAAGAGATGCGCCTTCTGATGTTAGGGCTGGATGCTGCTGGTAAAACAAGTGCGCTACATCCACGCTTCATTAATCCAAAACCTCGCCTCTCTCGTCTTAGACAAGGCTGACATGAGATCTTACTGCTCAGCCATTCTCTACAAGCTAAAGCTCAATCAAGACGTCACCACCATTCCTACCGTCGGCTTCAACGTCGAGACCGTAACCTACAAGAATGTCAAGTTCAATGTGTGGGATGTCGGCGGCCAGGATAAGATTCGGCCTCTGTGGAGACATTACTTCTCTGGTATGAGACCAAAGTCCTTGACAATGGAAAGGTAGACGAGTGCTAACACCGGAGCCCTGAACAGGAACACAAGGTCTCATCTTCGTCATCGACTCAAATGACCGCCAACGCATAGATGAAGCACGACAGGAACTGCATCGGATCATTCTGGACAGAGAAATGAAAGAGGCACTTTTACTGGTTTTTGCAAACAAGCAGGATGTTCCGGGCGGTATGTCAAGCTCAATAATACTTTGTAGGGGTGGGAGCTGATGTTATTCGAAAAGCCATGAGTCCACAAGAAGTCCAGGAAAAGCTCAAACTCAACCAGCTGAAGGATAAGCTGTGGTACGTAGTGCCGAGCTGCGCTACTACCGGCGAGGGGCTCTTCGATGGTCTCGTATGTCTAATCTCCACCACTGTCTGCTATTGAGAATATCGTACTAACAAGTTTCCTAGGGCTGGCTATCGAACAATGTCAAGACCCAACCGCAGCGTCAAGCCAGATAGATTCTGCTTTCGTTCCAGGTGTCTCGGAATCCAAACATGTTCTGTATACTATCCTGTTGATTTGGCTACCATTCCGCAGAAGAGGCGATTCCGCGATGGGTCTCTTCTTGGGCTTTTTTTTGTTTTTTGCTTCTATCTCTTGGTGCTCTCCATATGAGATTCCCTTTCAGCAATTCCTTGCTTTACAGCGTCACGAGATATCCCTTGTAATCGTATCGGCAGGCCGGCTTTCACGGCTAGTTACCACTTGTAATGCATTTCTTGAAGGCTCTCGATCAGATCTAAAGTCAGGTTCGTTTCATGATTGACGATCCACTTTTCATTGCTGTGGCCAGCTGTAATTACAAATTCAATGGTACTTGGTGGAGGCATACTTCCACACGCTATAGATGCCTTCCATCAGTGGGTCACTTGCCCTCACCTTCCAACCGTACGAGGTATCGAAAGCTAAACCTGAAAACTGCAATGACCTCGATGTCAGTATATGGGGTATCACTAATCTCCCACGGACTTCATGGGCGCACGCAGCCTTCGAGCGCCGCTGTTGCTAATCCCCCATACAATCAAATACTCCTCCACAACTCCCTCAAATCCCCCCCTTCACTCCCCTCTCCCACCCCCCACCCATCACCCACCTCACCCACAACCCTCCCCGGCCTCCCACCCACCACACTAAAACTCGGCACCACCATCCCAGCAGGCACGACAGTCCCCTCCAAAACCTTAAC
>JAABUP010002143.1_pt1 | contig 39421 bp, 44 predicted proteins | sample 5559201 | NCBI WGS metagenome assembly JAABUP01 (sample SAMN10711887, study PRJNA513373) | rock metagenome | isolation source: Antarctica rocks | place: Antarctica | reverse complement strand
AAGAAGGGCCTCGCGCAGATGCTCAAGGGCGGGGTGATCATGGACGTGGTCACGCCGGAGCAGGCGCGGCTCGCCGAGGAGGCCGGGGCGGTCGCGGTGATGGCGCTGGAGCGCGTCCCGTCCGACATCCGCAAGGAGGGCGGCGTCGCCCGGATGAGCCCGCCGGAACTGGTCGCCGCGATCAAGGAGGCGGTGACGATCCCGGTGATGGCGAAGGCGCGCATCGGCCACTTCGTCGAGGCGCAGATCCTCGAAGCGCTCGATATCGACTACATCGACGAGAGCGAGGTGCTGACCCCCGCCGACGACCAGTACCACATCGCCAAGGATGACTTCAGGATCCCGTTCGTCTGCGGCGCGCGCGACCTCGGCGAGGCGCTGCGCCGGATCGGCGAGGGCGCGGCGATGATCCGCTCCAAGGGCGAGCCGGGCACCGGCAACATCGTGGAGGCGGTGCGCCATCTGCGCCAGATCACCGACGGGATCCGCCGGATCCACTCGGCCCCGCCGGAGGAGTTGATGAGCATCGCGCGCGACCTCGGCGCACCCTACGAACTGGTGCGCGCGGTCGCCGCCGCCGGGGCCTTACCGGTCGTCCTCTTCTGCGCGGGTGGCGTGGCGACCCCGGCGGACGCGGCGCTGGTGATGCAGCTCGGCGCGGAAGGGGTCTTCGTCGGCTCCGGCATCTTCAAGTCGTCGGACCCGTTCAAGACGGCGCGGGCGATCGTCCAGGCGACGACGAACTTCCGCGACGCCGCGCTGATCGCCGCGGTGAGCAAGGGGCTCGGCGACCCGATGAAGGGCATCGAGATGAAGACCATCCCCGCCGAGAGCCTGATGGCCCCGCGCGGCTGGTAGCAACGAGTAGGGCGAGTAGGCGAAGTAGGCGAGTAGTGCGAGTAGGACAGTGGGATAGTGATCATCGGACTACTGTCCTACTCGCCTACTTCGCCTACTCCACCCATAGGAGCGGTATGATCGGGGTACTCGCGTTGCAGGGGGCGTTCATCGAGCATGTGCGCGTGCTGGCGCGTCTCGGCGTGGCGACGCGCGAGGTGCGCCAGCGCAAGGATTTGGCGGGACTCGATGGACTGATTATCCCCGGTGGGGAGAGCACCACGATCGGCAAATTGCTCGACCTGTTGGAGATGACCGAGCCGGTGCGCGAACTGGGTCGTGCCGGGTTGCCGATCTGGGGCACCTGCGCGGGGATGATCCTCCTCGCGCGCGATGCCGGACGCCCGCAGACCCTGCTCGGCTTGATGGACATCGGCGTGCGGCGCAACGCCTTCGGGGCGCAGCTCGACTCGTTCGAGGCCGCGCTGCCGATCCCCGCGCTCGGCCCCGAGCCATTCCCCGCTGTCTTCATCCGCGCCCCGCTGATCGACCGCCTCGGCCCCGGCGTGCCCCCCCTGGCAACCCTGCCCGACGGCACGATCGTCGCCGCCGAGCACGACAACCTGCTCGCCACCGCGTTCCACCCCGAACTGACCGGGGACACGCGGTTGCACGAGTATTTTGTGAGGAAGGTGGGACGAATGGATCAATCCCTCGTCTTAAGTGGCGAGCACGACCACGATAGCTGAACTGCGCTCATCCTAGCTGCAGCGGAGGCCATAAGGCCGCGAGCGTGCCTGCCTCATCGCGCAGCGGGAAGGTGTCACGAGCGGATACCACACCGGGCCTGCCCGTCTTTTCTCCCTCTAGCAGGTGACAAGGGCTACGCAAGGAAAGGTGCGGCGCGCAACGACCGTTAGCCGCGATCTCCCACTGGCACCGCAGCCCTTGCCCTCGGCGGGGCGCGGCCATGGCAGACCGGCGTCCGATCGGACTCGTGCGCATGCGGGTGCTCGCCGTCGATCATCTGCCGACTCTATGGTCGGGAGCGCATCGGTAGTCCCGCACCGCCCTCGCCGCTGGTTAGCAGTGTCGCTCCTATTCGGCGTCGCCGTGGCCTGGGTGCTGCTGATGCGGGCCGCACGAGCCGACGGACGCGGTGATCGTGGGCGCGGCGGGCCGCTCGACCGGCGGGTACCGCGACCCCGCTCGCGCAGGTGGACCCGGCCGTGGCCCTTGCCCGGGTGGTCCGGCGCGACCGCTGGCACCCCCGTCCTCGCACGGCGGTGCCCCTACTCTAGGGGATGCTGGCTTCGCTCGTCGCGCTCGTCATCGGTATCGTCAATACGGCGACGTACGTGGCCGGAATGCGTCGCGGTTAAGCGGACCGGGCTTGTGCGTACGCGCTAACGCCGCGACACCACCTGGCGCGCGCGCCGCGTGCGCCACCCGTACGGGGTCAGGCCCTGCGGCTTGTACACCGATAGGACGGTGGCTACGAGCAACGCCAGCAGGGCCAAGCTGGAGGCGACCGCCATCTGGACGCGCACCTGGAGGTGGTCCCCGCCGACGATCGGCCCGGCGGCCGCGATGCTGGCGATGGCGTCGATGGGCCGCATATGGACCAGCAAGATGAGGGTCGAGAGGAGGTTGATGGCGAGCTTCACCAGCACCCAGTAATGCCGGAATAGCCCCCATACCGTCCCCAGCGCCTGGATGATCCCGGTCGCCAGGGAAGCCAGGCACAGCGGGAGGATGGCATACCAAGCCAGTGCGCTCATCACCGCATAGGCGCTGCGCACCAGCAGCGCATCCGGGCTGACGAGGCCGACCACGGCGAGCGCCAGGAAGGCCGCGACCGCACCGAACCAGCCGACCGAGGCGACAATGTGCGCGGTGAGCGCGAGCCTGCGGAGGCCGGGGAGCATGATCATCCTCCGTGCCCCATCGGCGCATGGCCGGTCAGGTGGAGGAGGATGAAGAGCACGACCAGGACGAGGGCGATGGCCCCGAACGCCTTCACCCAGCCCGGCGTGCCGGTATCCGGCCCGTGGCCGGGTTCTCGCCGTGGTTGCGCCATGGTTGCTGCTCCTCAACGTACTACCCAATAGCTTCCTCGAAGGGTACGGCAGGCCGCGCGTGAAGACCATGCGCAAAGGGCGGGAAGTGTCGTATTCTGGACAGTAGGGCGTAATCGTCCATAAACCATCCGCGCCAGGCTGCCTACGCGTGGGGGATACGACTGCCTTGGCCTTGCTGAGGAGGAAACCGTATGATGAAGACTGACCGGCGGGTGCGGCGCACGCGCGCGCTGCTGCAGCAGGCCCTGATCGACCTGGTCGGCGAGCGGCGCTACGAAGCCATCACCATCCGGGACATTACCGATCGCGCCGACGTCGCGCGGGCCACCTTCTATCTGCACTACACCGACAAAGATGACCTGTTCATGGGCTGCCACGAGGCCATCGTCGGTGCGTTCCACTTCGGGCCGCACCACCCGCTCTCCCGAGAGGAGCTGCTGGTGCCCGACGCCCCGGCGGCGACCGCCGCGGCCTACCGCCACCTTACCGAAGAACGGGCGCTGGTACAGCGCCTGTTCTTCGGCAAGGACGGTCTGCTGCTCCTGCGGCGCATCCGCGACGGTCGGGCGCAGGAAATCGCCGCCTGCTTGCGCGCCGCCTTCGCCGAAACCGACAGCACCATGCCGCTCGACGTGCTGGCGCACTATTTGGCAGGAGCGCAGGTCGCGCTGGTGCAATGGTGTCTAGAGCAGCAGCATCCCCAGACAGCTGAAGACGTGGCGCAGATGTTCCATCGCTTACAGCGCGCGGCGATCCGCGAGGCGTTCGGGCTGGGGGAGGGCGAGTAGGTACAGGCACACTCCCCGCTGTGTCCTCCGATGTCTTGCTGGCGTGTCCCCGGAGGCCGGGCCTGCCCGGCTTACCCGCTTAGCGGCGTGCCAGACGCGGGTTCCAGGCCTCGTTGAGCCCGTCCGCCAGCAGGCTCATCCCCAGGACGGTCAGGGTGATCGCCAGCCCCGGGAAGAGCGAGAGCCACGGTGCCGGGCGCACGAACTGCTGGGCGTCGTTGAGCAGCGCCCCCCAGCTCACCACGTTGCGGTCCCCCAGCCCCAGGAAGCTCAGCCCCGCCTCGATGAGGATCGCCCCCCCGACTCCAAGCGACGCCTGCGTGACGACGGGCGGGAGCGCGGCGGGCAGGATATGGCGTGCCAGGAGGGCCGGGCCTCGCACTCCCACCGCCCGCGCCGCCACGACGTACTCGCGATCGCGCAGCGCCAGCACCTGCCCGCGCAGCAGCCGCGCCGTGCCGGGCCAGAGCGTCAGCCCCAGCAGGAGGACGATCAGCCAGATATGACTCCCCAGCACCGCGACCGCCACCAATATCAAGAAGAAGCGCGGGATCACCTGGCAGAGTTCCGCCAGCCGCATCAGCCCGTCATCCACCAGACCGCCCGCGTAGCCGGCGACGCCACCGACGGCCACGCCGAGCGCGGTCGCCACCGCGACGGAGACGACGCCCACGAGCAGGGAGACGCGCGCGCCGTGGAGCACCCCCCGGAAGTGATCGCGGCCGAGGTCGTCGGTGCCGAAGGGGTGCGCCCCGGAGGGTGGCAAGAGGACGTCGCGCGAGGTGGCGAAGGGGTCGCCGGGCGCGAGGCGATCGGCGAGCAGCGCCGCCAGGAGCAGGAGCGCCAGGAGCGCCACCCCGACGAGCGCGGGCCGGTGGCGGCGGAAGCGCCCCCAGAACCCCGCTTCGCGGCGTCGCGACCGCCGTAGCCCGGCCGTGGCCTGCGGCACCGTACGGGGCAGACCCCGCCCCCCGAGCGCGTCGGCCATCTCAGCCCAGCCTGACGCGCGGATCGAGCGCGGTGTAGAGGATGTCGGTCAGCAGGTTCGCGGCGACGACGACGACGGAGACCAGCAGGAAGATCGCCATCAGCAGGGGGTAGTCGCGCTTCAGCGCCGCATCCAACAGGAGTCGCCCGAGGCCCGGCCAGGCGAAGACCGTCTCGGTCAGCGCCGCGCCGGTGAGCAGGACGCCGAGGTGGCCGCCGAGCGCCGTGACGACGGGCAGCAGGGCGTTGCGCAGGGCATGTCGCCAGATGACCGCGCGCTCCGCCAACCCCTTGGCGCGCGCGGTCGCGATGTACTCCTCCGCCAGGGCCTCCCGTAGGCTCGTGCGCATCAGGCGCTCATTCAGGGCCACCTGGGGGAGCGCCAGGGTGAGGGCCGGGAGGGCGAGGTGCCGGGCGACATCGAGCAGGTGCCGCCCCCCGGTGTAGCCCTCCCGCACCGAGATCATGCCCTGCACCGGCAGCAGGCCGAGGCGCACCGCGAAGAGCAGTACCAGGAGCTGCCCCAGCCAGAAGACCGGCATCGCGTAGGCGGTCAGGGTGACAACGGCGACGGTGTGATCGAGCGCGCCGTGCGGTCGGAGCGCGGTGAGCACCCCCAGCCCGAGCCCCAGCGCCGTCGCGAGGACGAGCGCCGTGCCGGTCAGGAGCAGCGTCGCCGGCAGGCGGTCGAGGATCACCCGGCTCACCGGCTGTCCGTAGCTGAACGAGTAGCCGAGGTCGCCGCGCAGGATCGCCAGCGCATAGCGCCCGAACTGTTCGGGCACGGGCCGATCGAGGCCATAGCGCGCGCGCATCGCGGCGTAGTAGGCCGCATCGCCCCCGTCCCCCGCCAGCGCCTGGATCGGGTCGCCCGGCGCGAGATGGATCAGGCCGAAGGCGATCGCCAGCACGCCGACGATCAGCGGCACCCCGGCGAGCAGGCGCCGGGCGATGTAGCGCGGCATGGCGGCGGTCACCGCCCCGGCCCCGTCGTCCAGGCCGACTCCAGGATGTTGCCGCCCGAGGTACGGAAACCCTGGTAACCGGCGCGGTAGGCCCGGTACCCCTGCGAGTCGATCAGCCAGAAGTAGGGCAGGTCCTCGGTGAGGATCTGCTGCATCTGCGCATAGAGCGTGGCGCGTGCGTTCCGATCCGGCGCAGCGGCAGCCGCGTCGAAGAGTCGGTCGACTTCCGGGTTCCGATAGCCGGCCCCGTTCGAGAAAAGGATCGGCCCGATGTTGCTGGAGACGTAGACGCGGCGGACGCCGATCTCCGGGTCCGAGCCGTTGCAGTACGAGGCGACGCCGAGATCGAAAGCCTTCTTGACGAAGACCTTGTCGTTCGCGGCGTTGACCTCCAGCGCTTCCAGCTGGAGATTGATGCCCGCACCCTTGAGTTGGTCGCGCAGCGCCTCGCCGAGCTTGGCGAATGAGGTGGCATGCGTGAACGTCACCGTGAAGCGTGTGCCGTCCACGCCGCGCGGCAATCCCGCCGCGTCGAGCGCGCTGTTCACCGCCGCCAGGTCGAATGGGTAGGCCCTGACCTTGTCGGTGTACGCCCAGCTCAACTGGCGGCTGATCGGCCCGGTCGACAGGCCGCCCTGCCCGAAATAGACGCGATCGAGGAGGAACTGCCGGTCGATCGCCTGGTAGAAGGCACGGCGGACCTCCGGCTTGTCGAACGGGGCCTTCGTGAGATTGGGGATCAGCACATCCTGGCAGACCGAACCACCGGAGCCGCCGAAGCCCTGCACGAGCGTGAGGCCCTTGTTCGCGCGCAGCCGATCCAGGTCGGAACCTTGCACGCTCCCGAGGTAATCGACCTCCCCCTGTTCCAGCGCCTGGGTCGCGGTGGTGGCGTTGGGGATGATCCGGTAGATCGCCTTGTCGAAGTAGGGCCGGTCGGGGCGGAAGTAGTTGGGGTTACGCTCCAACGTGACGTGATCGCCCTTGCCGTACTCGACGAAACGGAAGGGTCCGGTGCCGATCGGCTTCAGATTGGCCGGGTCCTTGTCGACCTCCTTGCCATCGTAGATATGCTTGGGGATGATCGAGGCCTCCACCACGTCGAGGCGCTGCAGGAGCGAGCCGTAGGGTTGTTTGAACCGGAAGACGACCGTGCCGTCGTCGGGTGTGTCGATGCCCGCCAGGACCGACTCGAGCGCCGCCTTGGTGCGCGCGTGGAACTTCAGCAGGGCCTGCTCGAAGGTGAACTTCACGTCGGCGGAGGTGAACGGCGCGCCGTCGTGCCACTTCACATTCGGCACGAGCTTGAAGGTGTAGACCTTGCCACCGTCGCCGATCTCCCAGCTCGCGGCCAACTCTGGCACCGGGTTCAGGTTATCATCCAGGCCCACCAGTCCGTTGAAGATCTGATCGGTCACGTTATGGGTGCCGCCGGCCGTCGTGGTCGCCGGGTTCATCGGGCCTGGGTCGGCATTCACCGCCACGACCACCGTGCCGCCGCGCTGCGGCGTGGCACCCCCGGCCAACGTCGCGGTCGGGGGTGCCACGGGGCTGGCCTGACCAGACGTGGCGGTCGCTGCGCCCCTGGCTGCGGTCGTCGCCGGTGCCGACGTGACGGTCGCGACCGCCGCCGTGGTGGGGACCGAGGACGGGGTGGTGCCGGTCGCGGGCACCCCGCCGCCACAGGCGACCAGCACCATCGTGAGCAGCAGCGGCAGCAACGTCCGATAGCGACGAGCCGGGCCGTTCGGGCGGAACATGGCAACTCTCCCTTCGACGAGCAGCGAGCACGGACAACCGCCGGCTGCGGACAACCGCTGGATCTGGATAGCGATGCATGCGCGCCAGTGTAACACCAACGGTCTGACCGTGCGTCCAGCCGGTTCCTGCGTCACCGGCCCTCGACCGCGTCATCGATCGCCCGGCCGATCAGGGCGAAGGCGGCGATCGTCGCGGCGATGCCCACCAGGGGCGGGAGCAGCCACCAGCGCCAGGCATCGGTCGCGAAGATGAGGCCGTAGCTCACCGCGCGCCGCGCGGTACCACCCCAGCTCACGGTCCCGGGATCGCCGAGGCCCAGGAAAGCCAGACTCGCCTCGGCCAGGATGGCATACTGGACCGTTAGCACGAACTTGGCGGTGGCGATCGGCACGGTGGCCGGCAGGACGTGGCGCACGACGATCCGCACCGGACCCGCGCCGAGCGCCCGCGCCGCCTCGACATGGCCGCGCCTTAGCTCATCGCGTACACGTGCCCGGAACACCCGCGCGAACGACGGCCAGGAGAGCAGGCCCGGCGTCAGCGCGACGACCGGCGGGCGGCCACCGATATGCGCGATGATGAGGATCGCCAGCGGCAGAAAGGGGAGCGCCAGGGCGAGATCGGTCAGTCCCGCCGCGGTCGCGTCGGCGTGCGGCCCGATGCCCGCGAGCAGACCCACGCCCCAGGCGATGGCGGTCGACAGGGCGGCCGCGGCCAGGCCGATGCCCAGCGAGGCGCGCGCGCCGTACAGGGCTGCGGCGAGGAGGTCCTGCCCGATGTCGTTCGTGCCGAGCGGATGCGCCGTCCCGGGGTGCTCCAGCGGCCTTCCGCTGAACGCGCCGGGCGGCGCGGGGGCGAGCCGACTCGCCAGGAGGGCGAGCCCCGCCAGCAGCACCAGGAGGGCCAGCCCGGATCCCAGGCGCGGATCCCGCCACACACCCGCTGCAACGCGCCGCGTCCCCATCGGTCCGGCTCAGCCCGCGTCGACCCGGCGCGGATCGACGCGGCGCAGGAGGAGGTCGCTGCCGAGGTTCGCGACCAGCACGGCCAGCCCGGAGAGGAGGAAGAGGGCCTGCAAGAGCGGATAGTCGCGCGCCCCGATCGCCTGGAAAGTCAGGTAGCCCAGCCCGGGGTAGGCGAAGACCGTCTCGACGACGACCGCCCCGCCGAGCAGCAGCCCCACGCGGACGCCGAGCAACGCGAGGGTGGGCGGGAGCGCGTTGCGGAGGACATGGCCCAGCGCTACGCGCGGCTCGCGGAGTCCTTTCGCCCGCGCCGCGGTCACGTAGCCCCGGTCGAGTTCCTGCCGCGCCGCGCCGCGCATCAGCAGGTAGAAGGCCGGGAGGTGGGCCAGCGTCAGGGTCAACCCCGGGAGGGCGGCGTGGCGCAGGGCGTCGCCGGTGCAGCCGAGGAGGGCCGCGCCGTCGCAGACTCGGAAGGGCGCGAGCGCGCCGCGACCGGGCAGGATCGGCCACCAGACCGTGAAGGCGACGACGAGGGCCAGCCCGGTCACGAACTCGGGCAGGATCCCCGGCAGCAGGAGCGCCAGCCCGATCCCGCGCGCCGCAGCACCCCCGCGCCCGCCCCCCGGCCAGGCCGCGAGCAGTCCGAGGAGACCGCCGCCGACGGCGGAGAGGGCGAGCGCGCCGCCGGTCAGGAAGAGCGTCCAGCCGAAACGTCGGGCGATCAACGCGCCGACGGGTTGGTTGAAAGCGATGGAGAAGCCCAGGTCGCCGCGCGCCGTCGCTAGCAGGAAGCGCCCGAACTGCTCGGGCAAGGGCCGGTCAAGACCGTAGTAGGCCAGCAGGCGGGCGCGGGCCTCCGGGGTGAGCGCGCCGGCGCTGTCCTGCCCGCCCCCGGATGACGGCGCGGCGAGCGGGTCGCCGGGGAGCAGGCGGGGCAGCGCGAAGTCGAGGACCAGGAGGCAGACGAGGAGCAAGAGCGGGCGACCGAGGCGACTCACGCCTCCCCCGCAGGGAGGAACGCGAGCTTGTTATCCAGCAGCGGGATGCCGTTCATCAGGCCGCCTGCGGTGTTGATCCAGTCGCCCCATTTCGCGGGATCGTAGACCCAGTAGAAGCGGCGATGGTAGAGCGGCAAGGTCGGTAACTCGTCGGCAAGGATCTCCTGCAACCGCGCCACCAGGTCGCGCCGCCGCGCCGGGTCGGGCTCGCGAACCTGCTCGTCCGCCACCCGCGTGAACTCCGCATTGTGCAGGACGTTGCCGTACTCGAAGGTGTTGTAGACCTGCCCCGCGTACCAGCGGCGCAGGAAGTCGGGGTCGCCACCGACCCCGATGTGCGAGACGAGCGCCATGCCGTAGCGCAGCTGCTGCAACTGGTCGTTGCGCGACTTCGCGTCGCCGCTGACGAGGCGCACCGCGAGGCCGACAGCGCGGAGCATCGCCGCGACGATCTCCGCGTCGGGCATGGCCGGGTCGGTCAGCAGGTCCAGGGTCAGCGGTGCGCCATCCGGCCCCTCGCGTAGCCCATCGCCGTCGCGGTCCCGGTAGCCGAGCCCATCCAGGGTCGCGCAGGCGCGGTCGGGGTCGAACGGGTACTCCCGCACCCCCTGGTGATACCAGGGGCTCTCGGGGGGCACGACACCGGCGCTGCCGACGACGACGTCGCCGTGGACGACGCGCGCGCCGATCTCGCCGCGATCGAGCGCCCAGGCGAGCGCCTGGCGAAACTCCGCGCGGTCGAAGGGGGGGCGGTCCACGTTGAAGACCAGCCGCACGATACTCAACGGCGGCGTCGCGAGCGACCGGTAGGTCGGCCCCTGCCCGAAGGTGCGGGCCACGTCGTAGTCGGTCGAGAGGGCCGCGTCGGTGGCGCGCTGTTGCAGGGCGACCACAGTCTGCGCCTGCGGCACGAGCAGGTACGCCAGTTCCCCGACCAGCGGGCACCCGCAGAAGTAGGCGGGGTTGGCGCGGAGCAGGTACTCGCCCGCCCCCTCCTTGTAGCTCGCGAGGGTGAAGGGGCCGCTGCCGATGGTCGCCTCGGGGGCGAGGTATTTCAGCGGATCGGCGATCGGTTCCCAGATGTGACGCGGGAGGATCGGCACGACCCCCGCGACGTCCTCGAGGAAGGGCGCGAAGGGCCGACGGAGCCGGACGGATACGGTCAGGTCGTCGAGCGCCTCCGCCCGCTCCACCATGTCGGTCGCCGCCCATTTGAAGGGATGCGCGCCGTAGTAGGTGAGGCTGAACGCGACATCCCCGGCGGTCAGCGCCCGACCGTCGTGCCAGCGGACGCCGGGCCGTAGGTGGAAGGTGTAGCCGAGGCCGTCCCCGGTCACCCCCCAGCGCTCGGCGAGCCAGGGGATGATCCCGCGTTCGTCTTTCCAGGTCAGCGTGTCGAAGAGCAGGCTCACGCGCACGACACCGCCCGGACCGAGCGCGCTGAAGGCGAAGGGCGACGGGTAGCCGACATCGGTCCACCACGAGAGGGTGAGCCGGTCGAGCGTGCGCGGCCCCGTTGGTGTCAGCCCCGCGCGGCGTGGCGGTCGGGGAACCCTCCGGGGCCTGGCCGGGCGCGCACCGCGCCAGCAGCGCACCGCTCGCCAGCGTCCCCGCGAGCAGGCCCGCCCGGCGCAGGAGACCCCGGCGGTCGAGCGGCGCGCTCATATGGTCTGGTTCGCGAGCGTCAGATGGTGGCGCGTGTAGCGTTCCAGCGCGCGCACCTGGGCCTCGTCGAGGACGTCGCAGGCCCAGCCCCAGTGGATCGATAACCAGTCCCCCACCCGCGCGCGGTCGGCGAAGCCCCGGTCATCGACCTGGCGCGTGATCCGTGCCGGCTGGGCCGCGCCGAGCGCGAGCTTGCCCGCCGCCAGCAGCAGCGGCTGGCGATCGACGACGAAGACCGGGCCGTCGATCGCGGTGACCCGGCCCCAGCTGATGCGACAGTTGTCCATCGTGTCCAGGCTATGCTCCAGCTCGCCCGCGCGGCTGTGGACGTCGAAGACGTGGAAGCTGTGGTGCGGGCGTGCCCCGGCGGGCGCCTTGCCGATGACGAGGTCGAGTGTCCGCCCGCTCAACTGCTTGCCGTACCGCGCCCGCAACGAATCGTAGAGCTGGCGCACCTCGACCCGCTCCAGGAGCGCGTTGCCGATCCAGTACGCCTCCACCACGCGCCGGTCGAAGGGGTCGGCGATGCCGTTCGCCCGCGCGATCAGTGCCAGGTAGGGATAGGCGCCGGTGAACTTCCGCAGCAGGGGCGGCACGCCGCCATCGGTCTCGCCAGCGATCGCGTGCTGGAAGAGGGTCGTGTTGTCGTCGCCGCCACAGTACCGCAGGCGATTCGGCATGAAGGCGTATCGGATGAAGAGCAACGTGCCGTCGAGCGGCGCGTGCGGCTCATCCCCCTCCGGGGTGCTCGTGCCGAGCAGCGGTGTCGCCATCGTTCAGCCTCCCATAGTCGTGGTGACCGGCCCGAAGGCCAGGAGGGTATCGACCCCATCGGGATCGTCCATCAGCGCGTCCATCGCGGCGAGGAAGGCCATGGTCTCCCGCGCCTCGTCCGCGGTGAGCCGCTCGATCGCGGCGTCGGCGTGCAGGAGGACATAGTCGCCGGGCGCGAGGCCGTCCAGCCCCGCGCAGACGACCTCGCGCGGCGCCCCATCGACCAGCACCTCGGCGCGATCGGCCCAGACTCGTACCACCTGCCGTGGGATCGTCACGCACATGGGCACCTCCGCTGTCGTTCTCTATCTATCCGACTATACCGCACCCCTGCCCCCCGCACCACGGATCGTCCGGCGGCCTCACGGCATCGGCGGCGACGCGCGGGCCGTCTCGCCGAGCAGGTCGGCGATGATCCCCGGCAGGCGCGGGACGATCGCCGCGACCGCGCGCGCGACCGCCGGCGTCAGCCCCTGGAGCAGGTCGTCGACCGTGGCGACCTGGCAACCGACGATCAGGACACGTGGTGGCAAGACCCCGATCGCCCCCGCCAGCGCCAGCGCGTGCGACGGCTCGGCGTAGTGGGTGTCGGCGAAGAAATCGCGGCGCGTCTCCGCCGACCAACTGGCCGTGTCGGTGCGCTCCGGCTCGAGCAGGAAGAGCGTGCCCGGCGCGGCGGCGCGCTCCACCGCGTCGAGGATGATCAGCGCGTCGTAGCCCGACATCAGCTCCTGCACCAGATGCATCCCCCCGATGCCGGTCTCGATGACCGTCGTTGTGGCACCGACGAGGCGCGGCGGATCGACCAGGAGCCGCCGCGCCACCTCCACCCCGAAGCCGTCGTCGCCCCGCAGCAGATTGCCGACCCCCGCGACCAGGACCTGACGCGGTTGATCGCCCTGCGTAACGGATACCGCGCCGCCCTCGTTCATGGCTGTCCCAGCACACGTGGGGTCACCGCGCGTCGCGTCATGCTCGTGCTCACAGGAAGCGGAACCGGGGCCGCGCGTCGAAGCCCCGACATGCGCGATCGGACGACGACTGGCCCAGCACATCGAGCACCGCAGTGTCGGCCCCGATGCTGAGGCCACTGACGCGCAGGACGTTGTGGGACCGGCCGAGGAGGCGGGGATAGCGGATAACGAGCGGGTTCGGGCGATACGGGCTACTGGTGCCGAAGAGACCGACGTCGCGCGTCGCGCCGAGCCAGGGCAACCGATACGCGAGCGGCTCATCGGCGCAGCACGGCGCGGCGGTGTCCAGGTAGAGGACCACCGCGAGGTGGCTGAAGCCCTCGATCCCCGCGAGTCCGGTCGCCCACTCGGGGTAGATCTCGATCAACGACTCGGCGCAAGGGTCGAAGGGTTCCGCTGGCGCGATCGTCGCAGCATCCGGCAACCCCACCCGACGCACGACCCCGATCGCGGTGACGGTGAAACTGCGACGCTGCTCCGACATGGTCCCTCCCCGTGTCATCGGTACCTCACGGACGGGAGCGGTTCGTGACCGCGATCAACTGCGCACCGGCGGGTCGCGGGCCGGTGACATTCACCGCCACGCGGACCGTCGCCCCCGCGAGCGACACCGGGAACGATCGCAGCCCGGTCCCCCGGTGATCCAGGCGCCGTCCCGAGCCCGCCTCGAAGCGACAGCCATGCCAGGGACAGACGATCGCATCGCCGTCGAGTTGCCCGAGCGCGAGCGCGAGCGGCGTGTCGGGGCAGGCGTCCTCGTAGGCGCTGATCGCCCCGCCCGCATTGCACAGCAGCACCGCCACGCCGTCGACGTGGAAGCCGCGCAGGGTGTCCGGCGGCAGGTCGTCGAGGCCGGTAACGTCGCGCCACTGCGGCGCGGTGCCCGGCGCGATCATCGGCAGCGCCCGTTTACCGGGCGTGGGAACGAGCTCGTGCCGCACCGGGATCACGGTGGCAGGGGTGGGCGGCGCGGTCAATGCGGACGCCTCGGCATGGTTCACCGTTGTCGATTCCGCTTCCGCCAGATCGTAGAGAAGGAGTACGGCCCGGATCACCGGATCCTGCCGGGCCTGCGCCCACACCGTCGCCCTGTCCGGCGTCGCGAGCAGCGCCACCAGCCGCCCGAGGGCCGCGCGGTGCAGCGCATCGACGCCATCGAGCAAGGCGAAAGCGCGCTCGCCGACCGCCGGGTCGGGGTGCGCCGCGAGTTCCTGGATCAACCCGTCGATCCACGCGCCGAGTGCCGCGAGATCGGTGGGGGGCGTCGATGGGTCTGCGGGGCGCTGGTCGGCCATCCGGGCATATCCTCCATCGCGGCACCGTCGGCACGGCTATCGCCCGGCTCAGGCCACCAGATTCTTGCACGCCCCGATGCCGTGCTGCTGGCAGTTGAGGCACCCCGGCCCGCACTCCCCGTGCGCCGCGCCCGTCAGTTCGGCGAAATCGTCGGCGAAGACCCGGCCCCCCTCCCGGCCCCCCAGTTCGCTGAGGCTGTAGCGGGCCTCCTCGCCCTCGCCCGTTCGCCGGAGGTGGCCGGTCGCGACGAGCCGCTCCAGGTGCGCGACGAGCACGCCCGGGTCGGCGACCAGGAACCCGCTGAGTTCGCCGGTCGCCGCGTCGGTCATGATCCCTTCGCCCCGGAGCCAGTAGAGGACGCCGAGGATCTCGTCGCGCCAGCGCAACTCCTCCACCGCGGCGTGTCGCGTGTCCAGCACGAAATCTTGGCCCGCTTCGTCCTGCGCCATGCCCTTGTCCCCGTCGCTAGTCCGGCACCCGTGAGCGGGTAGCCGGGGATCCGCACTCGTCGCGCAGCCGCGCGACAACGCGATCGATCGACCGGGCGACCGGCGGCGAGAACTCGTCGCCCCAGCCATCGTCCCCCGGCGCGATCTCGATCACCGTCACCTCCGGTGGCAGCGCCGCGAAATGGGCGCAGATCACCAGGAGATTCTCCAGGCTGATGACCCCGGTCACCGCCTCGGCGACGCGCCCCTGGATCATGGCGGGCGGCTCCGGCTGGTAGTGCCAGCGCCGCCAGTGGACCTGCCCGGGCGTCTCGGTGGTGCTCGTCGCCGCCCCGACGATGAAAAGACGCGCGAAGCGGGCCTCGCGCAGCCGGAAGATCGCATCCATCGGCCCATAGCTGAGATCCTCGACCGCCACCCCCTCCGGCCACGCCAGCGGCAGCAGGGCGTCCACGACCGCGTTGCCCGCCGAGAGGTCGCGCAGGTTGCGGTAGCCCACACCCGCGAGCAGCGTGGGCGGGATGGCCGGTGCGGCCCCGCCCGACGGCGTCCCGGTCGGCATATCCGTAGCACGCATCGGTCGCCCCTCGTCGGTCCCCATCGTCGTCAGTCGACCCCGCAGGCGCAGGTATTGACCTCGCGGACGATCGTGCGATCGCCGGCGTAGACGTGCGTCGTGCAGGGCATGCAGGGATCGAACGAGCGGATCGCCCGCAGGATGTCGATCCCCGTGAAGTCCTCCGGCTTGTCGAACTGTTCGAGGAGCGGCGTGTTCAGCACCGCCTCCTCGTACGGCCCCATGTTGCCGAACGGATCGCGCGGCGAGGCCATGAAGGTCGAAGGGGTGATGATCTGGTAGTTGGCGATCTTGCCGTTGTCGACCACCATGTGGTGCGTCAGGTAGCCGCGCCCCGCCCCCCAGAAGCCGACACCGACCTGCGTGCCGCGTCGCGGCAGCTCGAAGGGGGTGCTGACCGCCGTCTTGCCGGCGCGCAGGAGCTCCATCCCCTTCAGCCAGTTGTTCATCGCGACCAGCGCGGTGTAGGCCACGGCGTACGCCCGTGCCCGATTGCGCTCCAGCGCATTCCAGTCCTGCGGGACGTGCCACTCCAGTTCGAGCTCCGGGGTCGTCGCGCGGGGGAGGCGCATCTTCAGGCTGTGGCCGGTCGCCTCGATGAAGTCGTTCTTGGGCATCTTCTGCGCGACGGCGGTGTTCCACATCCGCGAGTACGGCCCGGTCTCCATCGCCAGGCGATCCCAGCGCGGCGCGGTGTCCCAGGTGTACTTCTCCTTCCAGTTGATCCCCTCGGGGCGCGGCTTGGTCTCCTTGTTCCAGGGGTGGTTCGGGCTCAGCGGCCCGCCGCTCGGGTCGGTGCGGAAGCGCTGGTTCTCGTCGGTCCAGCCCTCGTAGAAGGAGTGCTCGACGAACTCCTCGATCCCGATGTTGATGTCCTTCAGGTTGGTTGTCCGCAACTCGCCGTCGACGATGACGCCGGGGGTCGCCCAGCGCCCGTTGCCCCAGTCGTTGCAGTTGGCGTAGCTCGCGTCGTAGAGGTCGGGATCGTCCCAGATGCCGGTGTCGATCAGGTTCTTGGCGCGCGCGCCGACCTTGGCATATTGCGGATTGGCGCGGAGGAAGAAGTCGAAGACGTCGTCCCAGAGGAGCGCGACCTTCTTGGCGTAGTCGAAGAGCTTCACCAGCCGCGAGTAATACTCGTTGAAGGTCGTCAGCGAGACGGTCGTGCTGATGCCGCCCGGCACGATCGTCTCGGGGTGCGGGTACTTGCCGCCGAGGATGACGTAGGCCTCGCGCGCGATGCGGGTCATGCCGAGCGCCTCGAGGTAGAGCTTCCCTTCCAGCGGGTTGAGGTCGGCCATGATCGCGCCGATCGTGGCGTAGCCGTGGACGTTGCCGTGGTCGCTCGGGGTGCGCTGCGCCAGCTCCCAGAGCTCGGGGTTGGTGTTCTCCACCGCCATCTGCGAGTAGTCCGGCCCGGCGAGGAGGAAGAGGTGCAGCGGGTGATCATAGAGGAATTCGGCGGCTAGTAGCATGTTGCGCACGACAACGCCGAGCGGCGGCGGGGTGATCCCGAACGCCATCTCCAGCGTCAGCGCGGCGCAGGTGGAGTGGACGCCGCCGCAGACCCCGCACGCGCGGCTGCTGATGAAGATCGCGTCGCGCGGGTCGCGTCCCTTCAGGATCACCTCGTAGCCCCGGAAGAGCGTCGCGACCGCGTTCGTCTCGACGACGGTGCGTTTCTCGAGATCGGTAACGCTGTGGAAGGCGAGCGCGCCCGCGACTCGGGTGACCGGGTCGAAGTTGACCTCCTTGAGGTGGCCGTTGCGGGTCAGCAAGTCTTTGATCTGGCCGTCGGTCAGGTCCTTCCGGGGCTTGTACTCGTAGGGATTGGCGATACCCTCACGCAGGTAGGGCTTGCCATCGGCGTCGAACTCGACCGGCAGGTTCTTGAAGCACATTCGGCGCTATCCCTTCTTCAACGCGTCCGCGACGTGCGCCAAGTGCCCGTCGACCGATCCGAGTCCCTGGCCTACCGCCGTCAGTCCCCCGTTGATCTGCGCGATGTGCCCCTCCAGCGGGGCGGTCTGGGAGTCGATCGCGCGCAGCCCCATCGTCACCTTCGCCAGGTTCTTCTCGACGCTGGTCAGCGCGTTGCCGATCTGCACGAGCGCGGCGGCGAGGGCCACCACCAGCGCCAGCACCTCGGTCAGCGAGAGCAGCGTAAGCACGCGTCGCATGATCGCCCCTTCCTTACTACTGCACTACTGCGCCGTCGAGGGCACCGATGCCGAATCTACCTCGGCGGTGGTCGCCTCGTCCGGTTTGGCACCGGTGAGCGCCTGGTCGATCGCCGCCGCGTGCCCGTCGATCGATTGCGCCGCGGTGAGGATCTGTCCCGCGACGCTGTTGGTCTGCCCCAGCTGCCAGATCGCGGCGGTGTTGCGCGCGATCGCCTGCCCCGCTTCCCAGATGTCGGCGGCGTAGCGGTCGATGCTGTTCGCCGCGCGGATGATGCGGATCAGCAGCGCGGCGACAACGGCGATCACGACCGCTCCCACCCCGAGCGTCAGCACCCACCAGCGCGTGATCGCCGCGCTCGCGCTCTCGGACTTCAGCATAATCTCCCCCCTCCTGTTCGGCCCGATATCGCCCGATCCATAGCGTCTACCGCCTATTTGTCGAACCGCACATCCTCGCCGGTGCGACCGGGCGGCTCGCTCCCCAGGTGCTGGAGCTTGTCGTAGAAGAAGTGCATCGCTTTGCCCGCCGCCGTCGGCATCGCCTTGTGCCGCGCCCAGCCGCTCGGCACCGCATCCTCCTTGTCCCACAGCGGGGTGCGGTTGCGGTCGCGCTGGCTGATCTCGCGGAGGGCACGGATCCCCCCGCCGACCACGCGCGAGGTCGTGCTGGAGACGAGCGAGCCAGGCGGCGCCTTGTAGAACGGGGCGAACTTGTCGGGGAAGCCGGGCATCGTGCAGCCGATGCAGGCTCCGCCGACGTTCATGCAGCCGCCGACGTGGTTGATCGCGCCGCGCGACGTGATGTTGCACTGGACCACCGGCCCCCAGCAGCCGATCTCGACGAGGCACTGCCGATCGCCATACTCGTGGGCGAAGACGCCCTCCTCGTAGTAGCCAGCGCGGTTGCAGTTGCGGTGGACCGTCTCGCCGAAGAGCCACGCCGGGCGGCCCAGCTCGTCGAAAGCCGGCAACGGGCCGATCCCCTGGAGGAAGAGCAACACCGCAGCGACCGTCTCGGTGAAGTTATCCCCCTGCGGCGCACAGCCGGGGACGTTGATCACCGGCAGGCCGAAGGCGCTCTTGTAATCCTTGCCGAGGAAGTCCATCAGGCTCATCGAGCCGGTGATGTTCCCGGCGGCGGCGGGGACACCGCCCCAGGTGGCGCAGGTGCCGATGGCGAACGCGGCGGCGGCATTGGGCGCCAGGCGCTCGAGCCACTCGTTCATCTTCGTCGGTCGGCCCGCGCCGTGCTGGTTCAGGCCCCCGGTCCCCATCGCCGAGAACCAGCCATCCCCGGAGAGCGATTCATCGGGGACCGAACCCTCGAGGATGATCACGTACGGGGCGTCGAGCTTGCCGTGCCAGGCATCCTCGAAGTGCTTCACGAAGGCCTCGCCGGCGTCGACCGACAGGACCGGGTGGTGCAGGATCACGCGGGGGATGCCGGGGATCGTGCCGAGCAGGAGCGACTCGACACTCGGCTGCGTGGCCCCGAGGACGGAGATGGAGCAGCCGTCGCAGCTCATCCCGGCCATCCAGAAGGCGTAGACCTTCTCCAGCGGGCCGAGCGAGTGTGGCGGGCGGCCGTGCTCCGTCTCCAGCATCCGCCCCGTGCCGGTGATGTTACCGGCACCCGGGGCGCTGGGGAGATCGGGGGCACCCTCCACGGGGGCCGCAGGCGTGGTGGCGCGATCCTGCCAGCCCTCCTCGACGACGCCCTCCGGCGTGCCCTGTCGCGCTACGCGGCCCTGAAGCGAGTTATCGCGGTTGGGATCTTCGTCCATCGCTCATCCTCCCATAACCCGCCAGATCCGATCGTCCGCAGCCTAATCGGCGACGCGGTCCGTGCGCGGCGCGGTTGCCTTGCCGAGCACACCGCGCGCCAGCTCGCGGATCGCCGTGACCGCCGCCGCGTCGGGCGCGAAGTCGATCGGCGCGCGCCCCTGGCGCTCCGCCTCCGATACGTCGTCGTCGAGCGGGACGACGGCCATGACAGGCAGATCCTTCGTCGCACAGAAGCTGCGGATAGCCGTCTCGTCCCGCACCGATTGCACCTTGTTCGCCACCGCGTAGACGGTCGGCACGCCGAGGTTGCGCGCCAGTTCGACGACGCGCCCGGCGGCCTCGAGGGATTTGAAGTAGGGCTCGATGATGATCAGCAGGGTGTCGGCATGCTCCAGCGTGCCGCGCTTGAGGTGCTCCAGACCGGCCTCCATGTCGGTGACGGCAAGGAGGTTATCGCCGGTATCGAGGTGCTCGAGGATACCACGGACCGTGGTATGGGCGCTGCAGTTTCAACCGGCCCCCGCCTGATCGAGTTCGACGCGGCCGATCAGCAGGAGGGTGATGCCGTCCGGGGCGGCAGTGCCGTATTCCGCGACGATCCGCTCGGGGGACACGCTCATCCCGACCGAGTAATGCCCCTGCTCATCCTCGGTATGATGGACGAACGAGTGCGGCACGGGGGTGATACTCGCCATTGTCTCGGGCGAGAGCCCCAGGCTCACCGCCAGATTCGGGGCGGGGTCGGCGTCGATCGCCAGGACCCGATGCCCCTCGCGTGCCAACACGCGCGCCAGGGTTCCCGCGACGGTCGTCTTGCCCGAGCCACCCTTGCCTGCCACCGCGATCTTCATGCCAATCCCTCCCGACGCTCCGCACCCGCTGCGGGATCCCCAGCCAATTCGACGGCAAAATCATCGACCTCCTCCACCCAGGCCAGTCCGTGCGACGGGAGGGGGCGGGGGGAGAGCATATCGGTATCATGCTGCGGCGCGAGACGCCGGATCGTCTCGTCGAGGTACGGTCCCAGATCGGCGAAGGCCCAGCCCTCCCGCGCGAGGGTTGTCATGGCGAAAGCCACTTCCAGATCCGCCCGGTGGGCGGCCATCGTCGCGGCGATATCGTGGGCCACCGCCCGACACGCGCTCTCGATGAGTTCGCGGTCTTGCGCGCGGATCACGGGCACGGCCGGGGCGTAGTAGCGCTCGGCCGCGAAGCGACGCTCCGTTGGGGCGACCTCCACCTCGATGATGACGCCGTCACGGAGTGCCCGCCTGACATGATCCAGGACGGTGGGCTGGGATAGGCCGAAGGACGCGGCGAGTTGGGCGACCGTCTGTGGCCGCTCGGCGAGCGCGGCGATCAGGCGCTCGCGCGCGGTGGGAATGCTGATAGCGCGGGTTGCCGACCCAACCGATCGGCGGGGAGGCACCTGTAACTGCTTGATCCAGCGGAGCTGCTTATGCTCGTGCGTGCTCATCACGTTGCCTCTTAGGGAAAAGGCTAAGTCTCACCCGAATGTTGTACCACTCGTCATCGCCGATGTCAAACAATCGATCGATGCGCGCCGTTCAGCCGGTAGCGGGGTTGAACCGGTTGCGGAGCGGCTCGTCGGCGAGAACGTGCGCCGCTTCCTCGCCGCCGAGCGTCAGGCCACGCTCCCCGTGCTGCGGGGTGGCCCCGGAGGTGTGCGCGGTCAGCAGAACGTTGGGCAGATCCCACCGCAGTGAGTCCGCCGGGAGCGGCTCGGGCGTGGTCACGTCGAACCCCCTCCTGTGCGCACAAGCCACGTCCCTTACGCCACGATGACGATATGGACCATCCCCGCAGTGTCTCCCGGCGTTGTCACGTCCGACCGGCGGGCGTATGGTGTTGTGGAACCCAGGTACGTCTGCTGGGAGGCAGGACACCATAGATATCGCCGCCGTTACGAGGGATGGTTGCGCCCGGTATGGTGGTGGCCTCCACGTACGTATAGGAGAACTGCGATGAATGACACGCTGCGGAAAGCGATCGCGTTCCACGGCCATCTCTGCCCGGGACTCACGATGGGCGTGCGCGTGGCCCAGGTGGCGTTGCGCGAGATCGGGCCGCACGCCGCCGGGCACGAGGTGACGGCGATCGTTGAGACGGACATGTGACCCGTGGACGCGATTCAGTCGTTGACTGGATGTACCTTCGGCAAGGGCAACCTGATCCACCGCGACTACGGCAAGAATAGTTACACCTTCATCCGACACTGCGACGGCAAGGCGGTCCGCATCAGCACCCGCCCCGATGGCTGGCCCCCGGACCCGCCCGAGCGTCAGGCACTCTTCGAGAAAGTGCGCGCCGGTACGGCCACGGAGGGTGAGCGGCGGCGGATGCAGGAACTCCAAGACGAGCGCGCCCTGGCCGTCCTGACGATGCCGGAGGCTCGCCTGTTCGATGTGCGCGAGGTCCTGACCGAGCTGCCGCAGTCGAACCGTGGCATCGCGTCGGCCCCCTGTGACGGCTGCGGCGAGCTGACACGCGCGACGCACCTCCACCGTATCGGTGACCGCGCCCTCTGCGGCGCATGTCTGGAAGGGGTGGGGAGTGGTGAGGCTCGTCGGTAGTCGGCAGCACCGCTTCCCGCGCTGGTTGGCCCAGGTCGGCCTCTATGTCCTCACGGTGTGGGCCGTGCTCACGCTCAATTTCCTGTTGCCGCGCGTCATGCCGGGCGATCCGATCGCCGCCTTGCAGGACCCGGCGAGCACCCGCTACCTCGCCGACCCCGACGCGCGAGCGCGCCTGGCGGCCTACTACGGCCTCGACCGCCCCCTGATCGAGCAGTACCGGCGCTACCTGATCGGCGTGGCGGCCTGGGATCTGGGCTGGTCGATCCGGCTGAACGCCCCCGTCGCCGAGCTGATCGGGACGCACCTGCCCTGGACGCTGTTACTGACGGTCCCGAGCCTGCTGATCGCGTCGGCGATCAGCATCCTGGCCGGCACACATGCCGGGTGGGTGCGCGGGTCGGCGGCCGACCGGGGCTTGCTGGTGGCCTTCACCGCCTTGCACACCCTGCCGGTCTTCTTCGTGGGCGTCCTGGCGCTCCTCCTCTTCGGCGTCCGACTCGGCTGGTTCCCGCTGGCCGGTTCCACCACCCCCTTCCGCAGCGGGGTGACGGCCTGGTGGCGGGTCGGCGACATCGTGCGCCACTGGGCCTTGCCGGCCGCAACCCTGACGACCGAACTGCTCGGTGCGCGCTTCCTGCTCATGCGTAACAGCATGGTGGCGACCCTGGGCGAGGACTACATGCTGGTGGCGCGCGCGAAGGGGCTGCCGGAGCGGACGGTGAAGTACCGCCACGGGCTGCGTAACGCGATCTTGCCGTTCGTGACCGCCCTCTCGGCCCAGCTGGGCTTCGCCGTCACCGGAGCCATCTTCATCGAGACCCTCTTCGCCTATCCCGGCATGGGGCGGCTGATGTTCGAGGCCGTCGGCGCGCGCGACTACCCCGTCCTGGAGGGCGTCTTCCTGGTCATCGCCCTGTCGGTGTTAAGCATCAACCTGCTCACCGACCTGGCCTATGGACGGCTCGACCCGCGCGCGAGGACGCCATGAGCGATGGGCAAGCGGGCGCGACCGGTGAGGGCTCGCGGGGCGGGACCCTGGCGTCGCTGGCGACCGTCGCGCGCCCACGCTCCGTCCTGGCGCGCGTGGGCCTGGGGATCGTGCTCTTCTACCTGGGGATCGCGATCCTCGTCCCCTGGTTAGCACCTCATGACCCGGTGGCCTACAGCGGCAACCCGCTCGAACGGCCGAGCGCGGCGCATCCCCTCGGCACCAACGACGTCGGCCAGGACATCCTGAGCGAACTGCTGTACGGCGCACGGATCGCCCTCCTGCTCGCCGCCGCTGCGGGGGGGCTGACGCTGGCGCTGGCCGCGCTCGTGGGCCTGACGGCGGGCTACTTCGGGGGGCTGGTCGACGCGCTGCTGATGCGACTGGTGGACGTCCTGCTGGCGATCCCGCACCTGCCGCTGATGATCATCCTCGCGGCCTATCTGGGTCCCCGCCTGCTCAACATCATCCTGATCATCGCGCTGCTCGGCTGGATGGTGCCCGCGCGCGTGATCCGCGCCCAGGTGCGTAGCCTGCGCGGCCAGGGCCACATCCAGGCAGCCCGGCTCTTCGACGGGGGGCCGACCTACATCATCCGACGCCACCTCATCCCCGCGCTGGCACCGATCCTGGCGGCGACCTTCGTCGCGCAGGCGGGCCGGGCGATCGGGGTGGAGGCCGGCCTGGCCTTCCTCGGGCTGGGCGATCCGAGCGCCAAGAGTTGGGGGCTGATGATCCGCTACGCCCTCGACTATCGGGGCATCTACTTCACCCCCCACTGGCTCTGGTGGCTCTTGCCTGCCGGGCTGAACATCAGCCTGCTCATCCTGGGTTTCACCTTCCTGGGGGTCGCGCTGGAGGCCCGGCTCGATCCGCGGCTGCGGCGGCACGTCGGGGCGGCGCGGGCCGCTGGACGGCGCGATGGATAAGCTGCTCGATGTCCGCGATCTCGCCGTCTCCTATCCGGTGTCGTCGGGGGTGACCGCGCGGGCGCTCCAGGGGGTGTCGTTCGCGGTGGGCCGGGGGGAGGCGCTGGGTATCGTTGGCGAGAGCGGCTCCGGCAAGACGACCCTGGCGCTGACCCTGCTCGGCTTGACGCCGACCGCGCGGGTCGGGGGCGAGGTGTGCTTCGCCGGTCGGTCCCTGCCGCTCGGCGACGAGGCGGCGATGCGCGCGATCCGCTGGCGGCGGATCGCGCTGGCCTTCCAGGCTTCCGGCAGCGCCTTCGACCCGGTCTATCCGGTGGGCGACCAGGTGGTGGAGCCGCTGGTCGCCCACCTGGGGCTGCCCGTCGGCGAGGCCCGCCGCCGTGCGCTCGCCCTCTGGGCCGACGTGGATCTGCCGCCCGACCGCTTCGCGCACTTCCCGCACCAGCTCAGCGGCGGGGAGAAGCAGCGCGCCATGCTGGCGATGGCCCTCGCCTGCGAGCCGGAGCTGCTGATCGTGGATGAGCCGACGTCGGGCCTGGACGTGCTGACCCGGCGGCACATCCTCGAGCTGCTCCGCGCGATGCGCGCGCGGCGCGGCCTGACCCTGATCATCATCTCGCATGCCCTCGACGACATCGCCGGCCTGGCCGAGCGCACGCTGGTGCTCTATGCCGGCCGTATCGCCGAACTGGGCGCGACCGCTCCCGTGCTCGACGAGCCCCGCCACCCCTATACCGTGGGCCTGGTCAACGCCTACCCGCGCCTCGACCGGGCGAAGGACCTTTGGGGCATCCGTGGCCAGCCGCCCGACGCGCTCGATCCGCCCGACGGCTGCCCCTTCCATCCGCGCTGCACGCAGGCGATCGCGCGTTGCGCCGTCGAGGTGCCGCCCCTCGCCCCGCACGACGGGCGTTTGCTCGCCTGCCATCTCGGCGGCATCCAGACGCTGCTCGACGTGCGCGGCCTGAGCAAGGCCTTCCCCGACGGCCCGACCGCCGTGCGGGAGGCCAGCCTGACCGTGCGCGAGGGCGAGGTGGTGGCGCTGGTGGGCCAGACCGGCAGCGGCAAGACGACGCTGGCGAAGTGCCTGGTCGGCCTGTACGAGCCCGACACCGGCGAGGTCTTCTGCGAGGGCCAAGAACTGCGCGGCCTGCGCGGCGAGGCGCTCCGGGCGGCGCGCCGGCGGGTGCAGCTGATCTTCCAGGACCCCTACGAGGCCCTCAGCCCGCGCCTGACCGTGCTGGAGCTGGTCCGCGAGCCGCTCGACATTCAGCGGCTGGGGGACCGGGTGGCGCGGGATACGCGCGCCCGCGCCGCGCTGGGCGACGTGCGCCTGCCGCTCTCGCCCGCCTTCCTCGCCAAGTACGCCCACGAGCTGTCGGGTGGGCAACTCCAGCGGGTTGCCATCGCCCGTGCGCTGGTGCTGGAGCCGAAGCTGCTCGTCGCCGACGAGCCGGTGGCGATGCTCGATCCGAGCGAGCAGGCGCGGGTGCTGCGCTTGCTGAAGGACGTGCAGAATGAGCGCGGCATGGGCCTGCTGCTGATCTCGCACGACCTGGCCCTGGTGCGGAAGGTGGCCGACCGGATCGTGATCATGCACCAGGGCGCGATCGTCGAGGCCGGGCCGTCGCACCGGATCATCGATCGGCCGGAACACCCCTACACACGGCAACTCCTGGCGGCGGCGCGGCTCGGTGTGGTCGGGGACTGAGCGGACGCTGCCGGGACGACATGGAAGGGAACGACGAGGAGGAAGTGCAGATATGCCGACGCCGGATGACTATCGCTACCGGACCCTCGAACTGCTGCGCGGCTACCGCGCCTCGCAGGTGTTGATCGCCTGCGCCGAGTTGGGCGTCTTCGTCGCCCTGGGCGATGGCGCGGCCGGTGCCGACGATCTCGCGGGTCGCCTGGGGCTGGACCCGGCGGCACTGGCGCGGCTGCTGAACGCTGCGGTCGCGCTCGGCCTGCTGGAGCGGCGTGGCGAGGACTACGCCAACAGCCCGCTCGCCCGGACCTGTCTCGCCGACGAGGGACCGTTCTCCGTGGGCAACCTCGCCCGGCGCGAGGGCGCGTTCTTCCGCCGCTGGTCGCGCCTCGCGGAGGCGGTCAGGACCGGCCGACGGCCGGAGGAGAATCGGCGGGATGAGGGCCAGACGAACTGGGTGCGCGACTTCGAGCTGGCGCTCTACGACATCGCCCGCCTGAACGGGCCGGGGATCGCCGAGGCGCTGGGGCCGCTGCTGTCCGGGCGTGCCGGCCGGCCCCGCCGCGTGATCGACATCGGGGGCGGCCACGGCGGGTATAGCATCGCCCTCGCGCGGCGCTACGCCGACCTCCAGGCGGTCGTCTTCGAACTGCCTGCGGTGGTCCCCGTCGCGCGCGAGATCGTGGCGTCCACGGAGGTCGCCGACCGCGTGACGGTGCGCGCGGGCGACTTCAAGGCCGACGATCTCGGCACCGGTTACGATCTGGCGCTCCTCTTCGGCGTCCTCGTCAGCGAGACCCCGGACGACGCGATCGCCCTCTTGCGGAAGACCGCTGCGGCGCTCGCACCGGGCGGGGCGGCGGTCATCCGTGGCTTCTACCTGGATGCGGGGCGCGCCGGCCCGCCCGAGGCGACGCTGTTCGACCTCCAGATGCTCCTCTCGACCGGCGCGGGCGCGGCGCATCGGGTCGCCGACATCGCGGGCTGGCTCGCCGAGGCGGGATTCGCGCCGCCCGAAGTGCTGGCCCTCCCCGCGCCGGAGGAGTCGCGCCTGCTCGTGGCGCGCAAGCCGTAGCGCGCCGCGCGCGGTCGCGGCGTTTAAAGAATCAGGAGGAGGAACCCGATATGCCTGCCGTGACCCGCCGCCAGGTGTTGCGCCTGCTCGGTTTGTCGAGCGCGGGGTTGGTCGTCGCCGGCTGCGGCCCGGCCACGCAACCGACCGCCGCCCCGGTCGCACCCACGAACGCGCCCGTCGGGGTGCCTACGGTCGGCTCGGCGAGCGTACCGCCCGGGACGGTCGCGCGCACGTCCGCCGCCGCGACCGCCACCACCGCGACCACCACCCCGGCGACGGCAGCGACGGCGGCACCGACCACCCCCGCCGTCGACCGCACCATCCGGCTCGCGGGTGGCAGCTTCGGCTACCCCTCGCCGTTCGCGATGACGCGCGGGGGGGGCTATCTGCCGATGAGCCTGCTCTTCGACACGCTCGTCTGGCGCGACGCGGAGAAGGTGCAGCCCTGGCTGGTCCGCGAATGGACCATCTCCGAGGACAACCGCACCTACCGCTTCCGCCTGCGCGACGGCCTGCAATGGGCCGATGGCCAGCCGGTCACCGCCGATGATGCCCTCTTCAGTGCCGAGTACATCGCGGCCAACCCGATCCCCTGGACGATCCGCCTGGACCTCATCGAGGCCGGCCGGAAGATCGGCGACCGCACCTTCGAGTTCCGGCTGAAAGAGACCTACGCCCCTTTCCTGGACAACGACATGGCCTCGCTGCCGATCATCCCCCGCCACATCTGGGGGGAGGTCAAGGATCCGACGAAGAAGCAGGACGAAGGGGCGCTGATCGGTACCGGCCCCTACCGGCTGGAGAGCTACGACAAGGAGCAGGGTGCCTATCTCTACGCCGCCCGGCCCGACTACTATCTCGGTCGGCCGTACTTCACGCGCGTCGAGATGGTCCCGGTCGGCGACATCCTCCTGGCGCTCCTGAAGGGGGACGTGGATGCCGGCAGCCCCGATGTGAGCGTCGGCCTGACCGACGAGACGCTGGCACCGTTCACGGGCGACCCGAAGTTCGGCATCCTCGCGGCACCGGGCGAGTCGACCACCGCCCTCTACTTCAACGTCGGCAAGGGCGCGCCATACGACGACCCGAACCTCCGCCACGCCGTGGCGTATGCTATCCAGCGCGACGATCTGGTCAAGCGCATCCTCCAGGGCAAGGGCAAGCCCGGCAACCCCGGCTGGCTCGCGCCCTCGAGTCCTTGGGTCAACCCGAACGTGGAGCAGTACCCCTACGACCCGGCCAAGGCCACCAGCATCCTCGCGGCCAATGGCTATCTGGACCGGGACAACGACGGCGTCCGCGAGACGCCACAGGGCCAACCGCTCCGCCTGGAAATGATCCTCAGTTCGGCGACGCCCCGTCCGGGCGAGCTGGTGCGCGATGCGCTCAAGGCGATCGGCATCGACCTGGTCTTGCGCCCGCTGGACGCGACGGCGCTGCGCCAGCAGGCCACCGCCGGTAACTACACCCTGGCGCTGATCGGCCTCAGCGGGCTGGGTGGCGACCCGGACTTCGTCATGAGCTTCTTCGACAGCCGCCTGACCGGCGCGCAGCTCTTCACCAAAGTCCAGGGCTACCGCAACCCCGAATTCGAGGCCACGACCGATCAGCAGCGGCAGATGCTCGACCCCGCCAGGCGCAAGGAGTTGGTCTTCACGATGCAGGATATCCTGGCCCGTGACCTGGCGGTGCTGCCGTTGTATTACCCCGACCGGCTCTTCATCTACAACAAGCACGTGTTCGACAACTGGTACTACACACCGGGCGGCTGGGCCGGCGGCAACCCCGGCGCGGTCAATAAGGCGGTACTCGTCACCGGCCAGAAGACCGGGCTCACTATCCGTCCCTGAGCGGGCGAGCGTGATAGGAGAGACCGCGAAGGCGGAGTGTGCTACCCTCTCGATGTTGTCGAACCGGGGCTGTTCTGAGGAGGGCGCACGCCGCCGTGCCCGCGCTGCGCCGCATCTCGGGTGAAGCAGATGGGCAAGTCGGCGAGACGCGGCACTGCCGTTGCCATGCCTGTCGCCGCACCTTCACCAACCGCACGGCCACCCCGTTGGCGGGGCACCGCCGGATGAAGGCGGTGATCGGGACAGTCGTGCGCTGGTATCGGCGTGACCGGCTCTCCGCCGCTGACGTGCGCAACCTGCTGGCCGAGCGCGGCGTCGACGTCTCGGCCCGGACGGTCCTGTACTGGATCCAGCAGTTCACCCCGCTGCTCGTGCGTGCTTCCGCGCCGCCGCCGGGATAGGCCGAGAGCGCGAGCATGTGGAGCCAAGAGTGAGGTAGGCCCCGAACGACTGGTCGCTGGTCCACGCCCCCTGTGGCGGGATCGTCACGTCAAGGTTTGCCAGACGCGTGCAGACGGGCTGGCTCGTGTTGTTCACGAGCCACAAGCGCTGTGCGGGCCGCACCGCCTGGCAGCGCGGCGAGGAGGTGTCGCGGCTGACCTGTACCGTCGATGGTGGTCGCCTCCGGCGCGGCCCTGGTGGCGTTGCTCGTCGCCACCACACTCTCGGTGTACAAGCCGCAGAGGACGACCCCATAGGGGGTATCGCATCGCCAGCCGTTGATGCGGCGACGTAGACAACCCCCGGCTTATGCTCGCCGACACATACGTGCATCGCCCCCGGCAAAAGCACGAACTTTTTTTACGAAGCAGCGCCACGATCGCCACCAGCGTGGCAGGATTTTCTGCCTCGGCATGGATCGATACGCGTCCGATACCATGCGACGAGGGGTGTGCAGGCTGGCGTCACCAAACCACAGTCGACGACGACGAAAGTCACCTCGACCGGGAGTGCGGCAAGCGGGTGCTCGTTCCTCGGATAATGGTCCATCGTCCCGCCTCCCTGATGTTGTTCCAGCGCCTTCGGCCGATTTTCGGGCCGTGGCGTGGTGCGGCGGTCGCCCGTGCCCTTCAGATCGAGCCGGAGCGCGGTGAGGGACTCCGCCAGCCCCTGCCCGGACGATGCACCGATGCCCGCCGCGCGCTCCCGCCAGCCCGCGGCAAGACTCGTCGGGTCGGTCGTCTGGCGCGCGTGCGCCAGGCGTACGGCGATCTTCCCTTGACGACACGCCGTCGTTCTCTCGACGCGTCGATGCCGTTGCCGATCGTTGACACTGGCTTCCCTGGCCGCACCACCGCCAAGACGCTGCCCGCGATAAGCGCCACCGGCATTCGTCCGCCTCATCCGGCGACAGGCGTCGGCGTCCCGACCGCTTCCGCCGGGCAGACGTGGATGACGGCCCCGCCGAACGACCGGATATGCTGGCGCAAAGTGTGCTCGACCTCCGCCGCGATGGCGTGCGACTCGCGCACCGACAGGTCGGGGTTGACGGTGATGTGCAGGTCGGTGTGGACCTTGTGGCCGACCCAGCGGGCGCGCACCTGGTGTACCCCCTCGACGCCGGTGACGTGCGTCGGGGCGTGCTCGATCTCGCCCACGATCTCCGGCTCGATGCCGTCGATCATCCGGTTCCAGACCGCGCGCGCCGCGTCTTTGACGATGAAGAGGATGGTGATGGTGATCGCGATGCCGACCAGGGGATCGAGGATCGGGAAGCCCGCCCAGACGCCGAGGACGCCGATCAGCACGGCGAGGCTGGTGAAGCCATCCACGCGGGCGTGCTGGCCGTCCGCGATGAGTGCCGCCGAGCCGATCTCGTTCCCGACGCGGAGACGGAACTGGGCGACCGCCTCGTTGCCGACGAAGCCGACCAGCGCTGCCGCGACGACCAACCAGAGATTGCCGATCGGCTGCGGGTCGAGCAGCTTGCGGATCGACTCGTACGCGGCCACGCAGGCCGAGAAGAAGATCACCAGGACGATCAGCACGCCCGCCACATCCTCGGTCTTACCATAGCCATAGGTGAAGCGTCGGCTGACGCCGCGCCGGGTGAGCGCGAAGGCGATCCACAACAGCAGGCTGGTGGTCGCGTCGCCGAAGTTATGGATGGTGTCCGCCAGCAGGCTGACCGACCCGGAGATCAGCACGATGATGACCTGGAAGAGCGCCGTCGCGCCGAGCCCGACGAGCGACCACTTGAGCGCCCAGATGCCGCGCGCGTTCGACTCCAGCGCCGCGTTGGTCTTGTCCTCGATGCTGTGCGAGTGGGCGAAGGTCCCCCGGAACCAGCCGAGCAGGCCGGTGCCGTGATCGTGGCTGTGCCCGCCGGGTCCGTGCGCGTGCCCACCGGGATCGTGGTCGTGGTCGCCATGGTCATGGCTGTGCCCGTGATCGTCGCCGTGGTCGTGATCGTGGTCCTTCATGTGCGCCCCTCTCCCGATCGTTGCGATCAGCACTTACCGGATGAACTTGTCCAGGGCCTCCTTGAGCTGTCGCCACTCCTCGTCGGCCTGCCCGTTACTGGCCGCGCCCCGGAGGCAGGATTCGATGTGGTCCTCGAGGACGAGGCGCGACGTGCGCTCGATCGCCGCCCGCACCGCCGCGAGCTGGATGAGGACGTCAGGGCAGGGCCGCCCCTCCTCGACCATGCGTTTGATCGAGGTGACGTGCCCCGCCGTGCGCGCGAGCTGGTTCGCCACGGCCTTCGTCTGCTGATGCGGCGTGGTCATGCACTGCTCCTCCCTTAACCTATCCCCCCTGGGGGGATATGATAGCCGGGACCGCCTCATGGCTCAGTCCAGCCGGAGCACGACGAAGGCCTCCGCCAGCCCCAGGCCGACCGGCGCACCGATGCCCGCCGCGCGCTCCCGCCAGCCCACCTCCAACCCCGCCGGGTCGGTCGTCTGGCTCGCGTGCGCCAGGCGCGCGGCGATCTTCCGCTCGAACCCCGCGCCGATGTCGACATAGGTGTCGGCGACGGCGCTGGAGAAGAGCCATACCTCTCGCACAGTGTGCGGGGCAAGCCCTGCCCCCTCGTGCTCGGGGAACGTCAGGCGATCGCGCGCCAGCGGATACACGGCGTCGAGCGTTGCCCGCCCAACCACACGATGGTCGCGGTGGGTCAGATACGGCGGCCAGGGGCGCTCGGGGTCGTGGGTGAAGAGCGCGTCCGGCCGCCAGCGGCGCACCTGCGCGACGAGGTCGGCGCGCAGCGCGCGGGTGTCCTCCACCTCGCCGTCCGGGTGGCGCAGGAACGCGATCTCGGCCAGCCCCAGGCGACGGCCCGCCTCCAAGGCCTCGGCTTCGCGGCACGCCGCGACCGTCGCCGCCGTGTCCGCCGGGTCGCTCGACCCCTTGTCCCCCGACGTGACGAGCAGCAGGCGCACCGTCGCGCCCGCGTCGATCGCGCAGGCCAGCGTCCCGGCACACCAGCTCTCGATGTCGTCCGGATGGGCGGCGACCACCATGATGGAGACTGCACCGGGCGGCGGTGCGATCGTCGGTTTCCTGTCACCCCCGCTGGTGTCGGTATCAGTAACCATCGAAGCGATCCATCATGATGTCGGCAGCGTCCTGGCCCAGGGCCACGAGCAACCGCGCCGCGTGCTCGACCATGCCCGGCGGCCCGGCGATGTAGGCCAGGGGTTGCCGCGCGACGAGATCGGGCAGCAAGCGCCGCAGCAGGGGCTGCGTCAGGCGACCGGCGGTCGCGGTGGCCACGTAGTGCGCGTCGAGCGCGGGGTAGGCGCACGCCCAGGCGTCCAGCTCCGCCCGGAACGGGAAGTCGGCGGTCCGGTTGAGGTAGATCAGCGTGACCGGGACGCGGGTGTCGGTGTCGACCAGCTCCTTCAGCATGCTGCGGAAGGGAGTGATCCCGACGCCGCCGGCGATGAAGACCGCCGGGAAGCGCCGATCGAGCAGGAAGCCGTTGCTCCCGTACTGCGTGATGAGCATCGTCTCCCCCGGCAACGCCGCTTCCAGGCGCCGCTTGAAGGGACTCATCCCGCGCTTGAAGGCGATCTGCAGGTCCGGCTCGGTCGGGGCGGACGCGAACGAATAGGTCCGACCTACCGGGAATTCCGGCGTCGGGAAGCGGATATCCAGCCAGTCGCCGGGTCGGTAGGTCAGCCCCGGCGGGCGGGCGAAGCGGAGCGCCAGGCAGTCGGGTGCCTCGTCGCGTCGTTCGATGATGGGCAGGACGATGTTCAAGTCGCTCATGGTGTCGTCGAATCCTCCGGTGGATAGGGGGTGATCGGGCGCGGTGCCGGTCGTCCGTCCGCCCGCTGGCGCTCGCGCAGGAGGCGCGCCTCCCGGCGGGCGAGCCGCCGCCGCAGCGCTGTGAGGGTCTGCTCCTCCGCCGGGGTCAGCCCGTTGTCGGCGGCGAGGTCGCCGCGCCGGGCCTGCTCCAGGAGCACCGCCATGGTCGCCAGCCGCGCCTGCACCTCGCGCCGATAGCGCCGCTGCGCCCGCTGGAGACGCACCACGCCGACGAGGAGGACGAGCGCGAGGACAGTGTTGAGGACGAGCCAGGGCTGGAGCATCAGCCGACCTCCTGTCGTTCCCGCAGGCCGATCAGCCGCGCCGAGTTCATGATTACCGGGATGGACGACAGCTCGTGCAGGAGCGCCCCGGTGGCCGGGTGCAGGATGCCGACCGCCGCCAGGATCACCGCCACCGCCAGCACCCCCAGCGAGAAGACCAGGTTCTGGTGGATGGCTCGCAGCGCCCGTTGCGCCACGTCGAGCAGATGCGGCAGCTTCGAGAGATCGTCGGACAGGAGTGCCACCTCGGCCGTCTCGATCGCCACGTCGGTCCCCCCGAGCCCCATCGCCACGCCGACATCGGCCGCCGCCAGGGCGGGGCCGTCATTCACGCCGTCGCCGACGAAGGCCACGCGTTGCCCCGCCCCCTGCAACCGCTTGACGAGGGCCAGCTTCTCCTGCGGCAGAACCTCCGCGTGCACCTCGCCGATCCCGACGGCGGCGGCGATGCGCCCGGCAGTCGCCCGGTTGTCCCCGCTGATGAGGACTGTGCGGAGGCCCAGCGCGGTGAGCCGTGCCACCGTCGCGGTCGCCTCCGGGCGCAACGCATCCTCCAGGACGAGCAGCCCGGCGATGCGCCCGTCGACCGCCACCGGTACGACGGTTCGCCCCGCCCCGGCGAGCGTCGCCTCGCGCGCCGCGACCGCCGCCGGGACGGCTACCCCGTGCGCGGCGAGCAGGTGCGTGCGACCGAGCGTCAGGACGCGCCCCCCCAGCCGCGCCCGCACCCCGAGGCCGGGCAGCGCCTCGAAGTCGTCCGGGTCGGCTACCGCCAGGCCCCGCTCCCCGGCGGCGCGGACGATGGTCCGGCCGAGCGGGTGCTCGCTGAACTTCTCGGCACCGGCGGCGAGGCCGAGCAGTTCCCCCTCCGCCAGCCCGTCGAGGGCGACGATCTCGACCAGGCGCGGCGTGCCGAAGGTGAGGGTGCCGGTCTTGTCGAAGGCGACGGTGTCCACCCGCGCGAGGGCCTCGATCGTCGCCCCCTTCTTGACGAGGCTCCCCCGCAGGGCGGCGTTGCCGATCGAGGCGACGAGTGCGGTCGGGGTGGCCAGCACCATCACGCAGGGGCAGAAGACGATCAGGATGGTGATCGCGCGCAGCGGGTCGCCGCTCCACCACCAGACGAGCAGGCCCAGCAGGATCGCGGCCGGGGTGTAGAGCTTGGCGTAGCGGTCGAGCAGCCGCTCGATCGGCGCTTTCTGCTCCTGCGCCTCCGCCACCATGTGGCGGATCTGGCCGAGCGTCGTCTCCTCGCCCACCTGCGTCGCGCGCACCTCGAGCGCGCCGACCTCGTTGAGCGTCCCGGCGAAGACCAGGTCCCCCGCGCGCTTCTCGACCGGCGCGCTCTCGCCGGTGATCGCCGCCTGGTTGACCGACGCCGCGCCGCTGGCGACCGCGCCGTCCACGGCGATGCGGTCGCCCGACCGGACGAGCAGGGTATCACCGACGACAACCTCGGCCAGGGGGAGGGTCAGGTCGCGCCCGTCGCGCCGCACGAGCACGCGGTCCGGGAGGAGCGCCGCCAGCGCCTCCAGCGCCTTGCCGGCCCGGGCGGCGACGAACTCTTCTAACATCCCGCCGAGCAACAGCAGCACCGCCACCACCGCCGCGGCGGAGTACTGGCCGATGGCGATGGCCGCGATGGTGGCGAGGGAGACCGGGATGTCGGCGGTGAAGTCCCGCTCGCGGATGCCCTGGATGGCGGACCACCAGATGAAGACCGAGCCGACGAGGGCCGCGGCCAGGTAGAGCCAGGAGCCCGCCTCGCTCCCCCGCCCGCCCGAGCCAACGAGGCCGCCGGGGTGCTGGATCATGGCGGCGATGAGCAGGATGAGGCTGGCGAGGGTGAAGAGCGTGCCGGGGTCCAGCAGGAATTCCCGGTAGCGACCGGTGAAGGTGCGCGCGCCGCAGGCGCAGGTGACACAGGCGACCCTGAATTGTTGCACCATCGTGGTTACCTTTCTTGCTTCGCGGCACCTATCCGCGCCTCTGTGCACATACGCAGATAGCTGCCGCGCATGAGGCCCGGCGCGGTCGGGGCATTGTGGTCCCTACGGGAGGGTATACGGATGATCGGGCAGCTGGCGGCGGACGTGATCGGCGTGGTACTCCGCCTCGCGGAAGAGCGCAGCGACGTGGTGATCGTCGACCGCATAGTAGATGACGTTCCCCTCGCGGCGCGTCCGGACCAACCGCCGGTCGCGCAGCAGGCGGAGCTGGTGGGACACCGCCGACTCCGAGACGCCCGCCACGATAGCCAGGTCCCGGACGCACAGGGGCCGCTGCACGAGCGCGTAGAGGATGCGGGCGCGGGTGGGATCGGCGAGCCCCTGGAACGCCGCGACCACGAGGTCGAGGAGGTCGTCGGGCGGGGCCGCGGCCTGCACGGCCGCCACCGCCTCGGGGTCGATGGGCTGGACGGTTCTGGTTGTCGTCAACGGGCCTCCTATCTGCATGATTGCTCATATATAATTATGATGGCTGCGGCGGTACCTGTCAAGCCATGCTTGTCGCACAGCCTGTGGCGACAGTCGTTGTTCCGGAGAACCGATGATGACCATGATCAGGCGTAGCGCGTCTGTCCGCGTCTCTTTTGAACTGCTCCCCTCCCCCCATGCATAACCCTGCTCTCACGCGCTTCGCGTGGCTCGCCATCGCCGCTGCCGTGGTGACCATCAAGCCTGAAGGCCGGGGCATATCTCCTCACCGGCCCGGTGGGGCTGCTCTCCGACGCCCTCGAATCGGTGGTCAACCTCGTCGCGGCCATCGTCGCCCTCGTCGCCCTGACCGTGGCGCACCAGGAGGCGGACGAGGAGCACGCCTACGGCCACGCCAAGGCGGAGTACTTCTCCAGCGGCATCGAGGGGGCGCTGATCGTCGTCGCGGCGGCGACCATCGCCTACGCCGCCGTGGACCGCCTGCTGCACCCCCAACCGGTCGAGCAGGCGTGGCTCGGACTCGGGGTGTCCAGCCTCGCCACGCTCGTCAACCTCGGGGTGGCGGTGCGGCTGCGCCGGGCGGGGCGGCGGTACCGCTCCATCACGCTGGAGGCCGACGCCAAGCACCTCATGGCCGATGTGGTCACGTTGGCGGGCGTCGTCATCGGGGTCGCGCTCGTCGCCCTCACCGGCTGGGAACGGCTGGATGCGGCGGTGGCCCTGGCGGTGGCGGCGAACATCACCTGGGCGGGCGGCCAGCTGGTGCGTCGCTCCCTACTGGGCCTGCTGGACACGGCGCTCCCCGCCGAGGAGCGGGCGGCGGTGCAGGCCACCCTCGACCGGTATGCGCGGGAACAGGGCGTCCAGTCCACGCCCTCCGCACGCGGGAGGCGGGCGCGCGACGCTTCGTCTCGGTGCATGTGCTGGTGCCGGGGCGCTGGACGGTGCAGCGTGGGCACGCGCTCCTGGAGGCGATCGAGCGGGACATCCGGGCGGCGCTGCCCGGCGTCACCATCTTCACCCACCTGGAGTCGCTCGACGACCCGGCCTCCTGGGCCGACACCGCGCTCGATCGGGACGAGCCATCATCCGAAGTGGCGGTCTAAACGCGTACTTCGGAGTACCCGCACAGGTCGATAATGTCCATACTCACGGTGCTGCCGCTACCCCGCTACCACCTCTCGCTCTCCCGGAAATTGTGTCCTCCCAGCAGTGTCAGGCCAAGCACGCCGGCCAGGGTCAGGAGCGCGCCACCGAGCCAGTACAACGGCGCGATGCCCCAGACGTCAACGATCACTCCCCCGAGCGCCAGCGAGAGCAGCCGCATGGCGTTCCAGGTCACGTCGAGCAGCGTGAAGACCCGCCCGCGCACGTGTTCCGGCACCGCCCCCTGCACCGTCGAGCTGAAGACCACCATGCCGGTCGAGGTGTTAAGGCCGTAGATGAACAGGATGAGCAACGCCACCGGCAGCGGCGTGAAGACGGCGATCGACACATCCCCCAGCCCGCGAACGATGTAGGGCACGAAGAGCCAGCGCGCGTCGCGGTAGTCGCGCGCGAGGGTGTTCGGGATCAGCGGCCCGAGCAAGGCCCCGGCCCCGATCGCCCCGATCAGCCAGGCGAAGCCGGACGGGGCGAGGCGGAGATGCCGCTCGGCGAGCACGACGAGCAGGGCCCCGGTCCCGCCGACCGCGAAGGAGGCCACCGCCTGCACCAGGAGCAGGCGCGACACGAACCGGTCGCGCAACGCGAAGCCGAGCCCATCCCGCGCGTCCCGGAAGTAGCGTCCGAGCCCGACGGCGCTCCCCGCCCCCACCTGACCCGCGTGCGCGGGGATGGCGAGGCCACCGATAAGGAGCGCCGAGGCCACGAAGCTCGCCGCATTGAGGGCGAAAGCGGGGCCGGTACCGATGAGGGCGATGAGCCCCCCGGCGACGGCCGAGGCGAGGATCTGCACGAGCCGCCCGGTGGACCAGGCCACCGAGTTCGCGGCGAGGCGCTGGTCCGCTGTCGTCAGCGCCGGGATGACCGCCTGGAAGGCCGGGTTGAAGAAGGTGTTGCCGGCCGCCAGCCCCGCCGCCACGAGGTAGGCGTGCCCAACCCCCTGCGGCCAGATGAGCGAGGCGACGAGCACGGCGCGTAACAGGTCCGCCCCGATGAGCACCGCCTTGCGGCTGAAGCGGTCGATGATCACGCCGGCAACCGGCGCGATCAGCAGGACCGGCACGATCTCGGCCGCCACCACCCCGGCGACGGCCAGGCCCTGCCCAGAGAGACGGAAGACGAGCACCACCAGGGCGATGTAGTGCAGCGTGTCCCCGAAGTTGGAGAGGAGCTGACCCAGCCACAGCGGGAAATAGGTGCGGCTGCGGATGACGTCGCCATACGCCCCGAGTACCCCGCGCAGGCGACCCGACACGGCGTGCGGCGAGTCGCTCATCGGGCGTGCTCCCGTCGCGCGCTATGCCGCTCGATGACGCCGCAGACCGCTCCGGTGCGCGCATCGCTCGCGGCCGCCGACGCGCGCAGCGCGAGCAATTCATGGCGGAAGTCGGTCAGCGCTCGTAGTTGCGCTTCGACGACCGCCAACTTGCGATCGAGCGTCACGCGCAGCTGCACACATGGTGGCTGCCCGTCACGACGCAGCGCGAGCAGCTCGCCGATCTCAGTGAGGGTCAGGCCGGTGGCCTTCGCCTTGATGATAAAGCCCAAACAAGCGCGCGCGTCGTCGGTATACACCCGGTAGCCCGCGCGATTGCGCGCTGGCAGAGGCAGGAGGCCCACCTCCTCGTAGTAGCGAATCGTCTTCGGGTTGAGGCCAACGGCTATCCCAAGCTGGCCAATGGTCAAGGTTGACTCGTTGGGTTCATGGCACATAGACCACTCCTCGCTGCTCTCGCCCGCTGCTTACGAGCGCTCGTCTGCGGCCATGATACGGCTTCCAGGTAGCTGGAAGGTCAAGCGGGACAAATATTGCAGGCTCGACTATGGCCATTACCGCGCCCGTTCATTTGCATAACGCCCGATCCACGAGCATCGAACGCGATAGATGCGCTACCTGAGCATGAAAAGGGGCGGCAAGATACCGCCCCGATCAGTACCCTTTCTGGCCTGACCTGGCGCTACTCCGCACCATGCCAGGCGTGCCCACCCCGCCCAATGACCGGGGCTACATTAGGACGATCGCTCGTCGCGCCTCTCGTCGACGGGTATGTGCCCTGCCGCGACAGAGACCGCGAACCGCCCCTGGTGCCACACTTTCGTGACATCTCGCCCATAGAATGACCGACTGACGCTGCGTTACTGTGAAGGGACCGATGGATTATCAACCCGAACACCTCATCAATGGCCCGGCCGGGGCGCACCTGTTCTGGGATACACCCATAAAGGGGGTCATCGGCGGGGCGGAACTCCTCTTCCTCGGACTCATCGCGCTGTGGTTTGTGTATGGGTGGGTCACGGGCCAGCCGCGCGACCGCCAGGGGGCCATCACGGACTTCGTCGCTGCGCTCGCGGCGAACCAGGTCATTGCCCATCTGTGGGCGCGCCCGCGTCCCTTCGTCGCACACCCCGAGGCGGTCCATGTGCTGCTGTCGCGCAGCGGCGACCCCTCGTTCCCAAGCGACCGCACGGCGGCGACCTGTGCCATCACCTCGGTCCTCTGCTTCTCGCACCGACGACTCGGTGGTGCCGCCGCCCTCCTGTTCGCGGCGCTGGTGGCCTATGCCCGGGTCGATGTGGGGGCACACTATCCCGGTGATGTGCTCGGCGGGGTCTTCATTGGCGTGTTCCTCGCCTGGCTCCTCGTCGCACGGCTCGCGCCGTTGATGACGGGGGCGCGGTCGTTCGTGGACCGCCTGCTCCTGCTGGTGCGCCTGCCCCTTCCCTCCTGAACCCCGCGCGACGGTTCCGCCGCGACCATGGCCCCGCCGGTGATGCCAAGCGAGACATCCGGGCGGCCCTGCCCGGCGTCACCATCTGCACCCATCTGGAATCGCTCGACGACCCGGCTTCGTGGGCCGACACCGCGCTGGACCGCGACGAGGCAGCGGACGTCGCGTCCCACTAACCGGGCAGGCGCTGCCCGCCGGTTGACACGCGAGGCGTGAGGTCGTATGGTAGCCACGTTGTCGCGCGCCGCCGTGCATGTGCGGCGCGCTCTGCGGTTCGGGGGAGTTGTCCGCGATGGATAGTCCTTACCCATCTCGCG
>JAABUP010002142.1_pt1 | contig 39429 bp, 48 predicted proteins | sample 5559201 | NCBI WGS metagenome assembly JAABUP01 (sample SAMN10711887, study PRJNA513373) | rock metagenome | isolation source: Antarctica rocks | place: Antarctica | reverse complement strand
AAATATGATTTGTACTGTGACGATTGTTCAGCATCATCAAAGGCACACAAACGTAGTGGTAAGTAAATTAGTAGACAAATCCTGTGCCAAAGGGGCAAAGGCATGGTTGAGCATGTGTTTGCAACAAATGACTGGGCAAGCACTCTCTCACTTGGTTCAATGCATTGTTTCGAGCATACCTTGAACCCTGACTCCTGAACCCCTACATCCACAACACCACACGCAACAGAGAAGTATACCTTACCCCATCGATCAAACAATTGCACCTAATTGGTTTAGAGTGCTGGACAAGGACTGCACCTGAAGGGCCACATTCTGTTTGAGCACTCCTTGCAGCTCATCCACCTGCTGACTCATGGCTCCCAGGGCTTGCTCCATCTCAGTCACCTTCATCTTGCGCCTCTCCCTATACCGCTGCTGGGCCTGCTTGTTCTGCAGCTGCTGCCGAGGAGTGCGGTTGGTCCTGCTCAGCGTGCCTGCATGGACACCAACACACGATGTTCACACCCATGTGGCGACACTTGGGCTGAAAACTTTACATTGTTTAGCACTAAGTGTTTTCAGCCCTAGTCGTTTTGCCACCCACGCTATGCAACGATACCCAAGGTATCTGGATGGACAGCAAGACATGTGTGTTGACACCCATGTGGTGGCATTTAGTATTACAGGGTGTAAAGTTTGCCAGGCGACACATGTTGACAGCCACAGTGATGAGCAAACACAGAGTCCCTGCACGGACACCAACACATGGCGTTGACACCCATGTGGAGACAGCACTATGTGAGAACAATCCCCAACGTTTATGTACTGCTGCCAGGCTTGCATGCATTGCAGCTGCTGATGCCAGGCAGCACAGTGTGTCCTGCTCAGTATCCCTGTGTAGGGGTGTACTAATTGTACATTGATTGTTTGAATACTGGTGTGGTTAGCACGTCATAGGTTGCATTTCTTGTGTGACTTTGCGACTGCAAAACTGGCTGCAGCCTGTAGGCATGTGATTCCACAGATATGTGTTGGGAAAATTTTGTCTTGTGATCTGCTAGCATCAGATGTCGCACGAACATGGCACATCACGCCTGCCTCAAGCATTCAACGTTTTAAGACGTTTAGGGAGGCAGGGCTGCAGTCTGACTGTTGTTGAGGATTTTGGTGTTACGTTTTGTTACAGTGCTACTTGTAATTACGCATACTACATGTCACTGACTGGAGCGTAACGATACTGACTTGACCTATGCATAATGCAGGGCTGTTATTGAAAACTATGTAACAGTTGCTGGCCAGGTACCTGGGACAGCTACTGTTACAACATTGTCAATAATAGCCATGCCTGGTACAGGAGTCGAGCCAGTGGCATTTCGCTCCAGTTAGTGAGATGTTGTATGTGATGCGGTGATGCGGAATTGCAAGTAAAGACCATGACAAAAGGTCACAGTTGGGGATGCATTTGGACAGCTGCATGATCATGGTCCCTGCTGTCACATGTGAGCTATTGGTGAGTTGTCCGGCAGCATGTCTGGGAGCAACAAAAGCCTATGGCTATGATCCAAGTTGCAACCAGATTCTACACCACATGCACTTTTCTTTGCATATCAGACACATTACAGTGGCCAAGCTTCACCATGAAAAGTTTGCTACTGCCACAGCTATTGCTGCCTGGAACTGTGCATCAACACAGAGTCTACTGCGTTACTGTGATGAGGTGCTGTTGCTGCTGCTGCAACTGATGGCTGTTGTTGCTGCCGTTTGCTGGTTCTGGACTGCTGTTGCAGTAAGATCTGAGTGTCTAGATGCTGTGCGCTCAACAAGGTACTGCTGATTCATAAAAGCAGCAGGTGCTTGCAGCTGTACTGCTTCAAATTAGGCATTGCTGAGTTTTTGCTTGTGGCTGTGCTGCTTCTGACTGCTGTCATGTAGGCAATCATCTTCTGCTGACTGTGCTGGAAATTGGGCATCTTACACAATGTTGCAGAAATTCCTATTCCTTCCAGTAAGCTACTGCTGCTGCTGCTGCATTCACACTTGAGTGGGGGGGGGGGAGTAACATTTTGGCAGTGTATTACGTCGTGACGCAGCCCGCTTGCAGCACCTGTGTGCCTTGTTAGAAGATAGCTCTGAAACCAGATGTTACAGGGTGAAATATTTGAATGGAATCACCCTGTAACAGTTTCACCCTGTAACAGTTGGTTTCGGAGCTATATCCTGACAAAACACACGCGCTGCAAGCAGGCCGCATCACGCTGTAATACACTGCCACACTTGTTACATTTTGCTACTGCTGCTGCTGCTGCTGCTGTTGCTGCTGGGACCTTTGCCGGCTGTGACTAACTAGGTGACCATCACATCCATCAGCTGCTGTACATCCAGTACTGAGCTTGTTGCTCTCTTGCATCTGCTGTTTGGAGCAAGCTGTCCGCCCGTACCTATGCAGACTTATTTGAGGTGGTGCAGGTGCCTTTGATGGGTTGTGGCTGCTGAATGGACAGTTGGCAGCCAGCAGTAGAGTCTACATGGAGCTGCTGCCAAGTCTTACTGTGGCTGAGTGACATACTCCTGTCAACATGTTGCCAACAGGCAGGCTTGCTGTCTCGTGCTTGGCGCTGTTTCTGTTTGCGACTTTGCCCACCAGGAAGCTGAAGCAGAGCTGACGCTATTTTGCCAACATAGGTTCACAGCTTGCTGAAGTACCTTGCTGGAGTTATCTTGCCTTTTGAATTCACAGGCTGACATGGTCTTGCCTTTTGATTTCACAGACGTGCCTGTCAAGAGTCTAGATACCAATGTATATGCTGCAATTATATTATGCACCTCGCTCACAAGCTACTGCATTCACCCAAGCAGTGGCAGGGCTGTGATGCATGCTTACCTGACGGCATGCGTGAGCCAGTGCTTTGGCCTTCATCCTCCATATCAGACCCCTCGCCAGCAGTAGCAGCAGCAGCGTTTGCATTGATGGCATGAGCACCAGGCCTGATGCTCTTTTGGTCCTGCTGGGGCTTTGCCCAGGAGGTAGGGCTGCCAGCATTTGGCCCTGACATGCGTCTGGACGGCCCATACCTGCAGCATCCATTGCAAGTAAGTGCATGCACAAACACACACAAGGTGGTATGGCGTGGCTCTATTGTACCCTCCAGAGTGATAAGCACATAGTGTGCTAAAACATGCTGTACTTGGCAGCGCAATCTGTACGGTGCAATGGCAGCGTAAGCTACACAATATGATGGTTTGGCAGCACACTTTGGACAGTATGACGGTTTGGCAGCATGTCGTGTATAATATGATGGTTTGGCAGCATGACCCTATGTGGTATGATGGGGTGGCAACGCAACCTATACATGTGATGTGAAGCAAACAGCCTGAATTCCTGTGCACCTGTTTGGAGACAGTTCAGCTGGTCTGTTGAGGTCTCTGCTGTTGTGATTGGGATCCTGGTTGCTTTTGTCTGAAGATGGGGCTAAAGCCGCAGCAGCCTTGGGTGCGAACCACTGGTGCTGCTGCGTTGCGCCTTGATGTGCAGCCTGTTGTGCTGCATGCAAGGCAGCTGACTGGTGCATGCCCTGAGAATGGGGGTCAAACTGTTGGAGCCCCAGACCATTGGGGTTGCCTGCCTGGGCTTGTAGCAGCTGCTGGAAATGCGCAAGTGATGATGAGGGGTATGTGAGCAAATCAGGCTGAGCAGATGAGGGGGGAGGGCCTTGTGGGCCGCCGCCCTGTCCATTCATGTGTCCGTGCTGCTGCATGCTGGTGTCTAACTGCTCAACAGGCAGGCTGCTGCGCACTTGATTGGCTTGCTTGTGTAGGTCATGGCCAGTCAACTGTGCAAGATAGTTTGCTGTTGTTGGATACCTGAAGGAGGGCTGGCCAGGCTGCGTTTCCTGTCCCTGTGGGCAGCTTTATGCATCAAATTTGAGCAGCTGAGTGAGTGGATAAAGCAAATGCAGGTGAAGAGAGCAAGACTGATGATGGACTCGCCTGCTGACCCTGATAGCTTGTTGCCTGTGATTGCATGCTGGGAGCAGAACTGTCGGTCCCTGCATGAACTTACACAGCCTGAATCCAACCAAAGGTGGCAGCAAGGTTTTGCTCTCTGGGCTTGCACTCTACAACGCAAGTCGTATATGCAACAGGACGCCTGCAACAATCTGTGTGACGGACTGCTTACCTTGTCCTGTGGCCACTGGCTGCCGGCCGACACCCAGTAGGCTCACGTATCGACTGAAAAAGCTGTCAACTGCAAGTTGCAGATTGTTCTGCTAAGACTATGAGAATTAGTAGCAGCGTAAGATTCGGAAGGGATCAGAACCCAAGCTGCTGGACTACCACACACCTGGCACGAGTTCTCCTAGATCTGGAACGTTGTCAGCGAGATTCTGAGCAGGTCGCGGCCGAGGATCAGAATTGCTTTGCTGCGTAGCATGGCTCTGCATGCCTGTCATTCACTGTACGCTGCAGTCTGCAGAGGACCGCGAATGACACATGTTACAACGTCGGCACGAGCTGCAATCCTTTGTGTCTGCCAGCCTTGACATAGGACGGATCGAGCAGCGCCTCGTATCGCGCGGACGCCCTGCGAACACTTCGACCCTGCAGAGCTTGACTCACAGCAAGCTGTGACTCACTCCTGCAATTGTCCAAGTGACGTTGTGCCACTATTGATTGAGCTTATGCGAGGGTTGTGTAAGCGTCTCATAGCAAGCGATGCTAAGCATCTCAGCAGATTTTGGCATAATCATCGTCCACCGTGGCGCCGCTGAAAGCTGCGGTTGACGTAACCGGAATCGAAAATGCGAGGGTTAGCACGAGGACAGCGAGCACCTTCAGTCCGTCAGCATCTGCAAAACGACCAATGCTGCAAAAATTTCACATTTGGATCGCTCAAGAGGCGCTCGTGTTTGACTCTGAGTTGTGGGCAGGGTTGTGGGAGAGTCCGGTGAACCTGTGTGTGCAGCTGGACGTCAGCATTGCGGTCACGTGTGCACAAATTAGCTCCTCGAGCTCGTTGCGATTAGAAGGCTAATTAGTAGGTTTAGGACTGGATGCCATGGTCTGCGGGTAGACACAGGCTGCTGGGCAGACGGTGTTCACCTAAATAGGACAGACAGGCTGTGTCTAGTGTGCAAGTCATTGGATTGTGTGGAGGACGAGCGGCACTTTGTTTTTGATTGCCCAGCGTACAGCCACATCAGATCACAGCATTTGGACCTCCTGCAGCACTGTTGTACTATTGCAGACTTTATGATTTTGTGTGAACCAAATGCATGTGGTGGTTTCCTTAGGGAATGCTTCGCATGTAGGAAGCAAATCTTGTCTGTATGAATTCACTGAACTGAACTTCTTGTCTGTTGGGTCCCAGTTGCCCCCCAGGACATTAAATATATTGATTGATTGATTGTTTAGCCGAACGCTTCCTTCAAGCATGTCAAGGGCTCTAGGTCCGGAAACATGTCAAATTATTGGGGGTGTGATGAGGACCGACGCTTCGGTAATTGAACTGAAGCACATCGTGTATTTTTAAGCAATGTACTGGCGGCCACAGACAATAGTATCGAAAGACTTGTTGCTCAATTACTTGTGCATGCCTGCGCAGCATGCTAGCGCTTATCCCAAGTGTATAGGCAATTACTTATTTGAGTACCTAGGCCCGAAACCGGGTGACAGCATGCACTGGACCATCAAATTGAGTACAGCATAGCAGGACCAAAGCAGCACATTTCAAAGAGAAAAAATTACATGCATGCTACAGCATGTGCAAAGAGCAACATAAAGGGTAAGGGCAAAAATGTATGTTGAAACAGGTCTCTGCCTTAAGGAAGAGCAAAATAGGCGTTTCACAAACATAGGCACCCAGGGGCCCTGCTGAGGCTGAGCTTCCCTGACAGGCCTGCCACTAGGAGGTTGTGTGGGAAACACCTGCTTTCAGCAAGCCTTGTCTCTAAGAAAGCGTGCAGAAGCTATAGTTCAGCATAGCATGTTCTCCTGAAGCTGCAATGCATGGCAACTGTTGTTCGCTCCAAGGCTGAACACATATCTAAAATTGCAGGGGCAGCATACTATAAACAGCCCGGCCTGCGGCCAGCTGGCCAGGGCCCTGCAGGCTTCAGCAGAACGCCCGGCGGGGGTGCTGGGCCAAGGTCAGGCTTGGGTTGTTGCTGAGATGTTGGTGCAAGACATTGGCATCTCTGTGACATTTGACTACTGACACATGCTGTCGCAACTGCAACATGCAACAGTCCAACTCGCAAGCTAGTATAGCAGCTGTAAATCTGGACGAGCAAAGACCTAAGAGCGCGTTGAACGTCTGTGGCAATTGATACAAAATGTGCAACACAGTAGGCACCAGAAGATGACACCCACGCTTTTGCCTCTGCATCAATCCCACACATTGTAAGAAACGTGGCTTGTCACTTTGTAATGGGCTAGCTGATGATAGACTTTGAGCTAAAGGAAGGCAAGGTCTCAAGGCACATCATGTCATGTTTTGCTCTGGAGGCAGAGTAGACAATGCAGCCAGTGCTTCCTTGAGACACAGTACAGCCAGGACATCCTGCTGACAGTGCCAGTCGGCCTGGGGTGGGGAGTTCCAGTCAAGGCAAAGGGGAGTCCCAGTCAATTTGCTGATAGACAGGCGGGCGTGTGATGGCAGCCAAGTGACTTGTTGCCACAAACCAGCCACCCCTTCTTGCGGCACTCCCTGTAAAACCCGTTTTGTGCGCGGTTTGTGCAAAAGCAGCTGATATGCATCATGCCGAGCAAAAGCCGAAAAAGGTACAGATGTACACATGTGCATGACTGTAACTTTTCTAAATAGGCAGATGCTGATTGATCATGTCACGCACATGAGCCGGCACGTACTGCAGCATTATGTGTCGCAGTGACTATCTGCAAGTCTACTTGCATATTGATGGCAAAGTAACACTGGTGTCTACACAAGACAACAAGAATGTCTCGCCAGCCTTGTTCTGTAGACTTCTGACTTGGTCTTCCAAGTGAGCAATAGGCTCTGCTGCTTAGAGACATTCTTTCCACTGTTGAGCCTGCAGCACCAGGCAAACATAACACTGACTCAGCATGGAAGGCCTCAAGGCAGCTGCAACAGCAGCTGATGCGGTAGTTGCTGCATCGGCAGCAGATGCAAGGATAGAATTTGCCATGCCTTGGCCCCTGAACCTGGAATTGGAATGGCCAGGAACAGGCTCTGGTGCAGCTTTGGGGGTATCCTGATTTTTTTGTCAACATTGAACTTCTTGAGTCTGCTACCTTCCCTGCAGAAGAGACCTTTCCCCTTCAAAAAGAGTCCTGCTTCAGCTGCTTATGGGTGAGGGAAACACTCGGACGCCGCTGTTGTTGCAATGTGATGAGGTCAAGATCCGGGTAGATATGCTCTGACCCATGCTTCTGGCTAGCTGTGAAAGCAGCATGCTCGTCAGTGGCCGATGGAAATTGTAGGCAAATGACTCTGGGACCATTGGTGCTGCTGCCAAAGGGAGTGGCTGAGGCCAGAGTGAAGATCTGGTTGGTGGCAGTTTGGGGGAGGAGCTGCTGAACTGTATCCAGGAGCTGCTTGACAGCAGGTGCCAGATGCCTAATTAAATTCCTTCAAGATCACGCTATGCTGCTTCTGCTGCTGCTGCTGTATCTGTATGCATATGCGCTTAGTGACTGCTTGTTGAATGGCCAGGCCTTCCTGAAGTGGGTTTGCACTGAGTTGTGAGTCCGTTGGTGTACGACTCTGCTTGCTGGGAGCCTGTCTTGATAGTGAGAAGGATACTTTCATTTGTTGCCTGAACTTTGCTGTCACGATAGGCTTGGTTTCTGTCCTGCTCAGACAGCAGATTGCCAGTGACTTTGCTGCTCTCTTCCTTTGCTGCCAAGGCAGTATACATTTGGCGTGTCTCTTGCTGTGTAGCAGAAAGCTCAGCAACCAGTTTGAAAAGGTTGTTGGGGTCAACGCGTGCTGTATCTGCAGGAGCAGAAGCAGCAGGATTTATCTCAGCCTCCAGAGAGCTTGTGCTTTTTGGTTTGGTAGGAACAGTACGAAGGCGTTTGCGAGTAGCCATAGACTTGATTCAAAGGTGAGACAGATACGTATCTTGAAAGAGAACTACAGCGCCGCAGGCCAGGGCGCGAAATTGTGGCTGCGTTAGCAGGTGTCGATGTTGAATCTTTCACTGGGGGCATAAGTTTGTGTCGAGGTCGACAGCATCGATCCCGGTCATGCCGCGTCCGCGCTAGGTTTGTGGGCTCCAATCAAAGCGAACCTCAGTGCTGGTTGGGCTTCGACGCGATGCACGAAGCGGTGAGAAACGATGAGAAGCAAAGGAGAACAGAAACACCTGGTTTCGGAGCTGGTTTCCAAAAAAGACGTTGGAGCAGAAAGGGGAGCTTCGTTGGTCCGTTTCCTTCTCAGTCGCCATCCTAGGCCTTGCAGTCAATACGATGGTCACAAAGGACAAAGCCTAGAATACGCTCTGCGTGACAGCGAACATCACAAGCAGCAGTCAATACGATGGTCACAAAGGACAAAGCCTAGAATACGCTCTGCGTGACAGCGAACATCACAAGCAGCACAACATGCAAAAGCGTATTTCGGCCCTTGTGTTGCACCTCAGCGCTTTACAGCTCATCGTCGATGTTGCTTTGTGCGAAAGTTTCGTATGCAGTTTCAACATCACTGGAAATTCAACGTACCCATATCCTGTTTCGATCTCAGAGGCAACCATCAGCTGCCAAGCAGGCGCAGACTCTGACCCTACAGCTAAGCTTCCAGTTGCAATTGATGCTGCTTTGATCCCTTTTAGCACGTCTTTCTCCGGTAAGCACTTATGTTTTTTACCTGATGCCAAATATGCTTGGCTGCAATGCTCAAGCTGATGACGCTCTGGCACTTTTCGATACTGGCTGATACTTTACTAGTTTGGGACTGTTGTGCAGGCATCAATGTCCAGCCAGCACTCAGCGCTTCTTCAAGCCTAATTTACATCAGCACTGCTGCCAATGTTTCCTTTGTGCAGTCCAGCCTTACAAGCATCAATGCTTGGAACTTGACTAACTTGGTGAAGGTAGTCTTGACGGAGGCAGCTGGTTATGTTGCATTTGACAACTTTGTTGGCACAGCATGCAACTGCTCCACCACAGGATCTATCCTTAGCCTTGGATCAGACTCTCAAAGCACAACTCAGGACCTGGGATCAGTCTCAGTCCAGAGGTCAAGCTTCCGTCAGATGTACAACAGCGCCATCGACATTCGATATGCCAGCTCCTTTGCCATGACAGGCACAGCTTTCACAAGCTCAATTGGTGTAGCTGCCTACGTTTTAAGCACAGAAGCAAATGTGCAAAATTGTACATTTACCAACATTGTAGGCTCCAAATACCCTAGCACATCTGGTAGCTACAGCGGCGGTGCCCTCTATGTGCAAGCCTCAAATTTGACAGTAAACGCCTCTCATTTCAGCAACAATGTTGTGGTTGGATCAGCTGGAGGTGCCATCATGGTGTCATCTGCAGACTTGACTAGTAGTTCAACTCAAATATCTTCTAGCTCTTTTTGTAACAACTCTGCTGCTGGGGAGGAAGGCCATGGGGGCGCTCTTCATGTAGAATCTTCAAATGCACGTATCTCAGATTGTTACTTTGAGGGCAATGTAGGGCTGCAAGGCGGTGCTGCTTATCTGGACACAACTGAAGGAACAATATCAAATTGCACCTTGTACAAGAACAATGCAACATATCAAAACCTGGCCGGCGAGGACAGTAATGATGGAGGCGCAGTGTACTTGAGCGGCCAGAATGCCCAAAATGGAGTGGATAACTCTGAAAACTATGTATCTAGCTATATGTACCTCATTAGCAACAGCACTTTCACATGCAATCAAGGGGAGGCTTCTGCAGGTGCTATTGATGCATATGAGGTCAATGGGGTGGTGGACATAAGGAACTGTAGCTTCATTGGAAACACAGCACATTTTGCATATGGGGCTGCAATTTATGTGTACGGGTCCTTAGAGCGCCTCACGAGTGTTTTTCTTCGAGACTCATGTTTTGAGGGAAACAACATTGGGCAGGCCGGCAGTGTTTTCTTCAGGTCTTGTAGTTGTGTTGGTGTCATAGGTAATACTTTTGCAAATAGTAGTACAACACCTTTGTCGGTATCAGACATTGGCGGCAGTTGTGAGGGTAGTTTTGACGAGCCTGTTTTGTTCAATCGAGCAAGCATTGCTCAATCTGCTAGTGACAACACAAACATAAGCAATTTTCTCCAGAATGATGTTAGTACTGTAGTGTGTGTTGACATCAGGGACAGCACCTTTGTCAGCATTTCAAAGACAGCACTGCAGATTCATGGTGGTTTGAGTGCGTTCATTGTTCTTGAGGGCTTGACTTTCTCAAACAACACAGGGGGTTCGGCTGTGAATTTGCTCGATTGTGTCAAAACGGTTGTGTGGAACTCATCTTTTGTTGGCAATAATGCTGCTGGTGCTGATGGCGGGGGAGGTATCACCTCAGACAGCGCCATTCTCATAGGCAACTCAGTGTTTCATAGCAATGTTGCTTGGCAAGGCGGAGCATTGTACGGCACGCGGGCTGGTTTCACTTTCACAAACAAGACCTTGTTTGTGAACAACTCAGCTTTGACAAATGGTGGTGCTGTTCTCTGCGATACTTGCGGAACAGTCAGGTTTGAAATGGGCTCAAGCATGATCAGCAATGCGGCAGTTGGTGGAGGAGATGGTGGAGGGCTATATTGCAGTCAGTGTGGGCAGGTGCAAATGGATCATTCCCGAGTATTGAATAACAGGTAAATTGTTCAGGCGTACGTTTCAACTATACATGTCACATATGATGCATGCATGGGACACCATATGGTTCTAAACCTGAAGGTTATTGTGGTCAATAGTCCACGTACAGTCCTGGTCAGCAGTGCTGCGTCTTGTGCATTGTTTGTATATTACCTGGCTGAAGATCAGGTGTTGTGTGAGTTTGCATTCGAGTTTCTCCATTGTGGGCTCACTCCTTTGCCTTATCACTGGTGAAAATGGTCTGCCAGCTGAGCTCTGGCTTGCAATCAAGCGACAAAGTTTGACAACTGTTGACAACAGCAGAACATTCAGTAATGCCTGGAAACCTGAGGTCGCTGCAGCTGATCTTGTCAAGTAGCACTACTGACAGGTCAATCATCAGTACCAATGCAATCAGTACCTCACATCCCTTTTCTTGCAGTGCTGGAGGCAATGGAGGGGGCCTAGCTTTGATAGCCAACGGTGCCACATGGACGAGCATCACGTCTTCCAACCTCAGCTTCAATCAAGCTGCCTTGGATGGCGGCGCGTTCAATGTCACTGGTGGAGCTACAGTTCTTGTCAACAACTCACTTGTTGGCAACCATGTAGAAGGTCGAGGAGGAGCCATATCATATGCTCATCAGTGCTTTGCGCCCAGTGAGTTTCTCAGGAGCTCCAAATCAATTTGCTTATTTGTGAGCATGCTCATGCTCTACCCATATGGCGTCGCTCGGCCCACTTTTCATCAGTACTTGCATCAGTACTTGCATTGCTCAAAGTTGTCCACAGTAGTTGTCACACAAGCATTTCAGCTCCATATGCTTGTTGCATTTGTTTGCCATGTTCAAGCGTGCTGCATGAGTTTGCAGGAGCAACAAGCCAGAACTTTGCTTGGGCTTCTAGTGATCAAGCGCTAGCAAGTGCTGCTGGTGTGTGCTCAATCATTATCTCAACTGGAGACACCATCAACAACAATTCTGCCATGGTTGGCGGAGCCATGTACTCATCTGACATGCCTTCAACATGGATCAATTGCTCATTCAGCGCTAATTCATCCAGCCAGCATTCTGGTTGTCGTGCTTGGATTGGAAATATTGTGCCTCAAGGTTCAAGCCCGGGTTATGGGCCTACTTTGGCGTTTCCTCCTTCCAGAATGGTAGTTACCCCAACTAGCATTTCCAGCTACACCAGCAACGGCAGTGCATTGATGCCTTTGACAATCCAAGTCCAAGATGAAGCTGCTACATTTGTGTCATCAGGTGACAAGGCCCATGGTTCTCCAGCTCGCCATGTCAACAGCTTGAGTGTGCATAGCAGATATAGCTTCGCAAGTCAAAATTTCCGTGTCAGCATGTGGACATGAAACCATCATTGCAACTTCTTACATCTGATGGAGAGGCACAGGGAAAGCTGGGTGCAAGGTGCATGTTGACATTGTTGTGCACCTCAATATAGAACAAGCTCTGATGTGCAGATGGTATACGAATCTCTCTCTCCACCAACATGGCAAATGCCATGTTGCAAGGGCAATTTGTGGCTTCCACTAACGCAACTGGTATCGCCTATGTTGATGGTCTTATTTTGAGAGCGACTCCGGGTGACTACCAGTTGGTGTTCTCAATGCCAGACTATTTTCCTCAGGTATTGTCCATATTTCCTCGCTGTAACACTCCAGCAAACTCAAGCATGACAGTGAATGTTGTACATGCGCACATGCATATGCTCAGCAAATTGAAGCCTTGAGTTCCATTGGTGCACGTCATACTTGATGTTTGGCCAGACTTCAAGCTGAGTGATGAGCACAAGCTTGATGCGCAGTCTCCTCCTTATCGCTTGTTGAGGGCCTGAGACCTCTTGAGACTTAATGCATGACTATTGCCGACGGTCAGACTTCATGCAGGTGCCGAATGTGACTATACCAGTCCTGGTCAACCCATGCAGCAATGGTTCTGTGCTCCAAGGTGACCTCTGTGCTTACTGCACAGCGCCACAATACTCCTTTGACCCACAAGGGTCAAACCGGTCTGGCCAATGCGATGAGCCTTGTCCAGATAACGCACAGTGCCTGGGAGGGGCAGTCCTGGTTCCCCAAGCTGGCTTTTGGATGTCGAGTCCATTTTCTGATTCCATTGTGACGTGCCCGTATGCAGCAGCATGTGCAGGCTCCAACGATGCCCTGGTGACATGTTTGCAAGCAGTCAACCAGACCGCCAACCCCTTGCAACAGGTTGGTCATCTTCACCTGCATTGGCATTTTTAGCTTGCTGAATCTGTTTTGCTTCACATGTAAAGTCTTTGCCGAGTGATTACATCTTCTGATTCCTGGGTTGCATGATGCATCGACTCTTTGCTTACATGTGTCACGTTGCATGTCCACTGGTATATCTCATTGTGTCAAACAGGTTGGGAAATGAGATGGTTTGGCGATGCAGGACTCCTGTCAGCTAGACGTAAGCATAGAGAGCGCGGGCCCCACCTCCTTCATGACCCAGCAATGCAAAGAGGGCTATCATGGCTATGCTTGCTCTTCATGCGTGAGAAACAGTACTCACACCTATGGCAAAGTAGGTTCCCTGAAGTGCCAGCTTTGCAGGTCGCCCGGATTGATAGTGTTGACATACATTGCCAGCACAATTCTGGTGTTGATGTTGCTGTGCTACACCATTCATGTCACTCTCCAAGAGAGCACAGAGGCAGGAAACACTGATGAAGAAGGTGAAGATACAGCCCCGAAAGAGTCTGTGAGAGCCTCTGAGCTGCTACGGGTATGCATTCCATAAAGGGTTCACTCACTCATTCCCTCACTCACTCACTCGCTCGCTCGCTCACTCACTCACTCACTCACTCACTCACTCACTCACTCACTCACCCACCCACTCACTCACTCACTCACTCACTCACTCATTCACACTCCTTTATCTGCTCACTCAATCACTCACATGCACACTGGCTCGCACGCACTCATGCACCCCCTCACTCACTCACTTACTCAGGCAAGGGTCCTAGCATCAGAGGACTGGACACAGACTGCATTGCTCGCACATGCTTTGACTAATGCTGTACATGTGACATGCAAGGCAACCTCTACACCGCGTGCATGTATATTGAGTACAGCTCAGGAGCCTGACAGTGCAGGCTTTGACACTATGGCTTCAGTATATCTCCTTGCTGGGTCAAGCCAACATTCCAGCGCCAAGCACCGTGCATTGGATATTCAGCGCCGCAAGCTTTGCCTTTTCGTCTCTCACCAGTGGAAGCCTCTCAACTGATTGCCTGTTGAACTCTGGAGCAAATGAGCTGGCCTTCAAGAGGATTATTTTGCACCTGGCTGTGCCACCCATAGTGTTTCTGATTGTAATAGCAATCCAGATAGCAATGTGAGCCTCAATCCTGGACTTGCCAAGACACATATGTGTTGCTGCACTGTGCATACCAGCTACACAGGGTATGCACCTGTGCAACATTGACATGTTGCCATGCACATGTTCTGAAACCTGTGTTACTAATCTGCGTGCTACTGATACTCTGACCAAAGCCTACATCAGTCAACACCTCTCTGTCATCATAAGAGGGTTGCAGACGTTGCCTGAAGTGTGTTTTGTCTGCATTTGAGACACAACCAATTCAAGCTTCTGAGTCTAATTTCACACCCCAGTTGAAAACATTGCACATTGATCACAGCCAGCAGTCTTGTGTCAGTACAAAATTGTAGATTTGCTTACAGATGGCTAGCAAGAAAAGGTGTCAAGCCAGTGGCGTCATCTGGCTTTCGACAGCCTACAGCTGCTGCCACACACTGCCTTGCTGAGGACAAGCTTGGCCGGCGTCTTCTGATCTCACTATTGACTGTCATCTTCTACTACTATCCCAGCATACTCACGACCACTTTGAGTCTCTTCACCTGCTATCGCCTTGACACCCCTGCCACCTTCAACAAATACTCAGGCAATGCACGGGTAAGCCATGTTTCAGATAGTCTTGTACTCATGCAGCAAAGACTGCAGGTACCGCACAGCATGCATCCATTGATTGCCGTTCCAGGAAGACTGCCTCAGCACCCATGAGTGAACTGCCTCATGGAGGCACTCGTTGCATAGACAAGCGTTGACTGTGAGTTTGGTGTGCGACATTTACAGTGCATTGCGTGAGCTGACTCTGATGTGCTTGTGTGTGTGCACATTTTGAGAGTGTGTGTGTGTGTGTGTGTGTGTGTGTGTGTGTGTGTGTGTGTGTGTGTGTGTGTGTGTGTGTGTGCGCGCAATGGCAGGCTAAATGGCATGCTGGGTACTGGTTACCAGATATGCAAAGGCAGTGTTGGACGGGCTGGCACGCCACACATGCACTGCCACTTGGCGTGGTTCTGATGTTTGGTTGCGTTTGCATCTTCCTGCTGCCCATCCTCCTTCTCTTCAAACACCGCCACAACCTGAAGTCAACAGCACTCAAGTATCGCTTTGGGTTCATTTACCGACCGTACAGGTGCGTCATGCATGTTGGCATGGGGTGCTTTGTAGCCTGCATTGTATGGTTGTACGGTCGATCATGCCTGGACTCAAGTTTCAATTGTGTGTTATCTGTTGACACATTCGCGCCTGTAAACGACTTCACCATGCAAATGATCAAATCAAAGATGTATGTCAACAGCATTGCATAAGCAAACGCCTGTGCTCTTTCCATGAGTTGTTCTGCATCAGCTTAAACATGCCTTCAAAATGCTGTTTGACACTCAACTTGCATGCTGTGAACCTGCTTGCAGAAGAAGGTTCTGGTTCTGGGACAGCATCGTGTTGATGCAGACCTTTGCACTGGCCTCGGCGCAAGTGTTTGCCCTGGCTCTAAGCGCATACTTCCAGTTGACGATTATGCTCATGATTTTGGTGGTTGGCTTTGCCATTTTGGCTTTCTTCCAGCCCTTTGAAGCTCCACTGTCCCAGACCACACAGGTCTGCTTTTGCTTATGTTACATGTTCAAGTGTAGCAATGTTTTCTATGCAATGCTCTGGCCCGTACTCCACGTGCAATCAACGCCACGCATGTTTGCATCATGATTGCGCCATATGTCATACATAGCAGTTGCTGCACCAGTTGTGTTCATGGCACGTCAGTGGTTGTAGTCACAGCTGCATGCCTCTGCATCACAGAAGGCTGTCAGGCTGTTTGCAAGGACATACCTTACATGCAGTACAACAAGCATACATCTTGCATGTCCAAGCGGTCAGGGTCTAACACAATTTGTTTATGGCAGTTTGCAGGCTTGTTTGCTGTATTGGTGACAGCAGTAGGGTGCTTGTACTTGATAGATACAAGCAACAGCACTGAAACTAGTAAAGGTCGCAAAGCAGCCGTGAATGCAGATGGCGTATTGCTGATGTTGATCAATGTAGCTTTCATTGCGTGGATGGTTGGCTTAGTGATCAAAGCTGGCAGGCATGAAGTCAAGAAGACAGTACTGTCACTAGTGAGTTGGGTACAAGACAAGCTGTCATCACTTGTGCCAAAGGGTCCCAACAGAGGCGGTAGACGTACTGGGAGAGACATGACACTTGTTCCTGCCAGGAGCAATGCAGCTTTGTTGGAACTACAGTGGTCAAATACTTTGAGCTCATCTGCCATTGCATATGAACAGAGCAATGCCTGAGTGTTGCTCACATGCATGTTTGGTTTACTATTAGTATGTTTCATACTAACTTAGCAAACTGTTTGTATACTAGCACATACGTAACTGGGCTTATCATCGTATGGTCACTACTTGATATGCAGATGCATTAGTTGAGCAATGTACATGCCTGCAGCAGCGCAGTGCAGCAACTGTACGACTGTTTTGCTATATACTGGTGACGTTAATGTTAGAGCTTTGTTCCGGGCATGCCTTGCAAGTTCAAATTTGCCTTATTGGTGTTACCGTACAGCTTCACTGAAATTATGTTTGTAATGTTCAGACCCCACCTTCCAAATGTGCAGAGTGAGTAATATCAGCATGTGTTGTGTAAACCCACATGTGCAGCAGACCTTATGTCAACGATTAAATGGTTATGCATGTGGGCAAAAACGCATGCGGTTCAGGCTTGCGACACCGGTCCCTTGCTCTAAGCAGCAGCTGCAAAGCTGTCATTTCAAGCTTCATGACTCCTCTTATGCATGCATTCATGCCTGACAGATGCTGTCGCAATTGCAATATGCACTACGCTAATTGGCAAGGCAGTATTGCAGCTGCCAACAAGCAAAAACCAAGAGCCCCTTTGAGGTTTGCAACAAGAAATGCAAAGTATGCAACACAACGGGCAGCAGAAAATAAGACTTGTGCTCTGACAGTCATCAGTCCTGAATTGTGTGAGAAAAGTGGCTTTTCACTTATGATGGGCTAGCTGTTGATACATGTCTGTTCTAAACAAAAAAACAGGCCTCAAGGCTCAATATGTCATTTCTGCTCTGCAGGTACAGCAGACAATGCAGCCAGTGCTTTCCTGAGATGCAATTCTGCAGGACTGCCATAAGTTCCTGGTTCATAGTGTCCAGCATGCTGGCATGTGACTGCAGCCGAGTGATCTGCTGCTGTGATCCAGCCACCTCTTCTTGCAAGGGAAGTACTCCCTGTGAAGACTTGTGTGTGGCTAAAGCATGAACAACTTGAAAGAAGCTAAAGGATACAAGCACATTTATGCACATGTGCAGGTGACCGCAGCTTCTTCAGACAGGCAGCCGGTTGATCATGCAGCGGTTTGATCATGCCCAGTACATGAGCAGCAGGCACCATTTGCAGCATTACGACGCAAGACAATTGTTCTCTCATGCAATTTGTGATTACATTCCTGCATGCAAGCTTGCAAGAGTGAAACTGCGACAGCCGGACTGTAAAGATCGGTCTCGCAGCGATGCTTCGCACTGGTTCAAATCGAGGCCCGTGCAAGTGAATAGAAAGCCCTTTTGTCTGTGAACGGCTTCGACGCTTTCGGTGGAGTAGCATGTCAGAACGGCTGTCACCCTGGCGACCGAGACCATCTGAGGTGTCGCCGCAAGGCCTCGGGAGGCTTCAATCCTGGCACGCCCGTCTGATATTAGTGCTTTTGAGTTCAGGTCGTGCTCCAGATGATAGAAAATGTGCCTGGCACACAGCTGTTCCTGATGCAGAGACAGGGACCTATGTCCTTTGTTCTGTGCGAAGATGGTGCAGAATGTAATTTCAAAGTGTTGCTTGGACCACAGCCAACATGCAGCTGCAGGTGAGTCCTTCTTGCATGCAAGGTTGTGCTCAGCTTGCGGTGCTGCCCTGCTCCCTCACTGCCTTTCTGAGCGCAGGAAAGGCAGAGTCATGGAGCTGTGCATCCACCACATCTTTGTGATGCTTCGTGTGCTCAGATTGTCCCCCAATAATCCAATCATTTGGCAGCTGTCCTTGATAGGTATTGCCTGCCAAACTGACAGCTCAGCCTGTGTGAACAGCTGTTTTTTCCCACGCTAATTCCTAGTGCCAACAAACATGTTACCAAACGCTGACTCAGACGTTGTCGCCTATTCTGACCAACTCCAACTCAAATGTTGCCCGATAATATGTCAGCATTACATGCAGATAGGGAATTGCATGAAGCACTCTGGCGGGCTGGTTCAAACCAGCTTGTGAGCTCGTCAAGAGACAGCCAGAGCAAAGCAAGTGCTGCAAACCATGTCAAACGCAGGCCGCTTGAACAGGTATGTGAATTAGGGGCTGCAGGCTGGTGCCCATCTGCATAGCTGCATATGTGTTGATTGCAAGAAGGCTGCTGTCCTGCTTGTGTGCAATTACAGACCTGGATGCAACTCATGCAAGAGGCAATGCGCATGAGGTGGCAAACAACATGTGGCCTCCCTGCATGCTCTGCCTGGGCACCTCCTCTGGTAAACACCACATCACTGCGCTTGCATGCCCCAGCTGATGCATGTGCCTTGCCATGTGCTCAGAGTCAGCAACATTTTTCTTGCGTTCAATCTCCAACAGTGAATGCCTGCAGAAGTACAGCCAAGTACAGTCCAGGAATGGGCCAACCACAAGCCCCTGTACCACAGCTACAGCCATGGTCTCACAGCATGTGCTCCACTGTAGGAGGACGCATGCAGCATCTGTTATGGAGACATGCATGAGAGGGGAAGCAGGTCTGCGCCTGAGCTGGTGTGGTGCCAGAGCGGTTGTGGCCATAATGTACATGCACGCTGCCTTAATGTGTGGGCAAAGCATCAGGTAAACGGGGTGCCTCTTGCAAAAATGCCTACATTTGCATGCTGTGTGTGCTAGGGGTGTGTGCCAAGCATGTGTGCTAATGGTGCAATGTGTGCTGATTGTGTGTGCTATGAGCATGATACCCACGCCCTTGCTGCCTTGATACCTGATCAAAACACCAGGTGATGAGGCAAGTGTAATCTGTAATCGGGCTACCATCTGCTGGCTGCATGGCTGACACCACCTTCATACATTCACTCTGTTTCAACATCTGACTGCACATTGGAGATGGGTGCCTGCTGCTGTCTGCATGCCTGTCTGGCGCACAATGATTGCGCATGCAACAGCTGAGTCATTGCATGCCTACCTGATGCCCTCAGCACGGGACGAGCAGAGCAACAGTCTGGCATAGAGTTGTGCACTGCATGCATACGGTCCCAGTCAAGATTGCTTCCAGCTAGTGCACACTCTGGACTTCTCAGTGTAGTCAGTGGTAATGACAGAAGCAGCAGTGTATGATACATACACAGACAGACAATGCGTCAGCCGGGTTTTATCATCTTTGGTCAATTCCATACAGATAGTGCAGAAAGTAATGACAAGTACCAATGAACTGCTCCTTTAAGGCATTTGTGATCTCGTCTAAATAGATGTCTTTTCTATGTCTGCTCCCCCCCCCTTTGCCCATCAGTTGCCCCTACCCAAGACCTCAATCTCAAGCTTTGCTGGTCCATAACCATCCTTGGCCATGCTTGGTTGGCAACTTATCATTGTATGCTAGACACCAAATGCCAAGTACGCCACTGGACTGCAGACAACCTTGAAGCAGGAGCTGACCTGCCCCATGTGCAGAACCCCCTGGGGTCCCTTCTCTTGGCGCCCACCCCCTGCCCTACAGCGCGGCCCCCACAAGCATGCTGCACACCATGGCTCACACTGCAAGGGCTGTGAACAGGTAATACAGCAGTCATGACTGTTAGGAACACATGATGGCCACAAGAATGCCGACACGACATTGAAGTCTGTGTGTGGAGCTGTTACCACTAAGGTCACTGTGGCTGAGCTGGCATCCACATTCAGTTGCAGCATGATGCACCTTCAACATCACTGTCACGACATATGTTCCACTAGGGCTGCAGTTGCTAGGTAGTTACAAGCAACATCAATAGACTCCAAGCAGTTCTTGCATGATGCCCAGCACAGTGGGTATGCACTATGACATGTGGACCATTCTACTGCTTGTCTGGCTCAGCCATGATGAGCATGAATTGCGCAGCATACACACATCAGGCTTGCAGCTTATTCTGTGATGCCCAGTCACTAACCTCTTGCCCAGTACAAGGTTTCATCTCCCAGCCTTGCACCATGCAGCAGATTGTACATTTGCAGGGACCAGTAGAGGGCAGGCTGTATACATGTATGACATGTGCCCGGCTGCAGCTATGTTCTGGCTGCTTTGAAGCAGGCAAGCACCCCCAGCATTCATTCTCATGCTGTGCTCAACCTGGTGCGCCTGATCAGCCGGCACAGCGAGATCTTCAAGCCCGGCTTCTCACAGGTCTTACCTGCAGGTGTGACTCATCTGTGAGCAAGTATCTTTACGCATTGTTGATGCATTGCCACCATCCAGAGTGTTGCCAAATGTGTTCCACATCTTTTTGCAATGAATGCAAATGCTTGTGAATCCCAACGAAGATGCACTACAACAAACGCCCTAACTACAAAAAGGAACCCATCTGTATGCAGTGCCATGCCCTTTTCATCAAAAGTGTGCCATTGTCAGTGCTCTGCTTTGGTGAATGGCGTGTGATGAGTCATGAGACATGTTACTATGTTACATGCAGCGGGACAGCAGGCCCAGCTCAGCTGCTCAAGCAAAACCACATCAGTCCCAGCAGCAGGCAGCTGTCAAGCAGAGCACCTGGGAAGCATACCAGCTCAGTGCTGAGGGAGATGAACCAGCCTGGGTATGGTGCACAGTCTGATCAAGGCATGGCAGCACTGAGCATAGGCATCTGTGGTGGCAGTGTGATCTCCAGTCAACAGCTGCAGCGTTCAAGCAGCAGCAGGCTGAATAGCAATGATCAGGCTGGATCAAACGAGCAGATTGTGGCTAAAAAGGGTGTCCCAAAACCTGCTTGTGCTGGTAAACTGGGTGCAGGGGTGCCACCAAGCCCCACCAGTCAGCAGTACAGCTTGCAGGACGTTGTTGGAATGGGCTATGACCAAGGGAATGAAAGGCTGGCTGCAAGGCAAGCGAAAGGCCAGCATCACAGGTCTACAGGGCAAGCCGAAAGGCAACCGGAAGGCCAAATTCCGAAAGTGATCAAAGGGCAGGCCGAACGGCGACGACTTTCGGGGTCCAGCGAATGTGAAAGGCAAAACAGGCCCTTCTTGGGCAGAGCCCAGCAGCAGAACAGCTGTGCAGCTCTCTGCATTGCATCCCAGCCATCTCGACATCAAGAGCAGAGCAACAACGTATCGCTGCAGCCCATTAGTGTGCAGGGCTTGAACAACAGCCTTGCAGGCCCAGATCAGCAGAAGCCCTGCAGGTGCAAGCCTGCCAAGCAAGCAAGTGATGCAAGCAAGGGCAAGACAGGAAGGGCAAGGGCTCCACATCAACAGGCTGATGCTGCTGCACCTGGTGCAAAGGATTTGCAGCCAGCAGCATGTCTTCAGGCCGAAGGCAAAGGTGCCGTTAGCTTTCTTAGAGCAAACATGCCACATTAATTGGCATGATTCTGTTCTTCAGGCAGTTGCTACTCGGTGCATCCTTAAAATCTTGTTCTCAGAACAGTTGTTTTGGTACAGCAAGCATATGACACGAAGTGCTTCTGACACAGCTGCTCAGCATTGTACGTTACATACATCTTACCTATGCTGAGCCAAGCATGCTGTTAACACTAATGTAGTTGTTCATCGTGACTGATCTTGATCATGGTATATTCAATATCTGTTTAGTGCAATACAAAGTGGTGCTATGCACACAGCTATGAGCTGTGCATAGCGCCAGCGTTTCTGTTGCGATGTAGCGCATGTGTGCATGCAAAATTACACAGTACGGATAATTGTTGCCTGTCAAATCTATGGAGGCAGGGCTCTGCAGGTCAATCCTTAAGGACGAGTTATTGGCATCATGTGTCAAGGTAACTGATGAAGGCAGTCTGTGTACAAGACTATGTACGCTGCAATTGTGACCCTCAAACGATTGTCAAAATCATTGCATATTGATTTGCATCAATGGTTGCAATAAGTTACATGCAGACAGCTTTCAAGTAATTCTACAGCATGGTCAAGAATCTGGATGCGGCCCCAGCCGTTTTGGCCCTCGTTCAACCTTTGTCACCCATGATGGGTTACGCAACAGTGTCTGCTTTGGATCTGACCTTGGCATCAGCCTGCTTAATTCATCTAGGGTTTCTTGTACAAGCTCTGCGTCCAACAGACTGCACACACCAAGCTGACAGTCAGCGGGCCTGCCTTGCAGCTATGAAGCAGTACTTCCAGCCCCAGTGCAGCATGCGTGAATGCAGACAAATGTCAGCAGTCGTGCCCTATTGGCTTATGCAATGCTTGCAAACAGTAATAACAGTGCATGGCAGGACAAAGTGCAAGAATGGATGCAATTGTGCAACTGGAGCTATTCAGTGTTGCTGATTATGTCAAGGTGCAGATCAACGCTCTTGCAGCACACAAAATCATGGGGCAACAAGAGTACATGCTGGGCACTTGCCTTGGGTACTCCTCCACTATTTGGTCAATCTTGTCATTGCCCAGCTGAGTTTTCAGCTGTTTCACTTGAAGGACGATGTCATCAGCTTCCTGCCCAGCTACAGATGACACACTCAGTCCAGACTCCCGAACAACAGCTGCACATGTGACTGCATGCATGATGCCTTGTTCATGCCTTGAACAAGTGCCATAGTTTCACCAAATGTTGAGGCATGAGAGTTTAACTGAGCATACTAAAATTCACTGCAACAAAGCTGGCCTAAAAGAATTGACACAAGACCCCAGACGTGCCATGTCCATTTGAGTTGCAGTCATGACATGCAGGTGGCTTGGTGCCATGCATAAATCTATGCACCAGTTACAACACATCGCTGCCCATACCTGAATGCGAGAGTCAAACCCATATGCCTGCATTTGATCAACGAGCAGACCACAAAGCGTAGGAACAGATGCAAGCATCACCTGTAGCAATAGCTCAGGTTGCTTTGCAGCCATAGCTGACACGTTTGAGTGAGGTAACAGCTCCTTCAAGCGTACAGCTCTGTCAGCAACAACATGTGTGTCTCGCAACAGAGCTGCCAGAAGCCCTGGCTTCATGTGGTGCACCTTCTTGCCTGCATGCACGTGCACGCTTCAGCCTGGCATGCACCAAGAACTTGCAGATGTGCAGATATGGACCCTGAATGTCATCAGGCATGCCGATGTCAGCGCAGATGCAGCATGATTCAACACCCCCAAAACGCCATTTTGCAAAATTAGTGAACCAGAAGCAATGAATGGTGTTGTGCAGGGGTGTTGCCTGCTTTGCTATGCATGCATCACATCCCATGGTAATGCCAAAGATCTGGCCAGCGCAACGTGGTTGGGATCACATGACAGTCTTACTGAGGTCAGGAAGCACTTGCACTAGGTCCTGCATGCGTTCTTGCACGCCCTCAATACCGCACCCTAGCTCATGGCTGGCGAAGAGGGTCACAAGGCGTGCCTGCAGAATCCAAGTTTAGTGACTAGCTACTCACAGGGGATGTCTCACAGCATGTATGGTGATGCAGCAAAACCAGCAGGAAAGCTATGAATGCAAGATTCACAAGCTTTGAGAAGTTCATCTGGAGGTGTCTGCAAATTCTTATGCAGATACCAGTAGAAATTTGCCTCACTGCAGCATTTGTCAGGCAACTGACCTTGTTTTCCTGAGTCCATTCGGTCTCGCGCTCCCTGAGATCGAACGTCATCGCCCATGGCGGCTCGCGCTCGTTTGCCAACACGCACGTGGATTGCTTCCGCTGTGTGCGGCGAGTCCCCCAGCTTTGAGCGACACAGGGACGTGGCCTGATCAAGCTCTGAAAACTAGCAGCATTCTTTGCCTGTCGTGCGGCGCGGTCAGATCCTGAAGTTATTTGACTGCAGACACAACCTGTGCTCAGTGAACTTCTCACAGGCCTCGAGTGCCGCGGAATGAAGTACAAACAACCACCTTGCGTACGCTGGGCACATATGAAAGCAGCAGTTTAAAGGCATCCCGGGTGCTGCTGTGACATGAGTCTCCGTTGTTGATAGTCACGCAGACGCCGTGTCGTCGACCGGTTGTCTGTACGTTCTCAATCCCTACGACCCATCCGTTGCTAGCTTTGCACTGGTTTTGATCAGAGGTATTGCGCCGAAACCAAATTCAGTACTGCATTTTGGGCCTGAATCATCTATTCATCCTTGCTTGCCAACAGGGAATACAGACCAACATGCACCAGATCACTTCTGTGTAAAGTTTTCATTGCCTGCCGAACACTCATGGCGCACGTCACGCCACAGAGAGAAGGTGCGATTGCGGCGCCTGAGCAACAGGAATTGCCGAGTACGTCAGAGATCTCGGCGGAGTCTGCAGCTGGCACACGGGCTCTGTTATTACCTGTAGACGACACCGATGTGGGTACACAAAGCTTGCAAAGTGCGCAAAATCGAGCAGCCTCGTCTAAGATGCTGCTGATCACCTTAGGAGTCCGAGCACGCCTGCTCGTGGGCAGCTAGCAATATATGCAGAAAGGGTGCGGGGGTTCCATCTTGTCTCCTCTTTACGAGCATGAAATCTGTGTTTCTGTACAGCCCGGACTTGTGCACGCAGGTGACGTGATCCACCTCTTGCACGTGGTCCCTGAGCCTAGCATGATACACGTTTGGCCTGGCATGTATGTGCCGCCAGATGATAATGCAGAGCAAGAGGAGGTACAGCGCTCTCTACACACAGGACATTGCTTTTGACACATGGTGTTGTTGAAGCCTATCTACTTGTCTACATGCGCTGCTGCTGTAGCAATAATCTTCATCCTTCTTGTTGGAAGTTTCTGGGGTGCTACCAACAGGTTGATGATGCGGTGGGAATGATCAGGAGACGCTTCACCAGTCACCTGAAGCAATCCAGGGTATCTTGTCAGGTACCTTTCATAACACTGCCATGCTTCCTGCACAACAATGTACGTTGTAGCAACGGCTGCGCACTGCAGTCTGACACATCATGCCACACTGACATGACCGGTTTGTGCATGCAGGTACACGTTGCTGTGGCAGGTACCGAGACTGATCACTTGGCCAAGCTGATCAACGAGAAGGCAGAAGAGCTGGATGCGGCATGTGTGATCATGGCTAGTCATGGCAAAACTAGTTTCCAGGTGACATTGCAAAAGCTACCAAGAATTCTAATCATGGCCAGGTTCATGCTAGACAGCACCTGCACACTATGACACAGCATTCAACAGGCACTGCCAAGAAAGCTGTGTTGTCACAAGCACGTTGACACTCATGCCACAACTTGTTTCCATGGTTGTATTTTAGGTGACATGTCTTACACACTGCAGGCTTTCAACAGTCACAGGCATGTATGTATTGGAACAAATGCACTGGATCAGACCACTGCGTCTTAATGGCCTCATTTGGCGCCAACTTTGTTCAAACAACAGAAAACATCAATGTTTCACATGCTATATGCCCAATCTCTGCTCATGCTTTAGCTTACAGGCTTTTGCCGTGACAAGCACACAATACTGCTAGCATGTAAACCAGATTACATGACCTGACACTGTGACCCTAGGAGTCCTGGCTTGACCCCATACCTTTGAGATGCATGTGAGGAGTGGCAGCCATCAAATAATAGTGTTGTTATGACGCCACGCTTTGGTGCTATGCAGGAGTTCTGGGCGGGTTCCACCTCCACCAACACAACCCACACCAGCAGCAGACCCATTTGCATCATTCCTCCAGCAGTTAAAACGCAATCACAGTAGCAAATGATGTGTACATTTACTTGAATGTGCTGCAACACATTGCTTGCGAAAAGAGTGCCTGAATTTGTGCCAGAAAGCGGAAATGGCTCATGCATGCTCTGTGCAACATCCAATCCTGTGTCCTGTCAGGCACAAACCGGTGTGATGCATGGCTTCAGTAGATGTTCAAAGCCGTCTGTCATGCTAAGGCCAATGACTTTGAATCATAGCATGCCTTGGTTGCGCACGTTCATGCAACAACATATTTAGTGTCATGTGAAGACTTAAAATCTCTTTGCCTCTGCAAAGAACTTAGCAAAGTTGTCTGCACTGATGTATTATGTAACCTGCAGTTCCCTCCGCAGCCAGATGTTCACATGAATTCTTTACTGCACATCCTGAACTACTGGCAGTGCATCAAACGCTTATGTTCAGCGGTCCTCAGTGACGGTGACAACTTGACTGGAGCCACCAGTGATAGGCCTGAACTCCTGAACATCAATGCCTGGGTAAAATCAGTGTTGAAAAACCTTTACTGAGGATGGCACAGAGCTTGTTGACCTGAGAATGCATACCTGGCTCAAACATGGCACATTTCCTTAGTACTCAATGCAAGAAAAATCTTATACACGCAACATCTTGACACTTATGGTAGTACACTTGAGCAGAACGATGGACTACTTTGGATCTTCTCGGTGACTCAGCTCAAAACTGCAAACATACGCTGCCATCCACAACAATCATCTACACATCGTCAAAATCATCATCACAATAGTCACATTGAACATCATCTAAAATGTGCCACGGTTACTGCAAGCGGACAATCAGAACCTGATCATCTGCTTACTATACCTGTAGCACCTGAACAGCAGTGACGCACCAAAATGTCACTTTCTTTCTGAACTAGCAGCTTCTGCAGCAGATAGTAGCTGCGCTAATGCATCTGGCATTTGCCCAGAAGACATATCACTTCCTGTCCTTGCAGCACCAGCTGTCAGGTTGACATCATCCCCTTCATGACCAGAGTAGTTGAGCATTGCATTTGGCGCCAAACTCCTTCCTTGCTGATCAGGACTTCCCTCCATTCCCCAGCTTGTCCCCTGAGCCCCTCCTGGTCCCCAAGACCAAGCTGCTTGGGATCCACTGCCCACAGCAGGGGCCGGTCCAGGCGGCCCTATGGCCTGTGGCCCTCTGGGCTGCAGCAGGCCATAGGCTGAAGCCATCTGCTGCATTGCTGGACCCCTCTGCCCATCAAAAGCTTGATTGTCTGCAAAACAGGATAGGCAACAGGTAGGTTGATTGCTCAGTGGGTGAAGAAAGAAGGGAAAAGACCGCGTCTTTTGGCATTGATTGAACAAGAGCCCAAGGGTGATGTGTATGGGCTTCCTTGTGGGTCAATGGGTGATTGTATGAGAGAGCAAGTGAGAGAGTGAATGAGCAACCTCGGTGGGTGAATGATTGTCGGAATGAGCAGTACAGCAGGTCAAGGTGCGCATGAGTGTACCTACTCACAGGTGCATAAGTGATGAGGATGGAGTTTTGGACACAGAAGCAGCCCAAGTCAACTGCCAATGATAAAGACACATCTGCACTGAAGACAATTAGATGCGAACAATCGCTTTGACACCACAGAACTGAGCATAACTTTTTTTGAACGGTTTTGATTGCAGCAATGCAACAACTTTACTTGAGATGAACAAGTATTGATACTTTGAACCTGTTTCTGAAATCTTTGTGCAGGTACAAAAAAGAAGGAAAAGACTGCTTGGCTCAAAGAGCGCCAGGGATTCCCTGTGATCAGCGTCATGCAAGTGAACATGACTTTTACATTTGCAATTGAGTGTGTGTACCTTCATTGCGCCATGCAACTGGTTGAGGACGAGCAACTTTTCTCTTGACTGCCCTGTCCACAGCAGCATGAGGGGACTTCTCACTATTTGGCCCAAACTACCAGCAATGGGACACTAGGCTTTTCTTTGAGCAGAATCAATTCTCATCAGGTTCACAGTCTAGGGTGTGAAGTCAGATGTGACAAATCAGACATCCCAGCTAAAAAGCACAAGTACATAAGCCCACGTGCAGCTGGCGCGCTTGCGTCTGTATGAGTCATCGCCACACCCCTCCAACCCCCCTGCTAGCCTCAAAGCCTGTGACACTCCCATGTGCTCATGCAAAGTTGCCAATCATCCCTGCAGATCACTGGCCAAGGCAGGAGCCACCATTCAGCTTCGTCGCCTAAGTTGCAGATGTCAAACATCGACACATGCCAGGTTGAGCTGTCTCTTTGCACTCTTGTTGTAGCGACAGCTGTCTTTCACTTCATCTGTAGGAGATTGTGTTGGACATTGAGCCTCAGGAGTACTTGTGCCGGGCAGTCGTCACCATCATTCCAGTCTCACAGCTATCACAGCACCGGCCGATGCAAGCTACAGAGCAGCAACAGTCTGCCCAGCAGGTCTCAGCATTCTCCTCCCCCGTTGCTCAGCATCCTTACAGCAACACAGATGCATCAGATTGGCATGGTCAAGAGTCATCACAGGTGTCTCAATTGCCTTACCAAGATTCCCCAGATGAGATTGTTGGCCAGGGCTCGTCACAGCGCCTTAGTCATCATAACTTAAACAGGCCTGATCAGGCCTCCTCACTGCAGCCCTCACCGGGCCCATCACAACAGTCTGATCAGGACTTGTCAGGGCAGTCTGTTCAGGACCAACAGCAGGTGCCTAATCAGGATACAGGAGGACTCCTTGATCAGGATTTGCTGCAGCCCTTGCTCAGGAGCCCCTCACAGCTGCCGCCAAATCCCCCCAGCACGTCTGATGTGAGGCTGAGTGTCATTCCTGAGAATGCTCAGGCGAATGATGTTGCTGATACAGGGCCTTCGGCAAGTCAGGACACTGAGTGTCAGGTGACTTGGCCTTACACTAACCCACCTCATGAGTCTTGGTTGTCTGCAAGTGCTTGTCAGTGCAGCTGTGCTTTGGGCAGCTTGAGTCACGACATATTTGAACACACGTGCAGGAAACAAACCATGCTGTGGATAATGAAAACAGAAAGCCTGCTGTATGCAAATAAGATGCTCTGGGCAGAACAGGCGGTGATGCGCATGCTCCCAACACATCTGTTTCCATGTGGCAGACACTAGATTTGCTGCGCATAAGTGAAAATTCTGTGAGCATCTGGCAAGGCTGCTCGTCATGTGTTCGCACTGAGGATTTGTTGAAAACATGTGGGGATCATCTGCACTAAGCCTTCACTAGACTCAGAGTCCTGAGTCATAAGGGCTACAATCAGTTAGCATGCCTCATGTGGCTCCATGAAATAATCACTCATTCTTACACTCAATCTTATGTGATGATTTACATGGTGTCCGTTTTTATCAATACAGTATGAACGCTAAATAATTACGTAAGTCATTCAGCATTATACAAACAGTGCTCAACATACAACTAATAACTGATAATGGGTTATATATACAGTATACATTTCTGTACATACCTATATGTATGTATATAAATATTTGACAAATACATATATTCATCTGTACATACAAGACATTTATGCATTGCTTGCTTGAGTCTACAGATTCTGTGCATGCTTGAGTCTACTGATTCTGTGCATACTTGGGTCTACTGATTCTGTGCATGCAGGAGGCTGGACATTCCCTAGGAGCTGGCGGTCCTCTGACTAAGTTCAAGCGACAGATGAGCCTGACCACCAAGGGCTGCATCACCCCCTCTGGCATGGAGGAACAGCTCAGGTCTGTCCCAGTCATGCTGCCCCTGCATCTAAGCTGATGGATGGTGGCCATGCAGCACAAGGGTAGTGTCAGCTTTGCTTCACCTGTGACTCTGATGTTGTTTGATGGTGGTTCCAGTGCTGGTAACTCTGCAGCTGAGCAGTCACACCTGCATGAGCTGTTGCATACACTTTCTGCTGGTGATGGGAAGTGTGCTTTTGGCACTCAGCCCTGACTCACCTGATGCAAATAGACAGGTGGCCATGAAAGCACTGCGTAGTGCTGATTGCTGCCATGACTAAGCAAATGCCAGGTCTGCCCACCTTCTCCTGAGTGCTGCTCAGACACACTGCATGCAACAACAGACGCATGGCATTACTCATTCAATGCCACGCATCTTCTCTCTGCCAGAAGGTTGCAAATGTTGTTCACCTCCCTCATGCAACATGTCACAGCAGCTGAATTACAGCATGGCATATGCATGCAGAGGGCTTCAGACGCCACAGCAAGCAGTGCGGCGCGACACAATACCTCCACCAAGTTACGCATACTTTTTCAACCCCATGCAACTTGTCCATCAAGCTGAGTCATGCAGTGGGATTGTGCATGCAGGGGGGTCCTGACCCCAGAGCAGGCAGTGCAGCGCTACACAGGACCTCTAGCAACTTTCGCATACTCTCTCAACCCCAAGCAATTTGTCCATCAAGCTGAGTCATGCAGTGGGATTGTGCATGCAGGGGGGTCCTGACCCCAGAGCAGGCAGTGCAGCGCTACACAGGACCTCTAGCAACTTTCGCATACTCTCTCAACCCCAAGCAATTTGTCCATCAAGCTGAGTCATGCAGTGGGATTGTGCATGCAGGGGGGTCCTGACGCCAGAGCAGGCAGTGCAGCGATACACAGGGCAGCATTGGCGGGTGCCTGCAAGCCTGCTCAGCCAGATGTCCCATTTTGCCAAGTATGCCATTGCGGTGTATGGGCTGGAGCCTCACAGTCACAAGGAGAGCAGGTTCACCAACACCCTCATGGCCTGGCTGCGCAAGAGCAAGGACAAGATGCAGAGAGGCGATCTCAATGGGTGAGTGCCCACTCACCCCTAGGCCTCGCATGAGACCACAGACAAAGTCATGTGTATACTCAAAGTCTAGTCACCGACTCAATTTCGTACTTCACTGACTCACGGTTGATCAGATTGATTGATTGACTGATTGATTGAATGACTTGGTACTTCATGCATGACCCCCTTCAGTGCTTTGGAAGTTCATGCAGTTTCTCCCTCATGTGTCTCCAAGGGTCACTGGTTGATGTGGCATTGGTTCAGTATCATTCAGTATCTTTCCCAACTGTGCCACCATGGTAGAGCTGCACTGCAGTGTAGGGACGTGCAAGGCAAAACTGCATGAGCAGCTCAACTATGCAACCATCGACATCAAGATTTGCTGCAGATTTGCTGCTACAACAATACAGGGACACGCAGCAGAGACTGTACGAGCACCTCAAATACGCAGCCATTGATGAGACGCTGCTAACACAATGCAGGGACGCGCAAGGGGGACTGTATGAGCAGCTGAACTATGAGGCCATCAAGGAGCAGGCAGGCATGGACGACAGTCAGCTAGTGTACGTCAGCTTCTCCAATGAAGCCCTGGCACATCTGCCCTACATGGTGGCCCTTGATGAAAGCAGCAGGTAACTCCAAGCATCATGGCATCTCTTTTGTAAGATTGACTAGGCTGTATGCACCTGACCCTTGGGGGAAACACATATGTGATGGAGGAATGTATGGATGGATCAAAGCATGAATGAATCAATGAATGAATGGATGCATGCATGGATGAATGGACGGACGGACGGACGGACGAACGAACCAACGAACCAACGAACCAACGAACCAACGAACCAACGAACCAACGAACGAACAAACGGGTGAATGAATGAATGAATGGGTGAATGAATGAACAAATGCCAATAAGAGAATATATAGACCTGACTTGCTGAGCATGTGTTGGAGACAGCAGCAGGTTTCAGGTTTCGTGCGGAGGGTCTTATCAATCAATCAATTAATCAATTCACATTTCCTGTCTTTAGAACTCATCAGGGGAGTCAACAGACAATAACTGGGAAAACAACATACACTAAGCACTAAATGTTCAAGGCGTTCGGCAATAGAGCACCAAGAAATTGCTGTAGCGATGCTGTAATGAAGGAGGGCGCTAGTACCGCAACGCCACACGCTCTACACTAATCTAGCTCTACAAAGTTCAGAAGCCAAGCTAAAAAGGACTGGCCAAACTGCTCAGGGTTTCAAGGTGCTTCAGGGCACATGGCTTTGAGACGCAACAAGCCAGCGGGCAATGCTGTATGACTAGGCCTGGGAACAGGGGTTGAAGGAAAATCAACATTCCATAGTTTGGCCTCCCTACATGCACTCTTGACAGCTCCAACCAATCTCTTAAGCAGTACTCTCCACATGACTTTATCACAGCAGGCGTCACTCCTCAGCCTCGAGGTTCTTTGGGCTCTACCTTCACTCGCAACAGCCCAGTCTGTTGCACATTTGATACTGACCTGCGCCCATCTGCAAACCACAACAACCCTTGCTGAAGTTTCTTGCTTGCAAGCAGGTCAGTTGTTGTGGCTGTGAGGGGGACAGCCACAATGGAAGATGTGATCACAGACAGCGTGGCTGCTCCAGACCTGTTGGATCGCTCTGAATGGCTGCCAGAGTCCTTCAAGAAGCAGCAGGCGCAGACAGGTGAGCTCATGCTCATTGCCTATTTGATTAGGTTTTCACGGAAAGTCTGTTCACGGAAAATCTGTTCAAGAGTCCTGTTGTGTGTTTTGTGAAAGGCACCTGGCATGGAGTCATACATCAGCAGCACAGAACGCAGTCTGGTGTGGCTGCTGGGTCTGTTTGCACTGTCCACAAGTGTCAAGCTGTGGTTTGTGTGTCATGCTATCGTCTCTTTTTTTGTTGCCACATGCCAAGTGTCATGAGGTCACGCTTTCAACCAATTCTTTGTGACAGGCTCCACATTGTCAGGAGCAGCCATTTTGGAGTGATGCACTTCTTTTCTTCATAACCGCTGTTTGGCCTCAACAATGCCGAACACTGCCAATGCGTGACACTGACTTCACCAAGAGTTTTGTGCTATCAGAGGAGCAACCCCATTGATTGTTTGCGATGCTCTTGACGATAGTCCAACCAGCTGTGCAATCTCAGCTCGACTTTAAAAAGAAACTGATCATTAAGACCCCTTGGGATTGTTGAGGAGACAATGAGGATCGTTCCTCTGATATCACAAAAAACTGGTCAAGTTAGTGTCACGTTTGTACTGTTTGGCATTGCTGAGGCAAGACAGCTGTATAGCACTCACATATTTAATTGTGCAGGAGCTTATTTAGTATACAATTTTGCAGCAGCAGCTACAGCCGGTGTAAGTTACATTGCTGGCAAGGCTATGCTCGGTATGAATGCAATAAACTCTGTATGCGCTAAGCCCTGCATGTGCTCTCAACCCTATGCAAACACACCTGAGGCCGAGCCACCATTGCAGCTGAACTCAAAGCCCTCCCAAGTTGCCCGTAACGATTTTTCTCAGCTGACAAGCCTAAGTCCTGCTCATAGTTCAACTTTCATCATTTTACTGCTTAGTATTCACCAAATACCCCATGGCCGCCCTAGGTCTCGTTTCAATGATATTGCATTACGTGACTGTCAACACTGTCGTGTTAGTAGGCCTTACAGGGATGCACAAGACAGGCTGCTATGGAGAGACAAGACTTGTCCTGCACATACTGAGCTCATCATGAGCCAGAAATCGTTAAAATTATTATATTGCTACTGTTTAGTATGTGTTGATTTCCCAGTCATTGTCTATCAACTCCCCAAATGACTTTTCTGCAATGAGAGAAAACACAGATTTTCGATTGATTGACAGGGGAGAGGATGTATGCACACGGGGGCATCGTGGCAGCTGCTGCAGCTATTCTGCAAGACATGGACACGCACAAGCTGTTACAGAGGCTTCTGGAGCAGTACGACCCCTTTGACCAGCAGAAATTACAGCCGGACCAACAGTATGTATCAAAAGCCTCAGTTCCACAACTTAACCATCATACGTCTGCACCCACTCATTCAGCAGCACATGCATGTCTGTGAGTGCTCTTGGTTTTGGCCTGTTCAAGAATTAGAGTGTAGACCCCAAATTCGTTTTGTATGGCATCCAGGGGCTGTTCCTGACTCTGCCCCTGTGCATGGCATGTGGCTTGTTTTGATGCACTTTGGATGCATTGAATTCTGATGTATTTTGGACACTGATGAGGCTGATGGGCTGTGCAGACTTTATCATTTGCACCAGCAAGCGCACAAGGACTTGAATGATGCTTGCATCAGCAGATGCAGCTGCACTTATGGAACCATCTGCCAGCATGCATGTGTGTATGTACACGGGTGTATGTGTGTGGATGTATGTGTGCAAGTGACGTTCAAAATACGGATGCAGGGATGTTGAGGAAAATGAGAATGTGCCTAGCTGGGATCACAGCATAGACTACAGGGACTGGAAGCTAGTCATCACAGGTAACATCCATTCTGCCACCTGGCATCTTAGACCACATGCATAGATGTTGTTGTTGGTATGCTGACTGCTAATGATGCACCTCATACAAGCAGCTACTCAGGAGTGCATGTACCTGACTCCAAGGAAGGACACGTGTGTAGTGAACACATACATGACTCTGTCCATTTGTGCTTGTTGTTTCATCAGACCCACTCTGCATCTCAAGCGATGCTGGCGTTCCCACACAGACATGCAACGTTTGACTGTGCTAAGCACTCGATTGCAGCTCATGATTAGTATGGTGGCAGAAAGGTACTGCCATGATTGGCACAGTGGCATGACTTGTCTTTGCTTTCATGGGACGTCCGCTAATCTGCAGCCAAGCTTCGAGCCCTGTGGCAATCAGATTAAAGTCTGCTACCATGAACCACGTATCTGCCTGTTCCTCTTGGGTTATAGCCAACATACCTTTGCTTTCCTGACAAGACTGTCAACCTGCAGCCATGCTGTGGGACTTATGGCATAAGTCTTACAGTCTGCTACCATCAAGCACAATATCTACAATTACTCTTGCTGCCAATGTGGCTTGGCTTTCATGGGCACACCGTCAAACTGCAGCCAAGTTATAAGCCAAATGGCACTTACAGTCTTACAGGCTGCTACCATGAAGCATGATGTCTGCGTGTTACTCTTGCGTTGCGGCCTTTGTGTGTTTGCTTTCATTAGAAGACCATCAACCTGCAGCCAAGCTTTGGGCCCTGTGGTAAAATTTTATAGTAATACTTGTTCAGGACACAATATTTGTTCAGGATACAATTCACAAGGCATATTGTAGCCATGACTGCCTTTTGTGTCTGCCTTTCAGGCCACAGCCTGGGGGCAGGAGTAGCAGCCCTGATGACCCTTCGCCTGAAGGACAGGTTCGCTTCGGCCAAGTGCTGGGCATTCTGTCCGCCTGGAGGCCTCATGAGCGCCAACCTTAGTCATGCTGCCCAGGGCTTTGTCAACTGTGTTGTCGTGGGCAAAGACATTGTCCCCAGACTGTCTGTGGTCAACATTGGCCGCCTCATTGACGAACTGGTGAGATATCCCAGCCATCTTGCCTTTTGTCCATCCGCTCAAATAGTCAGTCTGTCAGGCAATCAGTAAGCACAAGCCCTCCCGGGATTTCTCTTATCTTTTACTTTCAGTAATCTGTTGCGCTTCATTTTCCCTTTTTTTTGGGGTCTAACATGTATTGCCCTGCATAGCTGCCTGTATCAGAGTCCTGCTCTGGCTGCAGTCCAGGGCCCTGTTGAAACACACAAATGTGTGACGACAGGTTGCAGGTCCCCCATTGTTGCTCACACTCGTCCTCTAGCATGTGTGTGTGTGTGTGTGTGTGTGTGTGTGTGTGTGTGTGTGTGTGTGCGCATGCATGTGCAGCATCTCCATGGCCACACTCCTGCCCAGCGTGCATTGCAGCACTGCAGTCCCATATGATGTGTATACAGATGGTCTCTCATAACAGTGGGTAATTGTTAATGCAACGGACTTTTGCCTGTCGCTCATGCAATGCTGTTGATGCAGGTGCCACACAGCTCGACATCTTTGATACTGCTCATGCTCACAGCCACAGTCTCAGTTCCCTTCAGCATGCAGCACTCACTGTGCATTTGTTACGTATGTAACTGTGTAAATGATGATGTGTGTACCTACGTATGTAATTGTGTGATCAACTAACTGCATTGACTTCTGGTGGTGCAGGTCACAGGCCTGGCCATGTGCAAGCACAACAAGAACGACATGCTGCTGCGCAAGATGTCTACCTACTGGCGTCATAATTGCGCTGACCAGCTCTTCCATGACTACATGGCCATCCCTGATGAAGCTCTTGAGGTACATGTCAATCAATCAATCAATCTCTTTATTGTCCTGGGGGGCAACATGTGCATGGTCCAGCTGTGCGTCCATGTGCCCCACAGGCAATGCCCTCGTCACATGTCCTGTGCACGTCCAAGTCCGCATTGGCTTGACATGCTTGCGAGACACTGAAGAACAAAGGATCATGCTTGCTCACAACAGTATGGCGTGTGTGTCTTCTTCGCAAGCGCTCTTTGGATCAGCTTCAGCAGCCTTGCTGCTGTCCAAATGACGCTGTTCCATGTGTAACATACCAAATAATGTGTGTAACATACCAAATGACGTGTGTAACATACCAAACACTGTCGCTTGCTGCGCCACAGGAAGCTGCTACTGCTGTAATTTGCCACTGATCGCTTGCTGTGGTCATTTTGCTCTTTAACACGCACATCGTTCCTAATGAGAAACACAGGTGCTAGAGCAGTACAACCAAGGCATTGAAGCTCGCAACCGGATGCTGGAGCTGATCCTGCCTGGCAAAGTCGTTTTCCTGCGACCTCGCAAGGTCAGTCTTTAGTGTCTTGGTTTTTCTATGCACAGTGACAATTTCCTGATGATGGGCGTGTTTGTCTGTGTCATTCTTTGCCTCGTTTGGTCCTTGAAAAACTGTGCAACTGAGTCAAATGGCCTAGCTGCCCCCAATGACTGTACGACCCCTGACTGACTGACTGACCGACTAACTAAACCAAGTGTGCAATGCCAATGTCCTGGTCCAAGGAACAATGCAGCGCCTCTCACCTGCTCTAGCAGTACACCGTGTGGCATCTATTTGTATGGCATGCTGCATGACATGCATAGTCTTCATCACTTCCTGTGGTGAGGAATGGAGATGCATGAGCATGCGCAACTCACATGCCCGCTACCTCAACAGCTAAAGTTTCTGTCTCTGCGTCAATAGCCATGGAGCTTTGCAGCTGCACAGCAGCTGACATAACAGCCAGGATCTGGCAGAGTTGCATCTTGCAGACCAACAGTGCTCACAGCTCATACATCAGCCTTGTGCTGGATGCTTGTCACCATGTGCCTGTCCTGCAGACCAACAACACACGAACTTCATGGGATGCGGTGTGGATGGCGCCAGAGGAAATAGCCAAGGAGGGAATTATCATCTCCCCTCATCTCCTTGATGATCACTACACCATCACATTGGAGGTAATGTACATCACTCTCTGTGGCATCCTCCAGATTGCACACCAAACCGCACAGCCTGACAGAGTCAGGCAGCATGTGCATGCTGGATCAACAGAGAAGATCTATGTTTCAGGCATGTTACTGGGTGTTGTACAATAGCACAGCCTTGGCAACATATTTCTGGCTCCAAAGTATCAGAGAAGTCAGATTCTATTCAAACGTGCAGGGTTGCTGATTGTGTTTGCTGCTCGATAGCCCAACTGAAGGGCATACACCTACATCTGTGGGCAGTTTGTGTACATTCCTGCCACATATGGCTGCTCTAGCTGATAGGAGAGCCTGACTTGATGCCCAGTGTCTGCTTTTGTGCATACAGCTGTTCTATGCTGAACTTGTTGCATGTCTGATGTGCCAGCTCCAGCTGCAGGCTGCTCTCAGAGGTGCTCAATTCCATGGCGGACCCTTTGATGAGAACCATGGAGCCTACTTTCCTCCAAGACCTGAAAGCTTCCTGGACGAGGCGTCTTCTCCTTTCAATTCAGTAGTATAAAAGGCCAGAAGCTACCGTAGCTAGATAGGTCCAACAATAAACTTTATCGAATAAAGTGATCAACATAGTGTGTGAGGTTGCTGTTTGAGTACGTGTATGTGTGTAACTTTCATTTCACTGCAATATTGATGCTTAACAAGGACATACCAATCATATCAACTTGCCATGCATTTTGGGCAGGATCTGCAGGATAGCTGTAGCTCCTTTGTATGAGCTTGTATCTGAATCAGCATGGAGTCAGCTTGGCAGATAGGGCTAAGTCTGTCGCCAAGAGTGAGACAGATTACAATGCTTTAGCCAGCCAACAAGTCTGGTCATTTTGGTACACATGTCACTGTGGTCCACAAGCTGGCTTCTAGAGATAATTCTGACGCAGCCGATAGTCCAAGGATACTTGAACCATTTTGCTCTTCTTGACCTTCGGCATCGGCCTGCCCAGCTTTTGACACTTTTCAGCGATAATAGCTAATCTGCTTCTCAGCTTATACGATGCTTGGCCCCGGTCGACTGGAGCACCAGCCTCGAACACGTCCACCACCAACACAGCCAACTTTTCCTGCACGTCCTTGAGAGCAGCGTTGTGGTCCGGCCCCCCTCCTGTGATGTTGAGAACTGCTGGCACTGTAAAGTTGTGGATCCCTCCCTCCCAAACTTGCATCAAAGCCCAGAAGCAGGTAAAGCGCGTTTCTTCGAGTCTGCTTTTCGAGACGGTGAATTCTTCGCACAACATGATTTACATTTTCTCTTCGCCATGACAACGCCTCCAAGCGCTTGAGGCCTTTATGCCATTGCGATTGACGACAAGGCGCGAATTGCTTCTCCATGAAAAGTCTAAACCAACAGTCACGAATTGAACACGAGCGAACAAACATCTCGTGTCGTCAAACTGACTCCAGCTTCCCGAACAAGCGGAGCGGAGGGTCGGAGTTTCGACCATGCATAGGCGACTGCACAAGTCACAGTTTGCCAAGTGACAGTTTGCTAACGTGCCAGACGGGTCAAGGTGTTGCACGAGACCAGTTGCTGCACAGGGATTTCCGACACCGTTGACCGGTAATCGCAGCCTGCGGGTGAAGCTCTTTCAGCAACTCTTGCCGAAGGAAATTTTGGTAGTGAGAATCAAAGCAGCAGATCCAGGACTTCATGGACGCGCGCTTGCCGAAAGGCGAGGGCCTGACCGGAAGCTTCTTTGCGACCTTGACCACCTTAGTGGCCGTCGCAGCTTTGGCTCGTAACTTTCTACCACCGGACTGGATCCGGGCTATACGCAGATTGGGCAACAAGATCACCAACTATCTGGACCCGTTTTGCTACTTCACCTTTCAGGAATTTACTGGTCAAAGCCCTGATCAGAACTATGACAAGGTCAAGCTATACCTCAGCGGCAAAGGCATTGCTGCTGCACGGAGGTAAATTGTACTCACGAACAGTGTGCTGGTCTACAAGTTCTGTCTTGCTGCATTGCTAAAGCAATTTATATCGCAGTCCTTGTCTGCAAACCCAGCCAATCCACTGTGCTTCAGGGTATTGGTGAGTCAACCCAAAAACTCAGCACAGCCAGTCTTTGCTTTGGCTGACAATGAAGCCCTGACT
>JAABUP010002141.1_pt1 | contig 39502 bp, 43 predicted proteins | sample 5559201 | NCBI WGS metagenome assembly JAABUP01 (sample SAMN10711887, study PRJNA513373) | rock metagenome | isolation source: Antarctica rocks | place: Antarctica | reverse complement strand
AGAAGAACTGCACAGTGTTGTTGTTCAGCTTGAGGCTGATGGACTTCAGGAGCGTGATGTAGTGACCCAAAACCTCCTCATTCTCAAAGTCAAAGCGCATCCCAACAACTTCATTTATGTGATTGTTGCTAAAGAGGTAGAAGATGGCTGTTTTGCTTTGAATGTTCTGCAGCCAAGATCAATGTGCACTGATGCTCTGGCAATACATGGCATCATATTTGTGTCACAATAGCAGACACTGTCTCCATTAGCACATTAGCACATTGGTGCTATGCTTCGTGACCCAAAATACCTGGATGAGCATGCTGAGTGTCTGCAGCACTTGGACAGCCACTTCCCCTCGTCTGTTCGACCTTTGCTGAAGTATGTGCGTGAAATGCTGCAGTATGTTGTTTTCTAGGAAGTAGTCCAAGAATTTTGGGTCATGCTGATCGCCCCAGACCATAAGTTCAGCAATGCTGCGTAAGGTCTCGACTATAGCGTCCCTGTTAGCATCCGTTACGACAGGATTTCTGATCAGAACCTCCCTGAGGTGTCGGAGATGCTCGATAGAAAAGCGGTCAAACTCTTGCTCCTCAGAGTTTCCCAGCAACAGCCCCCCCAGCCACGAGCCGGTGCGTCTTGACATGACGAAGGCTGGAAGAACTTATACCGGAAGCATTGTGCTTGCTGGACGCTGCTTCGGAATAGTAGGTCGCATGCGCACCTTCAGCATGCACCAAGCTTTGCACCAAATACATTGTTACACTGTCTGGTGACTCATGTTCATCTCGCAGTGGTCTCGGAGCAGGTCTCGGAGGACTCCGACATCCCTGTAGCTCTCAAGCAATCCGCTTGCGCACAACGTCTTCAGTGCTCGACTCTTGTTTCATTACACCCGAGGCTTTCAGCTTCAATACAAGTTTCTGTCGGTGACAGATTGCCATGCGAAAGTCGGTGTTGATCAACCTTTCACTTTTCCTGATCAGCGTCATCAGCAGCGCAGCAGCGGAAAGCTTCAGCCAAGATATTCTGCCATTTCCTACACATGATGTGCGTCTAGAGTCAACCTCGCTTGGCGCTAGAGCCATGGCCTTAAATAAGGACTACATGCTATCGCTGGATGTCGACAGCTTGCTATTGACTTTCCGGAGGAATGCGGGTCTGCCCGCTCCTGGTGATCCTTTTGCCGGCAGCTGGGAGGATCCTGCATGCGAAGTCCGGGGACAGTTCATGGGGCATTACTTAAGTGCCACTGCCAGGCTGCAGGGTATGTAGACATGTATAGGAGCCACAGGCGCAAATGCAATGTACAGCCCAGAAGCACACCTTGCACCATCTGGTCAACCTGCGCTGCAGATGATGCGGACATTGCTTCTCGCTCAACTTTCATCATTGCCGAGTTGAAGAAAGTACAAGACAGTCTGGGAGGTGGCTATCTGTCTGCATTCCCTACCGAGCACTTTGACCGTTTGCAGAATCTACAGCCCGTCTGGGCTCCTTATTATGTGGTGAGTGCTGTGACTGGGGCAGCAATCTGATTTTCCACGTTGCGGCACAATTGCAGACATTCCCACTGCCATTGCTGCTCCACAACACAGCAAATTGTACATTTCTGGGCACGCTGCATTCATTACAAAGCTGGTCATGGCCTGCAGATCCACAAGATTATGGCTGGCCTCCTGGACCACCACACCTTTGCGCACAACCAGGTAGCACTGCAAATGGTCATAGATATGGCAGCGTACTTTGGCAAGCGTGTGGATGATACTCTGCAAGTCAATGGCACAGACCATTGGCATGAGATGCTGAACAATGAGTTCGGGGGCATGAGTGAGGTCTTGCACAACCTGTATGGGGTAACCAAAGACAAGGCACATCTGAGGTGAGCAGCACACTTCTTTCGTGCCAACTCAACGGTGTCATGTAAGGGGTCCATTGCATGCGCAATTGCTGGTTACACCCTGTGTAGGCCAATTTTGTGAGGCTTGCAATGCAATGTGAACTGTGATGGGGATGGTGATGCCATACATGAATAGTTTGCAGGGCTGCCAACAATGGGGACTGCTCAGTGCTCCTTGTGGGGTTGGCCCAGAGACTCCACACAGCATGTGCAGAGCAATTGACAATTTGCTCTGTCCTGGGACAAGCTGACTGTAGCAAATAAGACAGAGGATAGTATCAAAACACATGCTCATAAAGCTACCTTGAGAAATGGACTGTTTTGTCCGGGGTGTGTGTGTACCTTCTTGAGGACTGGTGTTTTGTTCAGATTGGCTGGGCTGTTTGTCAAGCCCTCCTTCTATGAACCCTTGGTTGCCCTGCAAGACCCTCTGCCAGGCCTTCATGCCAACACTCACCTGGCCCAGGCAAGCTGTCCCTGACACCTTTCCAAATCTGGCAACACCTATCTTGGGCAGCCCGGTATAACACTTGGCTTCTCATTAAATTGACACCGAAAGGCGTAGTCTTTTCTTTTCTTGTCTGTCCAGTAGCTCAGTGGGTTTCAGCATACGCATGCGTTACAGGCATCACTGCTGCATCATGCCAAGACTGGACTCTGTCATAGCTTATGTCCATGTGGGGCAAACTCATCACATGATAACAACAACAGGAACACTCAAGGTTTAGCTGACGGGCAGGCTGTGAGCCAGCAGGCATCAGGTGCATGCGATGCAAGTCAGGCCCCTCAAGTCAGCTGCCATTCAACTCATCATGTGCTCTGAGAACAGCAGCCTAAGGCTCTTGCTGTGAATTGCTAAGATGCCTGGATACATGTTCAAAAGGTTGATTCCTATGAATCACCACTAGGAGTTCACTAACCCAAAGACCTGCTCCAATTGGGGTTTGGTACACAGCAATGGATGGGATGTTTATAGAAGGCTTTGACTGCTGCAGATGAATGGCTTTGCAGCTCAATATGAAGTGACAGGTGACAAGGACGCTCTGACAGCTGTCCAACACTTTTTTGACGTCATCACCCACCATCACAGCTACGCTACTGGAGGTCAGCCCTCACACACACTCACAGAGTCTTGTGACACTGCTGCTCACTGTCGCATGTGACATGCACTCAGATTCCTTTGCAGACGCCCACATGTGGGCATGTAACAGTCTGCCACGTCAGACATGCTTTTAGACCATGCAAATGCGCTGCTCCAGTCTCTGTTGGGCTATACATCTATGCACGTTGCAGTGTATATATCATCAAGCTGCATGACGCCAGCAGCAGCCCAAAGGGTCTCATAGCATACATACAGTCAAAGCTGCAGGGTGCCAGCTGCTGTCACAAAGACCATTCATGCTGTAAGCAACTCCAAGCTGGCCTGCAGGCAGCAATGATGGTGAGTTCTGGGGGCCAGCTGATCAAGTGGCAGATGCCATCTCAGAGGTAAGCAACTGAGCTCTTGTGTTGTGAAGAACTGGCTCAATCAGAGAACCTGTCGCTACATAGCGTTGCGTTTCAGTCTTGGCTTTTGACGTGCAAAGTTGCATTGGGGCTGATTTAGGCCATCATGTGCTTTTGTATGGGGCGCATCTCACTTGCATACCTGCGTCTGCACCCATATATCTAGGCAGGGCAATGACATTTCACATGCAGCAACAGCAGTCCTTGCAGCCACAGAAACATGTGCATGTGCCTGGCCTTCAGTACCCATTTGGATCACACACTGCCAGCTCGTCTGTTTGAATTCACTGATGTGGGTTGTCATTCATTCGTACATTCATTCATTTGTTATGTGTCTGGCCCCCGGGGTCATTTTTTGTACACTCCCAGCGGCTCCCTATATGAGGTCCTGCTTTGGCAGTCACCAGCAGTGTCTGAGCACTGACTTGAGTGGATGCACCTGGGCAGCCGGGTATAATACTTGGCTTCTCATTAAATTGAAGCCAAAAGGCGTAGTCTTTTCTTTTCTTTCTGAGTTGATGCAGCCTAGTTGCATTGGGCTTTGGAAGCCCCCAATGACTTCATCATCTTGCTGTCATGCAGCAACAACATGCCTTGGAGACAGAGGAGACATGCACACAGTACAACATGCTCAAGATAGCGCGCTACCTGTTCAGCTGGACTGGCAACGTCACCTATGCCGACTACTACGAGAGGGCCATAATGAATGGCTTGCTAGGGACTCAACGCATGCCAGCATTCGACAACCATGAGAACAAGTCCTTGGAAAACCAGCATCAGCAGCATCAGCATGTGCAGCAAGCCATTCATTCGACAGCATTTGATCACCGAGAGAACAAGTCCTTGGAAAACCAGCATCAGCAGCATCAGCACGTGGCTGCAGCACAGGGGACTGGTGTTGAGACTCTGCTGCAGTTGGGCTCTAGCACAGGAGATGGCATGAGCGTGTCCAGGTGAGATGAACTGACTCAAGACTCTCTTATGGTGTGATGCTATCTGTTGCAATGCAAATCTCTACCATCACTTTGCAATGTCACTTTTCAAGCTGTCTGTGCCCAGATGCCAACGCATGCAGCTGTCCATATGATGACTGTCCTGGAGACGATGATCTCATGCACATGCTACTTAGCTCCGTGTGCCTGATTACAGTCAGTCCTGAGTGCAAATGCATGTCATTCATGCGCCCATGAACTATGCTGTCTGCGCAGCCCATCTTGAAGTGTATGATCAATGAGGTTTTCATGAGAAAGTTTGTTGCTAAGGAAGCTAGAGTGCCAGCCCTCACATTATCTGCAAAAACATCATCGTGGGACTGCAGGCGACATCTACAAGGTACAGATGACCTTTTAGGAGGTGTTGAGGCTGCCTTGTTACCTCTTGATGCCTATTCAGGCAACTGGAGGCAGGCTGCCTTTGCCCAGTTCAGGGGCCCAAAGGCAGGGCAGCTGCAAGAGGAGCCTGAGAATGCCCCAGGTCCAGGTAATGGGTTTTAGTAACTTCATTTGGACATTCAGACGCCGACCTGCTTACTCAGACAACTCTTCTGTGTGCGTATCACACCCAGAATTTGATTGTATTTTGTACGGTGATTTGTATCAGTAAGTACTGCAGAGCCAGTCGGCTTGTTGATCCTGTGCTGGCAGAAAAGATTTGCATGAGGAGCTCATAGGGGGAATCTTGCCCACATGGCATCAACAAATGTGGTGCAGCACTGTTGAAGTACATGATGTGTGTGTACGTAATTGTGTGTATGTGGACTGTAGGTGTTGTGCTGTATCTGCTGCCCATGGGGGCAGGGCAGAGCAAGGGTCAGAGCTCACACGGCTGGGGCACCCCCCTGCACAGCTTCTGGTGCTGCTATGGCTCTTCTGTGGAGTCCTTTGCCAAGCTGCAAGACTCCATCTACTTCTATAGGTGACCCCCTAACCCCTGCCTGCTTTGCTTCCCTCGACCCCATTTGGGGGAGGTGGGTCGGTCTCCTTATTACTGTGCCAGTCCCTTGCCCTGCCCTGCCCTGCCCCGCCCCGCCCTGCCCTGCCCTGCCCTGCCCTGCCCTGCCCTGCCCTGCCCTGCCCTGCCCTGCCCTGCCCTGCCCTGCCCTGCCCTGCCCTGCCCTCCACAAGCGCAGTATCTGGACAGAGACTCATTGTCTTGTCTTGCTCCACAGTGCAGCAGCATGCAGCATGCATCATGCAGCGCTCTCTTGTCCACTGCACCAGCAGCATCACCACCACTCCACATTCTTGACAGCCGCAACATAAAAGCAGCTGGCAGCTCTTTCCCTCAGCTTGCAGGGATGCTGCTCTACAACAACATAGTCAGAGATGCTGTATTACTCCGCAGGCTGTACCAGGATAAGCAACCTGGCGGTCCAGTTGCTGACCTATACATCAACCAGCTGGTATCCTCCAGCCTCACATGGCCTGAGCAGGGCTTGACAATCAATCAGACTGCCACCCTGAATGGGCCCAACAACACGGCCCTCACCAAGATTGCCTTCACGGCAGGGACTGGAACAGGCATGATTGTGGTGCAGCTGAGGATTCCTAGCTGGGTGGCAGAAGGCGCCTCTCAGGTTTGAAGGAATGAATCAGTGCTGCTGCTGCAACCATGCATGTTACAGCAGCAGCCATCAATGCCATGGCTAGCTGTGTGCAGCTGCTGCTGACCAGCAATCTGAATCTGTCAGTAGGCTGGGCTGGCTGAACGGCTTAGCAGCATGAAGACCTGCTAGCTTAATGCCTGCATGGGCAAAACAGTAGTTGCCTCCTAGACTGCCTGTTCACTACTGCTCTCTGTTTGCACTGCATGCTACAGATGTATTGACCTGAAGCATGCAAGGTGCATTCGCCTGTGAGCTACTGTCGAGCCCAGATCTTGAACATTCAGTGACATGACCTTGGGCATCCTTCACAGGTCGCGCATGGTGCTTATGTGGTGGACAGAGATTTGCCATCAGCTTTGATTGACAGTCTGACAAACAGCATGGAAACATGCCTTGTGCCTTTGCAAGGTACGGCTGAATGGTCAGACCTGGCGGGAATGCCATCAGCATCAGTCAGCAGGTTCCAACCTGGGTTCGTCAGTGGGCACAGCTTTGTCAGCGGGAAGCTACTGCAGCATCAAAGGTGTCTTCAAGACAGGTGAGCTGCTTCACAAACCTCAACTCATGTTGTTCTAGGTAGAGCTATTGTTGTCTACTTCGCTGTCTGCTTTTACAGCTGTTGTCTTGTGCTTTCAAAAAAGCTCGCACATGCTTTCGATCGCAAGGTCAATGTATCATGACCATTAAGTCATGCTGCACGCTCATTGGCAAATGCTCTGATGATGTTGAACACTTTCATGTGATGATGATTATGGGCAAATGTTTGTTTTGTTGTCTGTCACATACATGCTAGATCAGCAGGCATATATATGCTGCCGTGCCCTTCCAACCATGGTGTCAGTACAGCTGCTTTGATCTGATTCCAACAGACACAAGACACAGGTCACTAAGTGCGGTGATCAGCAGATCAGCTCATGCAATCTTACAATTGGCCTCAGTATCCAGCGGCAAACAGACCATGCCATATTCAGGCATGTGTGTGATATACTTAGCACTGCCCTAGCATTGACCCTGAGCCTCTGCTCATACTCTGCTCATACTCTGCGTGTCAAGATTCACCAACCAGCCGGAGAAATGGGGCAGGTCAAGGCATAGGTGTATAGGTAATGCTGATGGGTCTGTGCAGCCCGGTATAATATTTGGCTCTTCTCATCGAGTTGATGCCAAAAGGTGTAGTCTTTTCCTTTCCTTTCCTTTCTCTATTGCTGATAGGAGGTGTGTGTGTTCCCAGGTGATGTCATCACTGCTAAGCTGCCCATGATCATCAGGGCTGAGACAGTCCAAGACAAGCGGCCTCAGTTCCAGAGCTTGAAGGTACACACTAGCTTGACATTTGGCCTTGCCGCCTGAACGATGTCTCTTGTGCACTGCGCTGCGATGAACGAAGCGTCACAAGCAGATGTGCCCATGTGCATCTAGCTTGGCTGTTGACCAATGCCTTGACCCCTGCAATTATGCAGCAACATCTGTTTGTCTACCCACCCGTGAAGGAGCAAGTAGTACTCGCTCACTCACTCACTCACCCACCCACCCACCCACCCACCCACCCACCCACCCACCCACTCACTCACTCACTCACTCACTCACTCACTCACTCACTCACTCACTCACTCACTCACTCACTCACTCACTCACTCACTCACTCACTCACTCACTCACTCACTCACTCACTCACTCACAGCGCCCAGCTGCTTACAACAGAAGCACATGATCATGCCGTTGTCGCACGCTTCTGCTGACAGTGACTGCCTGGCAGCACAGCACATCTCACCAGAGTAAGATCATGAATGTTCCAATGGCCATGCATAACTCGCAGAAGTGCACCGGAGCGTAACACAAACACATCTTGTACAGGCAGTGATGGCTGGGCCCATGCTGATGGCTGGCCTCACAGATGACACCAGGAAGATCACAGCTAATGCATCCGACCTGGCATCCCATGTGTCCAAAGTAACAACAGAAGGTCTGGTCAGCCTTCGGCTTCAAGGCAGTCGGTACATTTACCTGCAGTATACGGGCAGCCAGGTTGTGGCAGGGCCTGTACAGCAGGGCAATGCTGCTGCCATGGCTGCCACCTTCCGCATGCTTGACATCTCTGCCAGGTCAGCGTTTTTATGATGAGCAGTGGTCGGTGCAAAAGGTGCTGATGCTGCTGCCTTGTGTCGTGCTTTCTTGTACTTCTGATGTGTCATCTGTTCAGCTAGCAGGCTACATGATGTGGGCCAGCATGCTCCATCCATTGGTTTGTGCACAAGCCCTCACAGAGGGATTTATGCAGCATGAATAGTGCACAGTCTAGGTTCCTGTGACTGCAGTGCCAAGGGCCTGTCGTTGTGCTGTTGTACAGTGGCATTGTCTGACGCCTATCACCGTGATGTGTGTGCGTGGCCTGCAGTGAAGCAAGGCCTGTGACTCGGATGTCTGACGGCCAGCAGCTTGTGCTGGAGAGCATGCATCGGCCTGGTCATGTCATTGTGCAAGACCCACAGGTGAGCAGTCTGCAACCACACTTGCCTGGACATGTGGCTGATCCTTGGATCAGCCTTTTGCCTGTGCCTGAAATGATTGCCTTTGCTAACATTGTGGTCCTCTTGAGCAGCTGTAATTCAGCATGGGAGCAACCTGTCATGTTATGCACTGACTTCATGACATGAGTGCAAGCATGCCCATCAAAATGCATTTCGCACGGCAACATGGTCGACCTGATTACAGCATGTGCTGACTTCCTTTGTTTGGCTATTTTGACACTCATACAACAACCAGGGGCGTGCTCCTCAAATTTTGACTGTTTTGCTGCAGGGTCATGTTGGTTGACACGACATTGCGTTGCATGCAGTGGCTTGACATTGCTGTCACTATTTTCAATGTTGATTTTGCAGGGCCAGCTGAGCTTGCAACTCATGCAACATCTTCAGATAGACCATTTGCGCTCACATGGCCTTGCCATGCAGCTCAGCCTTAGCATTGCAGCAGATGCCAATGAAGCATCAGTAAGCCTGCATATGATGCATGACAATGTAACGCAAAATGAAGCGCGTACTACAAAGTCAACTTTTGGTGATGATTGGGTTGTTGAAAGTTTCAAGGGCAAGTATCCAGAAGGCAGCAAAACTTTACATGGTCAGGACAGAAGCTACATCATTTCACCTCTGGGCAATATAGTTGATGAGAAATATACTGCATACTTTGACTTTCAAATGCCATTGTAAAGTTTGACCCTTGCTGTTTTCTCCAACAATGTCACATGCTGTCGAAAGCGTTGAAGTATCATAGTTTCATATCCTTGCTCCCAGACATGTATTGTACAGTACAATGCACAACCCTGCTTGATGCTGCGATCGGTTGTAGTGTGCACTCAGTAAATTACTAGATCTAATTCTAAAAGCACCTCAACAACTGCAACTGACATGGGTGTCATTGAATGTAATTAGTCACGTGACTTGCTTGACAATCGTTGAAAAGCATTGACAAAGCAAGGTATGCTTTTCAAGGCACCAAACCTGCCAATAGCAGGAGCATGAACGGCTGTACGCCTGTTCAGCTTGACATCGTCACTCACACTTGATTGATTGATGCATGGATCAAGCAGCTGCTGATGCAGCTCGCCATGCCTTATAGCCACTTCCAACAGCATGGTGGCAATGGCCAGCTTCGCCTTCATATGATGCTTCTCATGTATCAGCGGAGTCCAAAACCCCACAGCCGTTGGCAGGCAACAACAGCTGGGAAAGCACTTTCCTGTCTCTGTCAAGCGACTTGAATAGAGATGTTGACATTACAAAATGTCACTCAAACGTAGAGATTCTGAAGCTCAAGATTGCATGCATGGTGCATGCCAATTGTCATCTGTCAGTAATCTACACGAAATGGATGACTCTGGACCTCATGGCTGAGCACATTGGCATCCATGTCGCACAAACAGCAGAAATTGGCCAATCCATGGTCATGCTGTCTGTTATGCTTGTGTATCAACTTGTAGGTCACAAAAACTCATTTGGACACAATGCTGAGGCATCAATGCTATTACGCATTAATGTGACATTACTAAATATCAAAAGCAACACCAGTCCTTATCCTGATCAGGGGTAAACTGCTTGTCCAACCGACAACTGACTACTTTGCTGATATAGGTATATCACTGACACAACCTCCAATTTCGGCTCTACGTGCGTTGTGCCTGCGCTCGTGGCTGGCCATCTGGACTGTCAGCATCGATCTAACAGTCAGCAGTAGACGCTACAATGGTGTTTCAGCAGCTTTTGATGTCAGCGATTCTACCTGATTCGATCAAGATGATTTTCAATGCGACTCAGTGCATTGCGCAGCCTAACACAGCTTTTTATGAGTAAATACCGCATCTACCACAATGCTTCTCATCCAGGCATTTCACCGAGCGGCTGCAAATCAGTGCATCATGGGGATGTATATCTGAGATCCAATTTAGCCAATTGCCCTGCACAGAAGGGCAGACTGGTAGACAACTGGTAGACATTGCTTTTAGGGTTCGGAGCGAGGGTTCCGACAAGTCGTTCATGGTGTCGGGAGTTTTTCCGAAAGCGCACCGGTCTCTGTTGCAGCCCACCACCTCCTTCGCACCGCTTCGACAATCTTGTGCCCGCATGGGCATGAGGAGTCTGGTGCCAGAGACGTGAATGTGGAAGTTGATGCTCTCTTTTGCCAGGCCCAGTGGCTCTTACGTTGGTGCAGTCAGCCCCTTTGCGACAGAACTCGCAAGCAAAGGTGTGAAACGACATTTCAGGTCACGTTTGTGACTTACCGCACAGTCAATCTCACGTTAAGCACCTGCAGGTCTTGTTAAGCCTGGGCACAGCAGAGCAGTTCGACTGCGGACCGGCAGTTGCAGTTGTATACGGGCTGGTTTCAGTAGTGCTGCGAGCAGTGCCGCGGGCAGTACTGCCCTTGGTGGCGCTCATGCTCAGCCCTTCGCACGCGCCTTTGCCACCGGCCCAACTTCTGGCCAGGCCAAATCGAGGCCTGGCCTGTCTCCAAAGGCCTCTCCGCCGTGGATAATCCCCAGGGGACCTCCGGCTGGACAAGATTCTGCCAAGCAGACCCCATCAAATGTAGTCAACAAACAAGGTGCTGCAGATACTGAACCTGGTTCACGTGCAAAATCAGAGCATTCACAAGCGAGATCAGACAAAGCTGCCCCTGGCTCAGCTGATACCCAGGCCAAGTATGCTGTCAATAGCAATAACAGCACTGCTCAGCAGCGTGCAGCAACCAGTTCCCAGGATGCTGAGAGACGACATTCTTCACTGCAAGGTAGTGCCAGCACATCAGCTGCAACAACAGCAACTTCAATCAATGGAGCAACTCACGGCACAGGCAAAGATGATCTGAATACAGCTCATCAGACTTTGCCTCCCCCAGCAGAAGCCTGGCCTTACCAGTCCACTGCAGCAGCTGAGGTTGGTCACAAATCAGATCAGCAACCCTCCCCCAACCATGCCACTGTCAGCCCCCATCAGTCCCCAATGGCACAGCAGATGCACAGCAACGGGGATAGCCATCAGCCAAACACTGGCGCTACTGTCACCTCTCGCCAGCCCTCCAAAATACCACCACAGTCACAATCTGCTCCCAGCAATGGCTCCAGCCGCTTACCAGGCAGCAGCGATGCTGCATTTGCTCCAAGCTCAGCGTCAGAGCCAAGTCAGTATGCTCACAAGGAGGTCCAGTTCGATGTGACAGCTTCCAGAAAGCAAGGCGGCAACGCCATCAGAGACCTGCTAGAGACGCAGAAGATCACGCTGCAGGAGTATGCTCCTGGTCAAAAGCCCAAGACGCGTTGTCCACGCTGTCATGGCGGCAGTCAGCATGAGGACAGCTTGGCTGTTAACATCAGCGTGGACAGTCAGTCGGCTGCCTGGAAGTGCCATAGGGCTACCTGTGGCTGGGAAGGGGGCATTGATCAAAAAGCAGGTGTGTGATGCATGCTCATACCACACCAGTTTCAATACTGCAATCAGAAAGCAGGTGTGTGATGCATGCTCATAGCACACCAGTTTCAATACTGCAATCAGAAAGCAGGTGTGTGATGCATGCTCATAGCACATCAGATTCCAACCCTGCAATCAGCTTGTCAGGTGTGTGATGCATGCTCATAGCACATCAGGTTCAACACTGCAATCAATTTCATATATGTGATGCATGCTCATAGCACATCAGGTCCAACACCACAGTCAGCTTGACAGACAGACAGAAGTGCTGTCTATGAGTGAAGTGCTCGCAAGTGTGTATTTGGAAAGCATTGCTGGAGAAACAGGTTTATGGTGTACGTAGCCAAGTCAACTGTATCATGTCTGTCCATGCATCAGGTCTGGGCATGCATCTCCCCATGAACTGGCATTGCATATGAGGCAGCTCTTGAGAAGTGTGTTTTCTGCTTGAGTTGCAGCAGCTCGTAGAGCAAAATGATCCAGGCGCATATCACATCTTCCATGTCTTGGCTCACAACAGTACTGTTGATTCTCAGCAAGTCCTTCGTGAGACGCCACATCTGCTGTGTATTGCCCTAGACCCATTCATACAGGCTCATACACCATTTGCCCACCATCAGCCTCCTCCATTCTCCCTCCAATTGAGGCTTTTGCCAAGGCAATGCTAAGGGCAATGTTGAGGGAAACACTGAGGGCAATACTGAGGGAAATGCTGAGGAAAATGCTGAGGGAAATGCTGAGGACGATGCTGAGGGAAATACTGAGGGAACACTAAAGGCAATGCTGAGGGAAATGTTGAGGGAGATGCTAAGGGCAATGCTAAGGGCAACTTCCTTGTTCCTGCAGTGCTGCCTAAGAGCAAGAAGAACGCCGTCAACAAGGTTGAGAAGCCTCAGACAGGCAACTTCCGCCCACTGACACCTGAATTCCTGGCATACTTTGCCAGTCGGGGCATCAGCGAAAGGACCCTGAAGCGCAACCAAGTGGCTCAGGAGAGTACTTGGATGCCAGGCCAGCCCACTGGGGATGCCATTGCCTTCCCTTACCTGCGTAACGGAGAGGTGGTCAATGTCAAGTACCGTACCATGAACAAGTGCTTCCGGCAGGTGAAGGGAGCAGAGAAGATTCTGTATGGGTTGGATGACGTCGTGGGACAGGACACTATCATCATTGTGGAAGGTGAGTAATCGTTGGGTCATCCACAGCATGCAGGCCTTTGACCATTGCTTGTGCATGCTCTACAACATCAAAAACATGATGGCTAAACACTCATCAGCATAACATGTCAATGTGCCTCTTGTCAAGCTGATGTTCTCAGAGCGCTGCGCGCTCTGTACCCACAGATAAAATTGAACAAGCCAGCATTGGAAGAGGCAGGCTTCATGAACATGTTGTCATGCCTCGCGTCAAGCTGATGTTCTGACAGCGCTGCGCACTCTGCACCCGCAGGTGAAATGGACAAGCTAGCATTGGAAGAGGCAGGCTTCATGAATGTGGTGAGTGTGCCAGACGGGGCCCCCGCCAAGGTGAAGGAGGCCGCCGTGCCTGCCCCAGATGCAGACACCAAGTACTCCTACCTGTGGAACTGCCGGGCAGTTCTGGACCAGGCCACGCGTGTCCTCATGGCGACAGACAATGACCCTCCTGGGCATGCCCTTGCAGAGGAGCTTGCCCGACGCCTAGGTACACAGCATGACCTGTATCCAGGGCATCTATTTACACCAGAATTGCTTCTGTGAAGGGTTCAGGGTATTACCCTAGCAATGTAGACTGGTCTGTCCGGACCCTGGAGTGAAGCGGTTAGCAGTGGTGTTTCTCCAGCTGACCTGCGGCGCCTTGATTGCTGTAAGGAAGATTTTGTGTGGATTACTCCAGGCACGAGTGTTCATTATCACAGAGAGTGTGTGCATACTATTGAAAATTCTGCCAGAGCCTTTCCCTTGATGTTACAGCTGACTGCAATGTGGGTGACTCAACACCAAGCTGCAGTGCTGGGTGTGTCAAGCTCGTAGCATGTCATCAATGATGACCTGACAACGCTATCCTGATGGACTTCTTTTTTGGTTAGGTGCATGTATTTTTGTGTGTGTGGCTCGACACACTATTCAACGATTTGTATCATTCATACCCAGCAAATTAGTCATTCTTTGTTGCCCCCTCTGACGAGTCCCTGAGACAGCAAGTGTAAATGTACTGATTGATAATGTTGGCACCAAGTGCAACATGGGCATTGAAGACACATGTCAGTCAGAGAGCTTGGGTGCTGTACATCATTGCCATGTATGTACACAGACCATTAGCTTGGATGCATATACGTTGCAGCTTGGAATGCATAAATACTCTGCTGTCAAAACGCAACTCTGCTTCCTAGCCAAATGTGCGTTTCCTCCCCCCTGGAAACTTCAGAAAAGCAGTGTGATGCAGGCAGGGAGAGATGTTACAGAGTGCATTGGGAGCTGCCTCAACCAGAGCCAGTAGAGGGAGAAGAAGAGGAGTTGTCTGAGGAGGCTCTGATCGAGGCATGTGTGAGAAAGGATGCTAATGAGGTGCTGATGAAGAACGGACCGGATGCTCTCAGGCTGTGCATAGACCAGGCAGAGCCGCTGCCCATCAGGGGCCTTTTCAGGTGGGCTCTGCCTTCTATCACCTGTCTTCTGATGGGCACTGCCCTCTGTCCTCTGCCTTTCCTTCTGCTGTGTGCATGAAGAGTGAAGTGCTGCAAACATGACAAGGGTCCAGATTGCATCTTGATCGTATCTACTGCAATCTCGGATTGCAGGATTATAAGTCCATGCGTCAGCTTATCATCAAGCTGTTGACTTTATTAGTCCACTCCACTGATAGACCTCATCCCTCAACTGCGCCCTGCCCTGTGGGGCTGTTCTGCCTTGCAACTGTGCCCTACTGTATGACATTGCGCTGCATTTTGAGATCTTGCTGTGTGTCGGCTGCAGGTTCTCAGACTTTGAGCAAGATGTGTGGAGTCTGTACAATCTGGAGTTTGGTGACCAGATGGGCAAGTCCACCGGCTGGCAGTCCCTGGATGAGGTCTACCGGGTAAGTGGACTTCTTAACAGAGGTCATGGCATACTAAGCAAGCTCTGCAGCAAGCGTCTGTATCCTTGCATGCACACATTCAATGTTTGTGTTCTGAGACAGAGACTGCAGCTGAGGCACACATATAGTAGTCGCATGCGCAAGAGCATTCGCTGAGACTGGATGCAATACATGATGTGCAAGCCGCCCCTGCAATTCAAGGACACTGATGACAAGAGTTGTGCTGGACGTTCCTTGTTGCCATCTTATGAAGCTCCTGAAAGGCTTTTTTTCTCTTATTCATGTGCTAGTCTAGGGGGAAAAGCACGCCTGTGCATGCGTGCTTGTGTGTGCATGTTTGTGTGCATGTTTGTGTGTGCATGCCTCAGCACGCACTGACTCACATGAGCCTGTGGGATGATGCAGGTTGTGCCCGGTGAGCTCACCATCATCACAGGAGTCCCCAACTCTGGAAAGTCTGAATGGATAGACGCACTCATGGTCAACCTGGCTGACCAGTTTGGCTGGCGCTTTGGGCTCTGCTCCATGGAGAAAAAGGTAGGCTGCGACTTGCCATGCATGCATGGCAGCTGTCAATACGCAGCCTCGGCAGGCTTGCTCAGGTGAATGTGTCATTCAGCTATGCATATACCTTTACACATATGATTGCAAGATCATGCAATGCACCCAGTCAACGCAGCCTTGGCAGGCTCGCTCAGGTCAATGTGTTGCCAATCTCTAGGTACAAACTTTACTTATAAATGAGACGCCACTTACAGCAGCTGCTGGAGAAGCTGACAGGAAGCTGTCAGCTTATTCATAGCAGCTGCCGGTCGTTCATCAGCTCTGCTCAGTGTGTCATCATTGGCTGCATGAGCAGCTGATTGGGAAGTGGAACAAAAAATGTAATCAAAAGAACGTATGCTTTTTTTGTCAGGCAGTATTTGTCAGGTTTCAGATTGTATTCGAAACAAACAAATGGAACCCTGTCCCTTTTTATTAAGAAAACAACAGCGATCAAAGGGATACCAAAAACGATAAACAAAAAATCAAAAAATTAAACAAATAAAAAATTAAATGACAAGATGTGTCACAGGTGACAGATCATGCACGTCAGCTGATGGAGAAGCACCTGCGCAAGCCCTTCTTTGACGGCGGCTACGCCGGCAGCACGCCTCGCATGACACCAGATGACTTGGGAGAGGGCATAGCCTGGGTGGACGACCGCTTCTTCCCCATACGCTATGAAGACGAGGCTCTGCCCTCCGTTGACTGGGTGCTCAATGTTGCCAAGGCTGCTGTGCTCAGGTAAACATACATCAACAGCTCTTTGCAATCCCGAAACGTCTGTTTCAATTCAGAACGGTCATCCCTACACTGGAAAGCTAAACTCAGCACGTCTGGGGACAGTAAACACGCGTTTCTACATTGTGGAGATGTTTTAGATCTACAGCAAGTGTTGAATGAGACCTTTCATCATGCAAGCTGGCCTTGCACAAGTGTTATGTCCAAATCTTGCTGGTCTGAATGTTATGTTGCAAGATGTGCTGTAGTGCAGAACCGCTAGATAAGCCGCAACGCAGCATGACTTGCAGCACAATGATCAGGGCCCTCAAGATGTGGACACAGCCGTTGTGCAAGACCAGAATCTGTTTCTGAGATGCTGTTCTGCTCAAGGAACTTTGCAGTCAGTGCAGCTGTTGCCAAGTGCATTTTATTCGTACACAGTCCTTGGTTTCTTTGAAAGTTTTTGGAAACGCACTTGTGTCGTCACCTAAACATCTCACAACTCCCTTCCAGCTGTTCCAGGTCACCTTGTCTGTCCGTGCAGGTATGGCATCCGAGGCCTGTTGGTGGACCCCTACAACGAGCTGGACCATCAGAGGCCATCTCACATGTCAGAGACTGAGTATGTGAGCCAGATGCTGACCAAGATCAAGCGCTTTGCTCAGCATCATGATGTGCATGTGTGGTTTGTGGCCCACCCCAGGCAGCTGAGGGATTGGAAGGGTCAACCCCCCACCATGTATGACATCTCTGGCAGCGCCCACTTCATCAACAAAGCAGACAATGGGTTGGTCATTCACCGCAACAGAGATCCACAGGCAGGCCCAATGAATGAGGTGAGCCCTTCTACTGGCAGAAAAATCCGTGACATGTCTGAAAATGCATGTCCCACCATGTCAGTCCAATTCAGGTCTTTGTGTGATGATAGGTTCTGCAAGCTACTATGCAATCATGATGGCGGTATGCAGTCAGTGCAAGTAATGCATTTGGGTATGGTGTAGTGCTGCATGCTGCAGAGATCAGCAAGTCGTGTGTGTGGGATGTGTGTTGGTGGGGGGATTTGAGTCAGCGTTACTATAGCATTACGGTAGTGTCATCATAGCGTTACCACAACATTACCATAGCTGTGTCTAGTTCTCAGGACAGCAGTCAGCGGCTGTCCTGCTTGCGCAGACTGCCAGTAGTATCTCAGTGGTGTGTGCAAGAAGCTGAATGGTTTGATTGTCCTGCTGCAGGTGCAGATCTTTGTGAGGAAGGTGCGCAACAAGGCTGCAGGCACAATTGGTGAGTGCTGCTGCTGCTGAGCTCCAACAGTCATGGCATGTTACATGCCTGCTGCAAAACACACCAATCCTTCTCACTGCGCGTATTTTTATGTTGCATACAGGGTAGATGATATGTGAAGATTGCAATTCATTTGGAAATGTGTTGGCACTGTTGCTGATATTGTGTGTGTGCAGGCGACTGTAAGCTAGAGTATGATCGGGCCACAGGCTGTTATCTGGACCATGCACAAATGGCATATGGTAATGCTTTGCCGCCAAGCCAAGAAGCTCGCATTCTCAGTCTTCCTCCAGCAGGCGAACCAACATATGATGAGGCTTTGTTACACAGTGTCAATGGACACTCCCACGAGGCATCTGACAGCTTTACACAGCCAGCCGCATCTTCATCACCATCTAATTTGTCAGAGATTGATAAGGTGATGATGAGGGGTAAGAACTCTGGTGTCAACGGAGGGCTTAGGTTTGATCAGCCCGTCGAAAAACATGACCACACCATGCAAGGACCTCGGCCTGATATGAAACCTCAGCAAAGACTATCAAGAGATGAGCTCGAGTATGATGATACAGGTTTGAAACAGGATGATCAGGTACAACAGTTTAAGCAAGGTAAACAGACCGTAGGAAATGCTTTTTGACTGCCTTGAGGTGCAACTCATGCATGTCTTAGGGAACAATGTGTGGTTGAATGGAAACGATTCAGTTTTTGGAGCAGTCCCATTCCATTTCTTATTGCACACTGCAAGTTGGTGGGAAAACCAAGTTCAAACAACTGCCATTGACATGGGCAGCATTGACCAACACGCATTTTGCTGCTTGCCATGCTCAGCAGAGCTGCACATACGCAGACAACCACTTGTGATCTGAGGCAGCGTAGTCATGATTTCCAATGCTCTTCTCCAGCACTTTCATTTTTCGCAGCAGCAGCCAGTCTAGTTTGCCTTTCATCAGATGGAACCCAAAGTATCTGTATGCAGGATGATCTAGTGTGACAGTGCTGCTTGGGTCAAAAGGGTCAACAAACCCTGCAAGCACATGCCCATGATTTAGCAAACAACTGAGTATGCCTTTGTATTGTTGCTGGTTCAAGGCATGGACCATGAGAACCGTATCTCCACATTGACAATGATCTGATCATCAAGCCCTCTGATGCAGTGTGCATCGCTCTTCTGTCCAGATAAGCCATGCCACACAGACAGATGGCTGGTTTGCAAACAGGCGCATTGCGCAGCCTAACACAACCTTGCTTGACTGCATACGGTATCTGATGCAATGCCCCTATGATCCAGGCACTTTACCAAGCTCTGCAAATTGGCGTATCCTGGGGAAAGTGTATCTGTAACCAATCTATAAAGGAAACAGGCGCATACCAGGATTGGTGATGTCTTGGCAAACTTGGCGCGACAGACCCCACTTTTTCAATTCTCCGTTGGTCATGCTCCCTAGCAGGCCTGGTGGGAAATAACTCACCGCGACCTCCTGCTCTGCAGCATCTTGCTCACAAGACCCATCCCCATGCTGATCATCTTGACTTGACCTGTCTGCTGACGCTGCAATGCCAAACTGGATGTGTTTGTGACTCTTGCAGCTTGTGCTGTGACAAAAGCTGAGCCATCAGAGCTCACGCGTTACTAGTTCATGACATGAGTCTTGTGCAGCTTCACAGCTCATCCTATAGCTCTTGTGTAGTCATAATGCAATGTAGTTATAATGCAACCAACAACACAGACCGTGCTACAGTCAATTAGCAGAATGCATGTTGGAATCCAGGAACAAGGTCAGAAAAAGCATGAATACAGTCTCTAAGGTCAGCCAGTTGATGAACATGACTCCTTTCCGGTGTTGGTAGCTTGGGATATGTCAACAGCAATGGCCAAGCTACAGCTGCAGTCAACGTTTGTGATTTGAGGCAGCAGCTTCCTTACCAGTCTGGGTTGCCGGCTGATTGTTAACAGCCTGCGTGGCTTCGGCAGGTCTGCTCCTCTGCTGTACAAGGCTGTCTAGCTCAGGACTTGTGTCTGGATCCATGACTTTGAACACTGTGTGGTCCCAGAACTCAGCCTCTGACTGGCCAATGCTCCAAAACCGCATTCTGTCCTTGCAGTATCTGGGTGAGAACCTGGCAATCCCATGAGCCATGGTGTTCAGGTCACCAAATATGGCCTGATGATACAGCCCCTGCATGACATTTGTGATGATTATCATTCTTTGCTCTTTGGGCAAACAAGCAGGGGCAAATGAGGTCCTGTCGCGAGTTGACAGTCAGCCAACAGTTCATGTACCAGACAGGCACAATGTCACATGCAGTCTGTGCACACTTCAGCACATAGTCCAGCATCAAAGGCAGCACTCTCGTCTGACATGCTGAGGAGTAATGCATGTAGTGCATGCATACTTTCCTGACTTGCTCATGAGATACGAACACAGACAACTGCTGTCTCATGGTTGAGTAACACAACTGTCAATGCAAGAGCACATTCACCTTTTTGATCTGTAGCTTGCTGTCCCGCATGACATCAGCAAATTGCTCAATACGCGCTAGCATACCACAAAACAACTGCAAACGGCACAGATACTGTTTTGACAGGCAACGTGGAAGTTAGCTGGGCACAGTCACTAAACACCAACTGTGGTTCATTTGCTCAGAAGTGATACACAGTGCATATCTGTCAGCATAGGACAAGTGGTTTGACAAGGTGCACAGCTTGTGCAGACTTGAACTAGTGGCTGCCTGCAGGACAATAGGACTATGTAGCAGGAACCAACATCAGCTTCAGAATTATACAATGGGTCAAACCTCCATGTGCAGGCAGTAGCACAACAGAGGTCCTTGGGGAGAGTGCACAGTAGCAGCCAAGACAGCTCGCTGTCCCCTGCGCGGCTCTGACTGTTGCAAAGGGTGATCTGGATCGTTCCAGTCGACTGGATGCAATCTGAAATCCATCGCAACTCAGTAACAGGACGTTTGCCATGCAAACTGCCGATCATGCATTTGGGTATGAGGGGCTTCTGCCCCTCAAGAATGGGTTGACTGCTAGATTGCAAGCACTTTCTGCCAAGTTTGCGCTGGCGTCATGTCAGTGATACCTGTGGTGAACAAGACGAGCATCTGAGATGTCAAATTTGCTCAGCAAGGCATTGCCATGCACACCGCCACCCTGCAAGCCACAATTTTGTCTGAAACTTCGTTTTGGGGTGTGCCATTGCGCCTAAAGTGTTGTTTGTCTGAAGGTGTGACCCACAGGGCATTGCATTGTGCCAGGAGTCACACACCTGGAGTTCTGGACTTCTAAGAGGAGAATACATCTCCTCAAACTCACAAAAGAACACATAGTTCAAGCCCAGTTGCTCAGCGATGTGTTTGCCTATGCAAGGATGACACAGCAGGGTGATATTTGCAGGATTGTGTCTCAGCTGGAGGCAAAAATGGTTTAGCAGTCACAGCGCCACACACCTGTATCAATGCTTGAGCTTCGCTCACACCCTATGTCAATTTCTTGCAGAGCAATGATGTCTGCGTCAATGGCCTTGAGCTCATCTACAATCTTTCCAAGTTTGTAGCCGCGCTCGATATTCCACTGGAAGCGATCAAGACGAGTTAGCCCGGATAGACCTATAAAGCAAGCGAGCTACGCGGATCACTTGCAGGCGCACTTGCAACAGCTTGACCCCTTCGTTGTTGGTGTGCGTCTTTGCTCCGCGACGACAGTCCAACTGGACAAGCTCGCCAGCCTTTGGCAGGGTCATGAAAGCAGTGTCTAGTGAAAGCTAGGTCAGACGAAACGCAGTGAAACCGCCAGCCGCGTGATGTGTACCGGCTGGCCGTTGCACGTCAAAAGCTCTCTGCTGCAAGCTGTCGAATTTTTGGTCTCGGCAATCAAGTACAGTGCGCCAAAGACCTTGTGCTCAAGGTGTTTGCATGCGCAAAAGTGCCAGAAGGGACGCCATGCTGCTGTCCTGGCTCACGTCGCAACTGCCATTAGGACCAATAGAAGTAAATCAAAACGCTAATTGTGGCATGTTTTTTCAGCAAGCTGGGCCCATGCACGGACTGCACTTTTTCGATAGGTCAGCAACGTTTTTGAATTGCTGGAAGTCAAGTTGGTCAAACCGCAATCGAGCACCAGTGCAACTGAACAAAGTTCCAAACCCGGACTAGAGCTAGATGTTGCACTTGCTGGAAGCTCTAGCATCACCCTAGCCAGACGAGCGCTTGCACCAAACCTGTTGTGCTCCGTCAGCACTGCCGTGATCACTGCGTGTACAGATAGCTTCCCGCTCCATCGGGGACTCCGGCATTGCATGGTATCGCGAGCGCATACAGCTTTGAGGCTGACGTTCATCTTAGCGGCAGCGCCACATTGCTTTTTATCCGCCGAGGACACGGCCCACTATGCAGCTGCATCCTTGCATGCCGTTTAAACGGGAACCCAGGCGCTTGATCATTGAGACCTGGGAACCCCTTGAGTAAACTCGCAGTAGACCCCGAATGGATGGTCTCAAAGGCATCGAAGTGGTAGCATAGCACCCAGGCTGAAGGCTTGAGTATGGGGTTTTGCTGTTGCTTCCAGCAAGCTTTATTGCAGACTTTGACAACCACACGAGGTGATGATACAGCTCATGAACCTACATCTGGTTGCAGCAAGCCTGACTAACTGTCTGCCATGGACCTCTTGCAGATAATCAAACCTTCAAAGCAAATGAGCAGGACACAGTACCGGAGACCGGCACACAGCTTACTGACAATGTGAAAGCAGGATTGTCAGTTGCAGCTGATCCAGTCAGTGTCTGTCCTGCGCCCACTGAGCACAGGCTGTCCTGGAGTCACTCTCTGCACCCTCCTAGTGTTGCTTCTAGGACACTCTTTGATCCTGAAGGTGTTTTATCTTAAATGAGTACCGTATCAGGCAGTTGACCTCAAAGTGTGCATCATGTATGCAACAGCGCTTTTACAGCAGCTGTGATCAAACTGCAAACTTTTACTCAGCTCCCAACCCAGATTGCTGTGCTTACTCAAGCCTCCTTTTTGTTTGACAGGTGGCGTACGTTCTGCTCACGCCTTGGCCACAAGGATGACATACTGTTTGCACTGCAGGTCAAGCTTTTGCCAAGCACTACAACCCATTGCTCAGCGGCGAAACCAGTCATGGCTCCCAGCACAGCAGTGACAAACCGTCCAACGCCATTGCATTCAGACACTTTGGAGAGCAGATGCAGGCAGACAGCCAGGCCTCTCAATCAAGCTGCATGCCAGGACAGAGCATTCAGACTGCTTTGCAGGCCAGCAGTCAGTACGCAGCTCCTACAACTCAAGCAATGCACACAGACAACATCACCAGCAACGTGAAAACAAAGCCTCCAGAAGAGCAGCAGGAGAATCAGTCAGTGCGTGTTCTGCCCAAGGTAGTTGCAGGGCCAATACCCACAGCTGAAGATGAAGCAGAAGGAACCTGCAAGCAGTCAAGCTTAGGCAAGCAGCTGGGTGATGCTCTCAGGCTGCGCAACTGGAGAGGGCTGGAAGCTTCAGCTGCAACCAAGGAGCATGATCAGCTACCTTCAATAGCCGATCAGGCAAATCCGTCTCAGATCCCACACCTGGCTCAGACGACGGATGCTATGGTGCTGTCCCCAAGGACGGAGTCTGCAATGCTAATTGGAGCCTCTGAGCTCGGCTTTGATGCTGAGCAGGACAGTCTTGATGTGCAGTCTGAGTCGTGGCGGCTGACTGCTGCAGCCCAGCCGCCCAAAGATCCTGCTTCCAGGTCAGTGCAGCAATGCCTGACATCTGCATCAACACATCCCTGCTGCACTGCCTGCCAATTACTGCCAATCCCAATAAGCAAGCTCAACATTTGGTGCTCTCTGGATGAGGAGGAGGGTCTCACATCTTCAGCCAACCATCTAGGTTGCACACATGTGCCAGGGCCGTCCATCAACCTGTAACCTGGTCAAATACATAGTTACCAAGTGTTTCTCATCCAAATGTCTGGCTCAAGTCAACATCTTCCAGGTCTTGCCAAGTGGAGTCATTACACCTGGTGCATGCAGGTTGAAACAAGAGATGCGATCAAGCATTGCTGCAGTTGATGGACCAGTTCAGTCTGCAGCCTCAGTTACCATGCTGCAATGCATGACTGCCAGGGCAGCCTCCTGCAGGCCTGACAGCATGCGAGAGGCTTACTCACCCCCCTCCCCGCTGCCAAGCATTGACAGGTTCAGCTCCATGTTCTCCTGGGATGGCTCTTCTACCAGCCACAGCAGCAGCAGCAACAACAGCAGCTTCAGCAATGATGTCATGGCAGTTCACAGGCACAAGACAGGCAGCACAGCAGCTGACTGTACACAGGATGTCTTGCTTTCAGGACAGCTGGGCAAGAGACAGCCCACGCTTGGGCTCAGTGGTAGTCAGTTCAGCAGTCATGATGCACAGCAGAGCCAAACAAGCGCTGATGCTATGCGTGCCATGCATGACAGCAGCAGCTCTTGGACAGAGCGCTCCCTGCCTCCCAAGAGCAAGAATGCTTCCCAGCAGGAATCCACCGTTTCAGGAGGCAAGATGGTCTGCTGCTCGGAAGGCTCGGCTGCGGCTGAGCATGAGGTTGTTGGCATTTTGGACACAGCCTCAGGCTTTGAGCAGGTTGCAATGCCTACTGAGGACAAACAAAATGGTGTTGCTGTCACTGGGAAGGCTGCTCAAGGTAAACTTGCCCAACTGCTTAACTGAAACTTACACTCAGTCTCATACCTTGCGTTTTGTGTCTAGACAATGGACCTCCACACGCCTTCCTCCCACTGGATAGGGAAAAGCTATAGTTTGTCAAATTTGTCAAAGCTATGCATACGTCTCACACCACCAACAAACAACGTCCCAACCGCCACTGGTCGCTTCAGCAAGTCATGAGCTTGCACCAATGATTTCTCCTGGTTTTCTCCAGGAGGGGCAACAGACCAGGGCCAGGCTGCTGCGTTTCAGAAGGGCTTGCAGAGCGCCAGCTTGCAAGGTGCATGCAGAGAAGCAACTGAGCCTGCACCATCAGCAGGTGCCCCTGGGACTGCAACAGGAGCGCCAGCATCAGTGCCAGCAGCCCCAGCTGTGGCAGCAACAAGTGCTGCAATGAGTAGACCCAAGCAGACTCTGGAAGAGATGGCAGCATGGCTAGATGCTCAGCTGGCTGTTGCATCAGGCAAGCTTTGTTGCCTTCACCTTTCTCAGAATGCTTTGAGTTCCCTTCACAGGGTTAGATTTAGATATGCATTCAAGGATGCACTGATTTGCAAGGCCTAGTCAGATCCTTGAGGCATTATGAATTGATAACAATGTTGTATTCTCTCCACTCACAGGCTGCTTGAGGTCACAGCTGTCCTGAAGTGACATATTGCTGTGAAATCAATGGCAGCTGTGTTGATTGCATGAATGGCTTTGAATGAGCTGATGTGATGGCCATGATTGTTGCCGTTTGAAGCATCGCAATTCTGGGCCAAAGCCTGATGTTGCTTGAGATTGTTTGTACAGCCTGAAATTAGTAATATGCAGCTTGGATGTTCCTTTGCTGAGCTCAGTTTAGCTGCGCAGCCAATGTCATTTCTGCTGGCTTGTTTTGATGCTGTAGTACTCTGTTCAGTAAACAGCTAGAGCCGACAAGAAATCTGAAACGGGGGTGACTTTCCACCTGTTGTGGCTCACTGTCATGATGATGGCAAAAGACTGCTGCCTCAGAATGAAGTGTCACTGCAGGGAAGACACTAGGCAAAGCTCAGTCAAGAAGCAAGGCTGTTGCGCCAGTGTCTACAAGCACCCAGAGCACTTGCCCTGCCCAAACTATATTACATCCAACAGGCAGTCCACCTGCTGTTCCTCCTATTGCACCTGAAAACTGCAAAGGCAGCACCCAAAGGCAGCTCCCATCAGCTCTTCCCTTCTCAAAGGCAGCTTCAGCTCCTGTTGTGATGGGCAGAACCAGCAGCCAGACCAGGTCCCGGCCCATTGGCCTGCCCTTGGCCAGGAAAGGCAGCAGTGCTGGGTTGAAGCCAGTGGGCAAGCTGCCTGCTGGTGGTCAAGTCAAGGGGCCTGAGGGTACTCCGTTGAGTGTGACTGAGATGATGCAGTGGCTAGATAGCAAGCTGGCTCAAGCGGTGCCTAAACAAGCACCCACACTTGCATCACCACCTATCAGGTAAAACCTTTAAGTAGTCACAAGTCCACTGGCAAGTCATGTGTCTCAGTAAGGTCACATGCAGCATGCTTCACTCAGATGTTGTCAGGTGACAGCAGTACTGTGCTGTCAGTGTTCAAAGCCACTGGACATTGAGGTCTGACAGTGTGTCTGCTCTGTTGCAACAAGGTTTGAATAGGGTGCTATCTTACAAGTGACGCAGTGTTGCACTACCACTGATTGTCGCCAGCTTTTGGTTTACGAGCAAACTGATTGTTGTTACTAAACATGTCACAAGGTACACGAACAGGGTATGGAAGTGGCATGTCACACAGCATGAAATTTCTCTCAACACAGCAAGACGTGGGCCTCAACCCATACTTTCCACAAGGACGACATTCATGGACCGCTGTCATGTCAGCGCTTAATGTCTGTTTGCAGGCAAACCCTGCCTGATGAGGAATCCTCAGCCATGTCAGCTGTTTCAGCTCCAGACGGGCAGCATCAACCATCAGAGGCAAGCAGCAGCCAGCAAGCAGTGTCACACACAGAGGCACATAGCCAGGTGGAGACATGTGACACTCAGCCTGGCACATGTTCAGCCTCACGCCTTTGCGACAGCGTGCAGGCAGGTGTATCCAAGTCACAGCAGGCACCACAGTGCGGTGCTACAAGTGACTGTTCCTCTTCAAGACAGGCAGCGTCAGATGACAAGTGCAAAGCTGACTCTCATCCCCTGCCCAGCTCATGTGACTTCCCTGCATCTGAGACACACAGTCCAGCAGTTGCAGCCAGTGGTATGGAGTCATGCGCCCCGGCAGCTGCTCAGAAGCTGCCAGCTGTGACTCAAGGCAGTGCCACTGCCAAGCAAGCTGCAGCAAGTAGCTGGGCCCAGTCCATCACCACCAAGCCCTGCCGTGAATGGTCCTGCAATGCCTCAGGAAGGCAACACGCCTCAGGCAAAGGCGACCCAAACGGCAGCAGAGATGTTGCAGTGGCTAGATGCTGCTCTAGCTGGCAAGAAGCTGGCAGCTGTCAAGGCACCCACTGCTGGCGCTGCTACAGAGCCCAAGGTATTCATCCTGAGTTTGTGGCATTTGCCTTACCATCATGGTGCTACCATGGAATTGCCATCAGACAGCTGTGTAAACAGCCCACTGAATTTGTGCATGTCACATTTGCAACATGGGCTCAAATATCAGCAGCTCTAGGATTACAGAGGTAGGACATGATTACAGCAAATGTGAGTCAATGCCTGACGGTCAATTCATGTGTTTTGCTGCTTGCTGCGTTGCTCGTCAAGCCACGCACTTTCCTCTTTGATCTAGCTGTGTCTGCTGCTTGCAGAAGAGCAGCAGTCCTTCAGCGCCTGCTGTTGGACTGGCAATAATGAAGCAAAGTCCAGGTGGCAATCAGGCACACAGTTTGAAGACTGCTGGCACAAGTGACATGTTAGCCTGGCTGGACGCCAAGATAGCAGCGCAGAAGGCTTCAATTGTTGGTTGACAAGCGTGCAGGGCTCCTCAGAGAGCATCCAATAAACTCTAACGCCAGCATCCAATCAAGCAACCTGTTAACTGGATGTTTGTAGTCCTATTTCGTGTAGAGTGTGACACACATGAGGCATGTGACGGTTTTGAATAGCTGTACTTTCATGGAACATGTTGTGCGGGTGACATTTGACAATGAAAAAAAAATTGAGTTGCATTGGCTGCCCATATGCAGCAGTGTGTATAGTAGCAATAAAAGGTGTTGGTGGCCTTATAAAGGTTTGCTTGAGGTGGGCAGCATTGCTCACATGATGTACTAGGATTTAAAACCAGCAGCTATGTTTGTCAGACATCAACACGAATTTGTATGGCTAAACTGCCCGCAATGTCTCAACAAGCAGCTCTGCTGTGCAGACAGACTCAGGCATGGTTGACTACGGTCAGATTTGTAAATTGCAATGCAACCCTGGCTAACAGGGTTTATGCTGCCAGGAAAGCTTTGTCCTGACACATGTAATGACTGTACTACAACAGGCAAACACAGGCGCAAATGGAAGCAAAGCTGCTCATATACAGCTGCAACACATCTGCCAAACACTATACGCAGCAAGCTGATTGCCAGTATCAGTGCCAAACACTATTTGACTGTGCACCAACAGGATGTGTGATGCCAGCCAGAGGGCCCTTTGGCTTCTCTGACCCATCCTTGGGCTTGCCTAGCCATGCATAGCGTTCTTGAAACACAGGTGTATGACTTTCCCCCGGCACTGGTCTCACTACTCGTTTCCTGTGCATGACCACACCCGCCACATCTTGGGCTGCTGGGGGCTGAGATGCCATGATGGCGTACATGGCTGGGGACTCGGGATCTGCTTTGTGGGGATGAGTACCCTCTACACCGGGCTTGGCAGTGCCTGATAGGATACCTTGCATTGTGTCACGCTTGCCAGATACCTCACCACTGTGCATGATGAGTTTGCCCTGAGGCCGTGGAATGTGGTTGTCCCACTCCAGGGTCTCTTTGCTGTTTGGGTCCCACTTCATGCTTGTCAGATGGTCCTGCCAAGGCAAACCATTGTTTGCATCTATGCATTTGACCAACAACGGCTTTTTTCCTGCGGAAGCTGCAATGCTTGAATAGAAAAGTCATGCATGACATGGTCAGACAACACCATGTTGCATGGCGAAACATACAGCACTGTGTGAATTGAACATGGGCAAACAAGCGATGCCCAAACATTATCCTGACAGGTGGCATATAATACGCTAAAATCTGCTGCCAGGTATAGGCCCTTGTGCATAAGCTGTTCAGTTCAAGTCCACCATGCCAACAGGACACAGCGAAGCACATGGCAGGACAAGAGCAAATAGGGCAGGGCAGTATGCACATAGAGCCAGGGTTGCCCAGGGCAGGTCCATTTGCAGCACGGCAGGATTGATCTGGGCAGGGCTGGTCATGGTTGAATAGATTCAGCAGCTGACCATGTTGTTGGGGGTGATGACCTCTTGCTTCCCTTTCTTGGGGTCCATCAGCATGTTGCCAATCCAGGCATCTGTCAGAGCCCCATCCTGCCCCTAACATCACACACAATTGGTTCAGACTGAATTCTATATTAGAAACAAAGGGTTCAGTCTGACCATAAACCCATGCTGCTCTTCCTTGGGGAAATGTAGTGGGCAATGCTGGGCTGTACGGTCATCCATGCTAGCTATACAAGGTGCATCTGCATCAGTGGAGCAGCATCCAATTGCACGTGATCTCAGGTCAGCGGTAAGATTGCATGTGATCTCGGGTTAGTCATCAACAAAATCATGTTTTCCTGCAGACATTGATGCAACCTCTTCACTGCCTGATGCTGTCCTGCTCACCCAACAACCAGTACGTTCAACAGCCTTTCAATTGTTTGAGACACGCGCCATACCAGCGCGGATACAAATGTCTTTTTACAGCCTTTCAACTTTTTTTGACATGTGCCACACCAGCGTGTGTAAACATGCCTTTTGGCAGAACGTCACCATGGAAGCCTCAAGCAACACATTCACTGTGTACACATGTGTTACATGGCCTGCTCCACATCCCCCGTCTGCTTACTGACACCCTGTCAGTCAGGTCACACCACATGCCTTCACAGAGACCTCTGCTACTTAAGGTCACACCACATGCCTTCACAGAGACCTGTGCAACTTAAGGTCACACCACACGCCTACACAGAGACCTCTGCTACTCACTCGACTGCTGTGGCCGCCCTGTTGAGCTTGCAGAAGAATCTTCTGCTGCATGAGGTCAAACAGATCCTTGCGCCCCATGCGCTCCTCAGGCCCGGCTGCGTGGGCCTTGCCCCTTGCTGGGTCCACCAGCATGTTACCCATCCATGCATCGTCAGAGGGCCTGGCAGGATGCTGCATGTCCAGCACAGTGAACAGATCCTTGCGACCTGCATGCACATCAGGTTGATACACATCAGGTCGATGCACATCAGGTCAATACACATCAGGTCAACGCCTATGAGATTGATACACATCAGGTCAATGCACATCCGGCCAATGCACATCAGGTCAGTGCACATCAGGTTGATACATGAGATCAATGCGCGTCCAGTCAATGCACATCAGGCCAATGCATATCAAGTCAGTGCACATCTGGTCAATGCATCTCAGGCCAATGCACTTCAGGTCAATGCACATCACTGATTTTGATAACAACCAGTGTCACCAGCAATGTCACCAGCATCACCACCAGCAACGTGTCTGTGTTACACCACAGTGTAATAGCAGCTTGCAATACCTTAGCTGCAGGCTAAAGGGTTTGAACGGCTTCTGGTGTTGTCTCATAGAGGCAGAAAGCAAGCAAGTACCTTTTGTGTCAGTGGGTGCAGCAAGGCCCAGCTTGCCCTTGGTGGGGTTGACCAAGGGGTGACCCATCCAGCTGTCCAGATTTGGGGACCCTGCTTCGGTCCCCTGAAGCGTCCCAAAAAGACCGTGCCTGCCATCCTTTGTCTCTGATGGCAACGTTGACCTGCAGGCTTGTCACAGTGATTCAAATCAGCAGGGCTGATGATTGCATGCTTGCCATGGTCCGCCTTCAGGGTCCTGTGACCGTCTGCATATTCAGCAAAACAGAGAAACATTTTTTTGCATAATTTGTGCATGTTTACAAGCTTTCTCCTGCTGACAGAGAGCAGTTTGTGACAGTGCTACACAAGTGGGTGCTGGGCTGAAGATGGGCAGGGCATGAATCATGACTCAGGCAAAAAAATGGCTTGTTCATGAATGCAGAGTCACCGTAAACTGCGCAATGTGAAAGGACACCTGAGCTTGGGAGGTTTATCATATATTGTAGGTCTAGTGCTGTTGGGCTTTAGCAGAGACACATCACCCCAACCATGGCGTTCATACCTCTCCAAGCTTCCATCTTGTTTGTCTGAAGAAAGGCGCAAGTGGCTGGAGCATTATGTGTTGAAACGTGACAAAAGTTACATGCTTGAATGTCTTTGAGGCTTGACAAAAAGGGGTTTGTGAGCTTACTTCCTTTGTATGGTCGATCCCCTGTAGTGAATGCTTTATGCTGTGTGTTGCCCAATGGACAAAGCTTGGTGCGTGGGACTCTGCAGCATACACACTGTGTTGCACCGTTGTGTTGAACACGTTGTACGCACAGAGTAAGGCTGCAGCCTCCGACCTATAGGGCTGCTCCTGTCCTTGCACAGAGCCAAAAGCTTGACTGCCTCTACTAGCTCTGTACGTGTTCAAGTCCTCCGCCCAGCTGCAGCAAAGTTACACCCTCGCTGTCGCTGTTTCCGGCAAACTCTGTCGCAGCATGCTTACAAAAGAGAGTACCGCACCTCCTGGGTGCTGGTACCTCCCGACCCATGCTGAGGGCGCAACAACAAATTCCTTGAGCAGAGCTCACATTTGTCTGGCAATGTCGCTGCTTCAGTCTTGCGCAGAGCTGCTGCAACTTTGAGGATGAATAGGTCAAGCCTTTCGGTGACCGATTGAAAGGGAACCCCTGTGCCCACTGGGACAGCCGACGGTCTACCTATTTCCTCATTGCCTTCAGGTTGAGAGAGCTACAGCAGGGCCAGACTGTAAGTCAGGAAAGTTGGTAGGCAGGGACAGTCACAGTTGATGTAGTTTGTCATGTGCTGGGCAGACAACATAATCAAGCTCCTATTCTTCTGGCCAGTCATGTATCTTTCAGCACACAAGATTTGCAGTCTGCATGCCCAGCCTCAAAGGTCTCACTGTTGAAGCAACTCATCCTGCATGCAACAGATGCCTTGGATTGCTGTAGTGTGCAAGGCACATTGCAAGCCCAATGTGTTTGCAGCAAGCATCTTGCTACAGGTGTGAGATTGCATGAGAAAGAGAAAACAATGCTGCGCATGCCAAGGGATTTTCTTTGTGGACAGTCTAGTGATGTTGCCTGTAATTACAGTGGAATAACTTTCCAGAGCCCTAATCTCTGACCTGTCATTGCAAGAGGGGTGCCTTGGTCATACAAATGTGACACAATACAAGTTACACTGTCTGTCTTGCACATATGTAGGTGCTTGCAGTATTCATTGGGCATGGGCAGCTCTGTTTGGCTGCAAGGCTGACACAAATGTACTCCAGCTGCACAATCTGCTACGCCAAATCAGCCTGGACTGGCACTTGACTGCCTTCATCGACAGTTGGAGGCTGCATAGATGAACTGGGAGAAATCCAGGTTGACTTGTCCCATTTTAGAGGAGTCAAATGCCTGAAATGCATTGGCTGCACACCGTAGGAACAGAGTCATGGCAATGTAGGGAGCATAGGAAATCTGGCCCTTCCGTTCAGGATCAAAGGCCCTACACATCTCAGCAAATGCAGGAGGCTCAAGGTTGAAACCTGCAAAAATTACAACATGAGTCAGCTTGGTGAGTGCACGGAAAGGTTGTTTGTATGTGAGTTGCTGTTGCTTGCCTGCAGACGTCAATGCAGAATGAGTCTCGTTGGCATTCAGGCTACCACTGCGGTCTTGGTCATGCATTTGGAAGGACTGGTTCATCTCTTCCAAAAATTTATGCAGGGCCATGAAGTCTTGCATGTCCAGACTGTTTGTGCTTGATCTGTCATGAAGCCTGCAAGTGGCAGGGCATGTGTGTTTGCATAGCTTGAAGCCAAGGGTCTGCAGACAAAATTCTGCACCTGCACAGTTGGTAATGTACCTGATCATTTGCGCACATACTGCCAGACTGAACTGCAGATTGCCGAGCAGCAATGCCTCCTGGAGTTCAGTCACAGAAATCCTGCCACTTCTGTCTGTATCCACAGCAGCAAACCACTGCAGTGACACCACCAGTTTTCGAGGGTCGAGGTGGAACAACAGATCAGTGCAATCTGTACACGTCAAAAGTTGCTGACATAATTGGCCGAAGCTGCCTCAGCGTGCGGAGCACCTGCTGTACTTGCGCGTTATCAGACATCGCCCACCCCTGGTGACCTCCTGGTGACGAGTTGTATATGTAAACCAACAAGGTGCTTCGTCCTCACTCACAGGTCAGCAGACCTGTCATGGCCTGATTTATTTCTGATGTGCGAGACGCCACAGGCCAGGCAAAGTTCTCGTTGAGCTGCTGCTGGAAGAAACAGCTCGATTCCGAACTCGAACTGCTGGCCTTGGTTCGAATTTGGCAACCCTAGAAGCCAATTTGTCGCATCCAGCACCAGCTTTGGCAAAATGGGTGTTTGCATGCTGCGGCAACGGTAGAAAGCGGCACTGCGTTTTACATTTGCTGGATCTAACCTTGCTTTGCCGTTGGCAAGCTTGTATAGCGTGTATTCTGCCGTCAAACATTCTTCAAATTTGATCCCGGGTCCTGATCAAGCTTAACTAGGAAATCAGGCCGGCACGTTGTGGTAGTTAGACTTTCGTAAGCTGGGCATGGACCCCAAGATTCTTTCCTTACAGACCACGTTCAAGCAAGAGACTGCTGCTTTCAAAGACTCCCAGCAAGGTGATTGCACAAGTGCTGCAGCACTCCTCTCTTCTTTTCCTCTGCCTGACTCTCTAAGTTTGCAGATATCAGTAAGAATCACTCTGCCAGACAAACGTTCCTACAGCAACAACACGAAAATGAGCTGGTTTTGCAGGTAAAGACTGCACCATATCTGTAAGTAGTGTCAGCTACGCTATTTATGAACGGTCTCATGCATGGCCTCATCATGCAGGAGCTTGAGCTTTTGGATGAGGATGCCAACATCTTCAAACTAGTGGGGCCTGTATTGATCAAACAGGACCCATTGGAGGCGACGTCCAATGTGAAAAAGCGTCTAGAGTTTATCAAGGGGGAGGTTGACAGATTAGATGCACAGCTGAAGAGGCTAGATGACAAGCAAAGCAAAAGACAGCATACGGTGGGCAGTGTAGTCTTGCCATGCCTGGTATTGCTAGCATAGTAAGCACAGGTCTAACCATGCTATTGCTGCCTGCAGCTGTGATTTCAAGCGCAGTATGCGGCATGGTGAGTCACACTGAACCGTTGATAATCAAGCCTGAAACCTTATGCTTTGCAGGCTGGCAGACTCAGGCTTCATGACATGCCAGCTGGCGCAGATTTTGACGCCAATCAGGACTGCATCCAACATGATTGAATCTGTGGACAGCTCACCCACCACCCCACCCCAGGTCTCCTGCCTCAGCGCGGCCTCAGCTGTGGTCCCTGCTGCCCCAGCTGTGGTAGACCCAGCGTTTGAAGCTAGCCTGGAAGCTGCTGCAGAGTCCTTGCTGGCAGACATCGGCATTGACTGTTCGTCTCAGCTCATCAGCCGAGTTGGCTCAGACACTCACTCTGAGTTTGAGTTCATCTCAAGGGCAGCTTCAGCCGCAGAGACAGCTATTGCCACTGAGGAATTTGGCGGGAACCAGAGGCTGGGACCTTCAGTGCATCTTGCCAAGAGCACCTCAGCCATACCTCACTCAGCTGAGTCAAGAGCTTTCTACAGTCCAGTGCTGCACTCAACCGGTCACATCTCAGCAATCCAAGGTTCCACAGCATGTGAGCATGATGAAGAAGTGTGCAGCATGGATGCAATCCTGACAGAAAGCACAATCTCTTTGGAGGATGTGACCATTGATGTGGGCAATGACTCAGGGATGACAATCCAAGAAGGTCCCTTTGGTGCTGCTATGTGCTTGGCAGTGGATGATGACAACTCAGCAACAAACCGTGATGATGTACAGCACTGGTTTGATCAGAGATGGGCTGGCATGGCCAGAGATGCTGACATGGATGCTGAGTCAGCAAGTGAGGATGGGAGCATGATGAGTAGTGAGGCGACGTTGGTCAGTGCCAGTTCCATCATTGGTGAAACCATGGAGGAAGCTGATGGAGCAGCTGCAGCTGGAGATGAGTGGGAGTTGGTCTGATATCATAATGTCACAACAGTTTGCCATGTGCTCATGGGCACTAGACTTTGCTAGTCTGCTTGTTTTGATAATAGTAACAATTTACAGGCTTTCCAGCTAATCGTTCTTGCCAGGTGCCTACTAGGTGTGCCTAAACCCTGCTTGTTTTGAGTACATGTATAAAGTTGCTAGGGTCAGTACAGCAGAGCTGTCGTTTGTACCCTGACAAAGAAGCACTCTCTGTACATAAGAGTTATGGCTCATAATGTGGGTTTCACAAGCTGTGTGAGTAGTTTACACGGAGCAAGTGTATTCATTAAAAATCTGAAGGTTGAGTGTGTACGTACTTGCTTCACCTTGCATCAAATGCTTGCAATTGCAACTGTACCCCTGTTCTGCGCAGGTGTATATATACATTGGGTATAGATTTCCTGCAATGTACATATTGCGAATGGTTGTTAGAGCTAGAGTCAAAAGTCAGTCGTTGGTGTCAGATGCCTTCCAGACTGCAGTTATGAGCATTTGCGGCAGTATTTGACTCCGCCAGATAACGATGTGAAGCCATTTTTGTTCACAGCAACGTCTTAATGGTCGTACACGCCTATCAGTTGCTGGTCCTTGGACAGGACAGATACTGTGCTGTCTCAGTGCTCTGCTTTTTGAAGGCATGGTGTTTGTGACAAGTACTGAATGTCTGATGTATTCAATGTGGAGTGAGACTACAAGACAATATCGATGGTGCATCCTCAGATGTATATCCCGCTAGCGCTTTGCTCTGAGCAATGCAACGTCTTCCTGCCTGCTGAATAGCATGAAATCATGATGCAGGCCTCACAACAAACAGCAGCATCAGTGATACAGGTGCCAGCCCAGCAAATCTGAATCCCCCAGTCGGAAGCCTTGTCAGGCACCTGTTGCACTCGCTTCGGTGATGACAAAGCTTAGGGCAGAACGCAGCCAGCATAGACCTCTGGGGCGGTTGCAGGCTGTGCCTCACCAAAGTCACCTAGCGGAGCGTTTTCTTGCCTAAACGCTTTCGTGCAGATTTCAGGCTGCAGCACGCTCTCGTTAACAGGTTCCCGTGCTGCGCAACCATGGGGCAAGTCAGCAGTACTGCCGGTCCGACTAAGAGAAACAAGCTCATTGTGATCGGCATCAACATATTCAGTAAAGTCTCCAATCTTGCAGGTTGTGTGACCGATGCCAAACGTATGAAACAAATGTATACCACGCTCCTTGCATATTCTGACGAAGACATAGAGCTGATCACTGACGAACAAGCCACGGCTGCTTACATATGTGAACAGATCCGCAAAGCTGTAGCAGACTATGAGGGTGTAACTGTCTACTGGGCGTCGCATGGAGCACCGAACGCCCGGTGTGTCACTTTGCAACCTCACCTGTCGCCTTGCTGCTCTTTGCATCTTCAGCAGGCACTTGATCTGAAGCCCTGCAAAGATGGCTTTGTAGCAGCTTGACAGTTTCGCAAGACTGTCCTGCAGGGCTGTCCACGCCCACGATACTATAGTCCCATATCAGCGGATTTTCAACCTGCTCAGAAGTGCCAAGAGAAAGTGCCTCTTGGTGGATGCCTGCTTTACAGGCTTCCCAACAACACTTGGCAGTGGACAAGCTGAGCCGCTTCCCTCCAACCTATTGCTGGATGACAAGCATCTGCAAGCAGTTTCTATCACCGACCTCGACATCAGAACTGCGCCGTTGTTCCCGAATCAGTCCCGATCTGCTCTTTGGAATAGGAAGGTGCAGCCTGTGGCTGCAGACGTTTTAGAGGAGCTTCGCGTCTCAGTGCAGACCCATGGATGTATTGTACTGACTGCTTCCAGATCTCATCAAGCCTCTGTTGAAGTAATATTCAACAATGAAGTCCGCGGAGCCTTCACTGTTTTCCTTCTTGAAGCCTTTAAAGCAGGTGCAGTTGATGTGCTGGCATCACTGCATGCTGCTATGCCATTCATGCTGTTGCCCTAAAGATTTTACCCTGCAGGGGAAAAGCTACGTGAGGCCTACTGGCGTATCACATGTTTGTCCAAGCAACACCTTGACGGGACTGGGGACATGCAGCTGCCTGTCATGCACTCTGAGGACGCAGAAGAAAGCCTGTTTTAGCCTCTGGGTAAACCTTTACAAAGTGGTTCTTGGATAATTGGCATGTTGAGCGCATCTCATACAGCAATTGTAGTCAGCTTGCAAACAGACATTGCATTTGAGATGGGACGCCTGTTACCTGCAGCCTGTTGACAGGATTATAAGCTTTTGCCATGATGTCATCACACTCAATGGGATTGGGCATGTCTGCACTGTCTGTCACAGCAGCAAGAGATGCGTGTAAATATTGTGACTGCTGATTTGCTTGCTGATGCAAGATGATCCATTACAGTGTGATCATGGTGTTGACTTGAGCACATTGTCAGTCTAGATCATCTGGAGAGACTGTCAGAATACTATTGCCAGATCACGCACATGAACTGCTGCAATGCTGGACAAGTGTCAATGGCAACCTTCTCAAGTGACAGGTTGTAGTGCTTCAGTGTGCTCTTGCTGGCATGCTTGTTTTCCATTTTCTTCTCTGATCCTTGATACTCAATGCACAAAGCACTTGCGGCTGAGGCAACCTTCAAAAAGACCAGACGCAGTGGCCTCCAGCGCTGTGAGACTGTCTACCTGCAGCCACCCTTTGAGGCTTCACGCTGAGTGTTACGCAGATCTGCAAACATGGACTGGGCTGGTTGCAATAGGACCATGATCTGATGTCACAGTCTCCCAACAGTCTGCAGTTAGGCAGTTTCTGCATAGTTTGCCATTTAGGGTGGAAGGTTTAGGTAAACTTGCTATGGTCGCTGTTGTGTGTACCATGACCAAGAAGTACTCTGTGTACATAAGCGTTGTGGCCTATATGTGAGTTGTACAAGCTGTGTGTGAATACTTTAGATAATGCAAGTGTATTCACAGAAGCTTCTGAGCGTTGCATGTGCCAATTGTGTGCGTTCGCCTGCGTCAGATTCTTGCAACTGTATTCCTGTCCCTACAGATGTGTATAGCATAGTGACACTGGTTGGAGCCAGAGCTCAAAGGCAACCTTTGGTGTTGTGTGCAGACACTTGTGTGCACCATACGCCCCGCTATGTTACAGGGTGACGCTTATACAAGCAGTTGGCTTAGTGCTATTAGGCACACATCAAAGCTCGCACGTAGAATGGTTGTTGGCACAATGAGCTTGGTTGCAGAGCGATATCCTGACAGAACACACGTACTGTGAACCGGTCATGTGACGCCTGAATACATAATAATGCACTGCCACACTGCAACACACTGTTGCTGCTGGATTGCTCAATCAGTGCAGCGCTGTAGCGTTTTGAGTGCACATTCAGGATGCATTGTCTCACTCTGTGTATTCCAAAATCTTAAAATCCATATCCCGGAGACCTTGCCCTGCTAGTCAAAACCCCATGTGTTTAGGTGTCACCAAGCTTGCCTACAGTTGTGTGTGCTTTGGCATGTACGTGATTGTTTGTCTGCAATCCCCTGAGGGGCATTTCATGCACGATGATTTCTTGCTCAAGACATGTGCAGTCAGCAACCAAAGCCAAGCTGCTTGCCAAGCCATAACAGCCTTGCTGCTGGCTGACATGCATGCCCCTGACCAGTACTGCAGACCAGCCATAAGCTTGACCAACATGTACGGATAGTCATTTGATCTTTTGCAAAAGCCAATTAGCTGGACTGTTGACATAAGCTGTGCAGACTTGCAAGCTTGACTTGACACAATATTGACAAAAGGATTTGATTGCTAAATGTGTGTTCGGTGAACCAAAGTCTGAAGCTCATATAGTACTCAACAGGGCGCTGGGACGCAGGAAGCAGGTTAGTGAATGCAGCTATCACAGAAGCTGACTAAGCGTGTCTAGCATGTTCTAGTATGAATGGCTTAACTTGCACAGCTATAGCTCTCGTAAGTGTCTTGGTGTGCAATTCTTGATGTGCCTGAGAAGATCGTCGCCTGCTGGAGCCTACTCATGCATGCTTGACAATCAGCTAAAAGGAATATTCCAAACATGCATATGAAACCCACGCAAACCTGCCGACATATGTTGCAGTGACACTCCATGGTGACACTCTTTATGTACACACGAATCCCAGGAGTTTACCAAGCTTTGCTGAAGAGTGCAGTTTCGGGAAACGACCAAAAAGTCGCCCGAGAGCGAAAGAACGAAAAACAATCATACTCACGTGTGATGTCGCACGGTCGCTCCCGAGCCGCGTGCACGGGCGCCTTGCGCATGAGGATTGTAAACAGTGCACTGCACCCAATGACAAGGCATGTCAGAGCATTGAATGGCAGGGCATGTCACTGCAAAGAAGTGCAATGTCTATGAGTGCAGTGCAGTGAGCAACACATGTATCAATAGTGAGATGATATCACACTGTGCTGATGAAAGTAAGAGTGTATTGCAGGTATTGACACAGCAGAGCAGAGCAGGCAGCAGCAACTGTGCACAGGCCATGATTATGAAGTGCAATGCCAATGTTTGCAATGTAATGCGGTGTAAATGCAAGCAGCAAGCGCCATATAATGCGGAGGGTTGTTAGTTTCATCATGTGTGGGTGGCATTCTTGAGACTGTAAATCTAGCATGTATACTGTCTATGTGTTGACTAGATCTCTGATGACTGTGCGGACTCGGGCTTCATCATTTGCAATCAACCTGTACAAAGGATCACTGCAGTCATCAAGTATTGCATGCAGTTTGCCTTCAATGCTGCGCATCAGGGCTGTTTCGGGAACTCAGTGCAGTTTCGGGAAACGACTAAAAAGTCGCCCGAGAGCGAAATAGCGAAAACAATCATACTCACGTGTGATGTCGCACGGTCGCTCCCGAGCCGCGTGCACGTTACCTGAACCTT
>JAABUP010002140.1_pt1 | contig 39503 bp, 29 predicted proteins | sample 5559201 | NCBI WGS metagenome assembly JAABUP01 (sample SAMN10711887, study PRJNA513373) | rock metagenome | isolation source: Antarctica rocks | place: Antarctica | reverse complement strand
TACCGATCTGAGCGCAATTCCACTATGTTTCCAAGCGAACGCGAGACATAATATTCCAAAAAATCCCGATTTTTGCTTAAGTCCGACAGGCTGCTAGATTCCTATCATACCCCCACGTAGCCTTGATCTTCGCATGTGCGATCAGGCCATTTAATCAAGTTTTTGTTATAAAATGGCGAAAGCGAACGCAGCAGCCACCCGGCAACTGGCCGGCGGCCGGAGCTGCGGACAGAGTGGACGGTTGCGTTCCAGCCGCGGGCGGCCGATATCGCCCGGCATGAAGCAGTCCACGGACTTGGTGGCGGAACGCCTGCTGATGGGTCTGCTGCTGGTCGGCATTGCGGTCGGCTGCGCGCTCGTGCTGCACCCTTTCCTGTCGGCGATCCTATGGGGCGCGATCCTCGTCTACACCACCTGGCCCGTGTTCGCCTGGGTGCGGACGCACCTGCGCGCCAGCCGCGGCTGGGCGGCGGGGATCATGGTGCTGCTCACCGCCGTGCTGATCGTGCTGCCGCTGGCCCTCGCGGCGCCGGCCGGGGCCGACGACGTGAACCAGTTGCGCGGCTCGATCGAGGCCGCGTTGAGCAGCGGCCTGCCCAGCGCGCCGGACTGGCTGGCGGCGGTCCCGGTGGTCGGCGCGACGGCCTCCGAGTACTGGAACGTGTGGGCGGCGGACCTCAGCGCCATGGTCAGCTTCTTCAAGCCGTATTTCGGCATGATCGCGGAGAACGGGCTGAACGTGCTGCTCGGCATCGCCGGCGGGCTGGTGCAGTTCCTCATCGCGCTGCTCGTGGCGTTCTTCTTCTGGGCGTCAGGCGACAGCTTGGCCGTCCACCTCAACCGCATCGTCCACCGCATCGCCGGCGGCCGTGCGTCGCGGCTGGTGGAGGTCACTGGGCTAACCGTGCGCGGCACCGTCTACGGCATCCTGGGCACGGCGGTCGTGCAGGGGCTGCTGACGACGTTCGGGCTCTGGCTGTCGGGGGTGCCGCGCCCGTTGCTGCTGGGGACGATCGCCGGGTTCCTGTCGGTGCTGCCGATCGGCGCGCCGGTCGTGTGGATTCCGGCGACGCTTTGGCTGCTCAGCTCGGGGCACACCGGCTGGGGCATTTTCCTGGGGGTCTATGGGCTGTTCGCCATCAGCGGGTCGGACAACGTTATCCGGCCGTATTTCATCTCGCGCGGCGCGCAGTTGCCGTTCCTGCTGACGATCCTGGGCGTCCTGGGGGGCGCGCTGGCGTTCGGGCTGCTGGGCATCTTTCTCGGCCCGGTGCTGCTGGGCGTCGGCTACACGCTGGTCGCGGAGTTCGCCGGCGTGGACACGACAGAGACCTTCCGCAGCCGGTGACGGCCCGGATCGACCGTGGCGGGGCCGCGCAGGCGCGTCGCGGCAAAGCCGCGCAGGCGCTTGGCGTCGTGGCTGAACAGGCCGCCTGCGCGGCGCTTGAGCACGAGGGCTGGGTCGTGCTGGCGCGGCGCCTGCGCACGGCTGCCGGCGAGATCGACATCGTCGCGGAGCAAGACGGGTTGCTGGCGTTCATCGAGGTGAAAGCGCGTCCGGACCTGCATTCTGCCGCCGTCGCCTTGGGGCCGCGCCAGCGCGCCCGGCTGCTGGCGGCGGGCGAGGTCGCGCTGGCGGAGCATCCCGGATGGGGCCGGACCGGCGTGCGGTTCGACGTGCTGCTGGTGGACGCCGCCGGGCGCGTGCGCCGCATCGCCGACGCATTCCGGTTGGAAAGCTAGGCGGGCCCGTTGGAACGCTAGCCGGGGCGGCCGGGGATGCGCGGGCGGTAGGCCAGCGCCTCGGCCACGTCGGCCCGGCGCACCTGGGCCGCCCCGGCCAGGTCGGCGATGGTGCGGCCCACGCGCAGCACCCGCGTGAACCCGCGCGCCGACAGGCGCAGCTTGTCGGCGACGGTCTCGGCCAGCGCGCGGGCTTCGGGCTGCAGCTCGATCTCGCCCAGCTCGGCCTCCGCGTTGGTCGCCGGGCCGTCCTCGCCATACCGTGTGCATTGGGCCGAGCGGGCCATGGCGACGCGCGTGGCCACGGCGGCGCTGGCCTCGCCGGGCGGCGCGCGGGACAGCTCGGTGGGCGGGATCGGCTGCACGTGGACGGTGACGTCGATGCGGTCGAGCAGCGGGCCGCTGATGCGGGCCAAGTAGTCCTCGCCGCAGCGGGGCGCCCGGCTGCAGGCGCGGGCGGGGTCGCCGAGGTAGCCGCAGCGGCATGGGTTCATCGCGGCGATGAGCTGGAAGCGGGCGGGGTAGGTGACGTGGGCGAGGGCGCGGGCCACCGTCGTCCGGCCGCTTTCCAGCGGCTGGCGCAGCGCCTCCAGGGCGGGCCGGGGGAACTCCGGCAGCTCGTCGAGGAACAGCACGCCGCGGTGGGCCAGGCTGACCTCGCCGGGCTTGGCGCGCTGGCCGCCGCCGGTGAGGGCGGCCTGCGACGCGCCGTGGTGCGGCTCGCGGTACGGCGGGCGCATGACCAGCCGTCCGCCCTCCAGCAGCCCGGCCACGCTATGGATCATGCTGACCTCCAGCGCGTCGACCGGGCGCAGGTCGGGCAGCAGCCAGGGCATGCGGGCGGCGAGCATGGACTTGCCGGCGCCGGGCGGGCCGATCAGCATCATGTTGTGGCCGCCGGCCGCGGCGATCTCCAGGGCGCGCTTGGCAGTCTCCATGCCGCGCACCTCGCTGAGGTCGGGGCCGGCCTCGCGCTGCTGCGTGCCGGCGGGCTCCGGCGGGGCCAGCACCTGAGTGCCGCGGAAATGGTTGATGACTGAAAGCAGGTCGGGCGCGGCCAGGATCTCGATGCGGCCCGCCCAGGCGGCCTCGCCCCCTTGCGCCGCCGGGCAGATCAGCCCGAGGTCGCGGGCCGACGCCGACATCGCGGCCGGCAGCACGCCGACGACGGCGTTGATCGCGCCGTCGAGCGACAGCTCGCCCAGGGCGGCGTAGCCCGCGATCTCGTCCTTCGGCAGCACGTCCATGGCGGCCAGCACCCCGAGCGCGATGGGCAGGTCGAAGTGGCTGCCCTCCTTCAGCAGGTCCGCCGGCGCCAGGTTGATCAGCACGCGCTTGGGCGGCAACGACAGCCCCATGGCGGTCAACGCCGCGCGCACCCGCTCCCGCGCCTCGCCCACGGCCTTGTCGGGCAGGCCGACCACGAGGAAGGCGGGCAGGCCGGAGGAAATCTGCACCTGGACCTCGACCGGAACCGCCTCGATGCCGCTGAAGGCAAAGCTGCGTATCCGGGCGAGGGTCACGCGGCGTAGGCCGAGAGGAAGCCTTGCAGCAGGGCGCCGAGGGTTTCGGTGTTGTAGCCGCCCTCCTGCACGACCGCGGCCGGCAGGCGCAGCGCCGCGATGCGCCCGGCAGCCCTGGCGAAGCCGTCCGGGGTGACTTGCAGGAAGCCCAGCGGCTCGTCCTGCGAGGCGTCGAACCCCAGGCTGAGCACCAGCGCCTCGGCGCCGAACCGCCGGATGGTCGCGAGCCCGGCGTCCAGCGCGTCGAGCCAGCCCTTGTCCCCGGTGCCCTGCGGCAGCGGCAGGTTCTGGTTGCAGCCGGCGCCGGCACCGCCGCCGCGCTCCTCGGCGTGGCCGACGTACCAGGGGTAGTAGCCCTCCGGGTCGCCGTGCAGCGAGACGAACAGCACGTCGTCGCGGTCCCAGAATATGCCCTGCGTGCCGTTGCCGTGGTGGCTGTCGATGTCCAGCACCGCGACGCGGCCAGCGCCGCAGCCGCGCAGGCGTTCGGCGGCGATGGCGGCGTTGTTCAGGTAGCAGTGCCCGCCGGCCCGTGCGGGATAGGCGTGGTGGCCCGGCGGCCGGGTGAGCGCATAGGCGGTGCCGCCCGCCGCCGCCACGTCGGCCGCGGCGATGGCGCAGGCTGCCGCGGCGGCGGCGGCCGGCCAGGTCTCGGCGGCGATCGGGCAGGACGTGTCGGCGGTGTGCCAACCGAGCTGGCCGATGACCGTCCGGCCCGGCCGCGCGCCGTTCGCCAGCATTTCCGGTGAGGGGTGGATGTTCGGCACCAGCTCCGGCCCGTGGCCGGGCAGCAGGCTCCAGGCGGCCGGCGCGTCGCGCAGGAAGTCGAGGTAAGCGGCTGGATGGACGGCCTCCAGCGCCGCACGGTCGGCCGGCGCGGGCAGGGCCGGGTGCAGCCCGAGCGCCCGGCAGCCCTGCAACAGCGCCTCGGCGCGGGCTGGCGCCTCGAAGTTGGCGCGGACGACGCCGCGTTGCAGGAAAAAGCGCGGCGCGTGCAGAAGCTGCGCCGGGTCCCAGAATACCTTCATCATGCTCCCTTCATGCCCTCGTCGCGCCTCGCCGGACCGATCACGTCTTGTTGCGTTCTAGTAACCAGGTGGCCGCTTGTCCATGGACGGCGAGGCAGTCGATCATCAATCGGGCGGAGAACCAGGGTCCATCACAGGCAAGCGAGCAGCCGGGCTTGCGCGGCATCGTCGCTTGACGGCGGTCGCGGCGCAAGCGAATGCCGGGCCAGCAACGGAACAATAGCTTCAGCCTATGGCCTCATCGACCCACCGCACCTGGCTCAAGCGGCTCCTGCTGCTCGCAGCCCACCATTCGCCACTGGCCCTGCGTGCGCTGACGACCTTGCGCCCGGTCGACCGCACCGAGTTCAAGAACTCCGGCCGTTGGGAGCCTGAGTACCGCGAGGGCGGATGGGACTGGCTGTGGGACTCTCGGGAGGCGATCCACCACCAGGTCATCGCAGCCTACTGCAAGCCGCTGCACGGCAAGGCCGCCATCCTCGACGTCGGCTGCGGCGAGGGCGTCCTGCACGACGCGCTGCGCGGCGTCGGCTATGGGCGCTACGTCGGCATCGACCTGTCGGAAACGGCCATCGGACGCGCCGCCCGGTCCGCCGACGGGCAAACGCTGTTCATGGTCGCCAAAGCCGAGACGTTCGAGACGGCCGAGCGCTTCAACCTGATCGTCATCAACGAATGTCTCTACTACCTGCAGGACCCGCCGTCGCTGCTGGCGCGGCTCGCCGGCTTCCTGGAACCGGACGGTGCGTTCGTCATCTCAATGGCCATGGGCAACCTGAACGAAGGGCTGCTCATGCTGGGCATATGGCGCGACCTGGAACGGGACTTCCTGGTGCGCGACGAGATATCGCTGCTGCACGACGGCGGCCCGGTTCGGATCATCAAAACCCTGCAACCGCGCCGGCTGCACGGTCAAAGCACCACCCGGCCGCCGAACGCCCGGACCAGGCAAACGGACACCAGGCAGACGACGACGACGACCGACAATCCCCAGCGCAGCCACATGTAGCGCTGCGGCATCAGGCCGCGGCGGGCGGCCTGGGCCTCGACCACGGTCGTCGCGATGAAGCCTGTGGTCAGCACCAGCAGCCCCGTGGTCGGCAGGCCGATGAACGTCACCAGCATCGCCGCCCAGCCGACCAGCGACGGCACGACCCCCAGGCCGAACCGCATCCGCTGCACCCGCTCGGACGCCACCCCGCCGTCGTCCAGCGCGAAGCCCCAATGCACCCCGCCCAGGAACGCCAGGATGGTCGCGCCGTAGGCCACCAGGGCCAGCAGCGAGCGCGTCGAGCCGTCGCTCGACAGGCTAAGCGCGCCTAGGCTGCCCGCCACGAACGGCAGCAGGCCGGCAATTCCCAATATGATGGCGAAGGGTGGCAAGGGCCGGGTCATGGCAGGCTCCAGGGTGGCTGGCGTGCGGCTTAGTCGCCAGCCCCGGTTCGCGCAACTGGGCCGCGGCCGGTTCGGGCCAGGCCAGGGACTGCCAAGCGGGCGCTGACCTTTCGCGGGGGATCGCCTATAACGCCCGGCATGGCGTTGACCCTCGAACTGCTCGTCGTGCTGCTGCTGATCGTGCTCAACGGCGTGTTCGCCATGAGCGAGCTGGCCCTGGTCTCGGTCCGCCGGGCGCGGCTCGTGGTGCTGGAGCGGCAGGGCGTGGCCGGCGCCGCCACCGCCCGCCTGCTGGCCGACGACCCGCAGCGCTTCCTGCCCACGGTGCAGGTCGGCATCACCCTCGTCAGCGTACTGGCCGGCGTGTTCGGCGGGGCGCGCATCACCGCCCGGCTCGAAGCCTGGTTCGGCGGCATCCCCGAGCTCGCGCCGTTCGCCGCCAGCCTTTCGCTCGCGGTCGTCGTGGTGCTGACGACCTACTTGACCCTCGTGGTCGGCGAGTTGGTGCCGAAACAGTTGGCGCTGCGGCGGCCGGAGATGGTCGCAGCCGCCGTGGCGCCGCCGCTCGCCTGGCTGGCGCGCGTTGGCGGACCCATCGTTTGGGTGCTGGGCAAGTCGTCTGGCCTGGTTTTGCGGCTGTTCGGCCCGCACGACGACAAGCGGCAGGCGGTCACGGAGGAGGAACTCAAGGCGCTGCTGGCCGAGGGCGCCGAGGACGGCGCGCTTGAAACTGAGGAGCGGGAGATGATCGAGCGCCTGCTGCGCCTGGCGGACAAGCCGGTGCGCGCGATCATGACGCCGCGGAACGAACTCGCCTGGATCGACCGCAACGACCCGCGGCGGGACATCGCGGCGACCTTGAAGGCGACGCCGCACAGCCGGTTCGTGGTGTGCGACGGGTCTATCGACAACGTGGTGGGCATCATCCAGGCGAAGGACATCCTCGACCGCATCCTAGATGGCGGCGACCTTTCGGTGTCGGCGGCGATGCGCAAGGCCATGGTGATCCCCGACACCGTGACTGCGCTCGACGCGCTGGAACGGCTGAAGGGCGACTCGCTGGGCCTGGCGCTGGTGATGGACGAATACGGCAGCTTCGAGGGCGTCGTCACCGCGGCCGACGTGCTGAAGGCGATCGTGGGGGAGCCGACGGACCCAACCGCGGTGTTGGCCGACGGCGAGGCCGCTGTCGCCGGCGCCTTGCTGCTCGACGGCGCGATGCCGGTGGACGAGATCAAGTCACGGCTGGAGTTGCCGGACCTGCCGGCCGAGGGCAGCTACCATACCCTTGCCGGCCTGTTGCTGGCGCTGTTGCGGCGGCTGCCGACCACTGGCGACCGGATCGTCTTTGCCGGCTGGCGGTTCGAGGTGGTGGAGATGGATGGCCGCCGGGTCTCCCGCGTGAGCGCGCAGCCGGAGCCGGCAGCCGAGGCGTAGCTAGTAAAAGCGGCCTTGGCCAAACAGCAGGAACAAGACCAGCAACAGGAGGACCAGCCCCAGCCCGCCGCCATAGCCACGCCCGCCATAGTAGCCACGGTTGTAGCCGTAGAACCCTCCGCCGCCGAACAGCACGACGAGGACGACAACAATAACGATCAGGCTCATGGGCCAGTCCCTTTCCCGGTTCCCGCAGAGGTCGTTACGTTGCCTAACGTCCAGGCCCCTCTGCGGTTCCGGCTACCAGGGCGGAGCCGGCCCTAAGCCGCTTTCGCCTCGCCCTTCGTCCCACCTTTCGCCTCCCGGCGCCGGGCGTGCAGGATGAACTCGGTGTAGCCGTTCGGCTGCTCGCGGCCCTTGAACACCAGGTCGCATGCCGCCTGGAACGCCGGGCCGTCGAGGTTGTCCGCCATCGGGCGGTAGCCGGGGTCGCCGGCGTTCTGCCGGTCCACCACGCCCGCCATGCGCCGCATGGTCTCGCGCACCTGCTCCTCCGTCACCACGCCGTGATGCAGCCAGTTGGCGATGTGCTGGCTTGAGATGCGCAGGGTCGCGCGGTCCTCCATCAGCCCGACATCGTGAACATCCGGCACCTTGGAGCAGCCGACGCCCTGGTCGATCCAGCGCACGACATACCCCAAAATGCCCTGGACGTTGTTGTCCAGCTCCTGCTGCACGTCGTCGGGCGCCCAGTTCGGCCGGTCGGCGACGGGGATGGTCAGCAGCTCCGACAACGTGCCGCGCGGGTGCCCGGCCAGCTCCGCCTGCCGGGCCGCCACGTCCACCTGGTGGTAGTGCAGGGCATGCAGGGTGGCGGCGGTGGGGGAGGGCACCCACGCCGTGTTGGCCCCAGCGCGCGGGTGGCCGATCTTCTGCTCCAGCATCTCCGCCATGCGGTCGGGCGCCGCCCACATGCCCTTGCCGATCTGCGCCCGGCCGCGCAGCCCGCACGCCAGGCCGATGTCGACGTTGCGGTCCTCGTACGCCTTGATCCAGGCGGTGCCCTTCATCTCGTTCTTGCGTATCATGGCGCCCGCCTCCATCGACGTGTGCATCTCGTCGCCGGTGCGGTCGAGGAACCCCGTGTTGATGAACACCACCCGGTCCCTAGCCGCGTGGATGCAGGCGGCGAGGTTGGCGCTGGTGCGGCGCTCCTCGTCCATGATGCCCATCTTCAGCGTGTTCGGCGCCAATCCGAGCACCGTCTCGACACGGGTGAAGATTTCGGCGGCGAAGGCGACCTCATCGGGTCCGTGCATTTTCGGCTTCACGATGTAGACCGACCCCGCGCGGCTGTTGCGGACCGGGCCGGTGGCGCGCAGGTCGTGCATCGCGATCATCGCGGTGACGGCCGCGTCGAGCATGCCCTCGGGCACCTCCTTGCCCTCCGCGTCCAGCACGGCATCGGTGTACATGTGGTGGCCGACGTTGCGGATCAGCATGGTGCTGCGGCCCGGCACCACCAGGGCGCTGCCGTCCGGCGCGGCGTACTCGCGGTCCGGGTTCAGCCGGCGCACGATCTGCTTGCCGTCCTTCACCAGGGACGCCGACAGCGTGCCCTGCATCAGGCCGAGCCAGTTGCGGTAGACCTCGACCTTGTCGGCCGCGTCGACGGCGGCAACGCTGTCCTCGCAGTCCTGGATCGTGGTGATGGCGGATTCGAGCAGCACGTCGGCGACGCCGGCCGGGTCGTCCTTGCCGATCGAGTGGCCGCGGTCGATGCGGATTTCGAGGTACAGGCCATTGTTGCGCAGCAGGATAGCGCTGGGCGCTGCCGGGTCGCCGCGGTAGCCCATGAACTTGCCGGACGTTTTAAGGCCGGTCGTCCCGCTCCCGGTCGAGACCGACAACGCGCCGTCCTTGACAGCGTAGCCCATCGCGTCCGCATGAGAGCCTTCGGCGAGCGGGACGGCAAGGTCCAGCACCGCGCGAGCCCGCTTCACCACCGCGGCGCCGCGGACCTTGTTGAAGCCGTGGCCGCGCTCCGCCCCGTCCGTCTCCGGCAGCGCGTCCGTGCCATAGAGCGCGTCGTACAGGCTACCCCAGCGCGCGTTGGCCGCGTTCAGCGCATAGCGGGCGTTCATGACGGGCACCACGAGCTGCGGACCGGCCATGCCGGCGATCTCCGCGTCGACGTTGGTCGTGCCGACCTCGAACGGCGCCGGCTCCGGCAGCAGGTAGCCGATGCCGCGCAGGAAATCCTGGTAGGCCGCGTCGTCGTGCGGCTTGCCTGCTTGCGACAGGTGCCACTCGTCGATCTGGCGTTGCAACTCGTCGCGGCGGGCGAGCAACTCGGCGTTGCGTGGCGCGAGGTCGCGCACCAGGGCCGCGAAGCCGGTCCAGAAGGCGTCGGCGTCGACGCCGGTGCCGGGCAGGGCCTCGGCGATGAAGTCATGCAGCTCACGCGCAACCCGCAGGCCGGCGGCGTCGGTTCGGTCCATCCACTATCCTCTCGTGATCCCGTCTTATTGGCGCAAGCGCACGGGGAGTCGAGGGGTTGCGTCCAGCGCGGAGCATGGGTCTGATGCCGGCCTGCGCATCGCCAGTCGCATCCCAGATGCCATGACGTTGTCATAGCATGGAGCGGCAGGAAAGGCACCGTTGCATGCCGAGCTGTAAATAGGAATATATGCAGGAGAATTGGGCAGGAAGCAGGATGGTTGGGAATGAGAGCTGGATTTACCGAGGCCGCCAGTATCACATGTGGTTTGGGCACGGCACAGCACCGATGGATGCCAGCCCGCAACCAGCGGCGAAAGACGTGCTGCCGTCGCTACAGGACCGCATCCACAATCTCGGCCACACTCTTGCCGCCGGACTGCCTGCCTCTAAACGCCACCACGCCGTAACCCGGCTGAGTACGGCCGATCATGGCCGTTTGGACCATCTGTTGACCGGCGTGGTTCATGCCCTGCCACTTGGCCCGCGGCTGATCCTGATCCGCGTCTTGGGAACGAACGCGGATGCGCCTGGCGTCGGCGCGTTCGTCAAAGCCGGAGGCGTGATCCACGATGCGGAAACCCATGCCGACCTGCGGGAGGCTACGGATCTGGTCGCCCGCAGCGCACAGGAAGTGGGTCTCGACCGCTTCCAGTCGTTCCTGCGCCAAGCGGACGATCACCTGACGCAAACAGGCGGCATGGTCGCGTTGCTGCGAGACGTGCCGGCGCCGACCGTCGCACCTCCTCAGGGTGCGGCGTCGGCAGAACCTCGCCTTCCGCCACAAGGTCCGCTGACCCCTCCAACCATTGCGTCGACCTCCTCTGTCCTGGAGGACAGCCCGCTTCGATGTGAGTTGCCGGACGGCAGAATAGTCCCATACCTCGATCTTGGGAATGGATTCATTGCCATTCCAGCGAGAGAACTCGGCGGTTCAGGGACTGATTTCGGGTCTGGCTTTTCCGTTGGGGTTGCCGTTACAGGAACGGGGATGCCTACGGTCGATAAGCATGGAGGACTTGCCGGGGGAGGGAAGAGCGGAACAGTTACATCAATGGCATCTCGTATTCTCCGGGATCTTACAAACGGAGCGCGGCTCTCTTTACTGAAAGCCTTCACCAATACGCGAAGTGTCGGCGGATCGATTGGCAAAGCTTTGCCTTTCATCGGGGCCTTGGAAAGCTTCATCAATTTTTTGAATGCGCAAAATGCGATTAAGACTGCACCAATTTGTAAGCCGGTTGCCTGAGCTGAGGAATGTTGGATCGGTTCGGACGGAGACGAATTATACTATGTGCTGGAGAACTGTCCTGAGGCATCGCTGGAATGATAGAGGTGGAGCTGTCAAACAGCACAGTTGCCATTTTCAACCATACGTCTGTTCCTCAATTTTTTGAAGAGGGATAATCATAGGTGATCTTAATGGATGCAATGGAAAAGGAGGTAATAAAAATCGTTAGGAGAATAGCTGGAAATAGGTGCCATATAGACGGCAACACGAGACTATATCAGGATTTAGGCATAGCTGGTGATGACATGTCTGAACTCCTTATATTGATTTATAAAAACTTTGGCACTTCATTTCAAGATATGTTGTTTGAAAGATACTGTCCAGATGAGGTCGATGCGTTCTATGATTTCATACTTCGCAAAGTGGGGTTGGGGAGCAAATGGACTCCCCTAACCGTTGCCCATCTAACTCAGGTCGTTAAATCAGGTTCGTGGTTCGATCCGTAGCGCGAGCAATATCTCACCGATGCCGTGTCGCCCAAGTCTCGCGCCTGACCCGCACCAAAGACACTCGCTCCGGCCCATGGCCCACGCGCGAGGAGGTCGGCTGCCACCTGCCGAACCCGTTATGGCGCCAAGGTCCTTGGCTGCGCCGTCCTCGCACATTGGAGCACAAAGAACCGTGCCCGTTATGTCCGGGACGTGACCCTGGGCGAGAGCGCCAGCCGCATCCGCACGCGGCTCGGCGCGATGGCCGCATCCGTCCGGTCGCCCTCAACACCCTACGCACCAACGCTGTCCAGAACGTCAGCCAGGCTCTCTACGCCAACCCTGTCAGCTTCGATCAGCCGCTCGCACTCGGCACAATTAAAACTGAATGGCCCCAGCCTTGGCGTGCCAACTTGCGATGGCTGCCCTGACAGCCTGGGGCGACGCGGTTCATGAACTCGGCGTGTACCACTGCACAAACAGATCGGAAGGGCGCTAAGGATTTAGGTCGAAATAACGCAGACGGCGACATGGCCAGCCTGGATGACGTTGATGAGAAAAAACGGTATTGAAAAGGCCTTTAACTGAGATTTTACGGCACAGGACTGAACATTTTGATCTGTGTCGCTCGTTTTCTCACTGGTTCATTGTTGCGCTGGGACTGAGGCTGGGTGCCGCTGCATCCATAGTGACCAATGGGGCGAAGATCATGCGGTTATCTAAATACTTTGGACGGCTTGCCTGTGCCGCCACCGTCATCGGCTGCATTCTACCAACAGGCGCCCGCGCGGAGGACTGGCTGACAACGGGCAAGAGTTCGTCCTGAACGGGCAAACCGTCCCTGGGCTGCATCAACTCTGGCAGTTCCCGATGCACGGCCCCATCCTGACCCAGCCGCTGCTCGCCAGCGGCATCCCGCTCGACGACGGCACGGGGAGCGGCAACACGGTGCCGTTCGACCTGGTCTACGTCGCCGACGTGACCGGCCTCGCCGCCGCCTTCGACGCCGGCGGCAGCGGGATGGTGTGGTCGACCCAGTTGCCGGCGCCGCAAACGTCCTGCGGCGGCACGCCACTCGGGGCGAGCGGCGTCATGGGCACCCCGGTGATCGACAAGGCGCTCAACCGCATGTGGCTGGTGCCCGGCGACGGCACCCTATGGGCGCTCGCCCTGGACACCGGCAACGTGCTCCCCGGCTACCCCGTGCAGATCATCGACCAGGGCACCCCGAACGGCGACACGTTCGACTTCGGCGCGCTGACCTATGTCAACGGATCGGTCTACGTGCCCACCGCCGGCCTGTGCGACCTGCCGCCCTACCACGGCCAGCTCATCAAGGTCTTGGTCGGCACCAACGGGACCGACACGCCGCAGGTCGCCGCGCGCTGGTATCCGACCGGCGCGGCCGGGCCGGACGGCGGCGGCATCTGGGGCTTCGGCGGCGCGTCGGTCGAGGCGGACGGCTCGGCCGTGTATGCCGCCACCGGCAACTCCTTGGCGACGCCGGAGAACGGCGGCTACGCGGACCAAGTGGTGAAGCTGGACCCCAACTTGCAGTTGCTGGCGGTCAACGCGCCCAACCTGGCCGGCATCGACACCGATTTCGGCGCAACGCCCGTGCTCTACCAGCCGGCGAACTGTCCGCCGCAGATGGCGGCGATGAACAAGACGGGCGAGCTGTTCATCTACAACCGGGACACTGCCGCCCTCGCGGCCGGGCCGGCGCAGCGCATCGCGGTCACGCAAGGCGTCACGCCGAACGGCGACTTCATCGGCTTGCCCGCTTTTGACCCGGTGTCGCAGCAGCTCTACTTGGGCAATCCAAAGGACGACGCCTCAGGGATCTACCAGCATGGGCTGATCGCCTTCGGAGTGGCGAACGACTGCACGTTGTCATTGCTGTGGCAGCAGACGGTTGGGCTGAACGCCACTCCGGGGTCGGACAACCCAATGATCCCGCCGGTGGTGGCCAACGGCGTGGTCTATTACGCGACCGGCGGCGCAAGCTCGGTGTTCGCCTATGACTCCGCCGGCAACTACCTTTGGGACAGCGGGCAGCAGCTCAACGGCGGCGTGTTCATATCCCCCACGGTCGTCAACGGCCTGTTGTTCGCCGCCGACAACAGCGGCAACCTCACCGCATTCGGCCCGTGACCCCGTGCGCCGCTTTGCAAGATGAGTTTTGACCAGCGTTCCAGCGCCATGCGTGGCGCTGGGCACGTCGCCCGGCCCGCCTTTGGGCTGGCTGCGGCCGGCTTGATCGGGGCAATCGCGCTTGGGGTTGGAAGCGTGGCCGGGGAGGACGGAAGCGGCGGGGCCGCCGTGCCGGACCCTCCCCCTCCAACATCCATTGCGGCGCGGGCCTCGGGTGGCGGGAACGCTGCTTTGGCAGGCACGGCCGACATCCTGGCCCGGCCCCTGTTCAGTTCAAGCCGGCGGCCACCGGCCAAGGTCGCCGGCCCTTTCGTAGACCCGGCCAAGCCGATGCCGCGGCTGACTGGCGTGGTGGTGAGTCCTGTCGGAAGATTTGCCCTGTTCGCCAACGCCAACGGCGGCCGGCCGCTCGTGATGAGTGAGGGCGACCACCTCGGCGCCGCCGTCATCGAGGCAATCGTGGCCGGCGAGGTGATGGTGCGCGGGCCGGAAGGCGCCGTTGCGCTGCGTTCCACCTTTGACGAGAACGCCGCTCCCGCGAAGCCGGCCGTGCCTGTTGTCCCATCAACTCCAGTGGCGCCGCGGCTTCCCATGCCGTTCCGCACCTTGTCGCGAGCAGTCCGCACCAACTGAGCACCGACGTGCGTTGTCGGCCTGGGCAGACGCTAGTCTATGATGTCGGCACACGCATCCGTCGGCGCCGCCGCGACGTGGCCCACGACCGGCACGATCTTCAGCGCCGCCGAGGCCATGCGGCAGGGCGCCGCCGCCAACCCGCAACCGGACAGGATCAACAGGGATAGTAGCATGATGGCGCGTGTCATAGCCCGCTCCTAAGCTTCTAATTCCTCACGCAACAACTCTAAACCGAGCCAGCGCTCCTCGGTTTCCGCAAGAACGGCCTGCGCATGGGCCAGTGCCTCGGTGGCGGCGCGGAAGGCGGCTGGGTTACGGCGATACAAATCGGGATCGGCGAGCCGCTTTTGCAGGTGCGCGATCTCTGCTTCTGTCGCCGCGATCTGCTTGGGCAGCGTTTCCAGCGCGTGCTTGTCCTTGAACGTCATCTTGCGGCTTGTAGGCGACCGGGACAACGACTTCGGGCCGCTGCTGCGCGCCCGCTCCGGCGCCGCCGCCTCCGGCTGGCCACGCTGCGCCAGCATGTCGCTGTAGCCGCCGGCGTACTCGACCCAGCGCCCGGCGCCCTCGGCCGCCAGGGTGCTCGTCACCACGCGGTCGAGGAAATCGCGGTCGTGGCTGACCAACAGGACGGTGCCGGGATACTCCGACAGCATCTCCTGCAGCAGGTCGAGCGTTTCCAGGTCCAGGTCGTTGGTCGGCTCGTCCAGCACCAGCAGGTTGGAGGGCCGGGCCATGGCGCAGGCCAGCATCAGCCGCCCGCGCTCGCCGCCCGACAGCACGCCAACCGGGGTGCGGGCCTGCTCCGGCTTGAACAGGAAGTCCTTCATGTAGCCGATCACGTGCCGGCGCTCCCCGGCCACGACCACGGTGTCGCCGCCGCCGGCCGTCAGCGTGTCCGACAGCGTCGCGTCCGGGTCGAGGCTGGCGCGCTGCTGGTCGAGCGTCACCTCGGCCAGGTTGGTGCCCAGCTTGACCTCACCGCTGTCCGGCTGGTCCACGCCGGTCAGCAGTTTTAATAGTGTCGTCTTGCCGGACCCGTTGGGGCCGACGATGCCCAGCCGGTCGCCGCGCAGTACCCGCAGCGTCAGGTCACGTACAACCGGCGTGCCATCGAACGCTTTGCTGACGTGCTCGGCGACGGAGACCAGCTTGCCCGACAGGTCCGCCTCGGTCGCGACCAGGCGCAGCGCGTTGTCGCCGCCGCCCATCTCCCGCCGCTTCTGCCGCAGCGCGCCCAGCTCGCCCAGCCGCCGCACGTTGCGCTTGCGCCGGGCCGTGACGCCGTAGCGCAGCCAGTCCTCCTCGCGGGCGATCTGCCGGCCCAGCTTGTGCTGGTCGCGTTCGGCCTGCTCCTCCACCTCGTCGCGCCAGGCCTCGAAGTGGGCGAAGCCGCGGTCGATGCGCCGGGTGATGCCGCCGTCGAGCCAGACGATGCTCCGTGAAAGCTTCTCCAGCATGCGCCGGTCATGGCTGATCAGCACCAGCCCGGCGCGCAGGCTGGCCAACTCCTGCTCCAGCCACTCGATGGCCGGCAGGTCCAGATGGTTGGTCGGCTCGTCAAGCAGCAGCAGGTCGGGGGAGGGCGCCAAGGTGCGGGCCAAGGCGCAGCGCCGTTTCTCGCCGCCCGAGAGGTAGGTCGGGTCCTCCTCGCCGGTCATGCCGAGCTGGTCGAGCAGGCTGCGCGCCCGGTGCAGGTCGTCGCCCGGCCCCATGCCGGCCTCCACGTAGTCGAGCGTGGTGGGGAATCCCGAAAGGTCCGGCTCCTGCGGCAGGTAGCGCACGGTGGTGCCGGGCTGCAGGAACCGCGTGCCGCCGTCCGCTTGCAGCAGCCCGGCCGCGACCTTCAACAAGGTGGACTTGCCGGACCCGTTGCGGCCGACCAGGCAGATGCGCTCGCCCGCGCCCACGCCGAGTTCGGCGCCGTTCAACAGCGGCGCGGTGCCGAGCGCCAGGCGGATGTTCTGCAACAAGAGCAACGGTGGGGCCATGTCCAGGGTATGGGCGGCCCCCCCGTCCTGTGCAACCCGGCGCTTGTATGGCAAGGGATGCGCCGGGATCATAAGGGAACCGGAATGCGCGCGTCAGCCTTGCTCAGCCTAGCCGCAGCCGTGTTGCTGATCGCGTTGCCGGCGCGAGCGGCGGAGGCGCTGCGGATCGGCTTGCTGCACACCCTTTCTCCGGCGCCGCTGTATATCGCCATGGAGCGCGGCTACTTCCGCGACGAGGGCTTGGACGCCAGCTTCCGGTTTTTCGAATCAGCGCAGCCGATCGCCGCGGCGGCGGTGTCGGGCGACATCGACGTGGGCGTCACCGCGTTGACCGGCGGGTTTTTCAGCCTGGCCGGGCGCGGCACGCTGAAAGTGATCGGCGGCGCGCTGCACGAACAGCGGGGCTACGAGGGGACGGCGATCCTGGCGTCGCGCAAGGCGTATGACGCCGGGCTCACGTCGCTGGCGCAGTTGGGCGGGCACAGCTTCGGCATCACGCAGTTCGGCTCGTCGTTCCACTACATGGTCGGGCGCATCGCCGAGCACGAGGGGTTCGACCTGAAAAGCCTGACGCTGCGGCCGTTGCAGCAGGTCGGCAACATGGTCGCCGCCGTGCGCACCGGGCAGGTGGACGCGACCATGGCGATCGCCTCGATGGCGAACCCGCTGCAAGGGTCGGGGGAGGCGCGCATCATCGGCTGGGCCGGCGATGTCGTGCCGTATCAGATCACCGCCGTCTTCGCGCCGAGCCAGACGCTGACGGAGCGGCCCGACGCCCTGCACCGCTTCGCCCGCGCTTACCAGCGCGGCGTGGCCGACTACCGGGACGCCTTCCTGCGGCTGGACGCCGCGGGCAAGCCGGTCCGCGACGAGAAGGCCGAGGCGCTGATCCCGCTGCTGCAAAAATACGTCTATGCCGGTGATCCCGAGGGCGCCCAGAAGATCAGCGAGGGCGTCGGCTACTACGACGAGGGCGGGCGGCTCGATGTGCAGGACGTGGCGGCGCAGCTCCGCTGGTTCACCGAGCAGGGGTTGGTCAAAGGGCATATCGACCCCGCCGACGTGATCGACACCCGGTTCATCGGCGCCCTGCCGCCGGCATGAGCGGATCGAGCGTGCGGCTGAGCGTCCGCGGCGTCAGCCACCGCTACGACGCGCTCCCGGTGCTGGAGGGCATCGACCTGGTGGCCGACGCTGGCCGGGTGCTGGTGCTGATCGGCCCGTCGGGCTGCGGCAAAAGCACGCTGCTCGGCATCATCGGCGGCCTGATCGTGCCCACGTCCGGCACAGTGCAGATGGACGGGCACGTGGCCGGGGACTGCCTGAACCCGCTCACCCCCGTGTTCCAGGATTTCGCCCTGCTGCCCTGGCGCAGCGTGGCGGGGAACGTGTCGCTGGTGCTGGAGGGGCGGCTGCCCCGGCGCGAGCGGGAGGCGCGGGTGGCGGAGGCGCTGGCGCTCACTGGCCTCGCCGACTTTGCCGGCGCATGGCCGCGACAGCTTTCAGGCGGCATGCGGCAGCGGGTCGGCATTGCCCGCGCGCTGGCGGTGCGGCCCGCGTGCCTGCTGATGGACGAGCCGCTTTCCGCGCTGGACGCGCAAACACGGGCGCTGCTGCTGGACGAGTTTTCCGCAATCATCGAGGGCGCGGGCACGACGACGGTCTATGTGACGCACAACCTGAACGAGGCGGTGCGATTGGGCCATCGTATCGCCGTTTTGTCCCGCCGGCCGGGCCGGGTGCGCGCCGTCACCGAGATAGACCGGCCGATCAGTGGCCGCAGCATAGCCGACCCTGGCCTCGCCGCCATCGAGCAGGAGCTGTGGGCCATGATCCGCGACGACGCCGCCGCGGCCGAGCGGGAGCGGGTCAGTGCATAGGGTTGTTGGGCCTAAACCTGTTGGGCATGACGTTGTTGGCCCGGTGCCGTTCCGTGCCCGCGGTTTCGCCCCGCGCGCCGTGCCCGGCGCTGCCGCGGCCACCCTGTTGGGCATCGTGGCGCTTTGGCAGGCGGGCGCCAGCACCGGGGTGATCCCGACTCTGTTCCTGCCGCCACCCGTCAACATCGTCCGCGCGTTATATCAACTCGCGGCCAGCGGCGAGCTTTGGCTGCACCTCGGCGCGTCGTTGCAGCGGCTGGCGATTGGCTGGACCGTTGGAACCGTCTGCGGCATTGCGCTCGGCTTTGCGGTGGGCCTGTCGAGCTGGCTGCGCAGCCCCGGCATGGCGGTCGTGTCGGCGCTGTTCCCCATCCCCAAGATCGCGCTGGTGCCGCTGTTCATCATCTGGTTCGGCATCGGCGAGGGTTCCAAGGTCGCAACATTGGCTTTCGGGGTGTTCTTCCCGACCGTGATCAACACCGCCGCCGGCGTCGACGCCGTGAGCCGCAACCTGGTGCGCATGGGCCAGGCGTTCGGGCTGTCGAACGCCGCCATCCTGCGCAAGATCATCCTGCCCGGCGCGCTGCCCGCCATCCTGAGCGGCTTCCGCGTCACGACGAGCATCGCCATCATTTTGCTGGTCGCCGCCGAGATGATCGGGGCCGACCGCGGCATCGGCGCCTTCGTGTTGCAGGCCGGCAACCTGTACGACACCGACAGCCTGCTGGCCGGCATCGTCGTGCTGTCGCTGCTCGGGCTGCTGGTGGCCTGGGTGCTGGGCCGGCTGGAGCGGGCGCTGCTGGGCTGGCGCTAGGCGTTGGTCCCGCGTATGGCCTCGCACACCGCGCGCGTCACCTCGGCCGTCGTCGCCTTGCCGCCGAGGTCGGGCGTCATGATGCCAGCCGCGCAAACCTGCTCCACGGCGCGCATCAGCACGGCGGCGGCCGAAGCTTCGCCCAGGTGCTCCAGCATCATCGACGCCGTCCAAAACGTCGCGACCGGGTTGGCGATGCCCTTGCCTGTGATGTCGAAGGCGCTGCCGTGGATCGGCTCGAACATGCTGGGGTAGCGGCGCTCCGGGTCCACGTTGCCCGTGGGCGCGATGCCGAGCGACCCGGCCAGCGCCGCCGCAAGGTCGGACAAAATATCGGCGTGCAGGTTGGTCGCCACCACCGTGTCGATGCTGCCGGGCTTGCGCACCATGCGGGTGGTCATGGCGTCCACCAGCTCCTTGTCCCAGGTCACGTCCGGGTAGTCCGCCGCCACCAGCGCCGCGATCTCGTCCCAGAACACCATGCCGTGCCGCTGGGCGTTCGATTTCGTCACCACCGTCAGCAGCTTGCGCGGGCGCTTCTGCGCGGCGTCGAAGGCGTAGCGCATGATCCGCTCGACGCCGCGCCGGGTGAAGATGGCGGTCTCGGTCGCGACCTCCTCCGGATGGCCGCGGTGGGCGCGTCCGCCGTGACCGGCGTACTCGCCCTCGCTGTTCTCGCGCACGATCAGCCAGTCGAGGTCGCCGGGTCCGACGCCGCGCAACGGGCTGGTGACGCCGGGCAGGATGCGGGTGGGCCGGACGTTGGCGTACTGGTCGAAGCCCTGGCAGATCGGCAGCCGCAGGCCCCAGAGCGTCACGTGGTCCGGGATGTCGGGGGCGCCGACCGCGCCGAACAGGATCGCGTCCGCGCCCCGGAGCTGTTCCAGCCCATCCGCCGGCATCAGCGCGCCGGTGCGGCGGTAGCGGTCGGACCCCCAGTCGAGATGGTTCACCCGCAGCTCGAACCCGCCGTCCCGGCTGGCCAGGGCGTCCAGCGCCTCCAGCCCGGCGGCAACGACCTCCGGCCCGATGCCGTCGGCGGGGATGGAGGCGATCTGGTATTGGCGCATGGTTTGCACAGCCTGCTTTGGGGCGCTTAGTGTAGCCCGGCGCGCGGGCGCTTGCCAGCGCCGGCGGCGCCCGGCATTGCTAGGACGGGTAGGGAGTTCGTTGATGCGCAAATTGGTTCTTGCGGCGGTGGCCACGCTGGCGGCGGCGGCGATGCTGTCCGGCGCGGCCCAGGCACAAACGTTGCGCGTCGCGCTGCGCGAGGACCCGGACATCCTGGACCCGACCCTGGCCCGCACCTATGTCGGCCGCATCGTGTTCGCCGGGCTGTGCGACAAGCTGTTCGACATCAACGAGAAGTTGGAGATCGTGCCGCAGCTCGCGCTGTCCTACGAGTGGACGGACCCGGTCAACCTGGTCATCAAGCTGCGGCCTGGCGTCGTGTTCCATGACGGCGAAAAACTCGACGCGGCGGCGGTAAAATATTCGCTGGAGCGGCACCTCACCATGCAGGGCAGCTTCCGCCGCAGCGAGGTCAACGTGATGGACCGGATTGAAGTGGTCGACCCGTTGACGGTCAGGATCGTGTTGAAAACCGCGTCGTCGCCGTTCGTCTCGCAGTTGACGGACCGGGCCGGCATGATCGTCTCGCCCAAGGCGGCGGAGGCGGCGGGCAAGGACTTCGGCCTGAAGCCGGTCTGCGCCGGGCCGTTCCGCTTCGTGGAGCGGGTGCCGCAGGACCGCATCGTGCTGGAGCGCTTTCCCGAATACTGGGACGCAGGCTCGATCAAGCTGGACCGGGTCGTCTACCAGCCGATCCCCGACAGCTCCATCCGCCTGGCGAACCTGCAGGCCGGCAGCATCGAGCTGTCCGAGCTGATCCTGCCGACCGACGCGGACGCAGTGCGCGGCAACCCGCGGCTGCGGCTGGTGACATCGGACAACTTGGGATACTGGGGCATCACCATCAACGTGGGCAACGGGCCGCGTGCCAAGACCCCGCTCGGCAGCGACGCGCGGGTGCGGCAGGCGTTCGAGCTGTCGCTGGACAAGGCGACGATCAACCAAGTCGTCTATAATGACCTTTATACGCCGGTGGCACAGTCGCTCTCGCCCAGCAGCCCGTACTACGACAAAGCCGTGCCGCCGCTCGGCCGGGACGTTGCACGGGCCAAGGCGCTGCTCAAGGAGGCGGGTGTTGCCGTGCCGGTGCGGATCGAGCTCACGGTGGCGAACAGCCCGGATCAGAAACAGGCGGGCGAGATCGTTCAGGCCATGGCCGCCGAGGCCGGGTTCGACGTGCGGATCACTGCGTCCGAGTTTGCGTCGGCGCTGGCTGCCGCCACTCGGGGCGAGTTTGAGGCGTTCGTACTCGCATGGTCCGGCCGGGTCGATCCCGACGGCAACCTGTTCAGCTTCGTGCATAGCGGCGGGGCGCTGAACGACAGCAAGTACTCTAATCCAAAGGTAGACACCTTGCTGGACCAGACGCGCACCGTCCAAGACATAGCCGGCCGCCGCGCGCTGTATGGCCAAATCCTCAACCAAACCCGCCAGGACCTGCCGATCATCTACCTCTACACCCCCAAGAATACCGTCGGCATGTCGGCGCGCGTGGCCGGGTTCCGCCCGGTGCCTGACGGCCTGATCCGGCTGCAGGGCGTCAGCCTGGCGAAGTAGCGATGCAAAGCCATCTCGGCAGCCGCCTGCTGCAAGTCCTGCCCACCATCCTGCTGGTCAGCCTCCTGGTGTTCGCGCTGCAGCAGCTCATGCCTGGCGACCCCGCCGTCGTGCTGGCGGGCGAGGAGCGCGGCGACCCCGCCGTGCTCGCGCAAATCCGCGCCGAGCTGTGGCTCGACCGCTCGCTGCCGGTGCAGTACCTGCACTGGATCGGCAACGTGCTGCGCGGCGACCTGGGCTTCAGTTGGCGCCTGCGCCAGCCGGTGGCGAGCCTCGTGCTCACCAAGCTGCCCGTCACCCTGCAATTGGGCGCCATGGCGTTCCTGATCGCGCTCTGCGTCGGCGTGCCGGCGGGCATCCTGTCGGCGGTGAAGCGCAACACCGGATGGGACTACGCCGCCAACCTCATCGGCCTGGCCGGGCTGTCCACGCCGAATTTCTGGCTGGGGATCATGCTCATCCTGCTTGTGTCGGTGAAGCTGGGCTGGCTGCCGCCGTCGGGCTACGTGCCGCTGACGGAAGACTGGCGGCAGTCGCTCGCCACCACCATCATGCCGGCCTTCGTGTTGGGCAACGCCATCGCCGCCATCCTGATGCGCCACACCCGCAGCGCCATGCTGACCGCGCTCGACCAGGATTTCGTCCGCACCGCGCGGGCAAAGGGCCTGAACGAGACAACCGTCGTGCTCCGCCACGCTTTCCGCAATGCATTGGTGCCGGTCGTGACCCTCGGCGCGCTGGAGCTCGGCACCCTGCTGTCCGGTGCGGTGCTGACCGAGCAGGTGTTCAGCATCCCCGGCTTCGGCAAGCTCGTCGTCGACGCCGTGTTCAACCGGGACTACCCGGTCGTGCAGGGCGTCGTGCTCGTCACGGCGTGCCTCTATATCCTGCTGAACCTGCTGGCGGACGTGCTCTATGTCGTCATCAACCCGCGGCTGCGCGGCGCATGAGCCCGGCCGTCCTGGCGCTGCGCCAGTTCCGCGGACGCCCGGCGGCGGTACTCGGCTTCGTCGTCATTGCACTGTTCGTCGTCGTCGCGGTCGCAGCGCCGCTCGTGGCGCCCTTCGATCCCGTGGCCACAAGCTGGACCGCGATACGCAAGGCACCGTCGGCGCAGCACTGGATGGGCACGGACGAGAACGGGCGCGACGTGCTGTCCCGCGTCGTGTTCGGCGCCCGCGCGTCGTTGCTGGCCGGCCTGGTCTCGGTGCTGATCGCCGCCGGCATCGGGGTGCCCACGGGCCTGCTGGCCGGGTTCGCCGGCGGCCGGGTCGACGCGGTGATCGGCCGGGTGGCTGACGCGATGCTGGCCTGCCCGTTCCTGATCCTCGCCATCGCACTGGCGGCGTTCCTGGGTCCGTCGCTCGGCAACGCGATGATCGCCATCGGCGTGACCGCAGCACCTGTGTTCGTCCGCGTCGCCCGCGGCGCCACGATGGACGCGATGACCAACGACTACGTTGAGGCCGCCCGCGCCATCGGCAACCCGCCCTGGCGCGTGGCGCTGCGCCATGTCGCGCCGAACATCGTGCCGCCGGTGCTGGTGCAGGCGACGCTGGCCATAGCGCTCGCCATCATCGCCGAGGCGAGCCTTTCGTTCCTGGGCCTAGGCCAGCAGCCGCCGGCGCCGAGTTGGGGCAGCATGCTGAACTCGGCGCAGCGATTCTTGACCCAGGCGCCCTGGCTCGCGGTGTTCCCAGGGGCGGCGATCTTCCTGGCCGTGCTGGCTTTCAACCTGGTCGGCGACGGATTGCGGGACGCCATGGACCCGCGGCGCCGTTGAACCAATAGGACGGGGAACCGATGGAACGGGGAGTAGAAAAACAATGCGCGTCGCAGTGATGGACGATTGGCAGGGCGTCGCCCGGAGCGCCGCCGACTGGTCCGCGGTCGAGGCCCGCGCTGAACTCACCGTGTTCGCCGAGCCGTTTGCCGACGAGGACGCGGCGGTGGCAGCACTGGCGGACTTCGACATTTTGGTGCCGATGCGGGAGCGCACAAATCTGAGTGCCAGCCTGATCGCCCGGCTCCCCCGGCTGCGCATGGTCGCGCTCACGGGCGGGCGGTCGCAAACCCTTGCGTTAGACGCCTGCACCGCGGCCGGCGTGCTGGTGTGCAACACCGGCGGCGAGCGCTCCTCCATCGGCACGGCGGAGCTGACTCTCGGGCTGATGCTGGCGGCGGCACGGTTCATCCCCGCCGGCGACGCGGCGATCCGGGCCGGGCGGTTCCAGGGCGGCGTGGGCGTCGGCCCGGTGCTCGACGAGCGCACGCTGGGGATCATCGGCCTTGGCAAGATCGGCGCACGGGTCGGCGGCTATGGCCGGGCGTTGGGGATGAGGCTTATCGCCTGGAGCCCGAACCTCACCGAGGACGCCGCACGCGCCGGCGGGGCACGACTGGTTTCCAAAGCAGAGCTGCTGGCGCAGTCGGATGTCGTCAGCCTGCACGTGATCCTGTCGTCCCGGTCGCGCGGCGTGATCGGGGCGGCGGACCTTGCGGCCATGAAGCCCGGCGCGATCCTGGTCAACACCTCGCGCGGCCCGTTGGTCGACGAGGCCGCCCTGCTGGACGCACTGCACGGCGGCCACATCCAGGCGGCGCTCGACGTGTTCGCCGAGGAGCCGCTGCCGCCCCATCATCCCCTGCGCACGGCGCCGAACACCGTCCTGACGCCGCATCTCGGCTACGGCACGCAGGACACCTTCGCGCAGTTCTACGGCGAGAGCGTGCAGAACATCCTGGCGTTCCTCGACAATGCGCCGACCCGCGTCATGAACCCCGACGCCTTGGCCGCCGCGCGCAAAACGGCTTGACCCGGCCGCGCCCTGGGGTTCCGATGGCTCCATAGAAACGGGGGAGACGGACGATGCACGCATGGGCAGTGGTCGAGAACGGGGCGGACCTCAAGGAGATCGAGCTGCCGACGCCGGAGCCGACCGGCACCGAGGTCTTACTCGAAGTGACGCATTGCGGCGTGTGCCACTCCGACCTGCATATTTGGGAAGGCTACTACGACATGGGCGGCGGCAAGCAGATGTCGCTGAAGGACCGCGGCGTCGTGCTGCCGCTGGCGATGGGGCACGAGATCATCGGCCGGGTGGTGAAGCTCGGCCCGGACGCGACGGGCGTGGCCGTGGGCGACGTGCGGATCGTGTTCCCCTGGCTCGGCTGTGGCACGTGCGAGCGCTGCCTGGCCGAGGAGGACAACATGTGCGTCGTCGCCAACCGCAGCCTGGGCGTCTACCAGAACGGCGGCTACGGCACCCACGTCGTGGCCCCGCACCCGCGCCACCTGGTCGAACTCGGCACACTCGACCCGGCTATCGCCGCGACCTATGCGTGCTCTGGCATCACCGTCTATTCCGCCATACGCAAGGTGCTGCCGATGGCGCCGATGGACCCGATCGTCGTTGTGGGCGCCGGCGGGCTGGGCCTGAACGCAATTGAGATACTGAAGGCGCTCGGCCACAAGGCGATCGTGGCGGTGGACCTGAGCGCGGAAAAACTGAGGTCGGCAACCGAGGCCGGCGCGACCGCGGTGGTGGACGCGAGCACGCCGGGCACGACCAAGCGCATCATGGAGGCGTGCGGCGGGCCGGTGCTCGCCATCATCGACCTGGTGAACGGGACGGCGACTGCCGCCTTCGCCTTCGCGGCACTGCGCAAGGGCGGCAAGCTGGTGCAGGTCGGCCTATTCGGCGGCGAGATGACATTGCCCCTACCGGTGATGCCGATGCGCGCCCTGACGGTCCAGAGCAGCTACGTCGGCAACCCGAAGGAGCTGCGCGAGCTGGTGGCCCTGGCGCAGAACGGCGGGATCACGCCGTTGCCGGTGACGCGCATGCCGCAGTCTGAGGCGAACACTGCGCTGCACCGGCTGAAGGACGGCAAAGTGACCGGCCGCATCGTGCTTACGGCCGCCTAGTCGACAAGAAGGTTAGTTCACCGCGGGGCGCGGCCGGTTCTGGCTGCGGCCCGCGGGAACCATCGGCGTGTTCGCCGCCATCCGGCGCATGAGCGGCAGGGCGTAGTTCAGGCGTCGGGCCAGTTCTGGCGCCACCCGCGTGGCCAGGTCGATATTGCCGTCGTGCCAGGAATGATAGGCGTCGCGGCTGAGACCCAGGATGCTGCAACGCTCCGCGCCGGGCATGCCCAGCATGTTGGCGAGTCCGTCCAGCTCCCGCACTGCTTCGGAGACCTGCGCCAAGGTCATTTCTTGAAGTTCAATCATATCCGCCAACTCCCGCTTTCTGGCAGAAGCATCAAAGTTCCCAAACTAAACTGGAAGACACATTAAAAGGAGGTTAACTTTCCGACGAACACAGTTACGACAACCGCCGCGGTTGCAGGATTGCGGCCTCGTTGGTCAAGTCCGTTGCGCCAAGCGTCCGGCCTATCAGTTTCAGCGGGTCAGCCGCTATGATGCCGTTTCCAGCCTCATGCCCCGCACCCAAGCCGCGGCCGACAGGCGAGGCCGTTGCGGCCCGCAGCAGCGCGCCGACGAACGAGCGGCCCCACGCCAACGCGGAGGTGCCCTTGATGGCGTCCCAGCTCTCCTGCCAACGGGCCTGGCGGTCCCCCAAGCTCATGTTCAGCGCCATGTCGAGCGCGTCTGCGACCTCATCTGCGTCGTGCGGGTTGACGATCAACGCGGAGCCGAGCTGCCGGGCGGCACCGGCGAAGCGGGACAGGATCAGCACGCCTGGGTCCTGCGGGTCCTGGGCGGCGATGAACTCCTTGGCGACCAGGTTCATGCCGTCCCGCAACGGCGTGACCAAGCCGACCCGCGCCTCACGCATGTAGCCGGCGACAGTGCTGCGGGCGCCGGCACGGGCGACGAGGCGGAGCGGCATCCAGTCGGGTTCGCTGAACTGGCTGTTGATGGTCCCCGCCTCGCGCTCGATGGCCGTGCGCAGGTCGCGGTAGGCGACAACGTCTTTGCGCGACTCGGCGGCGATTTGCAGGAACGTGACCCGGCGGTGCCAATCGGGCCGGGTTTCCAACAGGCGGCGGTAGCCCGCCATGCGTTGCAGCAGGCCCTTGGTCGGGTCCATGCGGTCGACGCCCAGGATCAGGCGCTGGACCGAAAGGCTCCGCCGCAACCGCTCGGTGGGCGCGGCCCGCCAGGCGTCCTCGGCGATGGCGGCGAACTCCTCCGCCTCGATCTCGACGGGGAACACGCCCAGGCGCACGCGCCGGGAACCCACGTTCAGCCAGCCGCCGGGCATGCGCAGCGCGTCGCCGAGGCGGCAGGCGACCTCGGTGAAATTCTCCACGTCGTTTGCGGTCTGGAAGCCAATTAGGTCGGCTGCGAGCAGGTCGCGCATCAATGCGCCGGCCTCCGGCACGCTCGTGAGCATGTCGGCGGAGGGAAAGGGGATATGCAGGAAGAAGCCGACCGGCGCCCGCACGCCACGCGACCGCAGCGCGTTCGGCAGGCACATCAGATGATAGTCATGAATCCAGATAAGGTCGTCCGCGCGCAGCAACGGCGCCAACGCATCGGCCAGACGGTCGTTCACCTGGCGGTAGACCTGGGCGTTGCGCCGGTCGAAAGTCATCAACTCGGGCATGGAGTGCAGCAACGGCCAGAGCGTGCTGTTGGAGAACTCGTTGTAGTAGCGGTCATGCTCGTCCTGGGTCAGGTCGACCGTCGCATACTTCACCCGGCCCGACTCGGCGATGCGGACCGGCCCTGGGTGGTCCGATATTTCGCCGCTCCAGCCGAACCACACCCCGCCGCGGCGTTCCATCAACGCCTCAAGCGCCACCGCCAACCCACCGGCCTGCGCGCCTGCGGCAGCCGGGGCGGGGACGCGGTTGCTTACGACAACAAGGCGATTCACCTCAGCTCCATGAGGGCTACCGGCAACCGGGCGAGCGCCCTGGCCAATGGAAGGCGGGCTGCGCTCATCGCATCGTCCTCTCCGTCTAGAATGTGCATCAGCCTCCGATCGACCAGGCTATCTGGCAATACTATAGCAGTATCATGCCAGTTTGTCATGCTCACGAGTGGAACAGCCAGCGCAGGGTCGACACCCAGGGGCAAACGAGTGCCGACCACAATGGCTGCGCTATCTTCGTGTATCCGGGCGTACGCTATGGCATGATCGGCAAACTCGCCCTCGATACGGAGCGGGACATAGCCGCCGATGGTGAACAGCCCAGGCAAACGGGCGCGCAACGCCAGCGCGCGGGCGATGACCGACTGCTTCACGCGGCCGTTCCGCCAACTGTCCAGCAGCGCGGCCGGCCCGCCCGCAGCGTCCAGCGCCGCCTCGCGCGCCGGGAAGTCCACCGGACGCCGGTTGTCCGGGTCGACCAGGCTGAAATCCCAGAACTCGGTTCCCTGGTAGAGGTCCGGGATGCCGGGGCTTGTCAGCCGCAGCAGCGTCTGCGTCAGGCTGTTGACCGCGCCGGCCGGGGCGATCCGGTTGGCAAAGCGGCAAAGCTCTCCCGCCATGTCGGCGCTCCGGCCCGCGTCCAGCAGGCCCGCCAGGAAGGTGCGGCAGGCGCTCTCGTACTCAGTGTTCGGCGCCGCCCAGCCAGTATGGCGCTTGGCCTCGCGCAACGCCTTTTCGAGCCAGCCGGCCACCCGCTGCTCAAAGGCCGCGAGACCCTCGGCATCCGACGGCTCCAGGTCGAGCGGCCAGGCGGCGACCAGGGTCTGGTAGAGCATGACCTCATCAGCGCCATCGGGCGCCGGGCCGTCCAGGTCCCGCTTGAGGCTGGCGTTGAGCCGCGTCCAGCGTTGCAGCGCCGCCTCCCATTCCGAGGGGATCTCGCTCAGCACGGCGAGCCGGACGCGGGTGTCCTCGCCGCGCTTGTGATCGTGCGTCGCGGTGGCGAGCAGCGCAAGCGGGAAGCGCTTCTGCCGCTCCCTGCCGGCAGCATGGAACGCGGCGGGGCTCAAGCACCACTGCGACGGCTCGGTACCGACCTCATCGCGTGACAGCAGCCGGCCGTAGCGGTAGAACGCCGTGTCCTCAACCGACTTCGCGGCCGTGGGCGCCGAGAGCTGCTGGAACTTCACCATTGCGCGTAGCCACTCCTGGCGCTGCGTCCCAGGCGGCACATCCCGCAGCCCGGTGCCGGACAGCCATCGGCCAACCAGTTCCAGCAGCGGCCGGTCGGCGGCGCGCACGGTCCGGCGTGCCCCGGCCATGGCCCAGTCCATCACCCGCTGGTCGGTGGACGTGATCCCAGCGGGGCCGGCGTAGATGCGATACACGTGGAAATGCACCAGCAGTTCCGTGAGCGTGTTGCGTATGGCGGTCAAGGTGTAGTCGCGCGTCGCAAGGTTGCGCCGGGCAACCCGGTGCAGCGCCGATGCCGTGACGAACAGCTCGCTGCTCAGGTTTTCGCGCAGGATTTGGCGGCGGGCCGGCATTGCCTCGTCCTCGAACTTGCCGGGCCGTCCGGTCATGCCGGTCCACAGCTTGGTCAACGGCTCCTCGCCGGCTGGATCGTGCAGCACGGCCGCTGCGTCGTTCATGAAATCGTAGCCAGTGGTGCCGTCGGTCAGCCAGTCGGAGGCGAGGCGCTCGTGCGGCGCCAAAATCTTTTCGATCCAGATCACGCCTGGGCCGCCCTGAAGCTCAGGGGGGCGGGACAGCGCCACGGTTTGCAGACGGCGGCGCAGCTTGCGACAGTAGTCGCGCGGGCTGGCCAGGCCGTCGACATGGTCGATGCGCAGGCCGTCGACCAAGCCCTCGGAGTACAGGCGGAACACGGTCCGGTGCGTCGCCTCGAACACCTCCGGGATTTCGGCCCGGACCCCAGCAAGGCCGTTCACGTCGAAGAACCGGCGCCAGTTGATCTCGTCCGCAGCGGCCCGCCACCAGGCCAGGCGGTAGTGCTGACGTTCAAGCAGCCGGTGCAGGCGCTCAAGCCCGGCGGGGGTGTCGGCGGCATACGACCGGAGACAGGCCTCAATGCCGGCGCGGTAAACCGGCTGCAACAGCTCCTCGCGGGCGCGCTCCGCCTGCTGGCGGGTGTCCTCCCTGCCGCCGGCGCCAAGGTCCGCGAACTCGCGGGCCGCGGGTTCCAGCGGGCCGCCCTCGGTCAGCAGCACCGCAGCATAGTCGCGCGGGTCGATGGGGAAACGGTGGTCGAAGTAGCCGACGAACAGGCGGCCGTCCGTGTCGTCGAACCGCAGCACCAGCTCGCCGCGCTCCAGGCACTCGCCATAGGAGCTGCCGAGGAACGGCGCCAGCATACGGCCGCGCAGCGAGGGGTCGGGCGGGTCCCAGTCGATGTCGAAGTACTCGGCGTAGGGGCTGGCGCGGCCCCACTCCAGCACATCCAGCCACCAAGCGTTGTCGTTGCCGCCCACCCCCATGTGGTTCGGCACAATGTCGAGGATCAGGCCCATGTCGTGCGCCCGCAGCGCTGTGACCAGCCGCCGCAGCGCATCCTCACCGCCGAGCTCCGGGTTGATCGTGTTGTGGTCGACGATGTCGTAGCCGTGCGTCGACCCGGCACGCGCCGTCAGCAACGGGGAGGCATACAGGTGGCTGATGCCGAGCTTGGCGTAGTACGGCACCAATGCCGTTGCCTGGTCGAGGGTGAACTCGCGGTGGAACTGCAGGCGGGCGGTGGCGGACAAGGGCTTCATTGCGGCTTTCCGGGTTGCTTCCTGGCGTCGGCAAGACCGGCGAGCCGGGCGGCCACAACGGGGGTGTCGAGCAGGGCGCCCGCCGGGCCGGGCAGGCGGCGGCGCCAGTTCGGGTGCTGGTCGAGCGTGCCGGGCAGGTTCGGCTGCTCCGGCAGGGCGAGGGCGTCCTCAATCGGCAGCACCACCATTTCGCACGCCGCGCCGCCGACGTGGCGCGCGGCAGCGTCGGCAATCCGGCCGGCCTGGTCCGGGGCCGGCTGGCCGTCGTCCCCGGCGCCGCTGTCGCGCATGGTGTCCCAAAGCGCCGCGCGGTCGCGGACGCGAAGCTCCGCCTCGTGCCGCTGGTTCGCCTCGTCGCCCAAGGAACCGACGCGCCCGCGCCATTCGAGGTCGCGCCCCGACCACCAGCCCGCCGTCGTCGGCAGGTCGTGCGTGCTGGTCATCGCGACGGCGCCCTTGGTCCAGTCGCGGGGCGAGGTGAAGCGGTCGTCGTGCCGCTCGAACCACAACACGCGCATGCCGAGCATGGCGGCGGCCTCCAGCCGGTCCTGGAAGCCGTCCGGGATGGTGCCCAGGTCCTCTGCCAGCACGATCGCGCGGTGCCGGTGGGATTCGAGCGCGATCAGCCGCAGCATGTCGTCGACCGGGAACGAGAGGTAGGCGCCGTCGGCGGCCGAAGCGCCGTCCGGCACCACCCAAAGCCGGGCGAGGCCGAGCGCATGGTCGATGCGGACCCCGCCGGCGTGGCGCATGGCGCTGCGCAGCATTTCCAGGTAGGCGCCAAACCCGTTCAGCGTGAGGCCGCGGGGCGAGAAGGCCGCGAGGCCCCAGCTCTGCCCATCCGGGCTCAGCAGGTCCGGCGGCGCACCGACGGAGAGGCCGATCAAGGTCTCCGCCTGGCGGCTCCAGCAGTGGCTGCCGCCTGAGTCGGCGCCAACCGCCAGGTCCGCGATCAGGCCGATCGGCATGCCAGCGGCGCGGGCCGCCTGCTGCGTGGCGGCGAAGCTGCGGTCGGCCTGCCACTGCATGAAGGCGTGGAAGGCGACCTCGGACGCATGCTCCTGCGCAAAGGCAGCGACGGCGGGGTTGCGCGGGTCGCGATACTGCTTGGGCCACGTGCGCCAGTGCCAAAGGCCCGGATCGGCACTGAACAGGTGGGCGTGCAGCGCCTCGAACCGGGCGTGCGTCTCCAAGACGTCGCCCTGCTCGGTGCGGTAGGCTTCGAGGCCGGCCAGCGTCGCGGGGGTCGCGGCGTCGAACATGGCGCGCAAGGCGGACAGGCGCTTGCGCCCGGCCGCCGGCCAGTCGATGAGGTCGGCCGACTCAAGCTGCCGGGTCTCGGCATCGGCGGGCACGTCGATTTGAGCGTGCAGCACGTTCAGCAGCATGCGGCTCGACGGCGAGTAGGGACTGAAACGGTTCTGGTCGGCGGAGAACTGCGCGTGGACCGGGCTGATGGCGATGCCGGCCGCGCCATGCGCCGCGGCCGGCCCGATCAGGTCCCGCAGTGCGCCGAAGTCCCCCAGGCCAGCGTCGCCAGGCCGGCGCAGCGCATAAAGCTGCACGGCCAACACCCACGGCCGCCCGCCCGGCATGGCGTCCTCGACGGCGAAGCAGCGGCGGGGAGCCACCGCCAACGTCGTCTCCTGCTCGCCAATGGCCAAGCGATGGTAGCCAGGCGTCGCGACAGCCGGGAGCACGGCGCAGCCGTCGCGCTCCCCGGCCATGCCCTCCTGAACCGTTCCGTCCTCCAGCGTCAAGCGGAACCGGGCCGGGGCAGTGGCAAGGGAAACAGGCTGCCCCACCTCCGCCGTCACGAGCGGCGGCAAGGTCGAAGAGGCCCCGCTGAAGCTGGCCAGGCTGTCCTCGACGTCCGCGTCGGTTTCGGACGGCAGGCCGAGCGCGGCCAGCACGGCGCGCAGCGTATCCGGGGCCACGTCATGCCACTCGCCATGGAAATCCTTCCACCGCGGCGCGACGCCAGCCGCCTCCGCCAACGGGATCAGCGGCGCGTCGCTCATCCGGCCATGACCTGCACAACGATGCTGCCCGGCGGCATGTCGGCCAACCCGGTCCCGGACGGATGCGCGAACACCACCCCGCCGCTGGCCGCGCCGCTGGAGACGGCCTCATGGCCAAGGTTCAGCGTGATCGCCAACAGCCGCCCGTTGCCAAGCCGCCACTCCGCCCGCAGTGCTCCCGGCGCCAGCACGTCAACATCCAGGCTGCGGCAACCGGGGATGCCCGGCACGACATGCTTCGCCCGCAGCGCCAGCAGGTCCTGCACGAAGGTGAACATGGCGGGGTCGGCCTGGTCGACGACCGAGGCATCAAAGGTCGAGGGCGCGTTCGGATCGGGGATCGCCTTCCGCCGCTCCTCGTCCTGGAACGCCGCGAAGTGCTTGAACTCGGAGCGGCGGCCCTCGCGGATCAGCTTGGCCAGGTCCTCGTTGTGGCTGGTGAAGAACAGGAACGGGTTGCGGGCGGCGTACTCCTCGCCCATGAACAGCATCGGCACGAACGGGCAGAGCAGCAGCAGCGCGGTGGCGGAGCGGAGCGCCTGCGGGTCGGCAAGCGTCGTCAGCCGCTCGCCCATGGCGCGGTTGCCGATCTGGTCATGGTTTTGCAGGCACACGACGAACGCGGTTGTCGGCAGGTGCCCGCTCGGCTCGCCGCGCGGGCGGCCGAGGTGGGGCGAGACCTGGCCCTGGTAGGCGAAGCCGCTCGCCATGCAGTCCGCCAGCAGCGACGTCGCGTCCTGGAAGTCCTCGTAGTAGCCCTCGCTCTCCCCGGTCAGCAGGACGTGCATGCAGTGGTGGAAATCGTCGGCCCACTGCGCGTCGAAACCCCCCTCTTTGGAACCTGGGGCGCCGGGGCCAGTGCGCAGCAGGGCGGCGCGGTTGTTCTCGTGTTCCAGCACCAGATGCACGTGGCGGCCAGGCTCGACCGAGGCGCGGATGGTGTGGACGAGGTCGCGCAGGAAGCTCTCCTCCGAGATCGCGTGCACGGCGTCGAAGCGCAGCCCGTCGAAGCGGTACTCCATCAGCCAGTACAGCGCGTTCTGGATGAAGTAGTCGCACACCTCCGGGCGGCGGAAGTCGATGGCCGCGCCCCAAGGGGTCGAGATGTCCTCACGGAAGAACGGCTTCGCGTAGGCGTGCAGGTAGGCGCCATCCGGCCCGAAATGGTTGTAGACGACATCCAGCATGACCATGAGGCCCATGCCGTGCGCCTCGTCAATCAGCGCCTTCAGCTCGTTGGGCGTGCCGTATGAGATGTCGGGCGCGAAGGGCAGCACGCCGTCGTAGCCCCAGTTGCGACCGCCGGGGAAGTCGGCGACCGGCATGATTTCGACCGCGGTGACGCCCAGGCGCCTCAGCTCCGGAAGGCGCTGCCTGATGCCGGAGAAGCCGCCCATCGCGCCGGCATGCACTTCGTAGACCACCGCCTCGTGCCATGGCCGGCCCTGCCATGCGGTGTTGCGCCATTCGTAGGCCGCAGCGTCGACGACCACGCTGGGATCATGGACATCCGGGCCCTGCAGCCGAGACGCCGGGTCCGGAACGGCCAGGTCGTCCTGCGTGCGGTAGCGGTAGTGCGTGCCCGGCGGCGCGGCCAAGGCGAGTTCGTGCCAGCCGCCAGCCGCCGCCTGCATGGGCACTGGCGCCTGGCCGTCCAACTCCAGCGACACGGTTTCGCTTGAGGGCGCCCATAGCCGGAACCGGGTCCGGCCATCCGGGAGCGGCGTCGCGCCAAAGGGCAGGGAGTGCGCGTAATGCATCGGTCAGGCCTGTAGGATAAGGGTTGCCAAGGGCGGCAAGGTGAGGGAGAGCGAGGCCGGGAACCCATGCGACGGAATCGCCTCGCCCTGCACCGCGCCGCCGTTGCCGACGTTCGAGCCGCCGTAGTTGCCGGCGTCGGAGTTCAGCATCTCGCTCCACGCGCCCTCGTGCGGCACGCCGACGCGGTAGCCGTACTGCGGCCCCGGCGTGAAATTGCAGACGACCAGGGTTGCCGGGCTGCCGTCCGTCGCGTTCCGCAGGTAGGCGAACACCGAGTTGCCGCGGTCGCCGACGACGACCCATTGGAACCCACGCGGGTCGCAGTCGCCTTGGTGCAGCGCCGGGATGGTCCGGTACGCCCCGTTCAGGTCGCGCATCAACGCCTGCACGCCGAGGTGCCGCGGGTTGTCCAGCAGGTCCCAGTCGAGGCCCGTGTCATGGTTCCACTCGCGGTCCTGCGCAAACTCGCCCCCCATGAACAGCAGCTTCTTGCCGGGGTAGGTCCACATGAACGCCAGATAGGCGCGCAGGTTGGCGAACTTTTGCCAGGCGTCGCCGGGCATCTTGCGGATGAGCGAGCCTTTTCCATAAACGACTTCGTCGTGCGACAGCGGCAGGGTGAACTTTTCCGAGAAGGCGTAGACCAGGCCGAAGGTGATCTCGTCATGGTGGTAGCGGCGGTTGACCGGGTCCTCGTGCATGTAGTGCAGGGTGTCGTGCATCCAGCCCATGTTCCACTTGAAATGGAAGCCGAGCCCGCCCTCGTCGGCCGGTCGGGTGACGCCGGGCCATGCGGTGCTCTCCTCGGCGATCAGCAGCGCGCCGGGGCAGCGCTCGTTCACCGCGCGGCTGAGTTCCTGCAGGAACGAGACGCTCTCCAGGTTCTCCCGCCCGCCGTACTGGTTCGGCACCCACTCGCCGGGCTGGCGGCTGTAGTCGCGGTACAGCATGGAGGCGACGGCATCCACGCGCAGGCCGTCCGCGTGGTAGTGCTCAAGCCAGAACAGCGCGCTGGCGATCAGGAAGCCGCGCACCTCGTTGCGACCGAGGTTGAAGATGTAGGTGTTCCAGTCCTGGTGGAAGCCCTCGCGCGGGTCGGCGTGCTCATAGAGCGCGGTGCCGTCGAAGCGGGCCAGGCCGTGCGGGTCGGTCGGGAAGTGCGCCGGCACCCAGTCGAGGATGACGCCGATGCCCATGAGGTGGCAGCGGTCGACGAAGGCGGCAAAGGCTTCGGGCGGTCCCAGGCGGGAGCTTGGGGCGAACTGGCCGAGCGGCTGGTAGCCCCAGGAGCCGCCGAACGGGTGCTCCATGATCGGCAGCAGCTCGATATGGGTGAAGCCCATGCCGGCGCAGTAGGGCGCCAGGCGGTCGGCCAGCGCCGCCCAGCCCGCGCCGCCCTCGACTGAGGCTGGCAGCCAAGACGCGGCGTGGACCTCGTAGGTGGCGATCGGGGCGGCGGCCGACTGCGCGGTGGCCCGGCGCTGCATCCAGGCGGCGTCGGTCCAGCGCCAGCCAGCGGCGGAGGCGACGATCGACCCGGTCTTGGGCGGAAGCTCGGCCGCCCAGGCGACCGGATCGGCCTTCTGCGGCAGCGGCTCGCCGTTCGGACCCAGGAGTTCGTACTTGTAGATCGCCCCGGCCGCGATGCCTGGGATGAACAGGTCCCACACCCCGGCCCCGCTGTGCCGGCGCATCGGGTGCCGGCGGCCGTCCCAAAAGTTGAAGTCGCCCACCACCGAAACCCGGCTGGCATTCGGCGCCCAAACGGCGAAGCGCACGCCGGGAACGCCGTCCATCTCCGCCGGGTGCGCGCCCAGAACATGGCCCAGGTCGCGGTGCCGGCCCTCGGCCAGCAGGTGCAGGTCGAGCGGGCCAAGGGTCGGCGGGAACGCATAGGCGTCCGCGGTCTCATAGGGGCCGAGCGGCGTCTCGAACCGCAGCGTGTACGGCACGCGCGACGGGATGTTGCCGGCCCAGAAGCCATTGGAATGCAGCCGTTGCAGGGCACCGAGCACCTGGCCGGTGGCGCGGTCGACCACCGTCGCGGCCTCGGCGCCGGGCAGGAAGGTCCGGACGCTGCACCCGTCCGCCGTGTCGTGCGGGCCGAGCACCGCGAAAGGGTCGCCATGGCGGCCGTGGGCAATCGCCTCGATGACGGCCGCGTCGGGCATGCTCACGCTACAGCCTCTAGCGACAGCAGCCGCTCGGCGATGCGATACAGGCCGCCGAGCGGGATGCCGATCCAGGTGGGCCGGTTCGCCGCCTCGTACTTGATCTCGTAGGCGGCCTTCTCAAGCAGGAACAGGTCGAGCAGCGCCGGCTCCGCCTCGGCCGAGACCCAACGCGGCTCGGCCGCGGCCAGCGCGGCGCCGTAGGCCGCAAGGAACGAACGCGACGCGCTGTCGCGGAACTGCTGCAGGATGGCCTGGCGCCGCTCGTTGGCCTGCTCCGACGCCGCCACCCGGCCCGGCGCCGCCGCCGCCGCCGCGTAGTCGAACGACCGCAGCAGCCCGGCCACGTCCCGCAGCGCGCAGGACTTCGCCCGGCGCTGCTCCATCGTCCGCGCCGGCTCGCCCTCGAAGTCGATGATGTAGGCGTCGCCCTGCACAACCAGGACCTGTCCGAGATGGAAGTCGCCGTGAACCCTGGTCGAGAGCGCGCCGCGGCCCTGCTTCGACAGCCGTCCGGCCGCCTTCGACAAGGCGTCCGCATGCTCCAGCAGGGTTGCAGCCTGGTGCGCCGCGGTGGCGTCCGGCCACTCCTTGACGCCGCGGAGCGCGGCCAGGGCGCCCTCGATCTGCTCGACGGCGCCCTCGGCCCACTCGGCCAGGATCGCGTCGTCCACCGGCTCGGGCTCGAAGTTGGGCAGGTCGGTCGGCTGCGACAGCGCCGCGTGCAGCTCGCCCAGCCGGGTGCCGATCGCACGGGCGAACACGTTGTAGGACTCGAAGATGTCTGTCGCGTCCGTTCCCGCGTCCTCCCCGGTCGTGGCTTGGCCGGTCAGCGCCGCCTCCTCGACGACGCGGGCCAGGAAGTCGAGCGTGTAGGTCCAGCCGTCGCCCTGGTTGCGGACGAAGCCCTGGGCCAAGCCGACGGTGTGCGGCGTGCCGTCGTCATCGACGCGCACCACCTCGCCGAACAGCGGGGCAGTGTTGCCGAAGCCGCGCTCCGTCAGGTAGCCCGTCATCTCGGCCTCGGGATGCACCCCGGCCAGCACGCGGCGCACGAGCTTCAGCACCAGCGCGTCGCCGACGATGAGGGACGAGTTGGACTGCTCGGCCGACAGGCGGCGGATCTCGGCGTCCGGCGCCAAGTCGAGCGCCGCCATCGGCGACGATGGCAGGAAGCGCAGCTCGCCGCCCTCAAGCGGCACAACGGCGCCCTCCCGGAGGGCGGTGATCATGCCGCGGCCCATGGCATCCAGCGCAAAGGCGTCGGTAAGGTAGCCGACGCGCGCCCCGCGGCGGACACGGGTGAGCGCCAACTGCTGCGCGAGCGCCCCGGACATTTCATCCTCCCAAGCGACGCCCAGCGGCAACACGTAGCGCTCGGTGCGGCCGGGCAGGACGGCCTCGACCTCGGCGAACATCACGCTGCCGCCGGTGCCGGGGAGCGGGGCGGCGTAGGCCAGGCGCACCCCTTCCAGCCGCTCGGTCTTGGAGGCGAACCAGCGGCGCTTCGGCAGGTAGGCCGGCAGTGCCTCCCGCTCCATTACGGCGCGGCCCTGGGGGTTGAGGATGTCGGCAAGGCCCGCACGCATAACCAAGGTTGCATACTCCGGTAGCGGCTCCGGCGGGGCCGAGTGCCAAGAGGGCAACTGCGCCTCTGCCGCCAGCAGGAACCAAAAGAAGCCATAGGGCGGCAAGGTCAGCAGGTAGGTGAGCTGCCCCACCGGGGGGAACACCGAGCCGCCGACGATATCGACCGGCACCCGGCCGGCGAAGGCCGAAAGGTCCAGCTCCACTGCCTGCGCGGTGCGCGACACGTTGCTGACGCACAGGATGGTCTCGCTCCGGCCGTCTTCCGCCGTCCACTCGCGCAGGTAGGCGAGGATCTTGCGGTTGCCGGGATACAGGAAGCGCTGCGTGCCGCGGCCGAACGCCACGTGGCGCCGGCGCACGGCCAGCATGCGCCGGGTCCAGTTCAGCAAGGAGTGCGGATCGGCGGACTGCGCCTCGACGTTCACCGCCTGGAAGCCGTAGTTCGCGTCCATGATCGGCGGCAGCACGAGCCGGGCCGGCTCCGCGCGGGAAAAGCCGCCGTTGCGGTCCATCGACCACTGCATGGGGGTTCGCACGCCGTCCCGGTCGCCCAGGAAGATGTTGTCGCCCATGCCGATCTCGTCGCCGTAGTAGATGACGGGGGTGCCGGGCATGGACAGCAGCAAGCCGTTCATCAGCTCGATGCGCCGGCGGTCATGCTCCAGCAGCGGCGACAGCCGGCGGCGGATGCCGAGGTTGATGCGGGCGCGGCGGTCGGCGGCGTAGGTGTTCCACAGGTAGTCGCGCTCGCCCGACGTCACCATCTCCAGCGTCAGCTCGTCGTGGTTGCGCAGGAACACCGCCCACTGGCAGCTCGCGGGGATGCCCGGTGTCTGCCGCATGATATCGGTGATCGGGAAGCGGTCCTCGCGGGCGATCGCCATGTACATGCGCGGCATCAGCGGGAAATGGAACGACATGTGGCACTCGTCGCCGTCGCCGAAGTACTGCTGGGCGTCCTCGGGCCACTGGTTGGCCTCCGCCAGCAGCATCCGGCCCGGCGCGTAGTGGTCGATCTCGGCGCGTATCAGCTTCAGGATCGCGTGGGTTTCCTGGAGGTTCTCGTTGTTGGTGCCCTCGCGCTCGACCAAGTAGGGCACGGCGTCGAGGCGCAGCCCGTCGATGCCGAGGTCCAGCCAGAACCGCATGATCGACAGCACGTCCTGCAGCACGGCCGGGTTGTCGAAGTTGAGGTCAGGCTGGTGCGAGTAGAAACGGTGCCAGTAGTAGGCGCCGGCAACCGGGTCCCAGGTCCAGTTGCTGGTCTCGCTGTCGATGAAGATGATGCGGGTGCCGGCGTATTTCTCGTTGGTGTCGGACCAAACGTAGCGCTCGCGCTCCGCGCTGCCCGGCGGGGCGAGGCGGGCCGCCTGGAACCAGGGGTGCTGGTCGGAGGTGTGGTTGATGACGAGCTCGGTGATGACCCGCAGCCCGCGGGCGTGCGCGGCCTCGACGAAGCGGCGCACGTCGTCCATGTCGCCGTAGTCCGCGTGGACGCCCTGGTAGTCCGCGATGTCGTAGCCGTCGTCGCGCCGGGGCGACGGGTAGAACGGCAGCATCCAAATGGCGGTGACGCCGAGTTCGGCCACGTAGTCCAGTTTTTCCAGCAGGCCGCGGAAGTCGCCGACGCCGTCGTTGTTGGCGTCAAAGAACGACTTGAGGTGAAGCTGGTAGATGATCGCGTCCTTGTACCAAAGCGGGTCCTCGATGGCAGGCAGCGATGCGGTGATGGGGGCAGCGGTCGACGGGGCGGCGGCAGACGGGGAAGTGGCAGACGGGGAGGTGGCAGACGGGGAGGTGGCAGACGGGGAGGTGGAAATGCTCGTTCTCACTGGGCTACGGTTCGAGCGCGCCAGATGGCGTAGGGCCGGTCGGGCGTCAATGTGATGCGCT